>JAABUU010000351.1_pt1 | contig 110246 bp, 96 predicted proteins | sample 5559301 | NCBI WGS metagenome assembly JAABUU01 (sample SAMN10711884, study PRJNA513360) | rock metagenome | isolation source: Antarctica rocks | place: Antarctica: Victoria Land, Richard Nunatak white | reverse complement strand
TTGATGAAAGTTACTAGTTTTTTGCCTCATTCTTTGATTTCTCTGTAAATAATTTCTTCTCTTCTTTCAACATGATGATCTCATTGAGACAAGAGATGAATGCACAAGATGTCAAAGTACTAGTCTTTAGCTGAAAGCAGTTCTTTGAAAAATGACTCAATACTTTGCAGTTGAAGCAGATGATTGACATTCTTGATTATTCAGATTCAAGAATGAAAAAAGTAGCAAGTTGAACATAGCTAGTAGTCGAGACTGATGTTGATGAAGAAACAAAACGTTTTTTCGAAGCTGCTATTGATTTGACTGTTCATTACTCATCACGTAGCTGATAATTAACTCATTGTTTATTATTCACATCTTGAAGAAAGATCTTGAGCTTATCAAATGAGCTAAACTTTATGAGACAAATTGATAACACGTTCTGAAAATGATTGTTGATTTTATTCTGAATGTCGTTCATCAGAATGATATCATCATAGTTCAGAAAGCTGAATATTCTAGTGAATTCTGAATAGAAAGAGCTGAAAGACTTGTTGATTTGCTTCAGAGCAACATATTTATGATGACACTTTCAAATCAGATTCTGATCTTCGTAAATTTCTTTCAGATGTTTCAGTAGCTTTGATAGTGACTGATAAAATGAGAAAGCATCAACATGATGCTTTGCATAAATTTGCTGATCAGCATCATCTTCTAGTCTGTCACGATTCTAATCTTCGTCTATTCTTCAACTAGTCTTCGTCTGATTTCATTCTAATCAAGTTTAGCGAGAATCTGATCTAGAAATGATATCATTGAGACTCTGCATCATATATGTAAGACGTCAACTCAATCGAGTCTAGCACAGAGCTGAGAAACACACATATAAGAATTGAGTTCTTTTCTGTAGATACTTTTCTTTCTTAGCATTTATTTATTAGTTAAATGACACTTCTATAACTCGCTTTAGATCAATCTCTAACAGTAGATAAATGCTAATCAACTACTCTGCTATTGACGTGTAGATGATACGAAATAATCTACTTCGTTTATTCAGAAAATTCGCAAGAAATTCTTTGAATTACTTTCATCAAAACACATCTGCAAATTTACTCAAATTTATCAAATCAATCACTCAATCTTACTACAATCAAATCTACTCTTATCTTTCTTACAATGACACGCGACTTTGAATCAGTCGAGTCACAAACAGCTCGTCTGCTTAAAAGCATTGCTAATAGACGAGTCTTTCTTATTTCTGTTGATGCTTCAGCGAAATCTCAGAATGTCGCTATCTCATGAAACATCAACACAAATCAACAACTTCGTCAATGAACTATTGATCAGTCAGACGAGATCATCAAGATGCTGATCGAGCTAAGAGATCAATGAGACATGACTTTGAAACTCAACGAGCAATGAATTGATGTTCAAGTTGATCACATCAAGAGATTTGATGAGCTAGAGATCAATCAAGTAACAATAGACACTCAAGAAGAGATTATCATCGAACTACGAGAGAAAGTCTTGAGTCTAAAAAAGAGACAGCGTTCAGCGAATCAGTCTCGATCTCAACAGTTTATGAAATCTCAAGCTTCTATCAAGAACTATACTCGACAAAAGTTGTTTACTCTATTCGACAATGATTATCACAAGTTCTTCAAGTTTTCGAACTCATTTATATTCACTGATGAAGATGAATCAACATGAAACAGCTGAAGAATCAAGATAGATGACAAGCTTCAGACAAATGTCAATCACTTTGATAATGAGAATATCTGTATTGTCTATGTGATATCTAGACTAGAAAATGATGCTGCTGAGCACATCTTCGCTTGACGTTGACATGATGCTTTGCATTCATACATCTCAATCGACGAGCTATTTGAGCATCTGAAAGAAATATACGATGAACTAAATAGAAATCAAAAGTGTCGTCGCGAGTACAACGCTCTGAGACAAGCAGAAAAGTCTTTCAATGTCTTCTACTTCAACTTTATGAAGCTATTCAGCTATCTTGAATACAACAATTGCACTCTGATGAACGATCTTCAAGATAAAATTAATAATCACTTGCAGAACACTTTATCAGTCTGTTCAAAGAATTTTACTTCACTCGCTCACTTAAGAATCTTTCTTCAAGATGTGAATAATAAACAGCGAGCTAACTATCAGCTACGCAGTCAGCTTTGCACTGTCATCGTCAAAGTCACTGTCGTACCTGATAAATGCGCTGCTACTTCATTGTCAGTAACGACTTTGATAATCGATTATGTTAAGTCTATCATCTTCTCTATCTCTGAGTCAGCAAGATCATTTATCATCTGCTATACTTGCAAGATCTTGAGTCACTTGTCAAAGAACTGTTCTCAGAACAAGATCAACATTTCTGATTTTCAAGCTTTCACTCTTCGTCTACATGAAATCATCATTTCGAAGAATAAAGAGAATGAGAAAATGTTTTCTTTCAAAGATAGCGAGGCAAAAAACTAGAGACTTTCATCAAAGACGCGATGAAAAATGTGTTAATTTCTTCAACAACAAGCATGTCAAATGATTCTTTTGCTTCTGAATCTTTGATTACTGAATGTGTACTTTCTAGCAATAAAATTAGTTACTCATTGAAGTCATTGATAGACATCGAAGCTGCTGACTATTCATTCATTGATGAAGTGATCGCGCAGATTGTTTGTGATCAGTTGCAAATTGAGTCTCTGACTTTGATCAAAGCGAAGTCAATTCGAAAATTTGACGATCATTATGCTAAGAAACTCATTACTCATGTCATTTATTTGAATCTGACTGTTCAAGATCATACGATTGACACAGCTTCTATGTTGATCACTCAATTAGATCAACATCAAATGATTCTTGAAAAAACATGAATGAACAAAACTGATCTAGTAATTGATATGCAAATCAATTCTCTTCGATTTTCGAATTTCACTTCTAATCATAAATCAATTGTTCTACTCACAAGCAACAAGACAATTACGAAGCAGAAGAGTTTGACTTCTACTCATATACTGAAGAGATCTTTCACTACATCTCAACTCAGTCTGAAATCACTCTCTTTCAATCAGTTCAATGAGAAGTCAGTTAAACTAATTGAACAGTTAAAATCGCATGACGCGACTTTAACTAACGTCAAAAATTCTAAATCAACGTTCAGTCTGAATTCATTCTCTTTCAGTTCAATGAACATAGCAATGATAGAAGCAGCGACATATAGAATGTTAGTCAAACGATCAGACATCAAGATCTTTGCTGTTATCATCTTGAAAATCGATCGACTTATAATTACAGTTGAAAACAAGTCTGAAGAAGTGAATCTGCATGAGCTTTTTCACGCTGAAGCTCTCAAGCAAGTCAAGATCAAGCTTTTCTCTGAATATCACGACTATCTAGATGTCTTTGATCGAGCAATGATCAATCAACTATCATTGCATCGTTTCTATGATCACAAAATTGAGTTGATCGATGAAGAAACGTTCTCGCGAAGCAGACTATATCAGATGTTCAATCACAAGTTTCAGAAGATAAAGAAATATCTGATTGAACATCTGAACAAAGAGTTCATTTTCTTCAGCTTCGCATCATACGTCTCGCTTATTTTGTTCGCTGAAAAGAAAGATAAAAGTCTGCGTTTCTGCGTCGATTACAGAAAGCTCAATGCTTTGATCAAACGAAATCGCTACTTTTTGTCATTGATAGACGAGACTTTCGCTCGTATACAAGAAAGCAAGTATTTGACTCGATTGAACATCATTGTCACGTTCAACAAGCTACGCATGCACTCAAATAGCGAAGATTTGACTATCTTTATTATCTTCTTCAACTCATACAAATATCATGTAATGCTCTTTGAATTAATCAACGAATCAACATTCTATCAACACTATATGAACGACGTATTGTTCAAATATCTACATCAGTTTTGTCAGATTTATTTAGATGACATTATCATCTACAGCAAGATCTTGAAGAAACACAAGCAACATGTATGATTGATCTTGAATAGACTATGAGAAGCTGATCTACAGATAAACATCGATAAATGCAAGTTTTATGTTCAGAAAATCATCTTTTTAGAACTTTTGATGTCAATCGAGAAACTTAAGATGAATTCACGAAAGATGCAAGCAGTCGTTGATTGATTTACAATTAATAATCTCACTCAGATGCAGTTCTTCATTGACTTCTGCAATTTCTATCAATGCTTCATCAAGAACTTTTCGAAGATTGTTTGTTCAATGATTCAACTCATTCAAAAGAAAATCATATTTGAATGAAATGAAGTCTGTCAAACTGCATTCAATCACATGAAGAGATGTATGACTGAGACTTCTATACTTCGTCACTTTGATCAAATTCGCGATTTCATTCTTGAAATTGACTCATTTGACTACATCAACGATGAAGTTCTGTCTCAATATGATGATGAAGATGTTCTACATTTGATTGTCTTCTATAGCAAGAACATGTTTTCTGCTGAATGCAACTACGAGATATACAATAAAGAACTGCTGATTATAATTTGAGCTTTTGAACATTGATGACTCAAACTGAAGCTGATCAACATTTCTATCAAGATGTTCATCAATCATCAAGTGCTCATCTCATTGATGAAAGACAAGAAGTTGAGTCAACAACAGATGTGCTAAGTTCAGAAGCTAGCTGACTTCAACTTCAAGATAATGTATTGATCTGATAAACAGAACATTAAGATTGATGCATTAACTCGTTGAGCTGACTTCATGTCTAGAGATCTTGACGATGAATGCATTCAATATCAAAGAACTACTATTCTGACATTGAATTGAATGAAAATCGCTGATCTAAAGAAGAATAATGATCAATCAATCTATAAACAGATTCTTGAGACTAATGAAATCGATGAGAATTGTGCGCTACTTCGCGAAGCAATAGCAAGAGACGAAGCACAATATGAAGATATCAAATTGAAGAATTGTTAAATTCAGAACGAAATCTTGTATCATGATAGTCAGCTATGAGTCTCGTTCAACGAGCTTCTACAAATGAATTTGATTCGTGAGATACACAATCAATCATCAGTTGATCATTCTGATATTTTTAGAACTGTGAAAGTCATAAAGCGAAACTACTATTGATCATTCATGCGAAAAACGATAGATCGATATATTCGAAACTGCTATATCTGTCAACGCTCAAAGACATCTAGAAATAAATCAAACGACTTGCTTCAATCTCTATCGATATCTGAACAGCGATGACAAGACATAGCAATGAACTTCATTATCAATCTATTTGATTCAAGTGAGTACAACGCTATTCTGATGATCATCTGCAGATTGTCAAAGAAAAGACATTATATTTCTTGCATCACTGACGATGAAGATATCACTGTTGAAAAGACAGCTGAAATGCTGATTCAATGAGTATATCAAACTCATGATCTATCAAGCTTCATAGTATCTGATCGAAATTCGCAATTCATCTCTATACTATGAAAGTTTCTTTGCAAACGACTGAGCATTTCTCTTTGATTGTTCATCATCTATCATCTTCAGATCGATGATCAAAGCGAACGAGTCAATCAGAATGTCGAGCGATATCTTTGTTTCTTCTGTTCATACATGCAAAACGACTGATTCAAGTGACTACTCATGATCAAGTTTGTCAATAATAACATCTTGTCTTCAGTCATCTTCTTGATTCTTTTCTTCATGAACAAGAACTTTCATTCTCATATGAGCTTCGACTCTGACATCATTGAGTATGAAAGCACTCGCAAACACTTGCAGATCAATCAAGTCAAGAATATATCTGAACAAATGAACAAGACATTGATCTTCGCTCATGAAGCTCTGATCAAAACATGAGAACAAATGATAAATCAAGCTAATAAGCATAGAAAGAAGATCAATTACAAGATTGAATCAAAGATGTTTTTGAACGAATGAAACATCATTACAGCGAGATCTTTCAAAAAATTGAATGACAAGATGCTCGACTCATTTTAGATCACTGAGTCTGTTGACTCATTCTATAAGTTGAAACTATCAGAGACTATGCATATACATGACGTATTTCATTCAGAACTTCTTCGTTCTGTTGTCAATGACTCTCTGTCTGATCAAAAGAATGAATCTTTGAAATCAATAGTGATAAACGATGAAGACAAATGAGAAATCGATGATATACTGAACTTTCAACGCTATAGAAGACGACTTCAATATCAAGTCAAATGAAAGAGCTATGACAATGATCTCAACTGATATAATGCTGACGACGACAAGTTTATGAACGCTCAAGAGATGATTGATGAATTTCATATCAGATATTTAAGAAAAGCGCACTAGAAAACAACATTTATGCAAACATGAATAGTCAAGAAAGAAGAGTAATGTTACAATTCTAGTCTTTGTCTATTCTTCATTTAGTCTTCGTCTGATTTCATTCTAATCGAGTCTAGCGAGAATCTGATTTAGAAGTGATATCATTGAAACTCTGCATCATATGTGTAAGATGTTAACTCAATCAAGTCTAGCACAGAGCTGAGAAACATACATATAAGAATCGAGTTCTTTTCTGTAGATACTTTTCTTTCTTAGCATTTATCTATTAGTTAAATGACATCTCTATGACTCGTTCTAGATTGATCTTTAACAATGATAAATGTTATAATTCATCTCTGCTCAAGTATTACATCAATTGAAAAGATCACTTTTCTACTTGAAAGTCTTTCAATCTTCTGAATAATTGTAAGCAAGCGCTTGATGAATATCATCTTGTCAACTTTGTCATCGAAGAATCACATGTATTGTCATGTGTAATGTCTCAATGTCAATGTCAAGAACTTTAAGTTCAATTTTTATTATTTCAACTCAGCTCAGATCTGACTCAGATCTTGTCTAGATTTGACTTGAACATCTTGTTTAAATTTGATTCAGATGTAATTCAGATGTATTTTAGTCTCACTTGTGCATCATCATGTTAAAATGCATCTCATTTCATCTCATTCAGATTTGACTCAGATGTGACTTAAATTTATTTCAATCTCGTCTGTGCATCATCATATTAAACTGCATTTCATCTTTTTTTTGCTCAGATCTGACTCAAATCTTGTTTAGATTTAACTCAGACATCTTATTTAAATTTGACTCAGATGTAATTCAAATATGTTTTAATTTTAGTACTTCATCACTATAAAATGCATTTTGCTCTATCATGTCTCATTTTCATCTTACTCTGTCTCACTCAAATTTGATTTAAATGTAACTCACTTAAATTTGATTCAAATGTGACTCAGATGTATTCTTGTCTCATCAATACTTCATCATTATAAAATGCGTTTCGCTGTATTTCATCATTATAAAATGCGTTTTCGCTGTATTTCATCTTATCATCATCTTTGATTCTTTCTCATCTCATTTCACTCTCATCTTGTCTCATTTACATCTCATTTTATTTAGTTTCAATTCTTGTCTTGTTTTATTCTTTTCATTGTCTTGCAGAAGCTCAGTCTTTGAGAGAAAAGCTACTGTCATGATGTTAGATCATCATCTCAGCTCAAAGCATAAAATATATCATCAATTCAATCTAATATCATTGATATCTTAGAAAGTCTTGATTCATTAAACTAAATCATTAATCTAGTCATCATCATCTTAGTTTAGTCACATCAAAATCTGTTTCATGTCTTTGCAATCTTAAGTCATAAAACTGCTGCTCAGTTCTGACATTAATCAATTCATGTATATAAAAGTCAAGTTTTCATTCTTTTCTTTCGTTTCTTGTCTTTCATCTTGTACATTATTTGATGTATTGTTCTGTATCTAGTTCAAGTAATATAATAATCAATTCTTTATATTGATAGAATCTTTAGTTCAGTTTAGTTTCTGACAAATCACATCAATAGTTTGCATAAATAAGTGCTTTCAATCAAACAACTTCTTTCTCTCATACTCTTGTTTTCTTACTTCTTCGTGTTTTTTTCACTTTACTCTTTCATTCTTAATATTCATGTCTCTTACTTTCGCTCAGTTCTTCGCTTAATGCTCATCAGTCATGCATCACTAAATTTAACTATTCTTTATATACATGAGAATTTTTGAGCAATTGCTTCAAAATAACTCATCATTTCTACTGATAAGTTTGAACAAATTTAATGCAAGCAGCTTTATGAGACTTAGTAGCTTTGTAACACTTCTTTAATGCATTTAAATAACGCTTTTTTCAAATCTCTTCACGTTGCTGCTGTCTTTCATTCTTCAATTTCTGTTTATCTTAAATCATACTTTAAGCATCTTTGATGTACAAGATGTTTTCAATTTTGAGAATCTTATTAGATTGCTTTTTGCGTGCTTTGCAAGCATTTTCAACGACTTTTATTAAACGATATATTCTTGTTTTCTTCACTGATGCATTCAATGCTCATTAATGATCTTCTATTATTTGAATTCTTGAAGTAAATTCTTCTATTTGAATCTACAGTAACAATTCAATCAAAGTGTGCAACGATGCAATGCTCATACAATAATCGATTTCGTGTATCATTCTTCGTTATATCATATTTGATCATCATCTCATTAAACTTATTAAAATGAGTCTGTAATACTTTTGAATCATGCATATTCTTTCTTTCAGCTGCTAAAGACTTTCGTTTAGCTTTAAAGAGATTTGACTGATGATTTAATCATTGTTTGACTCATTGAGTGTTCAGTAGAGCTGAAGAATTTCAACGAGCAAAGTCTTGAGTATAAAGAGCGTTTGTCGTTGATTGCATCATATGTAGTTTAGCTGACAGATCTAACTGATTCACTATAGTTAAGTATTGTTGTAAAGCTGACTTCTGATCAGATTTTAAAGCTCTGTCATGCAGTTCTTGTACTGCTGTTTTGAACTGATAATCTCATAGTCTAGATTGAAGTCTGTCATATGAAACACGAAACTTGCACGTAATTTCAACTTGATTAGAATTTTCACACATGTTTATGACGTCAATAGTCTTCTGAATGCAACTCTTGATGATAGCGTAAGTAGTAGTCATGTGATTGAAATTTGATGAATTTTAGAAGATAATGAATCAAAAATATGAAGATTTAGTGATGCATGACTGATGAGCATTAAGCGAAGAACTGAGCGAAAGTGAAAAGCATGAATAGTCATTTTCTTGTTGCAATTCAAGTACTTTTCAAGTACTTTAGCATTGCAATTCTTTCAATCTTGATGATAAACAATGTTAATATAATGTTCATGTTTTTAAACTGTACTTTTGCTTTAAGCTGTAACTGTTCTGCTTTATAATGTTTGCAGTTCAGTAGTAAGTGCTTCAACATTTGTCTCATCTTGCATATTTCATAGCATTTGTTCAAATTATTCTTTGATAATCGATGCAAATAACTTTTGAAATAATCATGTTTCATTTTTAGCTGTATAAATGTTGAAAATGTCAATCTGTCTATTTTTTGAAACTTCTTTAGTGATCTGTAACTCAGATTCACTCTCGCTGTATGCTTCTGATACTGATTTTCTTTTTTAATGCTGTCATTTCATGCAATTAGTCATTGCTTTTTATCTCTTTGTCTATTTGCTTTTTAATGAAGCTCATGATTGTTCTTTTTCTGATGTTGATTGCTGATCTTTTTCATGTCATGTCTTTGATTAATTGATTTACTGCTTCGTTTTCAATGATATCTTTGCAACTCGATACTCACTGTATGCAAATATGACATCAATTTTGTTGCAGATTAATCAGATTTTATTATATATTATTGAATAACTTCAAGTTAACATTGCTTTTTGCTTTTAATCTTTGCAGCATCATTTGACTGTCTGTGTACACTCAAATTTCGCTGTCTTCAGATGCTTTTTTGCTGCATATCATGATTGCATCGTTGATAGCTTGCAATTTCACTTTCGTTATAATTATTTCATTGATCACGCTTGTTGCTTTGCTGCATTTAACAGACTCGTGCGTGAATATCATCATGATTTCGATTTCTGTTTTAAGTTCTGCTATCATTTTTTGAGTTTGCGATGCGTTGATGTACATCACTATGTTTTTCGTCTTTTTGACTATTGTTTTCAGTTTTCTATAGTGTGTATTTATTGTTTTGCATGTTTCATCTTTTGCGAATTCAATTTGCATCTTTGTCAGATATTCAATTTTCTGATCTCATGATTTCTTGAATTGAGATATTTTGATCTTCTGTATTAAACTAAGCATTTTATGCACTTTGTTCAATATTCAATATATTTATGTAAGCTTCTCTTTGCAGTTCTTGACTTTTTGAGATAACTTCATCATTAACTCATTTCAATTCAGATAATTTATCACGTTCAGATTTGAATTTAATTCAATGATGTATTAAAATGAATATGATATGAATGTGATTAACAACAAGATTCATCTGTACATGATGTCAACTACGAATCTTTTGATTCTATTCTTTAAATAGAAGTCAGAAGAGTCAAGAGATCTCAATTTAACACAGTTTAAATGATGTTAGAATGTTGCGTGATCAGAAAAGTTGTCATGCAGAGTTTTCACTCACATGACAACATCTTTTCTAACAGTCACAATCAATCTACAAAGAAGATTAATGACATGTTGATGTTAGTAAAAGATGAAAAGATATCTAGTGAAAAGATCGATCTCAGTATGAGAGTCGTGATTACAAGTGATCAAAGAATTTGCAATTCATCAACTGCGTTGATATACTGAAACGTCTTCATCACATCAACAATGTCATCAAGTAATTGATGAAAAGATATCAGATAAAATAGTTATTCTCAGTTTGAGAGTCGTGACTACAATGATCGAAGAAGTAGTGACTTGTCAATCACGCTGATATATTGAGAAGACTTGAGTTCATCTTCTTTACTTGACATCAAGTCATACATCTATCTACATGAAAAATTGAGAGTTCAAGAGAATGATCAGAACGCATTCTCTTTTATTGATTAAAGTCAAACATTGAATAATTGCAATTGCACATCTATACTAACAATTCATTCAACGTCTACGTGACATAAGTCAAATCAAGAGAAGAAAAGAGTTACTCAGTATAATTACACTTTATCTTCTCATCATGTGCATCTCTCTTTCATTACATATTTCTCTGTGCAATAAATGACAATCATTGAGTAAAAGAACGCAGTTCTACGTACGTTACAATCATGAGCATCATGAGTGCAAAGAAAACATCTTTCATCTTCAAATCAAGAATTGAATCAAAATTTTGTTGTATAAAATATCATCAATGAAGAGCAGAGCAAAGACGATGTGTCATAAATGAACAACACAGACACTCATTAAAAGTTTACTTGAGCATCACACGCTGAATAGAAGCTATAGATGCAAACTTGATACATAGTCTCATGAACATTGTTTCAACGACGTGAAGTCATCATATAAACGACGAGTGATTTTCTCTTTCAGAGAGTTTTGTTCACTCAATATAAATAGCATAAAGTTTCTCATGAGTTGAGTTTAAATCAATGTCACAAAAATGTATGAATTCAAATCAAATCAAATCAAATCAAATGATATGAATGTTCACTTTCTTATCAAATGCTTTTTTAATAATTCAACTATTTTAATTGCATAGTTCTTGCATTTTTGATCTAGTTGTACTTTCACTGACGAAATCTCAGTCTTTATTTGCATGACTTTTATGAATGATGTTTGAAATGCTTTTAATATCTTTCGTAATGCTGCGTTCTGCAGCTTACGAAATTTGATTGCGTGACTTTTTTGATTATTTCATCAGATTTCAACGTTGTAGTCACTAATGATTATGATGCATACTAGATACAACTGTCTTTCTGACTTTGCATTTAGTTTTCACTCACTATTCATTAGTTTAAAGAGTGAGTGTAGCGTTCTTGTGACTGCAACAATTTTTATTTGCACATGCATCTTGAAGTTGAGCTTTTGATTCAGTCAGACTTCTAGTCATTGTATGCAGATCTTCAATTTTACGACTGTGTCATTGAATAACATAGTTGTTTGATTGAATGTTGCTTTGTGACTTTCAAAATGAATCAATTGAAATTTTGAATCATCAAATTGCATTGCATTTTCATTTGCTTATGTAAATGCAATTTTCATCATCTTTTTCAGCTTTTTCACATTCTTGTCAATGCTCTTTCCTTCAATGTACAGTGTAATGTCATCAATGTAGCTGAATGACTGTAGATTTTCAATTCTTACGCGAATCTTTGAAAATGTCAGAATCGTGCCTAGATGATACAATCAATGAAGATCAAAGTTAATAATGCTTGATCTTTAGAAATAGCTATAACTGAATATTAAGAATACAGAAGAAGATTGATACAAAAGCTTCTATTTATGTAATGTTCAGAGACTGCATTAGACTTGAAAGAAATGTGTTTGTGACATAAAAAGAAAATGATGTAAATGAACAAGATGTTGATGAAAGAAAAAAGTGTTGAGAAAGAAAAAAGATGTTGAATCATATCTGAGTCAAATCTGAGTCAGATCTAGATCAGATCTTGACTAGCTCTGTTCAGTCTTATCGATCTTGATACGCTTGTAACAAATGCTAGTATTCATGTGATGTGATTTGCTTCAATTTGACGAAGATGCGCATCTCATTGCAATTTCATGTTCAGTTGTACTTTTAGAACTCATATATTTGATTTTAACTTAATAACTGAGCCTTTTATTTATATGCTAGTCATCATATTAAATCTTTTTGATTTTCTGATGAAGTGCATAAATTCATATTTTTCTGATGCAAATGTTGCATCATGAGTGCAAGCTCATTTTACACAAACATTGTGTACTTTGCTCAATGTTTTGCAAATTTCTTTAATGAATTTATTGTATGTTAGAATGTTAATATCATTTATGAAGTTAAGCACTTTTATCTTAATTTTTAATGCTTTGCACTTCTCAATCAAACTTGCGTTGAAGAATAGAAAGAAAATTAATGAAATAAGAAATCTTTGCAATATGTTTGCATTTATCTTGCGCATATCACTTATTTGCTCATTGAATCTCAGCAATGTTTCTCAATTCTTAAGAAAGCTGCATGCTCATTCAACTATATAGTTTGAAATTCTTTTCATTTTTAAAGTATGCAGAAGTTTGATGTGCAAGACTTGATTGAATGCTTCAACAACATTTAAACTTAGCATAAACACTATGTATTTGATTTTGCAGTCTCATATTTATTAAAACTCTTTCACATGAAATTATGTAACAGCAATAATTAAATAATCATTGAGTAATCAGAGTCTTGAAGTGATTGCTCTGATCGCTTGAATCAGAAGTGATCACAGTGAGCATAATGAGCATAATGCTCATCTTGCTCATCTTGCTCGAGAATGATCAAAGTGATCATTCAGAGCAAAGATGACTTGACATGATTCTTTTATATCTATATAATGATGATTGTTCTCTTAGATAGAAGCTTCATGCTCAACTCATGTAAGTAATCAATACACATTATTGTTTCAGCTATCTTCAGATTTCAAGTTTAGTAATAATAATTACTGTTTAATCTTTGTATATATTTTATATTGTTAAAGAAACAATTATTACACTTTAAGCATCATTCTTTCACAAAATATCAGAGATGTTCATTTCTTTCAATCATGTTTAGTCAGTCAGAACAAGTCATGCTCAGTTAAGAAGTAAGCATCTTCAATGTAAATAAAATCAAGATTTCAACATTGAACTTGTATCATGATGATCAAAATAAACTCAAAGCATATTTAGTACAGATAAAGCTATACATTAAACAACACTCATTTCAGTTTAAGTTCATCAAGAACAAAGTACTCTTTGCATTCATTTATTTAAGAAATAATGCATTTACATGATTTTATCACTATTTAATGAATTATCTGCAGAAGAAATCAGAGAAACAAGAAGAAGAAATCAACATAATATTTTGTAATTCTCAAATGTTTAAGAAACATTTAAGAAAAGTATTTGAAAACATTGATAAGAAATGTACAGTAAAATGATAGTTGTACAATCTGCAACAGAAGATTTTCACAATGATTTATTCAATCAACTTTCAGCATATTGCAATGAATATAAAATGAGATGATGCAGCTTTCATCAGTCAGTTCTATCAAAGACTGTGAAAGAAAGTTAAGAATGAAATCATTAAAATTAATAAATTCATTGACTTGCAGAAAATGATATTTAGAGTGATAATCATCAATAACAGATAGTACAAGAGACGTTTGAAAAAAGATAAAGAATCAACTATGTCAATAGTATTAAGTTGAAAGTTCAAGAAGAAATGATGACAGTCATACTATGATTCTTAATCTATGAAGTTAGACGCAACTCAAAAGATATCAATGAACGCTCGCAATAAAACAGTTCAATAAAGCAAGACATGTTACACATGCAAAAAGCTGAGTTATTACTTCAAGAATTGTATTCAGAACAAGTATAAAAATAAGTTAAAGTTTTATGATAAGCAAGACAAATCTTTTGCAGCAATGAAAAAAGATCAGAAAGACAAGCATCAAGCATTGTTGTAAACAGCATGTTACAAGAACAACTGTCATACTCATCTGAGTGATAAGAAAGATTCTGAATGATACTTGAAGTTCTTGCAAAAGAATCATTTCTGTTACGATTCTAGCTACGCATCTATGTTGATAGCTATGTTGATAGCTATGTTGATAGCTATGTTGATGACTATGTTGATGACTATCATTGATCGCTCGTCGCTAGACTATAGAATTGTTTCAAGATCAACTCTATTCAGAATTAGCTTATGTTCTTCTGAGTTATATAGATAGTCGACTCTTCTCTTCTAGATACTTTTCTTTCTTAGCATTTATATACTCGTTACATTACACTCATATGACTCGCTCTATGCTGATCTCTAACAATTTCTACGCAGCAATTCATCATCAATCAAAAGTGCATGATGAAAATAGTGATGAAAGTTCATTCACTATGATCGCGAAATCAGAGATTCTCAACAACAAAGTATATGACTTGAACAGATTGAACAGCATTGAAGAAGTTGTTTATCAAGCAGTTGAAGAAGAGAATCGACTTAGTGAAATTCTACAAGCATTCACTATTGCAGCAGAAGATGCTCTCAAGCAAGAAGAAGATCATCTTGAAGTAAAGAAAGATTTTAGAAAGTTTACAAATTAAGCAAGCTTTATAAGCATGTACAATGAATTGTACACTCTTTTTAAACAGAAAGAGAAAGATTTTTTACAGTGAATGCAATAAATTAAGAATGATATATATCAAGTCATTTATGACATTATGCAAGATGAGTTGATTGCATCGCGCAAAGACATTTGATATCATGACATAGTCATGAAAAAGTTATTTACAGAAGTCAAGTTTATCAAGCAAGAAGAATATATACTTTTTGATGAAGATTACATATTCAAAGAGTTTAGATAAATGACAAAAGTCATTAAAGAAAGATTTGATCTGTGTGATTTAAAGAAATATTTACTTAAGAAGATCAATTTGAATCAATTTCAGTATATAAAACAAGTATTGAAAGAAAGAGCTTTTAGTTTAAAAAACTAGAAGATTTTTTGATTGATAAATCATTAAAGAAGTTTAGTCAAGAATTGAAAATTGAAAGCATATTTATCTTCATTAATGATTCATCGCAGTTATGAGTTTGAGTCAAAGTTAATGATCACGCAGCACGTTTATTCATAAACAGTGACTGCATGAAGAATTACATATTCTCAGAATTTGCTAAAGAAGCGCAAATATTTATGCAGAAGAAGAAAGAATCTTACAATCTGCAAAACTTCAATGAAACATTCATGAAGTATAATAATGAACTAATAAATCAAGAAACTTGATTCATTCATTTGAAACTTGAACAACATTGAAAGAAGTTATGTTTAAATGTTACAAAGCATTCAAACAGTGATATAATTCTAGACATATTATGACTTTGTACAATCAATTTGATGATTGATTGAGTCAATAAGATAATTGCATTTCTAGATATAAAAACAACGCGATTACACTTGATATTAAAGTCATCATAAGATGTGAAGATATTCATCATGATGAGTGAAGAAATGCGCGAAAAGTTCAGAGAAATCAATGATGCACAGATGTTATGAAGCAAAGAGATTCAAAGTGATCACTTGAAGAATCTTATTATTGCTATTATTTTTAAGAAATATCAGAAATATAAAATTCTGTTTGAGAAAGAAAGTGATCAGAAGACATTACTCAAACATCAATCATGAAATCACAAGATTAAGCTCGTTGATGACAAGAAACTTATGAAACAGTTCATTTACTCATTGTTGATAGAAAAGCTTGATGCTTTGTGACAATATCTGAAAGAGAACATGTGAAAAGAATTCATTAAAGAATCACAATCATCAGCAGAATATTCAATTTTGTTTATTTCAAAATTAAATGAAAGTTTAAAACTATGTATTGATTACAAAGTATTGAATAACATCATGATTAAAAACAGCTATTCATTATTGCTCATAGCAAAACTGCAGAATAAATTGCAAAATGCACAGTGATTTACGAAATTTGATATATTCAAGACATTCAATCAAATATAAATTAAAGAAAAAAATGAGTGAAAGACAGTTTTTCATACTAAACTAGAACATTATGAGTATTTGATCATGTCTTTTGACTTAATCAATGCTTCAATCACATTTTAGATCCTTGTGAATAACGTGCTATGATGTTATCTGAATTAATTCATCATAGTATATCTGAACAATATATTAATATATTCAAAGATAAAGAAAGAACATGTGCAACATGTTAAGAAAGTTTTACAGACTTTGAAGAAAGTTGATTTATGCATCAAGTCAGAGAAAAGTGAATTTCATGTACAAAGTGTACAGTTTTTGAGATTCATAATTATGTTTCAAAGTTTAAGAATGAATTCAAAGAAGATAAAAGTTATTATGACTTAATCAATGTTAAAGTTTAACATCAAAGTTCAATTCTTTTTAAAATTCGCGAACTTTTATAAACACTTTATAGAAAGATACTTCAGAATCATCTCGTCACTTACAAATCTTACAAGAAAGAATATATCATTTGTGTGAACTGAGAAAGCAGAAGAAGCTTTCAAGAAGCTGAAGAAATTGTTCATCTTTCAGTCAATACTAATCATATTTGAATCAGAAAAACTCATTACACTCAAGATGAATGCATCAGACGAAGCTATTGAAGCATGTATCAATCAATCAAATGATAAGAAATATTTGTATTTTATTGCATTTTACAATAAAAAGCTTACAGACGCTGAATTGAACTATGAGATACATGATAAGAAGCTGTTAGCTATTGTCAATTCTTTCAAATAATGAAGAGTGTATTTGAAAAAATTTAGACATCAGATTCAAATATATACAGATCATAAGAATCTGTTATACTTTATGATCATGAAAGTTCTAAATTGAAAACAAATTAGATGATTAAAAGAATTGTCATCATACAACTTTCAAATTCAATATTGAAAGAAATCTGAAAACTTGAAGATTAATGTCTTGAGCAGAAAAGCAGATCACATGACAGATAAATCACAGATAAATCAAACTATCTTGCAAGAGAACTCAGATGATTCAATCATTTATAATAGATAAAACGCAGCTACTTTATGAATCAACAACAAAGATCTTAAGAAATGAGTAAAGTTAAAGCTAGCGAAGAACTCAGTTGCATAAGATATTATAAAGAATATTGAGAACAACGTGAACTTTAAGATTATCAATGAAATACTAACATTTCAAGATCTGATCTATGTTTCAACAAGATGCAGATAAGAGATGATAAATAATCATCACAAATCAATGATACATGAACATCAGAATTCAAATAAAATCATTGAAAGAATATTTAAAATCTACTATTTTTCAAAAATGAGAAAACAGATAAAAGATATTATCAGAAAGTGCAATGTATATATTCATATGAAACATAATTAACATAAACTCTATGAACTTTTGAAAAGCTTCAGCACATTAGACTGTGCATGAAAAAGCATAGCTTTGAACTTCATAGTTAAGTTATTTAAGTTGAAGAAAAAAGTCATCAAAATAATGTATGATTTTATATTGATTATAACAGACAGATTAATTAAGTATGAATACTTCTTGTCATACAAGAAAGCAACATTTGCAAAAGATTTAACTTACACATTTCTAAGAATGATTGTAGCAAATCATGAATTATCAGATGAGATGATTTCAAATAAAGACAAGCTCTTCACATTGAAATTCTGAAAATTCTTGATGAATCAGTTAGAAATTCATCATAAACTGTCAACAACTTATCATTTGCAAACAGATAAATAAATGAAAAGAATGAATTAAACATTGAAACAGTATCTCAGATGTTATATTAACTATAGACAGAATAATTGAGTACAGCTACTGTCAGTAGTACAGTTGACTTTCAATAGCACAACAACAGAAGTAATCAACATGTCATCATTCTTTGCAAACTATAAGTTCAAGTCAGAAACTCTTAAGAAATTGTGTAAATTTGCATAATTAGTTCAGAAAATTACGCTACAGATAAAACAATTGCAGCTGCTACAGAAAGAATTACAGAAAAACATACAGTTTTTCAGCAAATGCATGATTCTGTATGCAAATAAAAGAAGAGATAGAGAATTTACTTTTAAGAAGAGAAACAAAGCATATTTGTTACAATTCTAGCCTTTGTTTATTCTTCGTCTAGTCTTCGTCTGATTTCATTCTAATCGAGTCTAGCGAAAATTTGATCTAGAGATGATATCATTGAGACTCTGCATCATATGTGTAAGACGTTAACTCAATCGAGTCTAGCACAGAGCTGAGAAACACACATATAAGAATCGAGTTCTTTTCTGTAGATACTTTTCTTTATTAGCATTTATCTATTAGTTAAATGACATTTCTATGACTCGCTCTAGATCGATCTCTAACAATATTTACTAAGACAAAATATTAAAATGAATAAATCAAGTAACAAACTGAATCATACAAAGCTAGAATCTTATAAGATTCTAAAGATCAAAAAATCAATTAACTACAAGTTAAATCTGTTAACATTTATGAAAATACATTTAATATTTCATATTTGTCTTTTGAAGTTTGCAAACTCAAATATATTAATTCAAACAGAATTTTCAGAAATTGATTCAAAGAATCAAAACATTGAATATGAAGTAAAAAATATACTGAATCAACAGAATATCAAAGATCAGTCTCATTGATTAATTAAGTAAAAAGATTACAAACATATTGAGAATACTTGAAAATCAAAGAAAAATCTCAAGAACTGTTAAATGTTTCTGTGATAGTTTCAGTTGAGAAACTCAGTTAATCAAAGTTTGATGAAATCTCAATCTGCTCGAAAAACATGTCAAAGAGAAGATTATTCAACAATGATTTACTAGTTTTTCTTTCATTCTTCTCAAGCTCAATGATGTTTTAAAACTCTCATTCAATCATCATTTGTTTTTTATTCTTTAAAAACACAAATTGATTTTGCAAATAAGTATCTTTCGCGAAGATTTTTTGCATTTGCTTGTGAGCATTTAACAGCTCATCAAGAATGCAATTGCATTCTGTCTTTATTCATTTTCACTTCATCATTGAGAAAGTAAGATTGCATTTGCAATTGAGATGCATACACTCAATACAATGATTGATTTCATTGTCAACACAACATTTCTTTTGCAAGTGACTGCAATGTTCATAAGAATGCATGACAGCATGCTTAAAACTCATACATTCAAGAAAATCTTTGCAACGCAAGATAAAGTTTTAATTGTGTAATGAGAAAACATAAAGAAAAAATGATTTTCAAAATGAAAATCTTAGAAGAGAATCTAGTGTTAAAACTCTCTCACATGAAATTATGTAACAGCAATGATTAAATAATCATTAAGTAATCAGAATTTTAAAGTAATTACTCTGATTGCTTGAATCAGAAGTGATTACAGTGAGCATGATGAGCATAATGCTCATCTTACTCATCTTGCTCAAAAATGATCAGAATGATCATTCAGAGCAGAGATGACTTGAAATGATTCTTCTATGTTTATATAATGATGATCATTCTCTTAGATAGAAACTTTGTGCTCAATTCATATAAGTAATCAATACACATTATTGTTTCAGCTATCTTCAAATCTTAAGTTTAGTAATAGTGATTACTGTTTGATCTTTGTATATATCTTGTGTTGTTAAAGAAATAATCATTACAATATTGTGTGAACTTAATTTACTAGTAAATTTAATGTCAAGATCATGAATTGCTTGCATCTCACTTTTATTTGAGCATCAGATAGCATGTGATGAGTCTCAGTTATATTGCTCAGTCTTTTAATCATGATCAACTTCAAAGCTTTTTTCATGATATTAAGCAAAGCAATAAGTCGATATATTTTTAAATCAGTATAATCACTCTTTTTTGATTTGCATAGTACTATCATTTGAGTCTTTTTAAACTGCTTTGAATAATATTTGTATGTTACATATGTGTTGAATAAACTCATTAATATTAAGATCAGTTCTGCAAGATTTGTTTGCAATGCTTTGTTTAAAATGTTTGAAATATTTGATGCTTTGTCTGCTTTAATTTTTTTAATTATCTATTTCACTTCATTTTCTGAAATGTGTAAATCAAATGACATTGTCAAGAATATAAATGAATTTGCAATGTCATTGATGTTTGTTTGAAAAAATAAGAGAAAGAATTTTTCTTGCAATATTTCGATTTTTTTCTTGAATGTTATTGTCATTTGATCAATGTCACTTCACTTTAATGACAAAAACTGAGATTTTTTTTAAATAACTGACTTTTGATTCTGACTCATTTTGCGAAGTGTCATATTGACTTAAGTGCATCACTCAACTTATGCATTTGTGATCTGAAATGTGCGCGCTTTGCTTGTTGAATAATCTTGTTTTTATGATCATTATGTTTCAGATATTCATTTCACGCATTTAGTGTGCTTTGTGTTTTTTATACAATTTGCAGTCATCTTGATTTCATTATTATCTTTGAGCAGTTTGAATTTTAGAAGTTCCTTGCTTAACTTAATGACTTTGTCAAAAGAGTAAATTTCTCAATGATCTTCTGTAATGTCTTGATAACTTTGCATACTCTTTCATTCTTCATCATCTTGCTGTTCAAAGAATGATTTAACAAAAGATATATATGCAGATACGTGCTCAATGCTTTTATGTTCATTTTCTTTCATAATCATTAAGTTGAAAACTGTATTGAAGTTGTTTATAAACAAAGTTCTATAACAATTGAAAGATGATTCAATTCTTAATGCAAATCAATGTATATTTTGCACTTGCATATCATGAACTGTATTTTCTCGCTGTTAAAAACTAGATTAATAGTTGTAAACTGATTGTGAATCTTGCAAGTAATAATGTCTGATTTCAGCAATAATTTCAACTTAGCATTAGTAATGATGTCAAGTAAACTGTTGATTGCTGCATGTTAAGTGAAGCATTTATCAAAAATATGTTGCATATGTTACATGTAACATATATAAGACACAATCTTTATGCTGATTTTTCTCTTAGTGAGAGATAGTTTTTCTCGTTGCAAATTCACAGTTCAAGATGAGTGAAATCTTTCACTGCTCAAATTTCAACAGTTTACTTCTTAAACATGAGTTGCAAATGTTTTGTCAGCAATACACATGCATATCACAGTCAATTTCTTCTTTAATCACATTAATATATGTTACTGTTTTCTTAAGTTATACAAATGATGTTTTTAACTAGAAATTGATTTTATCATCAAGACATTTAAAAGTCAAAACTCAGTAAAAAGATAAGATTCTTAAAATCAACAGTCATCATCATTATATATCACGTCTTACAGATGCTTGCTTCGCTTGTAAAATGTGCAACTCATTTGTTTTGCATTATCTGTAAAGATCTTTCTCATGCAGATTAATCATATTTTGCAAAAATGTTTATATGCTACACTTTTAATCAAATAATGTAATTCAATCATTCTTTATTAATTCACTTATGTTTCTCTTTTTTTAATAAAGTTTTCTCATCAGCATATTACTTACATATAGAATGTTTATGTTTGAACATTTATTAAATGATATTAACAAGATTTTTGAGTTTATTCATGTTGAACTTAATGAATCTTGTGAGTTATTTATATTGTAGTAACAGACATGCAGTCTTAACAAAATCTATACATAGTTAGCATGTAAATTTAAAGAATGTTCATGATTTAAGTTCTTTTTGCTAATCATTCTCAACAGATCAAATGCAAGAGTGTTCTGTCTCAGTTCTTGTTATCACAATGACAAGATATTGAATCGAATGATTTTTATAAGCAATTTCTCTCATAGTTTTGCATTTTATTTAATTTTCTCATCTGTATGCAGATTGCTTTGTAACATGCACATTGAGATTATTAAAGTCTGCATGATCACGAAAACTCTGCATGTAATCAATGCACAACACTTCATCATCACGCAGCACTTCAACGTCATTCAAACTTTTAATAATCTTTAAACTTTACTGTAATTAAACAGTAGATTTGTAATCAGCATTGCATACAGATGAGTTTCATTGTAAATCAAAAGTGTTAGAATCATGTCTAAAGCAAGTCATAAAAATACAGGTAAACAAAGAGTAAATCAGGTAAATGAGAATTCAAAGCTAAAGAGCAAGATCTATCTAGATGCAAAGACTATATGTACAGAAGAAAGAAAAGCGCTAGACTCGATAGAGTTTAGACTCACTTCAAGAACGTGCGTTTCAGTAGAAGACTGAGCACGCTCGTAACATTACTTTCTCTTCTCAGTTAAGCAATGACTTTATTGCTTCAATCAGTTTTTTCTTTCTTGTTCATTTCATTATCGTTCTATTTGAGCGTTTCAAGCTCATTTCATTAAGCGTTTCAAGCTCATTTCATCAGACGTTTCAAGTCTATTTCTTCTTGACATAAAGCGTTTCAAGCTCTCTTCTTGACATAGAGCGTTTCAAGCTCATTTCATCAGACGTTTCAAGTCTATTTCTTCTTGATATCTGATGTCATTGAAGCAGACTCACTATTGATTCGTACCTACTACATACATGTAGCAGAGCTTGTTTTGTTCATGTCTACTACACGCATGTAGTAGAGCTTGTTCTGTTCATTGACTGACTCAATCAAGAGATCAACTATCGACTTGTCATTGTAGCAGACTCACTTCAAGTGACAAGCTTGACGACAAGATTAATCTTTATCTGTCTTTGTAGCAGACTCACTATTGAGTGACGAGCTCAGTCAATGAGATCAATCATTGTCTTCTGATTCGTGTCTGCTACATGCATGTAGCAAAGCTTGTTTCATTCGTGTCTACTACATGCATGTAGTAAAGCTTGTCTTTTGATGATGAGTTCAATCAAGAGATCAACTATTGACTTGTCATTGTAGCAGACTCACTTCAAATGACGAGCTTAATCAAGAGATCACTTTGTGTCGTTCTGTGTCATTGTAGCAGACTCACTATTCTTGTCATTCAAGCAGACTCTTTCTATTCAGCTTCAAATATTCAATGATGAATGAGTTTCAGTTCATATTTTCGTGATTTCAGACATATAATATATGTTTCATTTTCTGTCTTGAGACATATAATGTATGTTTCATTCTGTTTTCAGTACATATCATCTTGTTGTTGTCATCAATGTCGTGAATAGAGATAAATCGTAGAAGATATGAATAAAAGTAAGTTTGTGACTGAATTCAATTTTGAATGTTGTTCAAGCAGACTCACTATCAAGTGACGAGCTCAATGACGAGATCAATCATTCTTTTCTCATTGTAGCAGACTAACTTCTGATTCAGACTTATCACATTTGATAGCGCTTATTTCGTTTATGTCATTGTAGCAGACTCACTATCGATTCATGTCTACTACACGCATGTAGTAGAGCTTGTTCTGTTCATTGACTGACTCAATCAAGAGATTAATCGTTGTCTTCTGATTCATGTCTGCAGCACGTCACAAAGCTTGTTCTGTTCATGTCATTGAAGCAGACTCACTATCAAGTGATGAGCTTGACGACGAGATCAATCATTATCTGTCTTTATAGCAGACTCATTATTCTTGTCATTCAAGCAGACTCTTTCTATTCAGCTTTAAATATTCAACGATGAACAAGTTTCAGCTCATATTTTCGTGTTTTCAGACATATAGTATATGTTCTATTCTCTCGAGACATATAGTATATGCTACTCTGTCTGCAGTACATATCATCTTTGCTGTTGTCATCAATGTCGTGAATAAAGATAACTCGTAGAAGATACGAATAAAAGATTCGTTGCTGAATCAAGTTCTGATGTCATTGAAGCAGACTCACTATTGATTCGTGTCTACTACACGCATGTAGCAGAGCTTGTTTCGTTCATGTCATTGTAGCAGACTCACTATTGAACATGTTGTTCAAGCAGACTGACTATTGAGTGATGAGCTTAATGATGAGATCAATCGTTATTTGTTCTTGTAGCAGACTCACTGTCTGATTAATTGAGTCTGATTAATTGAGTCTGATTAATTCAGAGTCAATTCAAATCTGCAACGCTCGCACTTGCAGAGCTTGTTCTGATCGCGTCTATTGCATTCAATAGCACTCTCTATTCTGTCTACTACATGCATGTAGCGAGACTTGTTCTGATCGCTTCTATTGCATTCAATAAAGCTCTCTGTTTCTGTCTATTACGTTCGATAGAGCTTGTTTCGATTTCTGTCTACTGCATTTGATAAAACTTATTCTCTTCAATGATGAGTTCAGTCAAGAGCTCAGTTTGAGATTGTCTTGCCTGCAACACGTTGCAGAGCTTGTTCAGTTCAATGACGAGCTCAGTCAAGAGCTTAGTCAAAAGATTGATTCAACTCTGCAACGTGTTGCAAAGCTTTGCTTTCGATCGTAGCTAGAAAGCGAATCACTATCGTGTGATATGTACGAAGCTTTGAATAATGTTAGAATCATGTCTAGAGCAAGTCATAAAGATACAGATAAACGAAGAGTAAATCAGATAAACGAGAATTCAAAGCTAAAGAGTGAGATCTATCTAGATGCAAAGACTATATGTACAGAAGAAAGAAAAGCGCTAGACTTGATAGAGTTTAGACTTGCTTCGAGAACATGCGTTTCAGTAGAAGACTGAGCACGCTCGTAACAAAAAAAAAGAGAATTTTATATTATAAAATACAATGAAAAGAATATTTCATTGAATATAATCAATGAATATTGAGCAAAGATATGAAAGATGTCTTGAAGCTTATAAAAGCTTTCAAAATGAGACTGAAACATAAGCGAAAAGCATAATTACTTACTTTTAAGTATAAACTCATTATTAGAAAAGAAGAATCATTGTATTAAAATAGTTTCACTTTTTAATGAAACAATCACATATGTAAATTAACAAACAGAAGAAAAAAGCGCAAAGACATTCAAACACGTTCAACAAGAAAACATAATCATCATGATATCATAAACATCATGCAATCATCACTTCATTAAACATCTTTCATATGAGACAAGATTGCAAACTTCTTCTTCTTTTTCATTGTTAAATTTACATTGAGACGTGAAGACAAAGATTTAAAAGATAATAAATTATGCTAAATATATCAAAACAATTAAAAACATTGATAAAATGATATATAATTGAGATTAAATATATCACAAAGCGCTTTACATTCAGAATTTCTTTGACAATGTCATTGATATTCATTATTTCTTTGAGAATGAGCTTTTAAATTTTTAAAGACTTGAGTTTGTAAATTTTCTTAAAATGATTTTTCATATAAATCATTGTTATCAATTTCTTGTAAAAAAAATTCTGATGAACAATGAATGTCTTTAAAGCAATGTTCTTTTCTTCATTCTTAATTGCATTATCATGAATTTTCTGCAGATAAAAGAATTTATTAACAGTTGAAATGCAGATGTCAAAAATTTAAACATTAAATCATGAGTATTTAGCAAATATATCATATAAGTATATTCATTGTGACACAGAAACTTTCATTATTTGCACAGTGAACACACTTTTTGTACATTGTTTTCTTCTGAAAAATGACATCATACAACGATGCTTTATTCTTGATGTGTAAAACTCAAGCACACTTTATATAAATCACTTTATTTAAAGCTTTAAAATCAGTAACACTTCTTTTGTTTATTTCAATTATTGACGACTGAAAAGCATCAGTAACAACATTAAGAAGTTGAATAAGTGAATCTCATTATCATTTTTTAATTTCGCAAAGTTTGTGAGTTCAATAAAATCATTAATGAAGCATCAGTAATCATTTCTTTCTTCATTGTCTTTTGAATTTTCTCTTCAATAGCAAAAATGTATTTAAAAGTTTAAATAGTAGAAGTGATGAACTCTTGATTAGAATTTGATAATATTTGCATCATTATGAGCAATTCAGCATTAATAACATGATGATTATTACATTTAATTAATGTCTTTTGAGTAAACTTATAATACTGTTAGTTACAGTAATAGTCATGAAATCTCAAGTTGCAACATCACTTACTTTCATAATGATCTTGACTTAAACATCAATTAACTTCATCATTTTATGATTCTTTTTAAGCATCATTATGCATTCATAATTTATAATTTAAATCTTTTACTTTTACAATACAAATATACTTAAAGTTTGTTAAAAGTAATCATATAATGATAAAAATATAATTATGATTAAAAAAATTGAAGTTGAAGAAAATAAGAAGTTGAGAGAAATTGAAAAAGCAATAAACAAAACAATAATTATTATTCACTTTTGTTTATACTTTATCATCTCAATCACATCATTTACTTGAAATGTAAACAATGTTTATGTGCTATTTACACGTCATCATTGCTGTTATTTACATTAATTACACATCACATATACTATTTACAATGTCATTTATACACATTATAATTAAAGATGAATCATCATTCAATTAAAAGTTTCTTTTTTTCTTATTTTCTCACAAAGATTTGAAGATTTTTATCAAGAGCTTTCAAAGTAAATTAATGAGTACACATCATCATTTATCAAACTAAACAAAGACATTACTTATTGAGATTAAGAATGAATTCACTTAAAAGAAAAAATAATTGTCATGATGAATTAACATATAAAGATTAAATTAGAAAACTAGAATTGAAAATTAAATTGAAAATTAACTTTGAATTAACTTTGAAACTTTATGACTTTGTCAAAACATCATTTAGACTACGTCATATCTTCAACTTAATATATCATGAATTATGTCATGCTCAACTTAACAATGCTTGATAAACTCTTTATAATTAATTGATTTTCTTGAGTTATTGAGAGCTTCTTAATAATTAACTTTATCATAAAATATATTCATTCTGTGTTTATTTAAAATATTACATTGTTATATTACTTTTATAAACTTCATTTATTCATTTAGTAAATTCAATCATCATAAAATCATTCAAGTTCTTCATTTAAGTTTAAATGAAAGTTTAATGATTTTTCTTCATTATTTTAATGACTTGTAAAGTTTCAATCTTTGATTAAATAATTACTAACTTTTGTTTCTTTTGCAGTTCATTACATTAAAGCATTGCTCATGTTAATTATTCATTAATATTTTCAAAAATTTAATTTTTTGCTTTTTTGCTTTCTGATTTCATTATGTGATATTTATTTTCTAATATGATGTTTTGTAAAATTAAAACATCATCATTTCAACTTTGTTATGATTACATTATTGTTATCATGCTTGAATATTAAATCATCATTTTTAAGAAAGATTTGAAATAATTAGAATTATGATAATCAAGTTTATTAAATGAATAAACAAAATTTATAAAAATAATATGACAATGTAATATTTTAAGCAGACACAGAATGAATATATTTTATGATAAAGTTAGTTATTAAGAAGCTCTCAATAACTTGAGAAAATTGATCAATTATAAAAAGTTTATCAAGCATTATTAAGTTAAGCACGACATAACTTATGATATATTAAGTCAAAGATATGATGTAGTTTAAATGATGTCTTGACAAAGTCATAAAGTTTCAGAGTTAACTCAGATCTGATCTTTAACTCAGTCTCTGATTCTAGTCTTTGATTTAATCTTTATGTGTCAATTCATCATGACATGATAGATAAAAGTTAATTATTAAGAAACTTTCAATAATTTAAGAAAATTAATTGATTATATATCAATTATTTAATGAAATCAGCTAAAACTGACTACAAGCTCATTAAGCTAACATCAGTCAAAAACATCTGTTTAGTCGAGCTTCTAGCTCACAAGCTTTAATAGTCACTCATCAACAATTAATAACTAGCTATAAGTGCTTGTATCTTTTGATGACAGTCATTTGTTCAAAAGACATCAATTGCTCAAAAGATATAATGCATAATACATGTTCACTTTTCATATGTTTCTACATTCAAGATTCATATATAATCAAATAAATCATTTGATAAATTAATTATTTAAGTAGTTATTTAATCATTTATTTAAACATGAAGAATGCTTGATAGAATGCTTGATAGAAAAACATGAAGAATGCTTAATAGAATGCTTGATAAAGAAACATGAAGAGTGCTTAATAGAAAAACATGAAGAACGCTTGATAGAAAAACATGAAGAGTGCTTGATAGAATGCTTGATAAAGAAACATGAAGAATGCTTGATAGAAAAACATGAAGAGTGCTTGATAGAAAAACATGAAGAATGCTTGATAGAATGCTTGATAGAAAAACATGAAGAATGCTTGATAGAAAAACATGAAGAGCGCTTGATAGAGAAACATGAAGAGTGCTTGATAGAATGCTTGATAGAGAAACATGAAGAGTGCTTGATAAAGTGCTTGATAGAAAAACATGAAGAGCGCTTGATAGAAAAACATGAAGAGTGCTTGATAGAAAAACATGAAGAATGCTTGATAGAAAAACATGAAGAGCGCTTGATAGAGAAACATGAAGAGTGCTTGATAGAATGCTTGATAGAGAAACATGAAGAATGCTTGATAAAAAGTCATGTAGAAAGTCATGTAGAAAATCATGTAAAAAGCATTGTTTGACTTGTGTTATGCACTCAATCGACGCGTATTTTGAAGCATGTAGAATGTTTGATAAAGTGTTTGATAAAAAGCTCAGTCAATAGCTCAATAAATAGCTCAGTAAAAAGATTGATAGAAAGATTGATAGAAAAATCAGTAAAAAAATCAATCGAAAGATCAGTAGAAAGCTCATTAAATGACTTGATTAAAAGATCAGTAGAAAGCTCATCAATAGAAAGATTAATTGAAAGATTAATTGAAAAATCAGTAGAAAGCTCACTAAATGACTTGATTAAAAGATCAGTAGAAAGCTCATCAATAGAAAGATTAATAGAAAGATTAATTGAAAAATCAGTAGAAAGCTCACTAAATGACTTGATCAAAAGATCAGTAGAAAGCATTGTTTCAAACATTGTTTGACTTATGTTATGCACTTGATTAACGCGTCTTTTGAAGCATGTTTTGAAGTGAGTAGACTGACTAGTAAATGAACAAGTAAATAGCTGAGTTGATAGTTGAACATGTTGATATTTTAATTGTTATTGTTCTAGAAAGTAAAAACTATGAAGAAAAAAAGAAGATGAAAACTTCAAACTTTTTAGCGTCAACTTTATAAAGCTTGAAGCGAAGATTATTAAGTAGATAGCTAATTATGTAGAATGATGAGTAGATAGAAAGTCATGTAAAAAGCATTGTTTAAAGCATTGTTTAAAGCATTGTTTAATGTGTTTTATGCACTTAATCAACGCGTTTGATAGAGAGTAGAATGAAGAGTAAATAAATGAGTAGAGTGAAGAGTAAATGAGTGAGTAAATAAACGAGTAGAATGAAGAGTAAATGAGCGAGTAGAATGAAGAGTAGATAGATGAGTAGAATGAAGAGTAAATAAGCAAGTAAATAGAGAAGTAAAGTGAAGAGTAAATAAGTGAGTAGAATGAAAAGTAGATGAGTGAGTAAAGTGAAGAGTAAATGAGCAAGTAGAATGAAGAGTAAATAAACGAGTAGAGTGAAGAGTAAATGAGTGAGTAGATAAATGAGTAAAGTGAAGAGTAAATGAGCGAGTAAAATGAAGAGTAAATGAGCGAGTAAAGTGAAGAGTAAGTAAGTGAGTAGAATGAAGTGTCAAAATCATGTCTAGATGATACAATCAATGAAAATCAGAGTTGATAGTGCTTGATCTTTAGAAATAACTATAACTGAATATTAAAAATACAGAAGAAGATTGATACAAAGACTTCTATTTATGTAATGTTTAAAGACTGTGCTAGACTTGAAAGAGATGTATTTGTGACATGAAAAGAAAATGATGTAAATGAACAAGATATTGATGAAAGAAAAGAGTGTTGAAAAAGAAAAAAAATGTTGAGTCATATTTGAGTTAAATCTGAGTCAGATCTTGATCAGATCATTGACTAGCTTTAATCATTACACAGAATACTTACTAGCATGCATTGTGAATTAATTAAAGCTTCAATCTTGTTCAGTCTTATCAATCTTGATATGCTTGTAACATTACTTTCTTTTTTAAAAATTCATGTTTGCATGAATGTAGTTCATTTGCTCACTTTTGTTGATAGTTATTTCAATATTTTAGCGCGATTTGCTTGAATATAGCTTATGAAATTCATTCAAAACTTTCTCTGAGTTATTGAATTTTTCTTTATCAACATAGTATCATTCATCATTTCTATTTAAATCTTTTCATTTGACTTTATACTGTATTCAATCTTAATAGCATCTGAAGTTCAATATATCATTTATCTTTCAATGTTCATCGTCTTTGATAGTGATTAATCTGAATGATTCTGAATGTTGTTCTGATAGAGAGTCTTCTGAATACGATCATAGTAGCTTCGAGCTGAACATTGAATGCAGATGCTTCATGCTGACTGATAAATGAAGATGATAGAAGATATTCACTTTAGCAATGATTTAATAAAGATCTAGTTATTTATCTTTCAAATCTTTGCAGAGTCTTGTTGTCTTGATGTTTCTGAAAGATAGTCAAACTCAGTCATTTACTTCATATGTGATGTCTCATTTATGTTTATTGATCTGAACTTTGATAATCAGCTTCGTCTTTTTCAATTGTTGACAATCAAAGCTCAGTAGCTCTTTCATTTAAATGACAATATCATTTGCTTTTCTAACTTCAAGTCGTTCACAAGTTGTTTTATAGTCAATCATATTTGAATCAAAACTCATTCAAGAGTGAAATTCTTTATTAAAGTAGAAGAAAATCATTGAAGTGATTAAGAAAATATTGAAATTGTCGTTGAATTTCATCATAAATATTCATTTGACTCAATCATTCTGCATGTAATTGCAGTAGATTCTAAGTTTGCATTCAACATCTTAATTGACTCATTTTGATTAATCATTGATCTTAGAATGATAAACTATGAATAAACTAGCTGTGATTCTCAGTCGCTTGCAAAGACTTTTTCACATAGTTGATATGAATTGAAAGTCTCTGTTCAAAACAATAGAACTGAGTAGATCATGCAGTCAATAAACGTTTCATAGCATGATTTAAATCATTTTTTCAACTGAGATGTCATCATCTTCTCAATGACAGAAAACATAGTGATGTTATTTGATGAAATAATATATGATTATGCAAATAACATTATAGTCTTCTGACAGAAATAGTTCAGTAATGAAGTTCATAACTATATCTTTTCAGCGTTTCTGTGAAATCAAAAGAGAATAATGAAGTTCATTGATGCTATCTTTAAAGACTTTGCTTCGCTGACAAGCATGACAGTTTCAAATGTATCATCAAATAGTAGCTTAATGATCTGATTAATAGTAGAAACGCTGAACTAGATCAATGATTCGTTTATTGTCGAGGTAAGAGATTGAAGATTGATCATGCACTTCTTGTAATAATTTCGTGTACATGTTCTTAAAGACTCACAGTAAATCTTTTTTAAATAAAACGTCGTCAATGATTTCGCAGTTCTTCAGTTTAGTGATATGAAATTTGAGTTTGTTTTCGTTCATAGCTTGTTTATATTCGCTGCAGAGTTCATCTGTTTGATTGATCATATATACTCATTGATAGAGATTTGCTTTCAATTCAACAGATAAAACATCAACTTTATCAGAGATCAGAATAGTTTGAAAATGATCTTCAAGACGCTAAGCTGATTCAGAGACGTTCACTAAAAGCATTCTGATTAAAGCATTGACTTTAGTGTTCATTTTACCTGATTTAAAAATGATCTGAAAGTTGAACTCTGATAGAATGTTCAGATAGTTGACTTGTCATCGACTCAACTATTTGTTTTTCATGAAAATCTTCAAAGTCTGATGATCAATGAACATCTGAATGAGTAGTTCAGTACACTTCAGCTTGAATCATCAATTTTCAAAGCATCAAATAATGACTAGCAATTTCTTATCATAAATGTGATAATTGATTTCAGCGAGAATCATGCTTTTGTTGTAGAAAGTCATCGAATGAAGAACTTTCTCGTCATTGTACTAAGATAGTATTTCATCTTTTACATAGTTTGAAGCATTGATTTTCAGAATAGCTTGTCATTTGAGATTGAAGTGACGAAGTACTGAGACTGAACTGACTTGTTTCTTGAGATTGTCAAAAGCTTGAACACAAATCTCATTTCAAACAAAAGATGTGTTCTTTCTAGTCAGCTGAGTGAATGATTTAACTAGCTTCAAGAAGTTCTTAATGAAACAATGATAGAAGTTAACAAATCTCACGAAGCTCTGAATTTCTTTTAGATTGATTGAAGTGATTCAGCTGACTATGACTATCATTTTGCTGAGATTTATACGAAGATTTAATTCTGATACAATGACTTCTAGAAAGACAGTCTCTTTTACATTGAATTTGCACTTTCAAATATTCATCTGCAGTTCAGCTTCGCGTAGTTGACTTAATACTAGTTTGACGTGATCTTTATGTTTCTTTCTTGTTTTGCTATAAATGAGAATGTCATCTAGATAGACTTGACAAAAGTCGTTCAGAAAGTCTCATAAAACATTATTCATATATTGCTGAAAAGAGATCAATTCATTAATCAGTTCAAATGATAACATCTTGTATTTATATGCTTTTAAAGCAATGATAAAAATGATGTAATTCTTGCTATCAAAGTGCATTTGAAGTTTGTTGAATGTTGATATGATGTTCAATCTAGTCAGATGCTTGCAACTCACTATTTTATCAATGATCTCGTCTATCAGCAATAAAGAATATTTCTTTCTTTTGAAAATGACATTTAGCTTTCAATAGTTCACGCAGAATTGAAGATCTTCATTTGCTTTAAGAGTGAATAGAACGAGAAAGAAATAGAGAGTTTGACTGAAAGTAATGAATCTCTTCAACAAATTCTCATTTAAGTACTTTTTTACTTTCAGAAGTTTGACAGAGAACATTTAATAAACTTGATAGCGAGAAAGTGTTGAATCATTGATGAGTTCAATTTTATGATTGTAGAAGCAATGAGAAGATAGTTTATTTGATTGAGCTCGATCAAAAACATCTAGAAACTCATGATATTTTGATGACAGTTTCGCTTTAATATCTTTCAAATTCTGAGTTGTTTCATTGATTAAAGAGACGTTTAGAACGTTTAAATCACACTGAGTATTGTACGTGATTTTTCTATTGATGTTCATCATGAATAAAGCAAAGACTTCGATCTTGTTCTTTTTTGAATGATTCAATAATGTTTTAAATGAAGCAATATTTATGCTTTGTGTCACGATTCTAATCTTGTCAGACTCAGTCTTCTAGCCTTGTCAGATTTATTCTCGCTTCGTCATCTTGACTAGTCTTTATTGAGTCTAGCGTCGATCGAGAAACACACATATGTAATCAGCTTCTTTTCTGTAGCTATTTTTCTTTCTTAGCATTTATCTTCTAGTTAAATGACATCTCTATCTGACTCGCTCTAGACAGATCTCTAACATTAGATAAATGCTCATCATTTACTCTGCTATCGATGAATAAATGATAAAAAAAATTTGCAAGAAATTCTTCAAATTTGCATCATCATTTTAGATTGCAAGAAATTCTTCGATTCTACACTCATTTTCATCATTCTATTTGCAAGAAATTCATTGAATAAAGCACTCAATTATTACCTGAAATTCGCAAGAGATTCTTTGAATTTTTACTCATTAAAAAACATCTACTTTTATCTCAACAACTTCTATCTTTTCTCATCATGATACATAATGTCTGTTAGAGATCAGCATAGAGCGAGTCAATATGAGTGTCATTTAACTAGAAGATAAATGCTAAGAAAGAAAGATAGCTACAGAAAAGAAGCTGACTACATATGTGTATTTCTCAGTCGACGCTAGACTCAATAGAAACTAGTCAAGATGACAAAGCTAGAATAAATCTGACAAGACTAGAAGACTGAGTCTGACAAGACTAGAATCATGATATTATCTTCTTTTTCTTGACTATTCATGTTTGTATAAATGTTGTTTCTTAGTGCGCTTTTCTTGAATATTTGATATGAAAGTCATCAATCATCTCTTGAGCGTTCATAAATTCGTCGTCATCAGCGTTATATCAGTTGAGATCATTGTCATAGTTCTTTCATTTGACTCAATATTGAAGTCGTCTTCTATAGCATCGAGAGTTCAGTATATCATCGATTTTTCATTCGTCTTCATCTTTTATCACTATTGATCTCAAAGATTCATTCTTTTGATCAGGCAGAGAATCGTCGACGACAGAGCGAAGCAGATCAGAATGAAATACATCATGAACATGCATAGACTTTGATAATTTCAGTTTATATGAAGAGTCGATGAGATCTAAATTAATGAAAGAATCGAGCATTTTGTCATTTAACTTCTTGAAAGATCTCGCTGTAATGATGTTTCTTTCATTCAAAAACATCTTTGATTTGATCTTGTAATTGATCTTCTTTCTATGCTTGTTAGTCTGATTCATCATTTGCTCTCGTGTTTTGATCAGAGCTTCGCAAGCGAAGATCAGTGTTTTATTCATGTGATTGAATATATCTTCGACTCAAGCAATTTGCAGACGTTCGCGAATGCTTTCATACTCGATGATGTCAGAGTCGAAGCTCATATGAGAGTGAAAGCTCTTGTTCATGAAGAAGAGAGTCAAGAAGATGACTGAAAACAAGACGTTATTGTCAACAAACTTGATCATGAATAGTCACTTAAATCAGTCGTTCTGCATGTATGAACAGAAGAAACAAAGATATCGCTCGACATTCTGATTGACTCGTTCGCTTTGATCGTTGATCTGAAGATGATAGACGATGAACAATTGAAGAGAAATGCTCAGTCGTTTGCAAAGAAACTTTCAAAGAATGAAGATGAACTGAGAATCTCGATCGAATACAATGAAGCTTGATAAATTATGAGTTCAATATATTCATTGAAGCAACATTTCAGCTGTCTTTTCGACTGTGATATCTTCATCATCAGTGATGCAAAAAATATAATGTTTTTCTTTCAACAATCTGCAGATGACAGTCAGAATAGCGTTGTAGTCGTACGAATCAAATAAATCAATAATGAAGTTCATGACTATGTTCTGTCATCGTTGTTCAGATATCAATAGAGATTGAAGCAAGTCATTTGATTTATTTCTAAATGTTTTTGATCATTGACAAACATAGCAGTTTTGAATATATTGATCTACTGTCTTTTGCATGAATGATCAATAGTAGTTTCGTTTGATGATCTTCATCGTTCTAAGAATATCAAGATGATCTATTGAGAATTGATCGTGCATCTCACGAATCAGATTCATTTGCAGAAGTTCATTGAACGAAACTCATAGCTGACTGTCTTTGTATAAGATTTCATTCTGAACTCAACAATTCTTCAGCTTAATGTCTTTGCATTGTGCTTCGTCTCTTTCTATTGCTTCGCGAAGTAAAGTACAATTCTCGTCGATTTCATTTGCGTCAAGAACTTGTTTATAAATTGACTCGCTGACGTTCTTCTCTAGATCAGCAATCTTCATTTGATTCAACGTCAGAATAGTGATTCATTGATAGCAAACGCGTTCATCATCGAAATCTCTGAGCACGAAGTCAGCTCAACGAGTTAATGCATCGATCTTAATGTTCTGTTTGTCAGATCAATATATTATCTTGAAGTTGAAGTCAGCTAGCTTCTGAACTCAGCGCATCTGACGTTTACTCAGCTCTTTATTCTTCATTAATGACGTCAGAGCTTGATGATCAATGAACATCTTGATTGATAACTTAGTCAATTTCAGCTCAGATTGTCAATGCTTGAATGCTCAAATGATTGCTAGTAGCTTCTTGTCATAAATTTCGTAATTGCACTCAGCGAGACTCAGATTCTTGCTGTAGTAAACAATTGAATGCAATGTTTCTTCGTCATCATACTGAGAAAGTATGTCATCATTGACGTAGTTGAATGAGTCTGTTTCAAGAATAGTCTTTCTATTCTGATCAAAATGACGAAGAATAAATGCTTCAGTCATTCATTTCTTCATATGATCAAAGATCATTTGACAAACGTGATTTCATTCAAATATTATCTCTTTTTGAGTAAGTTGAATCAGAAGATGAACAATCTTTGAAAAGTTCTTTATAAAACGTCGATAGAAGTTGCAGAAGTCAACGAAGAACTGCATCTGAGTGAGATTTGTAGAAGTAGATCATTCAACTACTGCTTGTACTTTTCTGAGATTCATCTTTAGTTCTTCAATGAATAGCAATAGTTTCAGAAAGAAGATCTTCTGAACATGAAACTTGCACTTGTTTATATTCATCTGAAGATCAGTCTCTCGTAGTCTATGTAGAATCAATCGTACATGTTGCTTATGTTTCTTCAGTGTTTTGCTGTAGATGATAATGTCATCTAGATAAATCTGACAAAACTGATGAAGATAGTCAAATAGCACGTCGTTCATATAGTGTTGATAGAAAGTTGAGTCGTTGATTAATTTGAAAGACATCACGTGATATTTGTAGAAATCAAAAAAGATGATAAAAATAGTCAAATCTTCGCTGTTTGAATGCATACGCAGTTTGTTGAAGACAACAATGATGTTCAATCAAGTCAGATACTTGCTATCTTGAATACAAGCGAAAGTTTCGTCTATTAAGAGTAGAGAGTAGCGATTTCGTTTGATCAAAGCATTGAGCTTTCTATAATCGACGCAGAAACGCAGACTATCGTCTTTCTTTTCGATGAATAGTATGAGCGAAGCGTATGAGATCGAGCTAGAAGATATAAAGCTCTTATTCAGATGTTCAATCAGATAATTCTTCATCTTTTGAAGCTTGTAGTCAGACATATGATAGAGATGACTTGAAGAAGATGTTCTCTCGTCGATCAACTCTATTTTATGATCGTAGAGATGATGAGAGAATAGTTGATCAGTCATCGCTCAATCAAACACGTCTAGATAGTCATAATATTTTAAAGAAAGCTTAGCTTTGACTTCTTTCAAGATCTCTTCGTGTGAAAGCTCTTGTAGATTTACGTCTTCTGATTTATTTCTAGCTGTTTTTAGAAGTCGATCAATTTTCGTGATGATAATCGCGAAAGTAGTCACATTCGATCGTTTGACTAGTGATCTATATGCTGCAGTCTCTATCATTGCTATGTTCATTGAATCGAAAGATGAAGCGAAGTTGACTGAATTAGAAGATTTCACGATTTTACTGAATGAAGATGACTTCTCGCTGAGTCGAGTGACAACAGAAGAAGTAGATCTCTTTAGTATTTGAGTAGAAGTTGAACTCTTCTGTTCTATTGCAATTTTCTTGCTCGAAAGAACAGTCGAATGAGCTTTGATAGAAGCTTTGATATGAGCTTTGAAACTAGAAAATTGAAGATGATTGTTTCTCATATCAATCGTTATCTCGATCTTATTCATTCATGTTTTTTCAAGAATCATCTGATGCTAACTCAATCGAGTAATCAGCATAGAGATGAAACGTTTCATATGATCTTGAACAGTCAGATTCAAATAAATTGCATGAGTAATGAGCTTTTTTGCATAATGATCATCGAATTCTCTTATTGACTTGATTAAAGATAACAATTCGATTTGCAAATGATCACAAACATTCTGCGCGATTAATTCATCAATAAACGAATAGTCAGCTGCTTCAATGTCAATCAATGACTTTAATGAGTAACTAATTTCATTGCTAGATAGTACACATTCAGTAGTCAAAGATTTCAAGACAAAGAAATCATCTGATGAACTCATTGTTGAAGAAATTAACACATCTTTCATCACGTCTTTGATGAAAGTCACTAGTTTTTTGTCTCATTCTTCGATTTCTCTGTAAATAATTTCTTCTCTTCTTTCGACATGATGATCTCATTGAGGCAAGAAATGAATGCACGAGATGTTGAAGTACTAGTCTTCAGCTGAGAGCAATTCTTTGAAAGATGACTCGATACTTTGCAGTTGAAGCAGATGATTGACATTCTTGATCATTCAGATTCGAGAATGAAAAAAGTAGCGAGTTGAACATAGCTAATAGTCAAAGCTGATGCTGATATTGACGAAGAAACAAAACGTTTTTTCGAGACTGCTATTGATTTGACTGTTCATTGCTCGTTACGTAGCTGATAATTGACTCGTTGTTTATTATTCATTCTCTGAAGAAAAGTCTTGAGCTTATCAAGTGAGCTAAACTCTATGAGGCAAACTGACAACGCGTTCTGAAGATGATTGTTGATTTTATTCTGTAGATCATTCATCAGAGTTCAATCATTGTAATCAAAAAAGCTGAATATCTTTGTGAATTCAAAGTAGAAGAAGCTGAATGACTTATTGCTCTGCTTCAACGCATTGTATTCACGACGACACTTTCAATTTCTATTCTGATTATCATATATTTCGTTCAAATGTTTCAGCAGTTTCGTCAGTGATAGATAGAATGAGAAAGCATCAATACGATGCTTTGCATAAATCTGCTCATCAGCATCGTCTTCTAGTCTGAAAATCACATAGATAATACAAATCTTTTCAGTAGAATAATGATTCATGTTAACATCGAGCTTGTCAGCTATTTTGATGTTTCATGTCTCTCAGATAGAATCATATGTTTCGATGAAGATGAGTGAATTCGAAAGCTTGATGAACTTGTAATGATCATTCTCGTTTTCATTATCAGATAGAGTAGAAAATTCTCATTGAGAGCGCGCTTCTTTCTGATTGACTTGTTGCTCGACTGACTGAGTCTTTTGACGAGACATAAATTGATCAGCTTGACGTTGTTTTGCTTTGAAGTTCAATCACTCGCTTTGTAGCTGATTGATCTTTTCTTCTAGCTTATCGTTTTTTTCAAAAGTGACTTCTAGTTGTTTTGCTCTCTTTTTGTGATCGTCTTGTACAAGAATTCAGTGCTCGTTGAGCTGTAGAGTCAGATCTCACTGACTTTGAAACTCGTTCAGCATATTGATAATCTGATTGAGCTGATTTGCAACTCATTGACACAATTGTTTCTTGTTCTTTATGTTTCATGATGTTGTAGCTTCTTTAGTCTCGACTGAGATATCAATGAATAGAAGTGAGACTCTTTTATTGACAGTGCTTCTAAGCAGACGAGCTGTTCGAGACTCAACTGACTTGACGTCGCGTGTCATGATAATAGTAGGTAGAAGTTGTTGAGATAAAGATAGATGAGAGATTGATGTTTTGATTTGATGTAAATTCAAAGAAGCTTTTGTGAATTTTCTGATAATAGCTGATTGTAATATTCGAAGAATCTCTTGCAAATAGAATGATGAAAATGAATGTAGAATCGAAGAATTTCTTTCGAATTTTCTGAATAAACGAAGTAGATTATTTCGTATCATCTACATGTTGATAGCAGAGTAGTTGATGAGCATTTATCTAATGTTAGAAATCAGCATAAAGCGAGCTAATATGAGTGTCATTTAACTAGAAGATAAATGCTAAGAAAGAAAGATAGCTACAGAAAAGAAGCTGACTACATATGTGTGTTTCTCAGTCAACGCTAGACTCAATAGAAACTAGTCAAGATGATGAAGTGAGAATAAATCTGTTACGATTCTAGTCTTTGTCTATTCTTCATCTAGTCTTCGTCTGATTTCATTCTAATCGAGTCTAGCGAGAATCTGATCTAGAAATGATATCATTGAGACTCTGCATCATATGTGTAAGACATCAACTCAATCGAGTCTAGCACAGAGCTGAGAAACATACATATAAGAATCGAGTTCTTTTCTGTAGATACTTTTCTTTCTTAGCATTTATCTATTAGTTAAATGACATCTCTATGACTCGCTCTAGATCGATCTCTAACAGTAGATAAATGCTAATCAACTACTCTGCTATCGACGTGTAGACGATACGAAATAATCTACTTCGTTTATTCAGAAAATTCGCAAGAAATTCTTTGAATTACTTTCATCAAAATACATCTGCAAATTTACTCAAATTTATCAAATCAATCACTTAATCTTACTACAATCAAATTTATTCTTATCTTTCTTACAATGACATGCAACTCTAAATCAGTCAAGTCACGAACAGCTCGTCTGCTTAGAAGCATTGCTAGTAAACGAGTTTCTCTTATTTCTTTCGATGCTTCAGCGAAATCTCAGAATGTCACTACTTCATGAGACATCAACATGAGTCAACAACTTCGTCAATGAGCTATTGATCAGTTAGATGAAATCATCAAGATGCTGATCGAGCTAAAAGATCAACGAGACATGACTTTGAAACTCAACAAGCAATGAATCGATGTTCAAGTCGATCACATCAAGAGACTTGATGAGCTAAAGATCAATCAAATGACAATAAACACTCAAGAAGAGACTATCGTTGAACTACAAGAGAAAGTCTTGAGTCTAAAAAAGAAACAACGTTCAGCGAATCAGTTTCAATCTCGTCAGTTTACTGAATCTCGAGTTTCTATGAAATCTCTATCTCGTCAATCTATCAAGAATCATACTCAACGTGAGTCGTTCACTTTATTCAATAATGATCATCACAAGTCTTTCAAGTTTTCAAATCTCTCTGTATTCATCGACGAAGATGAATCAACATGAAATAGCTGAAGAATCAAGATGAACGACAAGCTTCAGACTAATGTCAATCACTTCGATAATGAGAATATCTGTATTGTCTATGTGATATCTAGACTAGAAGATGATGCTGCTGAACATATCTTTGTTCAACATCATCATGATGCTTTGCATTCTTACATCTTGATCTACGAGCTATTTGAGCATCTGAAAGAAATATACGATGAACTGAATAGAAATCGAAAGTGTCGTTGCAAGTACAACGCTCTGAAACAAACAGACAAGTCTTTCAATGTCTTCTACTTCGACTTTATGAAGCTATTCAGCTATCTAGACTACGACGATTGCACTCTGATGAATGTCAGAATCGTGTCTAGATAATACAATCAATGAAGATCAGAGTTGATAGTGCTTGATCTTTAAAGATAGCTATAACTGAATATTAAGAATACAGAAGAAGATTGATACAAGAGCTTCTATTTATGTAATGTTCAGAGACTGCGCTAGACTTGAAAGAGATGCATTTGTAACACGAAAAGAAGATGATGTAGATGAACAAGATGTTGAGAAAGAAAAAGAGTGTTGAGTCATATCTGAGTCAAATCTGAGTCAGATCTAGGTCAGATCTCGACTAAATCATTGACTAGCTTTAATCAGTCTTGATACGCTCGTAACATTACTTCTCTCTTTGAAAATTCATGTTTGCATGAATGTAGTTTCTTTGCTCACTTTTGTTGATAGTTATTTCGATATTTAGCGCGATTTGCTTGAATATAGCTTATGAAATTCATTCAAAACTTTCTCTGAGTCATCGAATTTTCCTTTATCGACATAGTATCATTCGTCGTTTCTATCTAGATCTTTTCATTTGACTTTGTACTGTATTCGATCTCGATAGCGTCTGAAGTTCAATATATCATCTATCTTTCAGTGTTCATCATCTTTGATAGTGATTAATCTGAATGATTCTGAATGTTGTTCTGATAGAGAGTCTTCTGAATACGATCGTAGTAGCTTCGAACTGAATATCGAATGCAGATGCTTCATGCTGACTGATAAATGAAGATGATAGAAGATATCTATTTTAGCAGTGATTTGATAGAGATTTAGCTGTTTATCTTTCAAATCTTTGCAGAGTCTCGTTGTCTTGACGTTTCTGAAAGATAGTTAAATTCAGTTATCTACTTCATATGTAATGTCTCGTTTATGTTTATTGATCTGAACTTCGATGATCAGCTTCGTCTTTTTCAATTGTTGATGATCAAAGCTCAGTAACTCTTTCATTTGAATGACAATATCATCTGCTTTTCTAGCTTCAAGTCGTTCATAAGTTGTTTTGTAGTTAGTCATATCTGAATCAAAACTCATTCGAGAATGAAATTCTTTATTAAAGTAGAAGAGAATCATTGAAGTGATTGAGAAGATATTGAAATTGTTGCTAAATTTCATCATAGATATTCATTTGACTCAGTCGTATTGCATGTAATTGCAGTAGATTCTAAGTTCGCGTTCAACATTCTGATTGACTCGTTTCAATTGATCATCAATCTCAAAATAATAAACTGTGAATAAACTAGCTGTGATTCTCAGTCGCTTGCAAAGACTTTTTCACATAGTTGATATGAATTGAGAGTTTCTGTTTGAAACAATAGAACTGAGTAGATCATGCAGTCGATAGACGTTTCATAGCATGATTCAAATCGTTTCTTCAACTGAGATGTCATCATCTTTTCAATGACAGAGAATATAGTGACATTCTTTGATGAGACAACATATGATTGTGCAAATGACGTTATAGTCTTCTGACAGAGATAGTTCAATGATGAAGTTCATAGCTATATCTTTTCAGCGTTTCTGTGAAATCAAAAGAGAATGATGAAGTTCATTGATGCTATTTCTAGAGACTTTGCTTCGCTGACAAGCATGACAGTTTTGAATGTATCGTCAAATAGTAGCTCGATGATCTGATCAATAGTAGAAACGCTGAACTAGATCAATGATTCGTTTATTGTTGAGATGAGAGATTGAAGATTGATCATGCACTTCTTGTAGTAATTTCGTGTGCATGTTCTCAGAGATTCACAGTAGAGCTTTTCTAAATAGAACGTCATCAATGATTTCGCAGTTCTTCAGTTTAGTGATATGAAATTTGAGTTTGTTCTCGTTCATAGCTTATTTATATTCACTGCAGAGCTCATCTGTTTGATTGATCATATATATTCATTGATAGAGATTTGCTTTTGATTCAACAGGTAGAACATCGACTCTATCAAGAGTCAGAATAGTCTGAAAACAATCTTCAAGACGCTGAGCTGATTCAGAGACGTTCGCTAAAGACATTCTGATTAAAGCATCGACTTTAGTATTTATTTTGTCTGATCTAAAGATGATCTGAAAGTTGAACTTCGATAGAATGTTCAGATAGTTGACTTGTCATCGACTCAACTGTTTGTTTTTCATGAAGATCTTCAAAGTCTGATGATCAATGAACATCTGAATGAGTAGTTCAATGCATTTCAGCTTGAGTCATCAGTGTTCAAAGCATTGAATAATGACTAGCAGTTTCTTATCATAGATGTGATAATTGATTTCAGCGAGAATCATGCTTTTGTTGTAGAAAGTCATCGAATGAAGAACTTTCTCGTCATTGTACTGAGATAGTATTTCATCTTTTACATAGTTTGAAGCATTGATCTTCAGAATAGCTTGTCGTTTGAAATCAAAGTGACGAAGTATTGAGACTGAGTTGACTTGTTTCTTTAAATTGTTAAAAGCTTGAACACAAATCTCATTTTAAACAAAAGATGTGTTCTTTCTAGTCAGCTGAGTGAATGATTTAACTAGCTTCAAGAAGTTCTTAATGAAACAATGATAGAAGTTAACAAATCTCACGAAGCTCTGAATTTCTTAGGTTGATTGAAGTGATTCAGCTGACTATGACTGTCATCTTGCTGAGATTCATACGAAGATTTCGTTCAGATACAATGACTTCTAGAAAGACAGTCTCTTCTACATTGAATTTGCACTTTCGAATATTCATTTGCAGTTCAGCTTCGCGTAGTCGTTTCAATACTAGTTTGACGTGATCTCTATGTTTCTTTCTTGTTTTGCTATAGATGAGAATGTCATCTAGATAGACTTGACAAAAGTCGTTCAGAAAGTCTCATAAAATGTCATTCATATATTGCTGAAAGAAGATCGATTCATTAGTCAGTTTGAATGATAGCATCTTATATTTATATGCTTCTAAAGCAGTGATAAAAGTGATGTAATTCTCGTTATTAAGATGCATTCGAAGTTTGTTGAATGCTGATATGATGTTCAATCTAGTCAGATGCTTGCAACTCACTATTTTATCAATGATCTCATCTATCAGCGATAGAGAATATCTATTTCTTTTGAAAATAACATTTAGCTTTCAATAGTTCACGCAGAATCAAAGATCTTCATTTGCTTTGAGAGCGAATAGAATCGAAGAGAAATAGAGAGTCTGACTGAAAGTGATGAATTTCTTTGATAGATTCTCGTTCAGATACTTCTTTACTTTCAGAAGTTTGACAGAAAACATTTGATATGCTCAGCAGCGAGAAAGCGTTGAATCACTAGTGAGCTCGATTTTATGGTCGTAGAAGCAATGAGAGAGTAGTTTATTCAATTGAGCTCGATCAAAAACATTTAGAAACTCGTGATATTTTGAGAGCAGCTTTGCTTTAATGTCTTCTAAATTCTGAGTCGTTTCATTGATTGAAGAGACGTTTAGAGCATTTAAATCGCACTGAGTATTGTACGCGATTTCTCTATTGATGTTCATCATGAATAGAGCAAAGACTTCGATCTTGTTCTTCTTTGAATGATTCAACAGTGTTTTGAACGAAGCGACGTTTATGCTTTGAATCGAGAATGACTCTTTCTGAGCAGTGATTGAAACAAGTCGTTTGAGCATCGTAGAGATCTTAGTCTGAGTGATTGAAGAAGACGAAGTTGATCGCGATTAACTTGAATGCTTTGAATTGAGCGAGATTGAAAAAATCGAAATAGAAGTATTCAATTGATTCGAAAAAACAATGACGTCGTTTTGCATATTCAGTAATATTTCGTTTTTGTTCATTCAGAGCTTACTCAATATGACTTCATGATGATCAATATCAGTTATCAACATTGATACAGTCAATTTCTTATGACTTTTGATGATGAGATTGAGTAGAATTTTATGAGTGATTATCTTCTTAAATATCTTTTCATCATAATCTCTTATTAACTTCTCTTTTGCCAGTGATATAGATTGAATTCTCAGTTTCTTGCATACTTTATCGACTAGGTTGAAATGTATGATCATGTAGACGACTGAATCACTGTCTATTAGAAGACGAAGACTGAAAGATCATTTCTGAGAGATGAGATGAGCGTCAATTAGAAACAACTTTTCAAAGTAATTCTCTTTTGATAGAATTTCATCTAGTTTGCACAAAGATATAATCTCTATCTCTTTAATAACTTTTGAAGAGATGACTAGTTTTTTGAATTGAAATTCAAATTGAAATCAAAGCGATCATATTCTTTGTTCACTGCACTGATTTTAGTAGGTCGATTGAAGCACTTCTTAGAGCTATGATCTGATTTATGACATATGAAACAGCTTTCGACTAGAATGTTTGCTTCTTTGACGCTAGTTAAAATCGCATCGCGCGACTTTAGATGATCAGACTTCAAGTGATTGACTGATTGAGTGACAACAGTCGCTTTATGAAAGATAGTCTTTGAAATGTCATCAACGCGTTTGAGCTTGTTCTTGATCTCTCGAATGACTCGCTGATCATTATTCAAATGAATCAGATAGAAACGAATTTCTTTTAGAAAATCAGATTGAACTAGTTGATCTACTCAAATGAATCGAAGATGAAGATGTATTTTATCTTTCAAATCAACGATCAGTTGCTTTTCGTGATAGTCTAGATAGAAAGATAGTCGTTGAAACTAAGTATAGAACTCGTTGAATTTCTTTGATTCTTGAATCAAGTTGTAGTATTCTCTATGAAAGTTGACTTTCTTATTCAAATCATTGAACAACTGAGTTAGCTCTTTCAAAAGATCTTCGACGATTCTATAGAAATTGACACAATCACGTTCGCGTCTAGCTTGAGTGATCTCTGCTGCGTCATTGAATAATCTAGAATGTACATAGCTCAATTTGACTCGTTTATTAGAAAAGAGATCGACGTTGATCTTTAGTTTATTCTGAATTTTTCCGTATCAGTTCTTTCAAATAGAGTTCTTTTCATCAGTAAACAGCGAAGAATCAGGTATTTTTTGAGATCTAGAACACTCAGAGTAGATGAAATCAGAAGAAGTGTTTTCTTTAGTTTGAAGTCTTGTCTTCAACTCTTTGATTTCGTCTTCTTGTTGTTTATTTAACTCGTAGAGTCAATCTGTTTCTTTATCAAGAGCTAGACTTCGAGTCTTTCAGATTTCGTAGAACACGAAAGATATTATCGTTTCAGTGAATGATTCATCATCTTCATGAATGAATGACGCAGCACTTGATGATTTCGTTTGTGATTTCAATAAATCAGCATCAGAGATTTGAGAGAAACGAGTTTGAAATTTCTCAGAATGCTCTTCAGTAGATGAACAGCTAAACATGATAAGATTTGTTTGAAAGAGCATCAAACTAATGATGATGCTTGACGATTGAAGAAGAAAGACGTATGAGATGAGATTCAATCTTCAACAAAGAAGATGAGATTTGTTTGTTGAGTAATTTGATTGATTCTCTAGCAAACAACGAAGATTCTTTATCATTGAATCTATCAATCGATTTGATTCTTAAGCAATTCATGAAGATTCTTTATCGTGATTCTTGTAATCGAGTGAACTTTACGTACTTAATGAATGATAAGTAGTCTAGCAATTCAAACAGTCTTGTCGTTGATTTTATTCAACTCTCTAGTGTTGTTCTGTCTTTCAATTGTCGTTGATCATCAGATAAATGAATTTCTTTAGACTCGTTCTGTCTAGACAAGTATGTTGAATGAGTAATGAGATCAGTATCGTGTGATTAACGAATTCTTAATATAATGTCAGAATCGTGCCTAAATGATACAATCAATGAAGATCAGAGTTGATAGTGCTTGATCTTTAAAAATAGCTATAACTGAATATTAAGAATACAGAAGAAGATTAATACAAGAGCTTCTATTTATGTAATGTTCAGAGACTGCGCTAGGCTCGAAAGAGATGTGTTTGTAACACGAAAAGAAGATGATGTAGATGAACAAGATGTTGAGAAAGAAAAAGAGTGTTGAGTCATATCTGAGTCAAACCTGAGTCAGATTTAGATCAGATCTCAGCTAGATCGTTGACTAGCTTTAATCAGTCTTGATACACTCGTAACAATGAACGATCTTCAGAATAAAATCAATAATCGCTTGCAGAACGCTCTATCAGTCTGTTCAGAGAATTTTACTTCGCTCACTCGCTTAAGAATCTTTCTTCAAGATGTGAATAATAAACAGCGAGTCAACTATCAGCTACGCAGTCAGCTTCGCACTGTCATCGTCAAAGTCACGATCGTACCTGATAAATGCGCTGCTACTTCATTGTCAGTAACGACTTTGATAATCAATTATGTTAAGTCTATTCTCTCTTCTACTTCTGAGTCAGCAAGATCGTTTATCATCTGCTATACTTGCAAGATCTTGAATCATTTGTTCAAGAATTATTCTCAGAACAAGATCATCACTTTTGCATTTCATGTCTTCATTTCTCGTTTACATGAAATCGTCATTTCGAAGAATAAAGAGAATGAGAAAATGTCTTCTGAGAATAACGAGGCAAAAAACTAGAGACTTTCATCAAAGACGCGATGAAAGAGATGTTAATTTCTTCAACGATGAGCATGTCAGATGACTCTTTTGCTTCTGAATCTTTGACTACTGAATGTGTACTTTCTAGCAATGAAATTAGTTACTCATTAAAGTCATTGATTGACATTGAAGCAGCTGACTATTCGTTCATTGATGAAGTGATCGCGCAGATTGTTTGTGATCATTTGCAAATCAAGTCTCTGACTTTGATCAAAGCGAAGTCAATTCGAGAATTTGACGATCATTATGCTAAAAAACTCATTACTCATGTCATTTATTCAAATCTGACTGTTCAAGATCATACGATTGACACAGCTTTTATGTTGATCACTCAATTAGATCAACATCAAATGATTCTTGAAAAAACATGAATGAACAAAATCAATCTAGTAATTGACATGCAAATCGATTTTCTTTGATTTTCGAATTTCATTCTCAATTTGAAATCAATTGTTCTATTCACAAGCAACAAGACAATCATGAAGCAAAAGAGTTTGACTTCTACTCATATACTGAAGAGATCTTTCACTATCTCTCAACTCAGTCTGAAATCACTCTCTTTCAGTCAGTTCAATGAGAAGTCAGTTAAACTAATTGAACAGTTAAAATCGCGCGACGCGACTTTAACTAACATCAAAAATTCTAAATCAACGTTCAGTCTGAATTCATTCTCTTTCAGTTCAATGAACATAGCAATGATAGAGACAGCGACATATAGAATGTTAGTCAAACGATCAAATGTTAAGATCTTTGCTGTTATCGTCTTGAAAATCGATCGACTCATAACTACAGTTGAAAACAAGCCTGAAGAAGTGAATCTGCATGAGCTTTTTCATGCTGAAGCTCTCGAGCAAGTCAAAGTTGTTGGAAATGATGAAAACAGGGAACGATACTGTTACCTCTGTGATTAGTAATCTTTGCATTGATCCGACGCTAGTGAATGAGTATTTACCCTTCGCCCACTTCTTTCCTTCCTTCTTCATCCGTATGCTCTACCTACTACATAGTTTAGTCAAATATATCTATATGCCTATCTACCCTCGTGTTCTCGTATACCAAGAGGTTATGAGCCCGGGTTAGCTATTCCGCTACCGGAAAAAATAACAAAGGGCAGAAGCATCGAACTCGCTGTCACCAAAATCGGCGGAATTTTTCCTTTCGGCCAAATTCCTAGAACTACTTCCATACTTCAACCATCATACAACAATGAAAGGTTCGAAGACCTATCGGGTCCCTAAGCTAAAGGGGAGCGAGAACTATGAGTCATGGAAGGAGAATATAATCAATGCCTTGAAAGCCAAAGATCTCTGAATGATCACCTCGGAGAAGCTGAAGAAACCGGCACCACTGTCATTCGACGCCTCGATAGCAGATAAAAAGAAGTATATCACTGATGTTCAACATTGGGAAGATAGAAACGACAGGACCAGCGATATAATTGGCTTCAGCTGCGAAAAGAGACTCAGAATACATATATTCAAAGCAGATGATGTCACTAAAATGTGGTCTATTCTGAAGACTCAATATGAGCAGTCGAATTTGACCATTCTATTTCTGGCAACCAAAGAACTGATTCAATCAAAGCAATCGGATTTCAAATTCATTCAGGACTATGCAGACTCGCTCAAGCAAGCCGTCACCAAGTGTGCAGACATCGGAAAAACAGTAGAATCGTGAATGCTGAGCAATCTTTTCCTTCTAGGTCTCAACGAAAGTCTAGAACCGTACATCTTCGACCTGATACAGAGCGCCAAGGTCAATAAATCCGAACTATTAATCGATGATATGACTATCGCTCTAGCCGACCATGACAAACGGTCAAATCAAGAGGAGGACTTCAGCTTCAAAAGTATGGTAGCTCAGTTTGGTGGCAAGAAGCCGAAGTTTTTCCGGAAGGGGTCGAAGAAATGCGCTCATTGCGAGCAAGAGGGTCACAGCGAACAGAACTGCTGGCATCTACATTCGAACCTTCGTTCAGATGAATGAAAGTCTTATCAGGATAGAAAGAATCTGGCCAAAGAAGATGACTTCGGAACAAGCTTCGGAGCCAAAATAGTCAGAACAATGAAGGTCGCCTGCCGAGCTGGCAGCCACACAGATGCCTGGTGAATAGACAGCGAAGCTGAGGACCATGTCTGCTATGATATAGACTTGTTCGATGAACAGTCATACCGGAAGGTCATCGGTAACAGCATTGTTACTGCAAATAATGAGGCAGTACCCATCGTCGGGAAAGGTTCGATTATAATCGACGTTTTGCTGAACGATCAACCAACCAAAATCCGGCTAACCAATGTTTATCACTGTTCAGGACTACACTATAATTTGATGTCAGTCGGTCAGGTGAAAGCCAAAGGGTATACGTGTAGTATAAAGAACGGCAAATTCCGATTCATGAATTCAAAGGGTGCCGTCGCCCTCATCGGCTCGAGAAACGATGCGAGAGCATATTTCGTGGATACACCAACCAACCCCCCAAATTCCCGATCAGTTACTCTGGCAAGCAGAACAGGGTCAGCCAAGGCGTCATGACGTCAATGGCATAAACGGTTAGCTCATCTGAATATGACAGACGTCAAACGCCTTGCCAACATGAGCACCGGCATCGATGTGGATTCGGCTGATAGCCTGGAAAACGAAGAATCCCCAGAATCGGTATGTGAGGCCTGTGCCATAGGCAAGCAAAATAGAACGTCAAGTCGAAAACCTCACATCAGAGTCACCAAAGTAGGTGAGCTAGTACATTCGAATCTCGTCGGCGGTGGTAAGATACCTAAGACCGATGGAGGATCCAGATATGTAGCTACTATGATTGATGACTACAGCCAATATACGACCATCTATCTACTGCAACGAAAATTCGATCTAAAAGACGTACTTCGAAAATATCTGGAATTCATGAAGACTCAGAGCACTTCGGTTCAGCGACTACGTTCAGATAATGAAGGTGAGTATGCTGGTCATCAAATCATTGAATTGCTCGAAGAGCATGGGGTCAAATGGGAGCCGACGGCATCATATAACCCGAGTCAAAATGAAGTTGCAGAGCGATGTTTTCGCACTCTTTTTGAACGAACTCGCGCTATACTGACTAGCGCCAATTTGTCGATACGGCTATGAGGTGAAGCAATAATGACTGTCACCTACCTGAAGAACAGGAGTTCTACCACTGCGTTGAACAATATAACTCCCTATGAGGCATGGCATGGCAAGAAGCCTGACCTTAGCTACCTACATACGTTTGGATGCATAGCCTATCACCATGTGAAGAAAGCTCGTCGAAAGCTCGATGACAAGAGCTTAAAATGTCAGTTCTTGAGCTACGAGAGAGTCAATCAGTTCCGCTTGTGGAACGGGAAGAATGTACTAATATCTAGTCACGTTCAATGAGACGAGGTAGTCATCGAAGTCGGGGGGTATGAAGACCTTTCGGTACTAAGCTTCGATGATCAAACCGACGATTCACCTTCTTCGATAAAGATCACTGAAAATGCGAAGATCGCGAAAATAGCCGACGATCACCAAACAAGAACATCAGCCGCTTCACAGAAAGCTAGTAGAAGCAGGCCACTAGAACTAGAATCAAGCGAGTCAGATAGCTCAAGCGATTCTGATGCTTCTGATGCTTCTGATGCTTCGAGCGGACGTCTCAAACGGGCCACCGCTGGACCAGTTGACTACAGAGCACTAAACGACCTCTGGGCCAGAGGCCATAATCGGGGCTTTGCCAGTAGAGCAAACCGAGTTCAAATCGAATCGAATACTTCACAAACAGTGAAACATGCTAGAGCTAGTCTCGATTGGGAGCAATGAAAGCTCGCATTCAGAAGTGAGCTCGACGCTCACATCAAAAATGACACCTTTACCCTGGAGACACCTTCGCCGGACCGGCGAATACTGCCGACGCGCTGGGTAACTATCATTAAGCGAGGGCTCAAAGGGAAGATGATCAAATACAAAGCTAGATGAGTGTGTAAGGGGTTTCGTCAGGAGCAGGGAATTGACTATGACGAGATCTTTGCTTCGGTGGTCAGAGCCACGATCATCAAAATGCTCCTGGCATTGGCGGCCAAATATGACTATCAAGTCGAACAAATGAACGTCGTCACCGCTTTTCTAGAAGCACACCTAAAGGAAGAGGTCTGGGTGCAGCAACCTCCGGGGTTTGAGCAAAAAGGATCAAATGGAACCTTTTTAGCCTGTCGCCTAAACAAGGCCCTATATGGACTAAAACAGGCGCCTCGGGAATGGTATGCAACTCTGAAAGTTTACCTCATCTTCATCGACTATCAAAGGGTAGAAATTGATCATTCAGTGTTCATTCATGATAATGGAATCATTATCGCTATCTATGTGGACGATTTACTCATTCTAGGACCGAACATATCCGATATCGAAGCACTGAAGCTGCAATTTGCAGAGCGCTTTCAAATGAAAGACCTTGGCTCAATCGGGTGGTATCTAGAAATGCACATAACTCGTGATAGAGCTGAACGGACTCTTTGAATCAACCAAAGCATCTATATCAAGCGAGTCATCGAGCTTCTGGGCATGAGCGACTGCAGCCCAACTAAAACATCGATGCACCACAGGTGTCAGCTCAAAAAGAACGTCTATTGAAAGTTCAAGGAGTGGATCGAGTATCAAGCTACCTCTGAAGAAATAGGGGGCTATCAATCAATCATCGGAACACTGATGTGGGTAGTCTGCCAAACACGGCCAGACATAGCCTACGCAGTGAGCAAATGCAGCAGATATTCGACGAATCCTACCCCCGACCATGATCTAGCTGTCAAACAAATCATTCGTTATCTAGCCGGAACTGCTCAGCTGGGGCTTTGATATGAATCTTCCAAAGTGAAGGGAGTTGGGGGAGCTGAATTCTTTGAATATACCGATTCAGCTCATGCGGATTGCTTGAATTCTCGAAGGTTCACCTTCGGCTATATGTTTTTCCTATGGAATGGACCAATTAGTTGAAGCTCCAAACGTCAGCAATGCGTTAGCACGTCATCTGCTGAAGCTGAATACGTCGACGAATGTAATGCAGCCAAGGAATTGACCTTCCTGGTTCAAGCATTGAAAGAGGTGGAATATGATGGTTCGGATACGAATCCAACTACCATTTTAGCTGACAACCAAGCGGCTATAAAAATGGGTAGCAATCTCGTCAATCACCCCCGGGCCAAGCACATTGATACGTCGTATCACTATGTCCGGAACAAGGTAGAAGAGGAAGCAATTAGGTTGAAATACATATTCATCGATCAAATGATGATCGACGGCCTCACCAAGCCCCTGAAGTCAGGCAAATTCCTGAGGTTCAGGTCAGTCATGAGACTAGCTTCAAGGAATGAAGCTACTCCCGCCGAGCATGGCGTCGGCGAGTAAAAGAGCATGAATATACAGTCAGTAGAGGGCCTGAATAGCTTCATATAGAGCTTCAATTTCTAAGAGAGAGTGTTGGAAATGATGGAAACAGGGAACGATACTGTTACCTCTGTGATTAGTAATCTCCGCATTGATCCGGCGCTAGTGAATGAGTATTTACCCTTCGCTCACTTCTTTCCTTCCTTCTTCATCCGTATGCTCTACCTACTACATAGTTTAGTCAAATATATCTATATGCCTATCTACCCTCGTGTTCTCGTATATCAAGAAAAGTCAAGCTCTTCTCTGAATATCACGACTATCTAGACGTCTTCGATCGAGCAATGATCGATCAGCTATCATTGCATCGTTTCTATGATCACAAAATTGAGTTGATCGATGAAGAAACATCTTCTCGAAGCAGACTATATCAGATGTTCGATCACAAGCTTCAGAAGATAAAGAAGTATCTGATTGAACATCTGAACAAAGGGTTCATTTTCTTCAGCTTCGCATCATACGTCTCGCTCATCTTGTTCATCGAAAAGAAAGACGATAGTCTGCGTTTCTGCGTCGATTACAGAAAGCTCAATGCTTTGATCAAACGAGATCGCTATTCTTTGCCATTGATAGACGAGACTCTCGCTCGTATACAAGAAAGCAAATATCTGACTCAATTAAACATCATTGTCGCGTTCAATAAACTACGCATGCACTCAGGTAGCGAAGATTTGACTATCTTTATTACCTTCTTCGACTCATACAAATATCATGTAATGTTCTTTGAATTAATCAACAAATCAACGTTCTATTAACATTATATGAACGACGTGTTGTTCGAATATCTACATCAGTTTTGTCAGATCTATCTAGATGACATTATCATCTACAGCAAGATCTTGAAGAAACACAAGTGACATGTATGATTGATCTTGAATAGATTACGAGAAGCTGATCTACAGATAGACATTGATAAATGCAAGTTTCATGTTTAGAAAATCATCTTTTTAGAACTTTTGATATCAATCGAAGAATTGAAGATGAATTCACGAAAGATGCAAGCAGTCGTTGATTGATCTACACTCAATAATCTCACTCAGATGCAGTTCTTCATTGATTTCTGCAACTTTTATCAACGCTTCATCAAGAACTTTTCGAAGATTGTTCGTTCAATGATTTGACTCACTCAAAAGAAAATCATATTTGAATGAAATGAAGTCTGTCAGATCGTCTTCGATCATATGAAGAGATGTATGATCGAGACTTCTATACTACGTCACTTTGATCAAACTCGTGAGACTATTCTCGAAATTGACTCCTTCAACTACATCAATGATGAAGTTCTCTCTCAATATGATGATGAAGAAGTACTACATTCAATTGTCTTCTATAGCAAGAACATGTCTTCTGCTGAATGCAACTACGAGATATATGATAAAGAACTTCTGATCATCATTCAAGCATTTGAACATTGACGACTTGAACTGAAACTAACTGACATTTCTATCAAGATGTTCATCAATCATCAAGCACTCATCTCATTAATAAAAGATAAAGAGCTGAGCAGACGTCAGATGCGCTGAGTTCAGAAGCTCGCTGATTTCAACTTCAAGATAATATATCAATCTGACAAACAGAACATCAAGATTGATGCATTAACTTGTTGAGCTGACGTTGTGCTCAGAGATTCAGAAGATGAGCGCATTTGCTATCAATGAATCACTATTCTGACTTTGAATCGAATGAAAATTGCTGATCTAAAGAAGAACATTAGTGAATCAATCTATAAACAGATTCTTGAGACTAATGAGATCGACGAGAATTGTACGCTACTTCGCGAAGCAATAGCAAGAGACGAGACATAATATGAAGACATCAAGCTGAAGAATTGTCGAGTTCAGAATGAAATCTTATACAAAGACAGTCAGTTATAAGTTTCGTTCAACGAGTCTCTACAAATGAATCTGATTCGTGAGATACATGATCAATCATCAGTTGATCATTCTGATATTTTTAGAACTGTGAAAGTCATAAAGCGAAACTACTATTGATCATTCATGCGAAAAACGATAGATCGATATATTCGAAACTGCTATATCTGTCAACGCTCAAAGACATCTAGAAATAAATCAAACGACTTGCTTCAATCTCTATCGATATCTGAACAGCGATGACAAGACATAGCAATGAACTTCATTATCAATCTATTTGATTCAAGTGAGTACAACGCTATTCTGATGATCATCTGCAGATTGTCAAAGAAAAGACATTATATTTCTTGCATCACTGACGATGAAGATATCACTGTTGAAAAGACAGCTGAAATGCTGATTCAATGAGTATATCAAACTCATGATCTATCAAGCTTCATAGTATCTGATCGAAATTCGCAATTCATCTCTATACTATGAAAGTTTCTTTGCAAACGACTGAGCATTTCTCTTTGATTGTTCATCATTTATTATCTTCAGATCGATGATCAAAGCGAACTAGTCAATCAGAATGTTAAGCGATATCTTCGATTCTTCTGTTCATATATGCAGAATGATTGATTCAAGTGACTACTCATGATTGAGTTTGTCGACAATAACGTCTTGTCTTCAATCATCTTCTTGATCTTCTTCTTCATGAACAAGAACTTTCACTCTTGTATGAGCTTCGACTCTGACATCATCGAGTATGAAAGCATTCGCGAACGTCTGCAGATTGATTGAGTCAAGAATATATCTGAACAAATGAACAAGACATTGATCTTCGCTCGTGAAGCTCTGATCAAAACACGAAAACAAATAATGAATCAAGCTAATAAGCATAGAAAGAAAGTCAATTACAAGATTGAATCAAAGATGTTTCTGAATGAACAAAACATTATTACAGCAAGATCTTTCAAAAAATTGAATGACAAGATGCTTAACTCATTTCAGATCACTGAGTCTGTTGACTCATTCTATAAGTTGAAACTATCAGAGACTATGCATATACACGACGTATTTTATTCAGAGCTTCTTCGTTCTGTCATCAATGATTCTCTGTCTGATCAAAAGAATGAATCTTCGAAATCAATAGTGATAAACGATGAAGATGAATGAAAAATCGACGATATATTGAACTCTTGACGATATCAAAGACGACTTCAATATCGAGTCAAATGAAAGAGCTATGACAACGATCTCAACTGATATAACGCTGACGACGACGAATTTATGAACGCTCAAGAGATGATTGACGACTTTCATATCAAATATTAAAGAAAAGCGCACTAAGAAACAACATTCATGCGAACATGAATAGTCAAAAGAAGAAAGTAATGTTACGATTCTAGTCTTCGTCTATTCTTCGCCTAGTCTTCATCTGATTTCATTCTAATCAAGTCTAGCAAGAATCTGATCTAGAAGTGATATCATTGAGACTCTGCATCATATGTGTAAGACATCAACTCAATCGAGTCTAGCACAGAACTGAGAAACACACATATAAGAATCGAGTTCTTTTCTGTAAATACTTTTCTTTCTTAGCATTTATCTATTAGTTAAATGACATCTCTATGACTCGCTCTAGATCAACTTCTAACAAAATCTGACAAGACTAGAAGACTGAGTCTGACAAGGCTAAAATCATGACATGAATGATCTACTTCTACAAATCTTACTCAGATGCAGTTTTTCATCAACTTCTGTAACTTTTATCAACGTTTTATAAAGAACTTTTCAAAGATTGTTCATCTTCTGATTCAACTAACTTAAAAAGAGATGATATTTGAATGAAATCAAGCTTGTTAAATAATCTTTGATCATATGAAGAAACAAATGACTGAAGTCTTTATTCTTCGTCATTTTGATCAGAATAGAAAGACTATTCTTGAAATAAACTCATTCAACTACGTCAATGATGACATACTTTCTCAGTATGATGATGAAGAAACATTGCATTCAATGATTTACTACAGCAAGAATCTGAGTCTCACTGAGTGTAATTACGAAATTTATGACAAGAAACTACTAGCAATCATTCATGTCTTCAAGCATTAATGATCTGAGCTGAAATTGACTGAGCTATTCATAAAGATGTTCATTGATCATTGTTGAGATCATGTCTAGATCATTCAATCAAAGAGACTCAGAGCTGATATGTATGTATTGTTCTTTAGAAATAGCTATAACAAGACATTAAGAATACAGAAGAGAAAGAGTGCAAACTCTTCTATAAATAATGACTTGAGACTGCGCTAGACTCGATACAGATGTGATGTAATATGTCAGATGTGTTTGTTTAAAAGAATGATGAAAGAGATGAATGAAGAAAGTGCTGAACAACGAGAAGAAGTGCTGAGAATGACTCAAAGAAGTGCGCTAGATTCAAACTAAACATAGCATCATGACTTGCTTTAATCAAATTGATTAAAGTTAGATCTGAACTTTAATCAATTCAGACATGTTCATAACATTATTTCTCTCTTTGAACATTCATGTTTGCATGAATAGAAAAGAAATAAAAGCAAAAAAAATTCATCATGTTTTCAATTTAGTGCAACTTATTCGAGTATAGCTTGTGAAATTCATTCAGAACTTTCTTCGAGTCATTGAATTTCTCTTTATCAACATAGTATCATTCATTGTCATGATTTACCTTGATTCATTTGATCTTGTATTGTAGTCTTTCTTTATATCGTCTGAAGTTCAATATATCATCTACTTTTCAGTGCTCTTCATTCTCTTCAATGATCATTAATCTAGAAGACTCAGAGTGTTGTTTCAATAAAGAGTTGTTTAATGAAGATCATAGATACTTTGAGCTGAACACTGAATGTATATGCTTCATGCTTCTAGATAGCTAAAGACGATAGAAGATCTCAACTTTGACTGTGATTGAATAGAAATTGAGCTGCTTGTCTTTCAAATCTTTGCATGATCTAGTGATTTTGATGTTTTCAAAGACTAATCAAACTTGATCATTTACTTCATAGATGACGTCTTGTTTATGCTTGTTCATCTGAGCTTCAGTGATCTGCTTGATCTTTTTCAATTGTTGATGATTGAAGATAAGAAGTTCGCTCATTCAAATGACAATGTCATTAATCTTTCTAGTCTCAATACATTGACGAGTCATTTCATAATCAGTCGTATTTGAATCGAAACTCATTCAAAGATGAAAGTCTTTATTGAAGTAGAAAGAAATCATCGAGATAGTCGAGAATGTATTGAAATTATCACTGAATTTCATCATTGAAAGTCATTTAGCTCAGTCATTCTGCATGTAATTGCAGTAGATTCAAATTTCATGTTCAACATCTTGATTAGCTTGTTTCAACTGATCATTGATCTCTGAATGATAGACTGTTGATAGATTGACTTTGATCTTTAGTCGTTTACAAAGACTTTGTCACATGATTAATATGAACTGAAAGTCTCTATTTGAAACGATAGAACTGAGTAGATCATAAAGTCGATAAACGTTTCATAGCATGATTCATACTGTTTCTTCAATTGAGATGTCATTGTCTCTTCAATGACAGAAAACATAGTGATGTTCTTTGAAGAGACGACATATGATCATGCAAATGACGTTATAGTTTTTCGATAGAGATAGCTCAGTGATGAAGTTCATAGCTATATCTTGTCAACGCTGCTGAGAAATCGATAGAGGCTGAAGCAAATCATTCATATCATCTCAAGATGCTTTGCTTTGCTGATAAACATGACAGTTTCGAATGTATTGTTGAATAGTTGCTCAATGATCTGATCAATAGTGAAAGCGTTGAACTAGATCAATCATTCATCTAATATCAGAGTGCAAGATTGATGATTGATCATGAATCTCTTGAAGCAATTTTGTATGCATTTGTTTCAACATTCATAGTAGACTCTTTTTGAATAGAACGTTGTCAATGATTTGACAGTTCTTTAGCTTCATGTCATGAAGCTTCAGTTTATCTTTGTTCATAGCTTGTTGATATTCATTGCATAGTTCATTCTTCTGATTGACTAGATGTACACGTTGATAGAGATTAATCTTGTATTCAGATTCGATTTCGAACTCAATCAATAAAACATTTATTCAATTCAAAGTCAGTATAGTCTGAAAATGATCATCTATTTCTTTAGCTGATTCAAAACTATTGATCATCAACATTCTAGTTAAAGCATCGACTTTAATGTTTATTTTGTCTGATTGAAAGATAATCTGAAAGTTAAACTTCAATAGAATATTCAGATAGTTCGCTTGTCATTGAGTCAGCTGTTTATTTTTCATAAAGATCTTCAAAGTCTGATGATCAGTAAACATCTGAATAAATAGCTCAGTATCTTCTAGTTCAAGTCATCAGTGTTTGAAGCATCAAATGATAGCTAGCAATTTCTTGTCATAGATGTGATAATTGCATTCAGCTGAAATCATGCTCTTGCTATAGAAAACTATCGAGTGAAACACACTCTCATCATCGTACTGAGATAGTATGTCGTCTTTTACATAGTTGAATGCATCAATTTTCAAAATAGCTTGACGTTTGACATTGAAATGACGCAGAACTGAGATCAAGCTGATCTGCTTCTTTAGATTGTCAAAGACTTTTACGCAGACTTCGTTTCAAACAAAAGACGTGTCTTTTCGAGTCAGCTGAGTGAATGACTTGACTAGTTTTGAAAAGTTCTTAATGAAGCGTTGATAGAAATTGACGAAGTCAACGAAGTCTTGTATCTTTTTTAGATTAGTAAATGTAGCTCAATTGACTATAGCTTTCACTTTGATAAAGTTTATGCAAAGATCTTGTTCTGATACTATGATTTCTAAGAAGACTGTTTCTTCTACGTTGAATTTACACTTTTGAATATTTATCTGCAGATCAGCGTCTCATAGATGATATAGTATCATCTTGACATGTTGTTTATGCTTCTTTTGAGTCTTGCTGTATATGAGAATGTCGTTCAAATAAGCTTGACAGAAGTCATTTAGAAAGTCTCATAAAACATCGTTCATATATTGCTGAAACGAGACAGAATCATTTGTTAATTCGAATGATAAAATCTTTGATTTGTATGCTTCTAAAGCGATAATGAAGATCGTATAGTTCTCACTATCGAGATGCATACAAAGTTTGTTGAAAGTGAAAATTATATTCAGTTGAGTCAGATGCTTGCAATCAACGATTTTGTCAATCATCTCATTTATGAGCAATAGAGAGTAGCAATTTCTTTTAATAATGACATTGAGCTTTTGATAGTTGACACAGAAGCGAAGATCATCATTGATCTTCAGAGTGAATAAAACGAGTGAGAAATATGAGATCTTGCTAAAAGTAATAAAACTCTTTGACAGATTTTCGTTCAGATATTCTTTGATCTTCTGAAGCTTGTAGAATGACATTTGATAAGCTCAACATTTAGAAGAAGTGACATTGTTAGTGAGTTCTATCTTATGATCATATGAACGATGAGATGATAGCTTATCAACTTGAGCTCGATCAAACACGTCAAGAAAATTCTGATATTTCAAAGATAGCTTGACTTTGATGTCTTCTAGATTTTGAGCTGATGCATTGATGAAAGCGACGTCTAGAACATTCAGTTTGCATTGAGTGTTGTAAACTATTTTTCTATCAATATCTTTGATCGACATAACGAAAATCTCGATGCGATTCTTCTTTGATCATTTAATCAGTGCATGAAAAGATGCAATCTTCACACTGAACATAGAAAAGTTCTTTTTCGAAGCAGTAGAAGTGAGTCGTTGAAGCACTTTGAGAGCTGAACTGATAGAAGAATTTGATGATCGTGATCATTTTGAGTATGAAGCTCTGACTGACATTGAAAAAACAGAAATGAAAGCTTCTAATTGATTTGAAAAAACGATAACATCGTTTCACATATCTAGTAGTATTTCATTTTTGTTCATTCAGAACTTTTCTAATATGACGTCATGATGATTTATATCAGCTATTAACATTGAAACAGTCAATTTCTTATGACTTTTGACTGTGAGATTGAGTAGAATTTTATGAGTAATGATCTTCTTCGTCAGCTTTTCGTCATATTCTCTTATTAACTTCTCTTTAGCTAGTCATATGAGTTGAATTTCGAGCTTCTGAAATATTTGATCAACTAGCTTTGTATGAATCAAGATGTAGATCATCAAGTCACTATCTATCAGAGATCGTAGCTTGAAGAATTCGTCTTGCGAGAATAGAGTGACATTGACTAGAAATGACTTTTCGAAGTAGTTCTCTTCGATAGATGAAATTTCGTCGATTAGATTGCACAAAGAAATGATCTCTATCTTTTCAATGACTCTGAAAGAGATGAGTTTTTCGAATCAAACTCTGAATCGAAGTTCAAAGAATGATCAAACTCGTCATTTAATGCATTAATTCTGAAAGATCTATTCAAGCACTCTTTAGAAGTATGATCAGACTTATGACATAAAAAGCAGTTTTCGTTTAGTAAGTCATTTTCTTTGACGCTAGTCAAAACAGCGTCGTGTGATTTGAACTGATCAGTCATCTTCATTTCTATGATTCTACGAGTAGCTTTGATTGATTTCTCAGCGAAGATGATCTGTTTAGTTGTTTAAGCTTTGATCATTGCTTCTCTATTCTTGATCTCTTAAATAGCTCGTTGATCATTATTCAATCAAATGAGATAGAAATGAATTTCTTTCAGAGTACTGAGTTGAATCATTTGAGTTACTTAAGCAAATCGAAGTCGAAAATTTATTTTATTCTTTAAATCAATGATCAGCTGTTTTTCTTGATAGTCTAGATAGAAGAATAGTCGTTGAAATTGAGTATAAAACTCGCTGAATTTCTTCTGTTCTTGAATCAAGTTGTAGTAGTTTCTACGAAAGTTGACTTCTTTATCTGAGTCATCAAACAACTGAGCTAGCTCTTTCAAAAGCTCATTGACGATCTTGTATGAATTGAAACAGTCACGTTCACGTCTTGACTGAGTGATTTCAGCTGCATCATCAAATAATCTGAAATGTACGTAGCTCAGCTTGACTCGTTCACTTGAAAAGAGATCAACGTTGATTTTCAGCTTGTTCTGAACTTTTTCATATCAGTTCTCTCAGATAGAATTCTTTTCATCAGTGAACAACGAAGAATCGAGTATTTTCTGAAATCTAGAATGCTCAGAGTAGATTGATGATGACGAGATAATCTTTCTAGCTTGTAGTCTAGCTTTCAGCTCTTTGCATCGTTTCTTCAAAGCTTTCATAGTCATAGAAGATGTTATGATTTCAGCGAATGAGTCATTATCTTCGACAATGAAGAATGAAACTTCGAAACGCTCTTTGAAGAGACGAGACATGATGAGAAAGAAAGAAGAGATTGAATTGAACGAATGTTTTTAAAAGAAAGAAATCGAGCGAAGAGTGATGCTCGACAATAAAAGATGAAGTTATTTTTGTTGTTTGATTTGAGAGTTGATTGATTCTCTTGATCGATTTGATTCTCTAGCAATCAACGAAGATTCTTTATCGCTGATTCTATTAATCGAGATGAATGATGTGTACTTAATGAGCTGTAAGTCGTCTAGCAATTCAATCAGCCTCGCTGTTGATTCTATAGATTCTCTAGTGTTGTTCTGTCTTTCGATTGCGTCGATCATCAGGTAAATGAATTTCTTTAGACTCGATCTGTCTGAACGAGTATATTGAATGAGTAATGAGTATCTGTATTGTATGATAAACGAAATTCTTAATGTAATGTTGAGATCATATCTAGATCATTCAATCAAAGAAGCTCAGAGCTGATATGTATGTATTGTTCTTTAGAGATAGTTATAACAAGACATTAAGAATACAGAAGAGAAAGAGTGCAAGCTCTTCTATAAATAATGACTTGAGACTGCGCTAGACTCGATACAGATGTGATGTAATATGTCAGATGTGTTTGCCTAAAAGAATAATGAAAGAAATGAATGAAGAAAGTGCTGAACAACAAAAAGAAGTGCTGAAAATGACTTGAAGAAATGCGCTAGATTCAAACTAGACATAGCATCATGACTTGTTCTAATCAAATTGATTAGAATTAAATCTGAACTCTGATTGATTCAGACATGTTCATGACAATCATCAAGCTTTAACGTCATTAATGAAAGATAAAGAGCTAAGTAAACGTTAAATGTGCTGAGTATAAAAGCTCATTGACTTCAACTTCAAAATCATGTATCGCTCAGATAAACAAAACATCAAAGTCAATGCATTGACTCATTAAGTCAATTCAGTTTCTAGAAGTTCAGAAGATGAATGCATTTGCTATTAACAAATCACTATTCTGACTTTAAATTGAATGAAAATTGCTGATTTAAAGAAGAACATCAGTGAATTAATCTATAAACAGATTCTTGAAACTAATGAAATCAACGAGAATTGTACGTTACTTCGCGAAGCAATATTAAAAGATGAAGCTCAATATGAAGATACTAAATTAAGAAATTGTTGAGTTCAGAACGAAATACTATATCAAAGTGATCTTCTATGAGTTTTCTTCAATGAGCATCTTCAAATGAAGTTAATTCAAGAAGTTCATGATCAATTTTCTATTAATCATTTCGAAATTCTCAGAACGATGAAGATCATAAGAAGATACTACTATTGATCTTCAATGTGAAAGACAATAAATTGATATATTTAAAACTGCTACATTTGTCAATGATCAAAGACTTCTTAAGATAAATTCAATGAACTACTACATTCTCTACTCATATTTGAACAGCAATGAAAGAACATAGTCATGAATTTCATCATCAACTTATCTTTTTTGAAAGGCAAAAACATCATACTAACAGTGATATGTAAATTGACAAAGAAACGACATTATATTTCTTGCTTCACTGATGACGAGAGAATCACGACAGAAAAAACAGCTGAGCTAATGCTTCAATGAATATATCAAATACATGATTTACTCGATTTCATTGTTTTGAATTGAGACTCTCAATTTATCTTCATTCTATGAAAGTTGCTTTGCAAAAGACTAGATATTAATTTTCAACTCTTCACAGTCTATCACTTTCAGATCAATGATCAAAGTGAATGAGTCAATCAGAATATTGAAAGATATCTTTGATTCTTCTGTTCATACATGCAGAATGACTGAGCTAAGCTACTATTCATGATCGAGTTCATTGACAATAATACTTTGTTCTCAGTCATCTTCTTGATCTCTTTCTTTCTAAACAAAGACTTTCATTCTCATATGAGCTTTAAATTCAATGTCATTGAATATGAAAGTTCTTGTGAATGCTTGCAGATAACTAAAGTTGAGAATATATCTGAACATATGAACAAAACACTGAAGTTTGCTTGCAAGTCGCTAGTCAAAACATGAAAACAAATGATGAAACAAGTCAATAAGCATAGAAAAGAAGTTGATTACAACGTTGAATCAAAGATGTTTCTGAATGAAAGAAACATTGTTACAGCAAGATCTTTCAAGAAGCTAAATGACAAAATGCTTGATTCTTTCATTAATCTAGATTTCATCGACTCTTCATATAAACTGAAATTATCAAAGTTTATGCATGTTCATGATGTATTTTATTATGATCTGCTTCGCTCTGTCGTTGATGATTTCTTGTCTGATCAAAAGAATGAACTCTCAGATTCAATAGTGATAAACGATGAAGATGAGTGAAAAATCGATGATATATTGAATTTTCGTTGATATTGAAGATGACTTCAGTATAAAGTCAAATGAAATGACTATGACAATGATCTCAATTGATACAACGCTGATGACGACGAATTTATGAACGCTCAGAAGATCGTTGATGATTTTCATATTTAATACTCGAATAAACTGCGCTAATCAACAATTCAATCAATCATGATTTAACAGATCTGAGTCTGTGAAATCATGATTGAGCAATCAATTAAGTTGAGCAGAAAATATATTCATGCAAACATGAATCATCAAAGAAAGAGAATAATGTTACGATTCTAGTCTTGTCAGACTTAGTCTTCTAATCTTGTCAGATTTATTCTCGCTTCGTCATCTTGACTAGTTTCTATTGAGTCTAGCGTTGACTGAGAAACACATATATGTAGTCAGCTTCTTTTCTGTAGCTATTTTTCTTTCTTAGCATTTATCTTCTAGTTAAATGACATCTTTATCTGACTCACTCTAAACAGATCTTTAACACTTTGAATCAAGAATGACTCTTTCTGAGCAGTGATTGAAACAAGTTGTTTGAGCATTATAGAAATCTTAGTCTGAATGATTAAAGAAAGCGAAGTTGATTGCAATCAATTTGAGTGCTTTGAATTGAGAAGAATTGAAAAAATCAAAATAGAAGTATTCAATTGATTTGAAAAAACAATGACGTCGTTTCACATATTCAGTAATATTTCGTTTTTATTCATTCAGAACTTACTCAATATGACTTCATGATGATTGATATCAGCTATCAACATTAATACGATCAATTTTTTATGACTTTCAATGATGAGATTGAATAGAATTTTATGAGTGATAATCTTCTTAAATATCTTCTCATCATAATCTTTTATTAACTTCTCTTTTGTCAGTGATATAGATTTAATTTTCAGTTTCTTGCATACTTTATTGACTAGATTAAAATGTATGATCATGTAAATGACTGAATCATTGTCTATTAAAGAACGAAGACTGAAAGATTGTTTCTGAGAGATGAAATGAGCATCAATTAGAAACAACTTTTCAAAGTAATTCTCTTTCAATAGAATTTCATCTAGTTTGCACAAAGATATAATCTCTATCTTTTTTATAACTTTTGAAGAGATGACTAGTTTTTTGAATCGAAATTCGAATTGAAATCGAAACAATCATACTCATTGTTCACTGCATTAATTCTAGTAAATTGATCAAGACATTCTTTAGAGCTATGATTTGATTTATGATATACAAAACAGCTTTCAACTAGAATATTTACTTCTTTGACGCTAGTTAAAATCGCGTCACACGACTTTAAATGATCAGACTTTGAATGATTAACTGATTAAGTGATAATAGTTGCTTTATGAAAAATAGTCTTTGAAAGATCATTGATGCATTTGAGCTTGTTCTTGATTTCTTAAATGACTCGCTGATCATTATTCAAATGAATCAGATAGAAACGAATTTCTTTTAGAGAATCAGATTAAACTAGTTGATTTATTCAAATGAATCAAAGATGAGAATGTATTTTATCTTTCAGATCAGCAATCAGTTACTTTTTGTGATAGTCTAGATAGAAAGATAATCATTAAAACTGAGTATAAAACTTGCTGAATTTCTTTGATTCTTGAATCAAGTTGTAGTATTCTTTATGAAAGTTGACTTTCTTATTTAAGTCATTGAACAACTGAGCTAGCTCTTTTCAAAAATCTTCGACGATTCTATAGAAATTGACACAATCATGTTCACGTCTAGCTTGAGTGATCTCTGCTGCGTCACTCAATAATCTAGAATGTACATAGCTTAATTTGACTCATTCATTAGAAAAGAGATTGACGTTGATCTCTAGTTTATTCTGAATTTTTCCGTATCAGTTCTTTCAAGTAGAATTCTTTTCATCAGTAAACAGCGAAGAATCAGATATTTTTTAAGACTTAGAATGCTCAAAGTAGATGAAATCAGAAGAAGTATTTTCTTTAGCTTGAAATCTAGTTTTCAACTCTTTGATTTCGTCTTCTTATTGTTTATTTAACTCATAGAGTTGATCTGTTTCTTTATCAAGAACTAGACTTCAAGTCTTTCAGATTTCGTAAAATATAAAAAGTATTATTGTTTTAGCAAATGATTCATCATCTTCATGAAGAAATGACGCAGCACTTGATGATTTCAATAAATCAGCATCAAAGATTTGAGAGAAACGATTTTGAAATTCTTCAGAATGCTCTTCAGTAAATGAATGACTAAACATGATGAGATTTATTTGAAAGAAAATTGAATGAATGATGATGCTTGATGATTGAAAAAGAAAGACGTATGAAGTAATGTTTAATCTTTAACAAAGAAGATGAGATTTGTTTGTTGATTGATTTGATTAATTCTCTAGCAAACAACGAAGATTTTTTATCGTTGAATCTATTAATCGATTTGATTCTTAAGCAATTCACGAAGATTCTTTATCATGATTCTCATAATCGAGTGAACTTTGTGTACTTAATGAGCAATAAGTAGTTCAGCAATTCAAACAGTCTTGTTGTTGATTTTATTCAATTCTCTAGTGTTGTTCTGTCTTTTGATTGTCATTGATCATCAGGTAAATGAATTTCTTTAAACTCATTCTGTCTGTACAAGTATGTTGAATGAATAATGAAATCAGTATCATGTGATTAACGAAATTCTTAATATAATGTCAGAATCATGTTTAAATGATACAATCAATGAAGATCAGAATTGATAGTGCTTGATCTTTAAAGATAACTATAACTGAATATTAAGAATACAGAAGAAGATTGATACAAAAGCTTCTATTTATGTAATGTTCAGAGACTGCGCTAGACTTGAAAGAAATGTGTTTGTGACATGAAAAGAAGATGATGTAAATGAACAAGATGTTGATGAAAAAAAAGAGTGTTGAGAAAGAAAAAAGATGTTGAGTCATATCTGAGTCAAATCTGAGTCAGATCTCGATCAGATCATTGACTAGCTCTAATCATTACACAGAGTACTTGCTAGCATGCATTGTAAATTGATTAAAGCTTCAGTCTTGTTCAGTCTTATCGATCTTGATACACTTGTAACATGAAGAGTAAATGAGTGAGTAGAATGAAGAGTAGTGCTAAATCAGCTAAATCAGCTTGTAGCTAATTTATGTATCATGTAAGCTAATCAATGATGCAAACTCAGCTGACAGCTAGCTTGTAGCAAACGTCTCATTTAGTAGCTAGCATATGTGTCTTGAGTGCATTAAGATTTGAATGTCGTTGCTCACTAGCTTACAAGCTACTCAAGCTCTTCATTGAAACGTTGATGTAAAGAGTTTGTTAAACATTGTTAAGTTAAACATGACATAACTTATAATATATTAAGTTGAAGATATGATGTGATTTAAATAATGTTTTAACAAAGTTACAAAGTCTTAAAGTTAACTCAAATCTAATTTTCAACTTAATTTTCAACTTTAATCTTTGATTTAATCTTTATATGTTAATTCATCATAACAATTATCATGCTTAAATATTAAATCATCATCTTTAAAAAGAATTTAAAAGAATTAAAATCGTTAAAATTCAATTTATTAAATGAATAAATGAAATTTATAACAATGATATAACAATGTGATATTCTAAGCAAACACAGTATAAATATATATTATGATAAAGCTAATTATTAAGAAGTTCTCAATAACTTGAAAGAATCAATCAATGATAGAAAGTTTATCAAGCATTGTCAAGTTGAACATGACACATCTCATGATATATTAAGTCAAAGACATGACGTGACTTAAACAATGTCTTAACAAAGTCACAAGCTAACTCAGATCTGATTTTCAACCTAGTCTTTGACAATAGTCTCTGATCTAGTCTTTTTATGTCAATTCATCATGACATGATTCTAACATTTTAACGCTCTTAAGTTGTGCTAATGATGAATGAAGCACTAAACAATTTAAAAAGAAGTGTTTTGAAATTGAATTATAATAACAAAGACTTGAACGACGTGCTGAAAGCAGAAGTTAACTCAGAAGCGAATTTAGAAGTTAATCAGAAGAATATCACGTCACATACAGCAAATTATTCAAGTAGAAGGTAAGAACTATAGAGAAGGTAGATTAGAAGGTGAAATACGGTTCTACAATAGAATGAAGCGAAAGAAGCAATATCAAGGCCGTAAGGCAGGTAGAAGGCCTGGCGTTAGCGAGGTGAAGGTTGATGAGAAGGACTGGTAAATTTGGTGTTGTGGATGGGACTGTAATATTCTCCGGCGCTATTCATTTCAATACATACAAAACTGTATGAGGGTGCATTAGCGGATTACGATTTGCCTTTCGCTTCCGCAACCTCTGAATACTGTATATTATCTGCTTTGTACATCATGAATCACTTTTGTTTATTATAATTATCTGTACGTATGTATTACCGTCCTATATATTGCTTTTGATGTGATTGACCCCAATTTTAATAACCAATGGAGCCTTATCGATCAACGAGGGCTTTGCTGGACCCCAACGATGCGCTGACCACTCGGTACGTCCTCGTTGAGGTTAGGCACCATTGGAGATTATTGCGGCTGACTCTGATCTTCTTCTCCTCAGATCTGGCCAGGTATACGATCCTGCTATTATGGGTTTCAGAGCGCAGAGAATGGGTTCAATCGCCTCGTCGACAAGCTCTATCTCGCGGGATTCTTTATCTTACGATTTGAATTCCGTTCGATCTTCTGTCTCGTCGTATGAGAGCTTCATGACGGCTCAATCCATCAACCCCACATATCACGCGAACGCTGGATTCCTGGCATCACAGCGCGACTCTTATACAACCCAGCAGAAGTCGCGCTCAGCCGTACCTCCACGACCAGTCTTTCAGCGCCTGCCTCCGGAAATCTACGATTGTATCCTGCAAAAACTGAGAGAGTTCCACGAAACTCCATCATCACTTAGCTGCCAGACATGCTATCTCAGAGATCTGAGCTCGCTTGCTCTGACTAGCAGGGCGTGGGATAAAGCTGTGAGAGTGAGACTGTAAGTGATTGGGCTACTCATATCTTTTGTTACCGTGGGCTTATGCTTTCTTGTTACAGCTATGAACGGATTTACATCGTGGGAACCGATCAAAAGGACCACATGAAGAAACACAAATTGAAGTTTGGTGTGCGGCTGAAGCTCTTGAGGCGAACCCTACGGGAACGAAGAGTGCTGGCTCAATATGTGCATGAGCTCAAAGTCCCTAGATTACAGCCGGATGAGGAACCTATTCGTAAGGACATCACCGAGCTCACAGCATCGTTGGTCATGGCTTGCCCCAACCTGGAAAAGCTCGTCGGATTTTACTCGGTCTACGGGCACGAATTCGACCGATTGACTCATGCACTGTCGACCCGAAGGAAGCTAAAGGAGTATATATGGATCATAGGGGAGAACGAGGCCATTACCCAGCGTTCGACGAAGCAACTGCCACCAGGTCTTATGGATAGAGAACAGGTTGAAGGTTTTTTAACATTGCATGTTGCGTGGACGTCATTGACAACACTATTTCTGCACTCACACGACCAAGGTATCCTCGAGCGAGAGGTCCTTATAGAGACTCTTCACATACTGCCGTCACTACAACATCTCTGTATCTCCTCATTTCACATGGATGACTTTGATGATAGCATACTACAAAGATTACCACCGCTCGAGTCTTTGCGGCTTCAAGATCTTGAAGGCGTTACCTTCTGGGGGATCTCGGATTTCTCTCGTACCGCCGCTGCGCAGGGTATTTGTTGCCTGTCCCTGGTAAACCTGGATATCACGTATCTGTCAGCTGTTTCAAATCTGCTCCTCCATTTGAATCGCCTTACACGCTTTACTCTAGTCCAAGAGAGTTCTCCCGAAGTCGCCCCTGGGGAGCTTGTATTTCAACCCATTATCGCCTCCCAGCAGCTGAAATTCATACACTGGGATATTCTACAGCCCGAATCCGCAAACGAAAATTTGGCAAGTTCCATCCGCGCAGGTGGATTTCCAAATCTCCGCACCATCAGAGCACCATCCGATCATTACGGGATGCTCCAAGCCCTTTGTAAACCAAGAGCACAGATCGAACACTCCAGAGACAAATATCGTGGCTCCCAACAACCTGGCCTATCCAGACCTCTCGACTCAATCAAGCGCAACCTCGTGGATGCTCGCAAGGAAGCCCAAAAGCGCGTTGAGGAAGCCCAAAAGACTGTTGCCTTCAAAGTCATTATCGAAGAAGACGGCGTGGTTGAGCAAGTCTATGACTTGAACGGATTCATGGGTACCATTGGCTCGAAAATCACGTACAGTCTCGACCCAGACGTATCGGGGAGCGATGGAGCAGTGGTTGATTTTCCAGATTTGACGAGTGGGAAGGCAGAGGCGACAGTGAAGAGGGATCATGGGTGTAGGGGTCTGTGGAATGCATCAGACCATGGGGGTAAAAAGTGGTGGGAGCATGAAGAACGGTACAGGTATCAGCCGTTGGATTTGAAGAGGTTCTTCTAGGGTTGTGGTCGGCCAGGGTGTATGATCGTGCGTGTTCGCTAGCATGGCGAATAGGGGACCTTTAGGTCATACCCTTGTATTGTTCTGGGCCGGAATTGACATCTGGATATGTGGGAGATTTTTGCTCAATCTCAGAAGTACGGAACATGTTGCTCATCTGTCCGGGAATGTGGGAAGGAATCTACCTCTGGCATGGCATAGCCTGAAGGTTATTGATTAATGTGCAGTGTTTATGCCCCCCCTTGAAGACTCATGTTCACAGAAGTGTTGCTGTCAGCGGACGATGATGGGTATGCGATTAGGTTTCTATTTTCCTCGCATGGTCTTCTTTTGTTCAACAATTCCATTTCTGTAAAGATGAATCAGATCCAAGCAGTGTTCTTTACTTTCTCTTACTCACATCATCATGATTATGAAACCATTCGAAATATTGCTGTTATCAAAAACATATCACTTCACTTATTCAACCTTATCGATATTCTCCAACTTTATCTTCTATACTCGGATAAATAATCAAGGATCGATTCTGTGAGAACGACGAATCGATGAATCGATGAATCCAATCTCAAGAGGGAGAAAATTACAACATGAAAGATCATGAAAAGAAATGAGCAAGGAAAGGAAAGCAAAGGAACAACGATGATGTGAATATACAAAAGATGTAAAAGTCGAAGAACCTCAAGGTGCGAAACTCGACGGACGATATAGAAGATTTAAGATACAGACACCATGGAACACCCAAAGGAAGCTCGACATGAGAGTACACTTGGAGCGGTGGATCGGGCTGAATTCATAATGAGAGAACGATGAGCCAGGGGCGCAGCCGGGGAAAATGTAGGCTGCTGCCGCCTGGCGAGGGAAATATATGGTGACTTGTTCCGCCGATAACAATTAGATGATCAGTAAACGCTCAGGTTGGAGTCCCTGTACATCTGGCGAACCATGCCTACTAAATGCTCATAAAAACCTCATGATGCAAAGCTTGCACCGCATTTGCCCTAGGCTTTCAGAGCAATGGTGATTGAACATGTCTCGGAGCGCTTTATGTGAGACTCGTAATATGTACACCTGCATAGCTAACTGCTTTCTCGACGCAGAGCACTGTGAACCGCTATGCGAACTTTTTGCGCCGGTCCATGCAAAGAGCCTAGGATCTCCCACCCGCCCGCTCGATAAAAGCAGATTACCTCCCTGCAATAGCAAGCATAACGCGTAAAAGCCATGATCGCCTGGGGCCTTGAATACCATCGCTCGTGCGACCGAACGTTCGTATGTAATCGAATGCCTGAGAAACACACTGAACCATGTGTATCAACTTCCCTTCACGTAAGCCCCTGCGCCTCGCCTAACCCAAAGACATGACCAGGCTGATTCAAAACCGAAACAGCCATCAACCGTGATAGCAGGTAGATAATTATGTGCAAGCATGACGCTGTAAGCTCGGCGCATAAATAGATGTATCATGATCAACGTTCGCTTGGGGTATCATATATCGAAGTGGCTGTTGTTGAAGATACCCTCCTCACCATCGCTAGTTTTGATGATGCCGCTCATACGGTTCTCTCTACTTTCCTTGGGATCCGAAGGCTGTTCCCAATCCTCCTCATCGTCTTCTTCCATTTTGTCCAAGTCATTACCTCGAAATTGCTCTTCTATAGTGCTCTCGTCGACAAATGTGAAACCTTTGAAGTTTGCCTGTACTCCAGGTGATAGAGGGGTCGAAGCAGGCATATGCCCGGAGGTTAAGGCCGCTGCGCGAGCATTAAGTGATGAAGAGTTCTGCAGAGCATTCGTAAATTCGGGATCGAAATTTGAAGTGTCAAGCACAGATTTAAGCTTGGGTTTGAAAGGCGGCACAACCATCTTGTTCATCAAAGCGTCCCAATCCATGTCAGCAAAGAAAGGGTGGGCTTTAAGGTCTTCCGCGTCATTGATGGCACCTAGCCGGTGTTTTGGGTTGCGATTCAGCAGACCTTTCACAAAGTTCCTCCCTTCTGTACTCAAGGCATCGCGTGGAAAACGAACTTTCCCAAAGGCGATATTTTTGTACATTTGTTGCGTGTCGTCAGCATAGAACGGACTCCATCCACAGCACATCTCGAACACCAGAACTCCGAGAGACCAAAAATCTACCATAGTGGTGTAGCCCTGTTCGTCAAGAAGAACTTCAGGGGCCAGATATTCTGTGGTACCACAAAACGTATTTGTAGTATCGTCCTTGGTGAGATTGGCTTTGGATAGACCGAAGTCGCAGAGCGCAATATGGCCATTGGCGTCCAAGAGAATGTTTTCAGGTTTCAGATCCCGGTAGACAATGTCATACGAGTGAAGATGCTGCAGTGCAAGTATGAGCTCAGCAATGTAAAATTTCGCACGTTCTTCATCGAATCTGCCGGCCTTTTGAAGATGCCAGAACAATTCACCGCCTGACATGTAGCCTGTGACCAGGTAGAGATCCGTTGCGGTTTGGAAAGAGAACTTTAAGCCCACAATGAACGGCGAATCGGCCATTGCGGTTCGAACAAGAATGTTGCGTTCACCCAAGGTATGGGCTATCTCTTTCTTTTGTACAATCACCTTTTTGGACAAGACTTTCATGGCGTAAACTCGCTGAGTGTCTTTCTTCCGGACCAGGTACACCTGGCCAAAAGTTCCTGTTATATGTGAATCAGCCAAGCAGCATCTGGAGAGAAGGCGCAGGCACGAACCTTTACCGATTAGCTTCAGTATTTGAAAGTCTTCGGGGCCGTATTGTTTCTTGTCGGTTTTTTGATACGAACACTCGAGGTGGATTTCACCTGACACGTGATCCGTTTCCGGATCTCTTGCTTCTAGCTTGTACCAGCCTTCAAGTTTCGAGCCATCGTCACTTACATTGGGAGAAACCTTGACATGGCCCAGAAAGGCTTCCTGGTCAGCTCGATCGTAGACATAGAGGTCTATACCAGAATGCCCTCCAAGCACATCACTTGAGCAAGTTAGCCATCGGTAGGGGAATTGATTATATAGAACTCCTACAAGATTGCTTCGTGATCCCAACTTGGATCGGTCACTTGTCTGCCCGTTTTGAACTTCTTCTGATCAGATAGACTGGTTGTACTGCTCTGTCGGCTTTTCATTGGGATTGCCATTGATCTGCCCATGTCACTGCCCGAGCGCTTGACCGGTACACCACCAAGAAGTTCATCTCGTCCCTGCGAATCGTCCCGTTCCATGTTCAGATCTGTCTGTTTCTCACTTGCGATAGACTCATTCCACTCAAACACGCACACTACGTAAGGATCGTAACTGGGCCTCAACCCCTGTGCTCCTGATATTTTTATCGAAAGTTTGCCTTTAGGAGGACCCACAGGGGGTGGGGGACTGGCTTTCGACTGGGTCTTGGAGCCGTTCGTATCTGGCTTCCTAGTACGTGTCCCATCTCCTGCGCCAGTACTTGACGTTGATAGCGTTTTGGTAGCACCATCTGCCCCATCGTTTGATAACGCCCTTGGTGTGAGTGGAGGTGTGTTCTTCATACGCGGCGGAGCCGCCACGCCAGGAGTCAGCTTTGCCTGCTCAAGATAAGAAATCAAAGAAGAATGTGCAGAGACTGTATGAGGCTCCTCAGAAGGTAAGCTGGGCGTTGCGGACGAGGAAGGAGAGGTAGGATTCGAGATGTGCGCAGCATGAACAGAAGAACTTGTCATGATGTTAGAAAGGGGATTCAAGCCACCAGTATGGCGGCGTGTTCGCAATGGTATGACGTCGTTTCCAGAGGTATGCCTTCCTAAAATCGGGCGGCCAGTACTGGAACCCTCAGGTTCACGAGAAAAACCCACTGCAGCATTGCCACTCTCGCCCTCTTTGTGTATTGATGAGGGTGACGATATGGGCGGTGTCGGGTACGGTACGACCGTGGCGCGGTCCGGGAAGGAGCCTTGCTCCGAAGCGTCCAGTGGTGGCACTTGGGGAGCAAGACCATCTGCCTTGCTATACTGCGGAGTTGGCGAGCTAGGTGCTGTAGGTAAGGCCCGGGAAACATCTCCGTAAAAGGACTCCAGGTGGTAAGTCCGAACTCTCATGCCTGGTGTAAGAGCGGCGAGCGGCGACAAATCGCTTGAGCTGTTACTTGTAGAAGATCTTGCACGAACCTGTCCAAAATAACTATGTATTATGCCTGGTAGACGTTTGTCTACAGGATCTGGACGTGGTGTGGCGATTCCGGACGGGGTCGTACTCGTTGATCCGATGTGATCATGGCCGTCATCGTCTGACCGACTGAATCCGTACTTCCCGTTAGCCACAGCCATTCTCTATCTGTAAATTCCAGAACAATGTATGCGACACGACAGAAAGAAGCAATCCGACGGTGTGGGTTTGGACAGCTGCAGAGTAAAAGAACCTCTACCAGCTAAAGAACGAGAATACACTCAAGTTCCGACGTAGGGTGAGAGTCAGGAGAAATCGTGTTAGAAGAAATTGAAAAGAGCCTGTGGTTGCTGGTACAGCGGCAGTGAAATTGCAATTGGTGCTTCGAAGTCTAGAATTTGCATGTCACAAAAAGTTCCTCGGCTACGAGGTCTTTCTGCAAATGAAAAACTAGAAGGAGTCTGCACTCGCGGGCCGAGAGCTTAAGTTTGGAAGCGAGTGGTCCTTCCGTCCACGGTTGATGAATACTTCTTGTTGGAGGACATGTGAAAGGTCACGCCAGTGCCACCAAAGGAAAGGAACCTCCAAGGCCAAACAAGGTAGGTGTCGTCAACTCCCTCGAAACTGGGCAATTGGCAATGCTGCGATGAGGATCCGACCCCAGAGAGCTCCCAGGCCCGCTTATAGCCGCGGCTGATGTTCCACGCTGGGCCAGCTCAGCAGTAAAGTAAGGAAGGGAAAGTAGTCACCGGTCACCAGTGAGTCAACAGTCACCAGCTCATGCTTGCTCCTGATGGCCAAGCTGTGCTGGCGGACGGCAACGCGAGGGTCCTATTTCGAATAGGCCGCGACCGAGCAGGCATTTGCGCAAAAGAAAATATTGGTAGCTTACCTCTGTAGCATTGCTTTCCTTAGTAGGTCCGCAGCGGTGTGAGGGTTGATACCGTCATGCTGCTGTTGCTGCGTCGACATGATTGCAGTCGGTCCTCCCCAAGGTGGTGTAGGTGCTTGCTATAGGAAGTCAATGGCGGACGAGTGCGGGTGACGGTATCATCGTATCATTATTATCATTAGAATATGATCATTATGATTATTTGATCCGTCAATTTCTGAAAATCTTGCACATACCTAAAGTACCGTATTCCGTACCACGCGTACCTTACCGTACCTCCAATTTACAGTAACTACTAGTGACCTTAAGTACATTGCCCGTGCTCCTTGACTAGACTGAGGTACTTCGTGAAAGATACCTTACATTTCTTTATAGCGAAGGTAGGGTACCTATGGAGTACTGTTCAAGCTTTTACCTCCAGTCCCCTGTTTATCAGTATTTAGATTACAATACTAGTATTGCAACAATCTGGTCTCTCTTAAGGTAGGGCCTTCGACGACGACGAATACGGAGGATGACGACCTCGAAGCTTTTCCACTCGGCCGAGCGACTTGTCTGGTACAGGGTAGAGTTAGGTTCCTGAGGTATTGGGATCTTAGCTCAACAGGATATGTTGAGGAAGTACGAGTAGCCGAACAGCGTTCATGATAGCCTATCGGAGTTTTAAGGTGAGGTACTTTACTTGGAGTTGTTTACCTTAGCACCTTAGGTCACGAAACTGTACCTCGGCACGAGGATACTCCGCTCCGGTGGTCTGTTTGGCTAGGCGAGAGCACGGTACCTCAGGGTACCTCACCAGAAGATATTCACTGCGCTCGTTGAGCATGAGGCATCTACTTTAGGAACGGTCATGCATTACCTCTGTGAAGCCTGCTTGTAAATTCGGCACGGTCAACGCGTCCTGTAGAAAGTATGGCTAGAAGATCAAGAGCTGCAGCGCAAGCTGCGGCTCCTTTGCCAGCCAGTATGCTCTCCTTTGCTGCCCTGCGACTGGGGCCTAGTGCCTAGTGCCTAGGAGCTGTAATCCAGTAGCTAACGCCATTGCAGGAACTTCGACTCCTCAGGTAGCCGAGAACTCGGACGAGGAGATGGCCGACGGTTCTCCGGACGGTGCACCAACTCCTCTGGAAAACGATCGCGACGAGCAGGTAGGGGAACAAGCTGCTGATGAGGACGAGGAAGATGGATCGGGCAATGATTCGGAAGGAGTATCTCGACCCTCCACTCCAGCTGGGGGGCGGTCGGCAATACCACAGAAACGGCGTGCCGGAAGACCTGCCAAAACTCGTCTCCATGATCGGTCTGGACGAGATGAGAACGAATCTCGAGACGCGGCCTCGGATACTGGAACCCCCCGGAAGAGGGGCGGATGGCGTGGAGGTGTCCGTGGATCAGGTGTAGGGAGATGGGGAAAGCCTAGAGGAGGGCCATCGCACGTCACCCAGGTGCCTTTGGATAAGGAAGGTAATATGGCCAACGTCAAGGACGACGAAGTAGAACTGCCCGAAGATCCCGAGGGCGAAAATAAAGTCGACAAGATGGGGCGTTTGCAAGGAGACAGGGAATATCGAGTACGCGTATTTACCATTAGCGGAAAAGGAGATCGGCTGTACATGCTATCGACTGAGCCCGCAAGATGCATCGGATTCCGGGACAGCTACCTGTTTTTTCAGAAGCACCGATCACTCTATAAGATAATCCTTGGCGATGAGGCAAAGCGTGACCTGATAGAGCGCAGTCTCATTCCACATTCGTATAAAGGCCGTGCTATTGGAGTTGTGACCGCTCGTTCTGTCTTTCGAGAATTCGGCGCTCAAATTATCATCGGCGGCAAGAAAATTACCGACGACTATCAGGCAACTGATGCTAGGGCCCGAGGTGACATTGAGGGGAAATTGGCTGTGCCTGAAGATAGAGCGCCCGTCAGTGGTGACTCTTACGACAAGAATCGCTACGTGGCATGGCACGGGGCAAGCAGCGTCTACCACTCAGGGGCACCAAGCGTACCATTACCTAGCGGTAAGGTCGCTGATGGCAAGAAGAAGAAAGTTGTGGTTACGGGAGATAATTGGATGTTTGAGCATGCACAAGCAGCTAGGTAGGCTAATCCCTTGACCTTCAACAGTCTCCTCGCTTACAAGTTTAGTTCTTTCAACTCCAAACTCGCTCAGATGCGCCGTCAAAGTCTCGAAGGTGCTTACGATCCTCACACCAATGTAATGCAATACCCAAAGATCATGCAGCCGACCCACGGTCGATGGGAACAACTACCGACCGGACCAGCGTCATCAATACCTCTATCATACGATCAACGCGGAGAATCAGTTAACCTTCCAGCAGTAGATTCCATGTTCCCCGACGTCGCACCTGTTTTCACCCACAACTTTGCCATCAGCGACACATACTATGTCAGCCCACTATATTCAGGGTTGGGCATCCCTGGACCGGACGGACCCGCAATGGACGTTGGACCTGGTGGCCTGACAGAAGTGCCGCAGGATATCGTTGCTGCTTTGCCAGACGAGAACCGCCAAGCGTTCGAAGAGATGAAACTTGAGGAGATCAAGTGGAAGCAGAGCTGGGGCGGAGAGGATGAGGACCGGGCACGGGCCAAATTACGGATCAGCTACAACACCTAAACTGTTAAACAAACGATACGGCCTGCGTCGTGCGCCGAACTTGCTGGTTGTGACGGCGCCCGGGAGTCTTTAGACGGTTTCCCCCCATTCGGCTAGGCGTTGGGCTTATGATACCAGGTCAGATCTTCGATATGTTGCACGGAATGAAAACGGTGATAAAAATGGAGCCAACATTCGGATATGCAGAGTTCAACCAATACGTATCAGGCATACCTTATGATTTTAAGATAGATGATTGGATCTGTGAGATACCCTGCTAGAAAGTATATTGGCTGTGGTGCACCAAGCATCCACGTTTTTATCCCGTTGCTCTAGAGGGTAACGGGGTAATGGAACCTAAGCCTAGAAAGGTACCCGCTCCTGGCATGACCACGCAATTACAAACTCGATGTGGAGTAAAGTACTTTAGATGTGTAGGTAGCCAGCTATTATTATTCGATATCTTTCACAGAGCATGTGAAAATGTGAAAGACGCTCACAAAGCACTTCATAACCAGAGTGGCGGAGGAAGAGGGTGGAACCGAGAACGTTTCTCGTTTCTCGTTCCTCGTTTTTCGAACGAAAACCACAATGTTGTAAAGAGTATCTTAAAGTAAGGTAAAGTACCGTACTACTGGCGTATGAAGTACAACCCATCTAACAAGCCACAATTCACACTTACGGGAGTCACACTCAACTTGGTAAACAACCTTAACAGATAATACGAGTAAAGTAAAGCTACTCCCGTAAGGTACGGAGTATGTAACTTATTACATTTCAAAAACCCCGCCGACTAAGAAGAAGAAAAAGGAAAAAAGGAAAAAGAAAAATACCGCTCGAGTCACCGGAGGAGGCTGCGGGCTGCCAAACCTTCGGCACTCTTCGTCATCAAATCATCCCCAAACTCTCCCTCTTTCCCTCTCTCTCCCTTCCCCCTACCTAAATCCATACCCATCATCTCTACCTCCTCTCGACTCGCCATTTACCATAGATCTAAACTCCTCGGTTCTGTTCTTTGCAGTCTACCTTACCGCCACACCGGATCATTTGTCGTGGCAGATGGAGAGATTACAGTAATTTCCCGTAACAAACGGTTTCACCCTCGCCTGCATCCACGGTAGAATACCTCCCAAAGCGACCGCTGGATCGTCAAGTCTTAACCTCCAACACCAGACAACCTTTTCCACAACACCTTCTGGTCACCATCGGAAGGGCCTTTGTGGTTGATTCTACGACACATTTCCTGCTGCCTTGGTCGTACAAGCACCCTGGTGATACCAACCAATCGTCATCAGCATCGCCACACACTGGTCGTTTGAAGTACAAAGCAACAGTTGGCGGTATTACGCTTTCCGCTCGGCAGTACACCTTACAGCTCGCTGCTTGTTGCTCGCTCGACCCCCCGTTGCTTGACACCTCTAGAATCGACTTCGAAGTATTTCCGGTTGTCACCAAGCTATGGCTCTACACGCATAGTCTCTTTTCAGTTCGGAATTCGCTACCTTTCTTCCATCTATCGCCGACCAACACATATTCTCCTGAATCGACACCAAGTTGATTGAGCTTTTAACTAAGACTTGTGATCTCTTGGAGTACGACACCATCACACCAACACCTTTAATTCATCGCAAGAATTCAGCTGGTTGACTTATCTCCGACAAAGCGACAACTCAGCTCTCGCGAACCCTCAACTGGACTTATCCGCATTTACGATCTGTTGGAAGAAGACCTCGCGTCAGATCCAGCCGTTTCTTCTGTTCAGACACCTGTTGTTTTAGCGATCCTGTTCTTCCAGCGTAACGACCATTTCTTTTTAATACGACTCTCATTTACCTACCACACAAGTCAACCAGAAGTCAAATACAAGGCAACTAGATCGCGAAAAAGCGGACCCCTAAACCGTTGATGACGTTTTGACCCTTTCTTAAGTCTTCTGAGCTCCTCGCGGGCGTTTCGCTTGCCGAGTACTTTTGGACCTTTGGACCTGGGGTTTGAAAGGTCACCAGCACCACGAGCCGACAAATCGAGCGGACACAATCACCAAAGGGTGTCGACACTGTCATAGCCCAAGACTCGTCGCTTCCGGGCGGTTTTTCCTCACACACGGGCACGTCATAGCTAACAACTTCTTGTTATGCCTTCTTTCTACCCAAACACGTTCTCGCGACCTATGCCCTTGACTCCTCCGGATCACTATGGAATGTACTCCGATAATACTGGCGCCACACAGTATCCAGCAATCAATCCTGATATACACTGTGCCAAGGTGCAGGGTGGAGGATCTGGACACGAGTACACCAAGCGATACCCACAATTCTCTATGGCACCGATGTCAGGTCCTTTTTACACTAAAGAGTATGATCGTCAGTCAGTCTCCAACTACACCGCTCCTCCAGCCCGGACGTCCGCAAACACTCATGGGCCCATAGGCGCTCCCTTACTACCCCCAATCCGGGTACCAGACCCTTCTACGGATGATTATCAGCCTCTGCGTTCAAAGCGAACCCAGCCTGCGGCGCAGCCCAAGGAAGAAAAGGCAATTGGTGGTGTTGCCGCTTACCTGGACTATGAGATGGATCAGATGGCCGACTTTGTGGCCGAGACGGCACAGGGAATGTATGACCTCTATGATTCCCGAATCTGCCTTGCAGACATTGACATCGTTCGAAGTGTTAATCCAAAGACTGCGGTCCCCCCTGCGTTCCGTAAATACGTTTTTCAAGTCCTATCCTCAACTCGCTTACCGCGTACAACGATCCTCCTTGGACTTTACTACTTGGCTACTCGTATGACCATGCTATCTGCTAGCGGCAGATACACTACAGGCAGTGGACAAGTTTATCGTATGCTCACTACGTCGCTCTTGCTCGGCTCAAAGTTCTTGGATGACAATACGTTTCAGAATCGCTCTTGGTCTGAGGTTAGTAACATCCCTGTCGCCGAGCTGAATCTGCTCGAGATTGAATGGCTTTTGGCCATTAAATGGGATATGCACGTCAATCCCGATGATCCTCAAGGCTTTATGTTGTGGCAAGAACAGTGGGAGGGGTATCAGGACAGGAAGGCCATTGAGAAGTCACTGGAGTCGCTTAAGCTAGCCCCTGTGGACACGAACGTCCGGAGGCAGCACTCCACAAACAAGCGTTATTCCGCTGCTCCGGTTTACCAACCATTGTACAATGAGCAGGCACTCGGTGCCAGTGCCAATGATCATGTGCACCCGCAGTGGAGTACCCCTCGCTATGATCAATGGCCACCTACGCGGTTAAACACCGCTTATTCACCACCATCTGCACCAGAGACTGGGCCAAACACGCCGGAATGGTATGGTAGGCTCAGTGGGATTGGGTATAGCCATGGACAGCAGAGTTATCCTGCGAGGACGATACCTCCGCCATCGCAGATTCTGCCGTCGCAGATTCCTCAACCAGCATATCAGGCACCATACCCTCAGCAGTATAACCCAAGCCCTTGGAACCCTCATGGTGCCCACTGTGGCTGCGGCTACTGTATGCCTTACCAAGATCGTTACTCCATGGCTCCCGGATACGGCCCTCAGCCAGTCGCAGGCTAGATTTCGAACTGCATGTATTCGCCTCTAGACATCTTTGTCACTTTCGTTAAGAGTATGCAAAGTACTTGCACACGCGATATATTCGATACCCCTGGTTTCGTGGCCTAACTCGGACCGCGATATCCTTGTTTCAGTCCTTTTCTTTGCTCTGCGTGCGGTTCCCTCCGCCAAGTCCCTGGATACGTCGGAGCGCCGACATTGTATTCATTCACAAGGCCGCACTCGAGGTACACCACTTGATCATTCGGCTGGGGTTCCTTTACTAGGCGAACTAAAACGGAAGGGTCCCCTATCGACTACTTACCTAACGGCCTCGCATTCTTGTTTCTATTTTCCTAAAGATTACGAGACAATTTTTCGTTCTTCTAAGCATATCCCGATAGACTTCTCATTAGGCCTCAAGGATTTTGGGGAGCACTTCACATTCCAAAAAAAATCGGTATCAGGCGTTTCTCGGTTTCGGCAAAAAATCTTCGGCATCAGACCTCATGGACCCGGGGTGGCGATCTTTGTATTTGCATGGGCTCTAGCACTTTCGTTTACTTTTAAAAGAATTCCCCCCTTGCGTCGACGGCGGTAGCGACGGAAAAGCAGCAACTTTTTTCGGACATGCCCTCATTTTTCGAGCCGGGCTAGGCTCTAGTAAGGTGGTTATGGGTGTCGCCTGTTGAAGCGGAGGCACGGCGGTGTGTTACCTTACATGGAGTGGATTGTAATTAGCTGGAGGAGAAAATAAAAGGTTGACATGGAAAGTGGCAACCGTGGGTTATGGGTAGAGATCGACGGACATCAGATTCAAAATTGAAGAAGATTTGGTTCTCCCAAACTTTTATCTAATACGAGTGATATTTAGTCATGAATGAGCGTTTGAAAATGCTTGACGCGGTGACGCCGACTTATCACTATCATAGGACTATTTTCACCTACTAGGCGAACGGAGGTTCGGATAGGCTTTGTTTACAAGGCAAACGTGGAGATTCGAAAATAACCTTTACGAGGCAAACGGTGCCACCCGTTGCCGACTATTTGCCCCCATCGTCGCCCGCGGGTTCCTCCCATCGCCTCTGTGCGCTTGCTCCTACCCCGAATCTTCAAGACTCTCCTCCAACCCTAACGTCAACGACCATTCTACCCTTTCTTCCTATCTCGCATCCCCCAATACATTCCTCCCTCTCTCTCTCTCTCTTCCCGCTCCAATCCGTGGCCTAACCACCCCTTTCCCTGTTCTGAATTAGAACCTGCGGCCTAGAGATTCAAAGTTGCATTGTATTCTTTATCCTTGACGTGGGTAGATGGGAAATCCCTCACGGTGTTCTGGCAGCTGCATTAGATTATTGGAGTGGCGATTCTGTGGTGTGTTTAAATGGAGGCGAGGAGATGGGCGTGGATTTGTGCTTGGGAAGAAGAAGAGGGTGGTTTATTTTATTTTATGAATGGGTTGGGGTGGGATAGGAGCAAATAATGATAGCATGCTGAACGAAGTGGATATGCGGGAGATTCGTGAAGAAGCCAATTTTCCAGTATATCAAATTACACCTCTAAAACTACCGCTCCTAAAGTCCTTATCTCACCGCCATGCCCCCTACTCACCTCTTGGGCCCTCTTGACATGACCTTGTTCCGGTGCACATAGGCCAACACCCCTTACCATCACACGCCCATCATTCCTCTCAGTCTCAGCACCTCATGCTTGGTCACGAAAACCCCATCTACACCCCCTCGCCCATCCTGTGCCTTTCCCTCCGGAGCCTCCAAAGCATCAACTAAATCTCTGACCTTAGCACCTTCCCATTCACCTCGGCTATTGGTCCAAAACACCCGTTTGATACCTGCCGCGTAGATGTAAAGAATGCAGCGGTAACAAGGACGTGACTGTAAAGCTGTTGCGTGCTCCGCTGTCTGGACAATGGCAGGCTGAACGGTCGGAAAGGGGCTGCGGAGTTCGTCGTGCAGGGAGCGAGGCTCGCCGCCAGACTTATTGACCGGATCTTTGACGTCAGCTTCAAGTGTCTGATTGCCGACATCAGTCTGCTTCTTCCAGCCGAGCCTCGCTACATATATGTCCGAGCCGCACAATCGGAGGTCTTTCGTGCGCTCAGAGACATTGTATGGCTGAGGCGTGGCTCGACGCTGAGGCTCAAAAAAAGTCGTGCCAGGGTGCTGGTCTTCGGAAATGGCTTTTATCTGGTTGTTCTTGTCCTTTTCAGGGGAAGAATATTTCTGCCGCCTACCTCTAATGGCTGAGATAGAATTTACATTATGGTCCAATAAAGTAGCCAAGATATTATCGATTTCGTTGCAAGAAGCAGAATCATTGCGAGAATTTACTCTAGTTGTTGATTCACACGTCAATTCATGCTGCTGCTGTTGTCCATGTGCCACAGTCTGTCCATGTTGTCGAGCCTGACGATAATTTTGATGATCGTGGTCTTTTGAAGCACTGTTCTTCAGAGGCAGACATTTCTTCTTCTTGTTGTTGTACTCCTCGTACTCGTACTCCTTGATGGGGTCCAACTTCTTCTCCTTCTCCTCGACCGCATCGAGATGAACATGTTTCAAATTGCGACGCTTGAACCTGGGACTTGCCACTGCGTTGGTTGGCAGCCGGTTTCCTCTCCTGGGTGACAACGTCTTTGTCGGCTGCTCGATTGATGTAGGCTTTGATGTTCTGTAGTCGTAATCCTCGTTTCCCACGACCAGGTAATTTGAGGCTTGGTTTTTGCAGCCACTGAGCAGATCTGGTAGACGCCTGAGAAGCCAGAGTACCGGAAAATGAGAGGGCAGAGTGGATAGCCATCATTTCCGAATGCATTGATAGCGGAGTATTTGCCAGATTACCACCTTTGGTGTCGCCGCAGGGCATATGCGTCTCGGACGATTTCTCGTTCTGCTTCGAGAGCTTACTCTTTTCACTGACTGCCTTACTTCTGCATTTGTTCTTTTGGTCCAAAGCTGCAATAGCAGGGCTATTGAACGCACTGAAAGGCGCTAATCTCTTGGCCCCTCCATCAAAATGAGGCCGGTGGTCATTGTACCCTTGACCAATGACTTTACCTCCGCGAACAATGATACAACCGTGACGGTAGTGCAGAGGAGACTTGATGGCCTGCTCAAGGCATAGAGACAAGTAGGAGTCGGTGCGGGGAGACATATTTGGAGAAACTTAGACGAGTTGGTTGCGTATTGCTCTGCTTGTGTGTGAAGAAAGTAAGACGTGAGACTGACAGTTTGCCCTTTGAAGTATGACTTGAATGTACGTGGGTAAAGGTTCAACGATATGTTGGCCGCTATATAATTTCTTGTTGTATATTATACCTGCATTTACATACCTTACAGGGATTAGGTATTGAATTGATAAACTAGGCTGGTATAAGAATACATCACATAACCCGGCAGTATTTATCTTTTACCTACTGCAAACATTCTGGGCCGTGACCCTACGAGCTTACTGACTGAGCTCCACCGAACTCCAGTTGATATCAAAGACGTGTACTACCACCGTTAAATATGCCTGTCGCATTCAATATCCAGAACTCTACCAATTCAGCCTCCAGGTCCCCCTCGCGCCAACCCCCAGCACTCCCTAGCGAGCTCCTCCTCCTTGCTGAATCCCAATGGCTATTCACCGAATCGGAGCTCCTAGGCACACCCTCCGTCCTCGATGGCCTCTCTCCTGAAAAGGAACGCGAGAACCGTAGTAAAGGCGTCAACTTCATCCTCCAAGTCGGCATCATGCTCAAGCTCCCCCAAATCACCCTCGCCACCGCCAATGTATTTCTGCATCGCTTCTACATGCGCCATTCTATGGTCGATATCCCCAACAGGCCGGGCTTCCACTACTATTCCATGGCCGCGACAAGTCTGTTCTTGGCGACTAAAGTTGAAGAGGATTGTAGGAAGATGAAAGACTTAGTTATCGCCTGTGTGAGGGTAGCGCAAAAGGACCCAGGAAAAGTTGTAGATGAGCAGGACAAGGAATATTGGAGGTGGAAAGACAACATCCTACACAACGAAGATTTGCTGCTTGAAGCTATTTGCTTTGATTTGAGCTTGGAGCCGCCGCATAAGACTATGTTTGAGCTGCTGATGTTTTTCGGGGAACAGGATAACAAGAGGCTAAGGAACGCGGCATGGGCGTTCGTGAACGATAGCTGTATGACGGTGCTCTGTCTGCTGTTTCCAAGTAGGACAATCGCGGCAAGCTCACTTTATGCGGCGGCGAAGCACTGCGGAGTTTGTTTGCCAGACGATGCACAAGGCAGGCCTTGGTGGGACGTTGTTGGGGTGAAGTTAAGAAGCATCAGAAGGGCATGTAACATCATGGCTATCATGTACGAGACTATCCCGTTCAGAACATCCAGAGAAGCCGTGACCCACGAACAAACTCCAGAGGATGGCGATGAAGCAACGGCAAAAACAAGGGCTGTGCGGGAGAAGGTTGAGGGGTGTATCGATTCTGCACTGCACGAGGCCAGCCAAGGAAGTAGCTCAGCTTCTGATCCTCTTGGCTATCAAGAAAACCACGTGAAAAGGGAAAGGGATGGATTGGGAAGTCTAGAGCAGAATGTTGCTACGAACGGAGCTGCAGGACACAACGGCAATGGCCTTAGCCAGGACGCACATGGCGACATGGTTGATGGTGATGATATCATAAACGGCAGTCCTAGAAAAAGGCAAAAGGTTAATTGTGATACTAGCCACACCAACGGCATGACAGCCCCGCAGGAGCCGCCAGCTGAGAACAGCACTGCGAACGGCGCTCCCGTAGATGATGTTAGCGAAGAAGGGGAAGTAGAGCCATGACAAATCGGGTCCCTTTATGCCATACCCTTAAGGGGAATGGGCAACAAGATTTTTCATAAGATTCGGATCATGGTTCGATGTTCGATATTTGTATTTATGGAGTTCGAGATACCCCAGTTGCTTCTTCTACCTACTTCAGACCTAACAGATATGCTCTACCGGCTTTAATTACCAAGATCTAGATAAATTGTTTAAGATGCGTGACATGGCATTGAACATCTGTACACCCAAATCCAACCCTGAAACAATGACTCTAGCGACTCCGAGCAGACCCATGCCGATATAATGTGTGCTCCAATGTCCAGAAACGCCGGCACACTTGCAAGCACAAGTCATAAATTCTTATAGATAACCAATACAGGTAGTCCTCGCCGGAAGTTCATCTGCGGAACGTTTCCACACCAAGCGTAGGCGTCTCTACCTGCTCGTTTCCTGGGACACCCTCATTTTTCCGCCTGTCGAAAAAAGTTTGACACTCAATAAGTAGAATGGCCCATTCTGCGAGAGCCCTACCAGCGTACTTGCTTGACTCAGTGGCAGGACCTTCCGGTTTGATGGGCCTGTTCGTAGGCGTCTCAGCCCGCACTGATTGTAGGTATGTTTGAGCAGGTAAGGGAAGCCTAGGAGGGTATAGACGCCTCTCTTTGCCAGCAGGATTATTCTCCCTGTCGCTCCATTCAAGGGAAAACTTGAAAGAGTGGGGACGAAAAGGAGGGGTTACTGATACAAGCTTGCCTGTCGAAGGCTCCTGCCCCACAGCAGGTGCGTTCCCGCTCGATGGTTTGGTAGTAGAAGCGGTCGGCTTTGGTTTCGAGCGATCTTCGGGTGAGCCAGCGAAGGGCATGATATTCTTAAATAGACCCCACCGCTTCTTTCCACTTTGAGACAACTTGTTTGCATCTTCTCTAGCCAAGGAAAGCTGCGATGCCGTTGCATGAGTCAGTTTGTCCAGTGAGCTATGCCTTTCGTAGGCAGTTGGTTGAGTGGTTGAAGATGATGTCGAGGATAGGATGCCATCGAATGAAAGAAATATTCCGCACGGTGCAGCTTGCACGTCGTTCCTGATTATCAGGAGGCGACGCCCAGGAGCTGGACTACAAGGTGCCGTGGAGGGGGACACGATACCATGGTTTTCAGCGTACTGTTGGAGATAAAGAAAATGGCACCACACGCGCTTTAAGCGAAGCAATAGAGTCTCTAATATCGTTCTGTAGAAGGCTTAGCTTCATGACTCCGAGGACCTGCAGTGTTCATACTTACATATCTGTGTCAGAATTGGCACCATCCAATCTTGCGACTTTCCAACAGAGCAGTCGCATGTAATATGCCCTCACCATCGGACACCAGTGATTGAACATCCTTCCAAAGGTAGCCTCACTCAAGAGCCATTCCAAACACAACTCACGTTTCCTGCTCTCATCGCTGACAATGGTGCTCCATAGGCTGTAAAGGAACGCACATAGCCGTATTTCCGTCATAGTATTTTGGCTTCGCATCATATGTTTATACACATCCAACCAAAACGCCCAATCAAGAACGGGCTGTTCCTGATTCGAGGTATGATGATAGCGATCTAAGATAGCAATTGCTTCTTCCATGAAATCGCATAGCGTGAAGCATGCGCTATTATCAAACAACGAGATGTGTCGAGCAGCGGCTCTAAGAAGGTAGCCAAAAGACTCGGCAAAAGTCTTCTGAGCTTTCTCTGACATTGCAGAGGACCCTGATAAACAATCCCTTAACATCATAATGAGACGATTCTCAGCCATCGAGCGATTGACACCGCTTGGGGGTAATGGAAGTACAGTAGCAGAAGCGTCGGCCTCTCCAAGCAAGTCCTCAAAGGTTGAAGACGGCGGCGCATTAAAGTGATCCGACGGTTGGTTGATAGCACGTTGAATTGTCGCATCTAAAACTGTGAGCATCTGTGCCTGTACTAAAATGTAGCCGGGTGCACAGGTTCTCTCTCCTGGAGTGATACCCTCTGAAAGGAATCGGCAAGTCAGATCATAATAATTCTTCGCAAAAACAAAGAAGAGATCGCTATCTCTTCCAGCCCACCTCCCTACCCAAGGGCCGTGCCAGGGTATATATGCAGTAGCAATAGGTACTTGAGGTCGACGGCGCAGATTCTTCATCATCGATCTTAGTGACTGAAACGTCAAATTATGCACACACGGCGGAAATTTGATAGCAACACTCCCAGAGGCTGCTTTCAAGTCTGTATCCCGTCGAACACCATTCTCGGTAAGGACTCTTCGTAGGACTTCTGGGGATGTTGCCCAAAGGCGAACCAAGATCTCGGCTATTCCGTCACAGTAAAAAAAAGCGTATGCAGTGACCTTTCCACAAAACGCCACAACGCTGGCCGCTACATTTCGCATCGACATCTTGTCTACCACAAACGCCATCTGCGCTAAGAGGTTCTGAACATATGTATTTCTAATGTTGTGAAGAACAGAATCAGCGAGGAAGTCGGAAGCCGTCGACCCAAGAGAGGTAGTTGATCGTGATTTGAGCGACGGTCGCAACGGTTTATCTGTGCGAAACGCAAAAGTGGTCGGATGTATAGTCCACTCGGGCCTGGTCATGATGGCAGTGACAGCTTCCAGGATGGTAGGTCTGTCGTTACCGGACACTGACTCACCGTTCCTACCGTTCAGCATTTCTAAAAGGCCTGTCCACCATTTGTTCATGATATTGATACGCCTATCTAGATCTTCGGGCCTCAATTTTGCATTTGAGGGGTGGTCGGCATAATTTTTGAGGAAGGGGAGTAGGGCGGACCGGACAATTGCGAGTTTGAGAGTGCTCGCCCGCGTTTGGAATCTGCATATGCGTTTGGTACGAAATACCTTGAGTCGAACCTCGTACAGAACTTACTTTTGAAATTCTCCGTCAAGTGCTCGAAAAACTCCCCATAGTTCGTCCCTTCTTCGGGGGGACTCCGTTCCCATCCCCTGTAGTCGTTCGGAAGACATTGATTTTGGGATAGTAGGGGGACTTGCTGATGATAAGGGGTTATTGTTTAAGGACGGTAGTCTATCGGTGGAATACGAGATCGGGATCGAGGGCACAGAAGGGGCCTCTACTTCGGTGGAAGCTCTCCCAAGAAACGCACTAAGCGGCCGTCTTGACTTCTTGCCAATCGTACTGCTCCTCTTAGATGGCGTACCAACATGGCCACTTGTGGTTGCATCTTTGCTATCATTGATAGTATTGGCACTGGCCCGGGATGGTGGCCTTGCATTATTGGAGCCCGATTCTTCAACAAGAGGACCGTTTGCTGAAGCTTCTCGTTTGTTCGGGGATGGAGATCTTGAAGCTGAAATCCACGATTTTCTGGCGAAAGTTGTTAAAGACCCAGAAACGGAACGGCGTTTACTTTCAGGTCCATGAGTCTCCTTCGAGCCATCATTAGTCGACTCGTACGCCAAGTCGCCAGTACCCCGGCGCGGTCCTAAGGCAAACTTCGATACGGTGATTTTAGAACCAACCAATGAACGGGTTGATTTTCGCCTCAACAATTTCTTGCCATTGAGTTTTCCATGTAAGTCTTCGATGCTTTCTGATGCTTGCTTGCTGAATGACTGCCGGAAGGCATTCCCTTTTGGGTTTACGAGCACATTCTCGGAGAAGGTCCGTTTGATGCCGTTGCTCTCGGGCGTAGAGTGCGGTGTTGGAATTGTAGGTATCTGAGTAAAGCTTGCCGATCGAGGGAGTGAGGATACCTTGAGGCCGTCCAAAGCGTCAGATGTAGGGGGGAGACCGACATTATTAGCCGCTGCGGCAGAAAGTAGCGGCCCATCTACCAGTATGTTGGCAGTCATAGTCTAGGCGGAGATGCCCGCTCTCCACCCACGCATGAGTCCAAGCTCGAACGTATTCAAAGTTGTGCCCCAATTTCATACCAGGCGACGTTGTGGCTCCTGCTTGGCCGGTAGGCTGTCTCGGAGGGTTAAATTTGTCGAGGCCACACTTTCCAGTGATAGGAAGAAGCGGAAGGAAACGACAGTACATATACCGATAAATAAAAGCGCTATGAGGAGACGTCAAAACCAACAGTGGTAACCTATACAACAAGAACAAATGTAACGAGTGAGAACGATCGTGTTAACGGTTAATGTCAAAGTCGCTTGGCATTCATAGATAAGGTGATTGTTTAAGCTTAAATCCCATAGTGTGGAAATTCGTTAGTTATAATTCTATTCTTAGTGCACGAAGTTCGCTCAGGGGTTCGCTAGTCTGAATAACGAACAAGGTCGACAAGGTGCCTTTTTGACAAGCTAGAGAAATATTTCGTTTGGGAGACTGATTAACAAGTAGGGTGAACCTATGAAGCGCGGCAAGTAACCAAACATTGTGGTAACCTTATTTCTCCATTCCAAAGAGCTTGGTACGTACTGTGGACGTGAAACGATCAGATAGCAGTGGCTTGATTTCTAGTCATGTCTATTGCGTATGATACGCCCGAAATTCATAGAAACTGTAGATGATATTGTATAGGAAGCATTCCGTTGTTGGCGTCAAAGCGTTAGTGTAACAGCCAGTACAGCTGTTCTTTGGACAGGACCAGCATCAGGTCACGGCACATCAATCATGTGATCAGCCTTTGCGGTATAGCTTCATGCTGAGTGGTAGAAGATGGACCATCTGCTAACAGACCTTGCGACTACCATATTGCAACAAAGGATGAGTATGTGCCCTCGAGGAAAACCTTGTAAACACGGGAGGAGCAGAGCGCACAAGGTGGATACTGCGATCCCTATCAACGTGTAGTGTCATGGATCCTTAATGTGTGGAATCTAATGAGCTGCACCTGCTTCCTCCTCTTCCTCCTCATCCTCAAACCAATCATCCTCAGACAATTTAGCCTCTCCTGCGGCAGTTTGGCCTTCTACTTCGACTTGTTGACTCTCATAAGCCTTCAAATCGCTAGCGATATCGCCTTCGTCTGGTGAGGTTGGCGCTCTCGGTGGGGAAAACTTCTGGACGTGACCCTCTGAGTCGGAGGGCTTGATTGGAGTTGGTTTGTACGATTTGAGCTCTCTGAGATATAGATCTTGGACCAGGTCGGCTGTGCATTGAACCATCAGCTTATCTATCTTCCATCATTCTGGGATTTACTCACCTCTTAAAGGTGCTGTAGGTGATATCAACGTTCTCTGCTGGATAATGGTCTGCTGAAGGCTTACACGAGCCAACGTGAGGCGCTGCCATAAGTTAACGTGATTCGGCCACTTATTAGATTATGGTCAATCGAACCGAACTTACGGCGGCTTTGAGTGATCTAATCATAGTGGTAGAGAGAGAGTTGTCTTGCTGCCTCTGAAATGATCGCAATGATCTGGCAAGCTGTTTTCGACTAGTTCCCGCTAGTGGACTGCTGAGTGCTGACTCACCGAGCCACTCTTCTTTCAACTTCACCTAGGCTATAACACTCTTTAGCCATCCTCCAATACTAATACTCTCTGCTGGGTCACGGTTGTGATATCTATGCTTCCTCGACTATCTGTGGGAATCTGACGTTGCTCGGATACTCACGCCTTCACTGGTTTCGTCGTCGGACAGCAGCCAGCAGAACACATCTCTCTCTCTTTCGTATTGTGTCTTGGTCTCGGCGCTACTTTTCCCATCGCTCACTTCTAATACCGCCACGATAGCCTGCGGACTCGCTGATTTCGGATATCCACCAACTTACGCTTGCCGCAACATTGGGACCGATCGCTAAACCTCTCAGGGAATATTCTTGATAGGTACATCAGATCGCCTTCCGTGTACTTGCTGGTAGTCGTCGCCGCTCCTTGCAGACAACAGCTCGAGCTATCCATTTGCACTTACTGTACTTGCTGTTTCCCTGTTCTGCTCGACGCTGTTGCATATCTTCAGACCCAACTAACATGCGGGATTCCTTGCAGTGACAGTCCAAAAGTAGCAAGCAGCACGTTGCTGCTCTTGTACAGCCGCTAATTTCACGAATCTGGGATTGGATTTGGCTCCCCAGCCATTGCGTCTTCGACACAATATCAAGTCGTCAAAGTGTATTCTCCACTCTTCATTCGTTGCTGCGCCGCAAACCACAACCTTTCGGTGACTGCCAAGGGTGTGAAAAAGAGGTCACGACAGCGGTTCGAAAAGCGTAAACAATTGTCCAAGATGGCAACAGTTCCAGCCGAGACTGCTATGTCTGGCGTGAAATCAGATCTAACCGCTATTGGTAAACCCCAGGAACCATGGAGAGAAAATCTCAACATGCAGGTAATTTGCAGAGACTGCAAGGAGTTCCCACCCAACCTAGTCGAAGAATTCTCTTCAGGCGATATGGTCTGTGGATCTTGTGGACTAGTCCTTGGTGACAGAATCATTGATACGCGTTCCGAGTGGCGTACCTTCTCGAACGATGACCAGGGAAACGATGACCCTTCACGTGTCGGAGACGGCGCGAATCCTCTTCTGAACGGGTCTCAGTTGCAGACCACTATCTCCTTTGGTGATGGTGCAGCTAATCACAAAAGCCGTGACTTGCATCGAGCTCAAAACAAGTCGACGCACGATAAATCTACGAAGTCACTATTGGCAGCCTACAAGGAGATCGGGGCATTGTGTGATGCATTGAGCCTTATGAAGAATGTCTCGGACGTGGCAAAACATCTTTTCAAGATGGTCAATGATGCTGGAGCTTTCAAAGGAAAATCTCAAGATACCCTTATCGCGGGCGTCATCTTCATAGCGTGTCGTCAGTGTAGCCTTGGCCGAACCTTCCGAGAGATCTATGCTTTGACAAAAGTACCTAAAGCAGAAATTGGAAGGATGTTTAAGAACTTGGAGAAGTTCTTTGCAAAGCAGAACAAGGAGAAGCTAGAGAGCTTGGTGCGATCAGGGGGTAAGTTAATCGTGACAGAATTGGCTCTTATTTACTTGTTACTAATCTTAACAATGAAGGGGTCGTCAACCCCAATGAGAAATACAATACCACCAAATCAACTGGTGCAAAGGAATTGTGTGAGAGATATTGCAGCCACCTCGGACTGTCCTATGAATGCATTACGATGTCGCAGGCCATTGCCGAAAAGATGGAAAATGTTGGATCACTCGCTGGGAGATCCCCGATCTCTGTTGCGGCAGCATGTATCTACATGGCATCGCACCTGCTGGCAGTGCCTAGATCTGCCAAAGATATATCGGCAGTGGCGGGTGTGAGTGACGGTACGATTCGCACCGCATACAAGCTCATCTACCCTGAGAGGGAGAAGCTCATTGATCCGGAATGGGTCAAGAGTGGAAAGGCTGATGTGAAACAACTGCCTCTGGCTTGAGCTTTCTATTTCGAGCTTTTGACACCCGACGAGATGTTGGGTCGCACATTAGTTTCCTGATCTAGGTCACTTATCGCTGACCAGACTAACATGCTAACTCACATCCGTTTTGATTAATCAGTATTGATGATATCTAAATTTCTGATGTGATTACCAGATACTAACGAGCAGCGCTATGCATGACGGCACTGGAAGTTCCAAGTGAACTCATAACATCTTTCGCATGCTATATACTTGTGCGGAACATGACACTGCTAACAGCTGTCTTGGTCTAATTGAAAAAAAGGCATTGTGCGAAATATATTGATGCATTTTTATCTTGTTGCTCCCGCACTCTGTTCGTGTTAAAAACACACATTTTGTCAATGAGTACTGACTTTGGTGCAAACTGTTGGCTAAACCATGTTCAGCCCGCTGGAGTAAGGTGATTATTACACGGATCTCTCAATAACCAACCTTGAACAAAGCGAACTTCAGGGCGTTCGGCGAGTAACATTCGAGTGCCTACATCACCCTGTTAGAAGGGTTTCTGGTCTGTCCGCTACGAGGCCCAAGACCACCACACTGCAGGATCTACAATCTACAACTGTTTCTACGGCATCTACTCCTTCTATCCAACCCTACTAACACTACTAAGCCCTATCTAGCCCAAACCCACGGAAGAGCTATGTGACATTCCGCAAATACTCCGCCTCCCCCACTCTCATAGGAAGATTTTGTTCTACCAGCGACCCGTGGCCAGATCAAAAACCCCGATGCTCCTCTCCTTTCCCACCGCCATTCACCCAATCGGCATATCAGCCCCTGTACATCCTATAAATCCACTGCATAGCCTTGTACAACTCGTCATAGGTCAGCACATCGCTTTTCCCCCACGGCACCGTGGGTTCCACGGGCATTGGCGGCAGCGGCGGCAGAACCGGAAGCTTCCGGAAGCTTCCGAGCAGGGCAATGATGATGGTGCAGGTGCTAATGGCGTAGCGGCCTGGCGTGAGTGTGCGCTGGAAGTGCGTGGTTTGCGCGGAGTTGAGGTCAAGGATTTCGAAGCGCCGTTGTTTGTAGCGGTCGTAATCGGTGAGGATGAAGCGGGTGTTGGCTTCGCGGCAGTCGTCCAAGTTGAACCGTGGGACGAGCCAGGAGGGGAGGGAGCGGCAGTAGAGTTGACGGGCTCTTGTTGCGAGGATGGAATTTGTCCGCCGCGGTCTGGATTAGCGAACTTATAAGGAGGCAAGCGATGGCTGCTATGTAAATACGGTTTTGTGAGGGCAACCGGCAAGGAGCGATCATTCTCAAGATTGGTTCCGAGGTGGCAACGAGCGACTGAAGATCTTCAGCGTCGATCGAAAGAGAAGAGATGAAAATGATGGCATGCCTCGTTCCCACTTCTCGACATGAGATTCGGATCAAATCAGCGTTTGACTTCTTTTGCCCCAGAGTTACAACATGCATCTAGTCTTTTCTGGCGGCAATGAGTAAACACTGGGCCAACCGACCGTAAGCGTCACTGATTTGTTTGCGACAGCACAATCACTTGGAGATGGTCGTTGTTAGACAATGAGTATTGCACAGCTATACATTAAGTTATCGCTGCTCTCTTATTCAATAATGTCTTTTAAGCTTTTCATCAAGATGTGTATGTACAAAATAACCCTTTGACCTATAATCATCCAATTAGCAACCAGCCTTCATTTCAATTCAGGTTTCTCCATTTATACAACATAAAAAGGGTTGATCGTACCTCCTAAGTCACTGATAACACCATAATACCTCAACCAGCCTCCTCCATCTCATTCGTCTCCATCTCTCCATCCCCTTCTAAGCCCTCACTATCCCATTCATCCTCATACCCCTCCTCATCCATCACCATATCCCCCTTTTCTTCTTCCACCCCCTCTTTCTTCGACGATCCCTTCTCCTTCTTCTTCCTCTCCACGTTCTCCCTCTGCACCCTCTTCCTTTCTTCTCTCTGTTTTCTCCTGCCCTCCCAAACTTTCTCCATCTCCTTCACCTCTTCCTTACTCTTGTTCAAATACTCATGCCACATAACTTTCCCCCCACAGACCCCCTCTTCCACCTTCGTCATCCGCAGTTTCAATCTCGGCCCCAGTTCAACCAATTTTACGGCCCGCTTTTCTACACCTGGTTCTTGCCTCCGTGGGCCATTCTCTGAGTTGCTGCGACGTAGAGCAGCCATCTGTTGTTTACTCAGCACTTTCTTCGCGCTAGTATCTAATACCTCAACTTCGGCGTCTGTTTCAACTTCGCTTTCACTGCCCGATGTGAAGCCCCCCGCCGCGGCTGAGGGATCAAGGAGGTAGTCGGCAACGTCTTCTAGCTTCCCTAGGTTTGGCAGCGACCGCTTGTTCTTGCGATCGTGGAGCATTTTCTCTGCGGCATTGAGACGGCGGATGCCGCGGGAGAGACCAGTGCGCTTTGTTGTGATGGCATAGTGACGGAGGTTGAGGTTGTAGGATCCGTTGTCGTCTGACAAAGACGAGGACGATGGTTTGGAAAGTTCGCGATTTAGGACGAGGACCCTGCGGATGGAGGAGAGGGGCGTTGATTGCGGTGATATCGGCGGGAACAGAGATTGGAATATTGTGGTTGTGAGGGATTCAAGATGTTTTGGAACTGCAGGGCTTGAGCCGTCTTGGGGTGGAGGAGTGATGAAGTTGTTCATGACGAGGAGGGGAGGAGTTAAATATTCCTTTCCTCCACCATTGGGGTGTTTCAATGCCTTTCGGACATCTTTGCAAAGGGAATATTGCTCCACGCGGAAATGAAGCGTGGGACCTCGAGGGGTGAGTGCGAGGCGAAGATTGGTGTTGCCTGTAGTGGATCTTGAGAAGAGGAGGAGGTGGGAAACGCCGAGAGGACCCGCCATGGTGGTGTAGTCTCTTAGTCTGTTTGACTTACGCTCCTGTCCCGATAAGGCATATCAGCTCTTAAGCTTCGCGGGGTATAGAACGAAAGAGAACCTTTAGTCTACTGGCCGTACCAGGTTCCAGCATACTCCGAACATCCTTCACCAGCTGGCTAACACTAGGTCCGACTTCTCCTGCTCCTATGCGAATTACCATGCTCTTGGGCTCTCTGCTGGCTGAAGAGTTCGCCTTGACTCCATTGGACGGTCCATTGTTCGCCCCAAGATGCGTGCGTTTCTTGGTACGCCTTCTCGCCATGATGAATCGGTTTCGAAAGGATAGAAGAGTTTGGTGATGTCCTAAAAAAGGCTCTGCTGTTTGGGAACCAGAATCAACCGTCTTCGAAGTTCGCCTCGCTAAAGCTTATCGATAAGACTAGCGTTGGAATCCTGAAGTATCGATGCCAATTGTGCGAGGGTGTTCTGTAAAGTTTTGTGTGAGCGGTTGAGAATCTACTGGACACCAAGATGTCTGCTATTAAGAAGAGGAAGCCCAATGGCAGTTCTCAGGTGGCAGACTTACCAAAGTTAATACTCAAAAAGGCGAAATTGGTGGACAGAATCGCATCGCCGCCAAAAGTCACCGAACAACCCCCCGAATCCTCAACAAACAGGGAAGATGCAAATCAAGCGGAGTCTGGAACTGTCCTTGAAGATGCTCCAAAGACATTTGAGGAGCTTGGCATAATTGATTCGTTGTGTGAAGCATGTAAAGCTCTAGGGTACAAAACCCCAACACCGATACAAAAAGAAGCCATACCACTTGCGCTTCAAGGACGAGATCTCATAGGGCTTGCGGAGACTGGGAGCGGTAAAACCGCCGCCTTTGCTTTACCAATACTGCAGGGTGAATTATCTCTATTTCCGACCTTGCCTAGACTTGTACTAATAATTGTCAGCTCTCATGGACAAACCTCAATCTTTGTTCGGTCTCGTCATGGCACCCACTCGAGAATTAGCCTACCAAATCTCTCAAGCCTTTGAAGCACTCGGCTCTTTGATATCAGTACGCTGTGCTGTCATAGTCGGTGGTATGGACATGGTCCCCCAGTCCATCGCCCTGGGCAAAAAACCACACATCATCGTCGCCACCCCCGGCCGTCTCCTCGACCACCTGGAAAACACGAAAGGCTTCTCCCTACGCTCTCTTCAATACCTTGTCATGGACGAAGCCGACCGCCTCCTCGACCTTGACTTTGGACCCATTCTCGATAAAATTCTCAAAGTGCTTCCGCGAGAGCGCCGCACCTATCTCTTTTCCGCAACCATGACCTCAAAGGTTGAATCTCTCCAGCGCGCTTCGTTGTCAAACCCGCTGCGTGTTAGCATCTCGGAAAACAAATACCAAACAGTCTCCACCCTTATCCAGTCCTACCTCTTTTTCCCGCACATGCACAAAGATCTCTACCTCGTGCATCTCCTTACTGCAGATTTCTCAGGCCAATCTTGTATAATCTTTACCAGAACCGTGAACGAAACCCAGCGCCTAGCCATCCTGCTCCGCTCCCTCGGACTTGGTGCTATTCCCCTCCACGGCCAATTGAGTCAATCCGCTCGCCTGGGCGCGCTGGGTAAATTCCGCGCCGGCTCCCGCGAGATCCTCGTCGCCACGGACGTTGCATCGCGCGGCCTCGACATCCCCTCCGTCGACATTGTGCTCAACTTCGACCTCCCTCCTGACAGCAAAACGTACATCCACCGCGTCGGACGGACTGCTAGGGCCGGCAAATCGGGTCACGCCATATCTTTAGTAACGCAATACGACGTCGAGATCTGGCTGAGGATTGAGACGGCGCTGGGACATAAATTGAAGGAGTACGAGGTTGAGAAGGAGGAGGTGATGGTCCTGGGGGAGAGGGTGGCGGAGGCGCAGAGGGTGGCTGTTGGGGAGATGAAAGACTTGCATGAGAAGAGAGGGAGTAAGGGTGCTACGCTTAGGGGAAGGAAGCCGGGGCAGGGGGGAAAGAGAAGAAAGGACGAGATGGACAGGGAGGAGGGGTAGACTTGCATTGTAGGATTGGAGAAAAAATACGGGAAGAGTGATGAAAGCAGTTGGGCAAATCTGGTGGACTTTGCAGAAACCACTGGCTCAGTCTTCAGGAAAGGTATGCGCAGTGACAGCGTCGATCAGAGCATTACAGGGAACCTGGAGGGGCTGCCGGCGCGAGAGGAGTATTGAGGTTTCCACTCACTGATGCCGGACGCCCATGAGTATCAAGAAATTCCCGGGGCCGCAGTTAAGGCGGGGTCGGTATGGTTTGGATGTTTCCCAAGCTATAGTAGATAGGTCGAAGATGTGGGTAGTGAGTGCTTGGTACTATGTAGCGGCACTGATGTTATTAAAGAAGTCGTCGGCATCGACAGGTAGAAAGGTTGGTTTGACACCTGTATCGTCCCACAGCATTTGAATCAAATATCCGTCAGAAATAGATCAAGTGGAGGAGTACACAGCAAGCCTGCTCACCACGGAGGTCCGAAACCCTCTGATGCTCCAAATCCCCTGATAGTAGTAACCAAAGTTTGATTTTCATATTTCTTGTAACCTTCTATTACACATAGAACTTTTACCCCCATGATCTCCATAGCTGGCTTCCACAAAAGCACCAAGACCTCCCAATTTTTGTGCGCACTGCTTACTTACCCCTTTCAGTAGCTCACAAGCATCGAAACCCACTCAAGTACCCGCCGCCTTGACCACCCCCGAAACCTTCGCAGCCAAATCATCCGCCTCTCCCCTTGTCGCCGCCTCGGCATACACCCGCATTGCCTCTTCCGTCCCGCTCGCCCTCGCAAAAGACCTTCCATCCTTGTACTTCCCGACCAATGCATCAATTTGCGCCTGCACGCCCGGCGGACTCTCCAGCTTCCTCTCCGCATCCACCGCTTTGAAGATGTTTCTGTCAGCTACTTCAACGCGTACAAGACGATTGGGCAGGTCAGTATAGGTGCTGGCCCATTCGAGGGGCGACCAGCCTTTGTGCGCGAGGATGACTTCGACCAGAAGAAGGTCGCTGAGGGCGTCGCCGACTGTCTGATTGATAAGGCGGGTAAGGGCGCGGAGGGTGGAAAGGGCGGAAGATTGGGCCGGGGATTGAGGTTCGTATTTCGCGAGGCGCTTCAGCGCAAGGTCGGAGAAGACTACAGTACCGTGGCCGTTGGCTTCGAAGTAAACACCCACATCAAACTTGGTTGCCGCATGATGCAGATGCTTGACGCCGGTCGGAGTGCACACAACGGGGAGTTTCAAATCTTTGGTTATGTAGCCAGTCGAGGCGCCGTTGGCATAGGCGGTCTGGACGACACCGACTTTGAGTTTTTCCGAGAGGCCGGCCGAGCGGGCGAGGTCAGAGATGAACAGGGCGGCGAGGGTGGCAATGCGGTCGCCGTCGAGGAGACGGAAGGTCCCATCTGAATCGACAAAGTAGTAGATTATGCGGTCGGCGTCACCATCGAGAGAGGCACAGCGGGCCATGGGGCCGGCTTGGGAGGAAGGGGGCGCACGCTGACCGGTTTTGACGAAGTCTGCTCCACACTGAACGGTTTCTGCTGTCAGCCTCTGTTTCTCCTTAAATGAGTCGTGACGTGAGGACCAGACCCACTTGATGGTTCAATCGCTCTGGTTTCAGTACGTCGTCGTTGACAACCTTGATGTCAAGACCGCCTTCTGAAGGACTGGACAAATATTTGATGAGCTCCCTCAGCTTGGGTCCACCAACACCATTTGCGCAATCAACAGTAACTCCACCGCTAAATTTCTTACCCTGCATCGCAGTTTCTAAAGCCGCTGCAGTCTTCTCGTAGTAACCCTTCTCAGTCGCCTCTCCGTATTCGTATGGCGTGCCTTTGGTATTCAAACATCTAGTAAGGTAGTGTAACTGAGGTGTGGTTAGTATCTTGTAATCAGTAGATTCGGTCCCAGTCGCCTCGAGGGCTTCAGCCAGAGCAGCGACTAGACGAGGTCCGGAGGCTCGAGTATCCCGAGCGAACACTACACGAGCTTTGGTGTCTGGTTTTATTTTCATATGTTCTGTGAGCTTTTCGTAAGCCGTGACGAGATCGTTGTCAGAGGGTGCGTTAGCAAGAGTAGTCGCATATGCCTCCCAAGATGCCTAAGCCACCGTTAGACTAGGTGTGTATTTCCTTGAGGATGTTTCGTTTCGCGAGGACGTACCTCGAGCATCTCGCCCTACATTGCCCAAGAATCAGCATGTTGTAATCCGATAGTTGGCACATTGACTCGTACCATTGGATCCACCAGTTTGACGCCATTGTCATCTGGAGGGTTGTGGCTCGCAGTAATCATTATGCCAATCACCTGACCATTCAATTTTCTTGAGCGCAAGGCTGCCAGCATTCCAGCACGAAAGACGACGGAGTCGAGAAGCGAGCTGCAATGACACGAGGCGTCAGCCGTCCATATTTACTGGGGCGACGATACCCAAAGGCTTGATGGAATCTAATTGATACCCACGCATTCATGCGAAACTAAATGGGTATCAAATAAGCCAGGAACAGGAACACCTGATAGATGTGCACTTACACCAGCTGTGCCATATTGAAAGATCCTATCAGCAGGCTTTGGGAACTTGGCAGAGGCTGCAATCATTGCATCTTTGGAAGCCATGGTGGAAGGCTATGTTGTGGATTTGAGAAAGTCCCGGTGTCAACTAATTTCCAAAAGAGAAGTAACGAAGGCAAAAGTGAGTGTTTATGCGAAAGACAGCGGAGAATCGGTGAAAAGCGGAGAGTTCCCTCCCGCCCCCCCTCCCCCTTGTCCCCCCCCACGCCGCAATGCGGAATAACGTCAGTAGCGTGGATCATAAAGCTCGGGCCACTGCGCATGATCAGCAAAACAATCCCGTCCCGTGCGTCTTCTTGCCCGCTTGGCTGAGCTGGACGTGCTCGGTGGAAAGCCAACTTCCTTGGAGTCAGCAAGGTACAACAACACCAAACGATAGTGAGTGGAGAGGTCCGAGCGGGTATGCAATGACCAAAAGTGCGGAGTGCGGAGTGCAGGAGGCAGAGTGAAAATATGTTATTGAGTCTTCCAATTAAAATGCCTGCAACTCATCCTAGTCGGACCTTGGATCATCACGCTTTGAGCCTTTCCCCAGCCATATCCTGTTGCGCATCCTTTACTAGAAAGCTGATAAGAGGACGGGTCAGCTTCGCCTACGGAGACGGAGGGCGGTGTGACTAATAAAACTTACTTGTACCACCATATCGTGGGCCCAACTGTGCCCAAATGCCACAGGCTATGCGCATCCAGCATCCCCTTCCACGGCGGGAAGTCCAACAGCTCCAAGCTCATCGCCATGACCACCCAAGCCACTATCAACCCGGGCCAAGCCGCCCAGGGCTTCTTGAGTTTCTGATACCTATGCACACTGAACCAGCTCCATAGTATGTTCTGCACAACCCCCACTGCTATATTCGCCGCCATATTGTATGTATAGTCCCATCGCCAGAATGTGAGATAGGAAACGTGTGCAATATACAGGAGCACGCAAGTGATGGTCCACAATCGTAGTAACGTCTGCTTGACCGGAGGCTTCTTCTGATCCAGTCGAAATATCCTCACTGGCGTATAGTACATTCCGTACAACACACTTGCTCCCGCAGCAAAGTAGTCCAGCTTCTCTGTCAAATTGAAGTCCCTGGTGTGAAATATCATGCTAAAAACCCAGCTCGCCATGCCAATGTAGCTCAAAGCAACGTAGAAAGGGCGAAGAGAGTACCGCGCAGGCATCTTATCACGGATCTTTAACAGCCCATTGTAGTGTGCAAGGAAATTCAGGAACGAAAATGAGACCGAGAATGGTTCTTGCATACCCACGAAACGGTAGAAAGGCCATTTCCCATGGTACTGAACCACGGGCTCCAGCATTGGGGGATCCCGGGAAACTCGGCGATCGGTGATGATATGCTGGCAGACATGGTCGCAATTGGAGTGGCACGTCCAGAACAGGAGGCGGAGGTGGATGGCTTTATTCGGGGCGTGAGTAGGGATATGGGATCCGGGACTGCAACGGACTTACGCAACGCAGAGTTTCCAGACTTGCAATTCTCGTCCACACAGGTCTACAGGACGTCAGCATCTCTTCCCGTCTTGCATCAGAGGTCAGTCACGTACCGAAACACACTGGCGAAAGTCAGGGAGCCGGTCCCCGAGTGAAGCGCTTGCAATGCCGCAGAGACTTTGGACCAGAAGCAAGCATGCGACCAGACAAAATGCTGGGCTGCTGAGCAACCGAAACATCATTGTTGGATCAACATGCGTAACGCGACAACAAATGAGGAATCATGGTTGTTCCAAGATTATTCCGGCGCTCTCGCTAAAACTTTTTTGGCCGAAGCAGCAGCATATCGCAACCCTCGTAAATCAGGAACCAATGAATTCTGGGACCCATTTTGCTGGAATAAGATCATCGCATGCATTGGATGAACCAATCGAGCATCAAAAATTGATTTCAAGGACAGAGTTCTTTTTTTCTTTTTTTTTTGGGACTTCGATCATCCGCTCCTCCAGATTTGAGTTTTGGACCTTGAGATAACCGAAGCAGCAGTAAATATCACAACTATCACAACCCTTATAACTCACGAACCAAGAATTGCTGGAACATGTTTTGCTGGAACACAATCATAGCATACATGAGATGAACCATTCGAGCACAAAAAAATGCCAAAAAGCGCAAAATGGTGGAGGAGCGGATGATCGAAATCCGGGCCTTCCGCACATGACCATACCTCGCACCATGCAAAGCGGACGCTCTACCACTGAGCCACACCCCCAGTCGTGATTCAATGGGTTGTTATTTAATAATATAAACCTCATCAAAGCTGATAATCAATTTGGCACGTTTGGCTAATGGTTACGGGAAGGTTTAAGGTTTAGCATGGCTTTAAGCGAAAAACAGCTGGCTAGCGTGGCACGCATGGCTAGCACGACTTCTGCGCATCTCAATCTTCTCCTCGGTGTAACTCTGTTGCAAATGACAACTTTTCGAAGCATCTACTGACACCTTCGGCTTCCGAAGTATTCATAAGAAGCTTTGGGACCACGTATGGTGGTTGTACATGACGCACTAGATGGAACGTGTATGGAACTTCACATGGAGCACTGAAGGGGCTGAGTATGGAACCCTATATGGAGCGTTGGAGGGAGCATGTATGAGATTCTACATGGACCACTGGACGGATCACTGGGTGGACCACTATATAAAGCATATATGGAGATCAGTTGACCAGAAGGCTACCCATGGCGCGGGATACGATTGAATTGACAGTTTGGAGGTTGTTCTTCAATTTTCGCTGCCCATCTCGACATACTCTAGATGTGTTGCTCTCTGAAATTCTAAATACCATGCTGAAGTGATTTATCCCTTTAGCTAATATTCCATACTCCACCAAAGGGGGCAGAAAGTCAATCAACAACAATAAATAGCCAGATACGTTAGGCCAATCATTAGACTAAGTCGCTGTCCTGCCATTTGTCTACGAAAAGCTCAGATTGACCGATTTAGATTAACGAGTCTCATATATTCCTTAACACGATCCTTCTTATTGCGTTCATCACGTTATGCTTTGAATTGAATCAGATTATACTACTTCAGGGGAACAATGAGCCTATTCGTCTATTCGAATATATTAACGAAATCTTTTTGTTATTTCTGACTGGACTTCCTGCGCTTCCTGGTACTCCACCAGCTATCGAGGGTGCAAAACGCTATTGAGAGGCAGGCACGCCAGGCCGACGATCAGGCTAAGTGATGGTCAGGGTAGTTTGGGTATGGAAAGGCACGGTTGGTAAGTCTTATATTCTTTTGCTCGGTTATTCCTTATTAGTTAATTAGGATCAACGAACATGCTGTGTCGAGTAAACAAAAGGTCTAGTGGACGATCGAACATTTATTTCTACGATGACCGACCGTTGTTAAATAACTTTCAACATTCCTTTATACTCATCTCAACGAGTTCAAGTCTATAGTAGATTCAATCATACAATAGACACGAATACTGCAAAGTCACAGAGTCATAGGATTGAACAATTACTGAACTGGACCTCAAGTGTTTTTAACCAAGTACAATTAGCTAAGCCTAGCAGTAATGGAGGACAAGCAACAGAAACTTGCATAGAAGATATACAAGCTTACAAGGCTCGCATATTATCTTCTGAAGAGACAAGTCACAGGGAAAGATCGATAAGCGTACAAGGCTCGCATGTTATCTTCTAAAGATAAAAGTATAAGAGATTTGCATGCCTCTTCCGCTGGTGCGTACAGATTCCTGTGGCTGATGGTCTTCAAAGGGATCTGGAACCCCCGGGTCCGCATTAGGAACATCAGGAAGGCTCAGCCCACGAGATATTGGAGTCTCCTTGAGTGAAGGTCTTTGATATTCACGTGTGAAAACCATCTCACGCATGTTTTCTGGGATGTCGCAAACAAATGTCTCGGAGACAAAGCCAGGACATGTTTCATGTATGACCAGCCCATTCGATTCCTTAACATTAGCGTCTCCTACGCAGAATCATTCAATCGCTCGTTGCATTCAAGTTTAGCTGTCATTATTAGTCACATTAAGATCACCTTTCCAATCACACCTATACCATCCAGCCTCAGCCTTCGAACTATCATGAGCGATGACATTCGTCTTCTCGGACATCCACTCAACTCCAGCGATTCCTGATCGCTGTGTGAGTTTCGTCGTGTCAGAGGACTCTATGTGTAGAAAAAGAGACTCTCATGGTATCATATTCGGGAACGGAGCCAGCTGATGCAATTCTGCGAGGCCAAGATGTGACTGGTTTCGCGTTGCTTGATCGTCTGAATTTGATGCCTGCTTGACAGAGGGTGTATCGGGCCATCTCCGTGAGCTAATTGAAAGCCTAGCTGTAAGAGGGGGTGCAGCATTGCACACGTTATACCTTATATTCGCCCACCAGATCAATAAAGTCCGGTAGCGCGTAAACGTACCATACGAAATGAAGGAGTGCAATCTGGGGGAGTATCGTGTCATGACAAAATAAAAAACCTCCTCGGTCGATTGTAAAATGCATCAAAGTCGGTCGGGAAACAAACTGCGTGGAGAACTTTGCTTTCCACCGTGTCAACGCCTTGTAGGCAACATGCCTTGATGAAGCTTTGGTAATGACGCAAATAGTCGTCTTGACAATCCTGCGCCGTCGGAGTCAGATCCCGAAATCAAACTGCGGCGGCGTCTGCGGCAATAAACTCATCCATCTGTTTGGAATCGGCTGCGTCAACAGTCACATCAATGTCTCTGAGCTTCTGCTGGAGTGTCTTCCGCTTCGGAGGTATTCTAGGTAAGCGCATGATAAACTTGTGAAAATGGTCGACTTAGCCGAAAGCCAACACCAAAGATGAGTAGTAAGGTAGGTAAGATGGAGGACTCGACAAGTGGCCACAATGTCGGCGTATTGGGTGCACTTGTAGCCACCGTAAAGTATACTTATCTTACTCGCTATGATATATTCACATATCACCCTTCAGTGCCGCTCACTTGTCACTGTCTCCAGGAGTCCATCTGGCTGTTGGGTAGATAAATGCCCCGATGAATCGACCGGAGGCGAAGAAGTTCACTTAAGCTTTCACGTGTGAAATGACGTCGGTTATCGTTGCGGGATCGAGAAAGCGCTACGAGGACGGTATATCATCCTTCTACGGTGGAGTTTTCTTTTTCTTGTTCTCCTACAGAGATGTTGTCCTGAAATGGCTCCTGTATCTGGAGAGATTTATCGCGTTCGTCATTCATGTGAAGGACAGAAGCCATGGTCCGTGTACCATTCCTTGGGAGACTATTCTGGTAGGTAGACTTTGCACAGCAAGTATTTGGGAGTCTCTCTTCGATTGTACGAACAGCAGCTGATGTGCTGCGATATCTAGGCGAGAATATGTGGCTCTCGTTGGATCATTGATCCTGATCTTCCTCGAAGGCTTGATCACAATCATTACACTTGGCCTTCGTCAGTCTTCAAGCATTCCTTCCCTGGTTATCTCCCTAACAATACCTAGCCCAACCCATCATTCGCTTTTGCTATAGGAGATCCAAGCACCTCTTTAACGCCCTGTCTTCGAAGCAGGGAAGGCAATCACGGCCAAAGAAGAATTCCGTTAGCTCATCAATAGCCAATGCTTCTGACTTCGTCGACCTTTGCAGCCTTTTCGGTTACTATGCTGAGGAACACGTTGTCCAGACGGGAGATGGCTACCTCTTGGGTTTACACCGTTTGGGTTGGAGGAAAGGTGAAGAAGGCGTCAGAGTCAATGCTGGGGAGGGAAGTGTGTCAAGAAGAGTGGTATACCTCCACCACGGATTGCTCATGAATAGTGAAGTATGGGTATGCATGACAGAGAAAGAGCGGTGTCTGCCATTCATGCTTGTGGAGAGAGGCTTTGACGTTTGGGTAAGAATATTGTCCCGATTGAAAGAACGCAGATCCTAATATGATGTAGTTGGGCAACAACCGTGGAAACAAGTATTCGAAAAAGTCGACACTCCATTCGCCAACTTCAACTGAATTCTGGAATTTCTCAATGGACCAATTTGCATTCCATGATATTCCTGACAGCATTGATTATATCCTCAACACCACAGCTCAACCGTCTCTGTCTTACATAGGCTTCTCGCAAGGGACAGCTCAGGCCTTCGCTACACTGTCAATCCATCCAACTTTAAACGATAAAGTCGATGTTTTCATTGCTCTTGCACCAGCAATGTCGCCTGCAGGTCTTTATAACGGAGTCGTGAATGCCTTGATGAAAGCGTCGCCAGAGGTCGTCTTTCTCGCCTTTGGACGTAGAAGCTTACTGAGCTCCGCTACGATGTGGCAGTCAATACTCTACCCGCCAATATTCGTGAAAATCATCGACATTTCGCTATCTTCCCTTTTCAACTGGACAGCCAAGAACATTAGTCCCGACCAAAAACTTGCAGCCTATCCCCACCTTTACTCTTTCACCAGCACCAAGAGTGTAGTCCATTGGTTCCAAATTATCCGCAACAAATCCTTTCAAATGTACGACGATGACGTTCAGGGACCTTTGAGCCTCGGCGCGGTCGACCGCTATTACAAAGTTCCCAAATTCCCGACTAAGAATATCAAAACCCCGATCTTCCTCCTTTGGGGTGGCAGCGACAGTCTGGTGGACATCAAGGTCATGCTTAAAGAGCTCCCAAGCCACACCGTCGCGCGCGAAGTTCCTCACTTTGAGCATCTTGATTTCCTCTGGGCGCAGGAAGTAGAGACTTTGGTGTTTCCTCACGTCTTTGAAGCGTTGGAAGCTTATGCTGGTCGTGATCACCTAAAGCAGAGGACACTGACATACAGTCCCCTGAGAAACAAACGCCTCAGGATTGAGCAGCCGCCGAGCTCCTCGGAAGAAGAAACACTCTCATTGACAACGAGCGACGCGGAACACGAGACTAACGACACCACCAGTGGAGGCTACGGCTCTCCGGAAGAAAAAGCTCATACAACTCCTTCTCATGCTTCCCACCAGAGAGGCCGATTTTCTCCAGTACCCACAGCGATTCCGGCTCCAATATTTCATTCTACGGACGGGGCTGGTGATGGCCGTTCCACGCCCTCGAACTCCAACCGCTTTGGATATCCTGGTGGCAGCAACACCAAGAAGCAGCGAAGCGGCAGTGTGCCAAGCTTGGGTAGTCATGAGAATTTAAAAAGATTTGGGCAGGGTGGTATCAGTGTTGGGCCTGCCAGGCCCACGGTAGCAACGGGGAACAGTCCTGGATTTACGAGGATTGATGAAAAGGCTTCTGGTGCGAGGAAGGCATCTTAGCGTTATGACTGTGAATGTCCTTGCTTATATGATGAAAATTTTCTGTACATAAATCAGGAGGCACATGGGGCTTCTCGGGGACCTGAAGAAGAGGGTCGGCGTTCCAATCAGAGGGCGTGTTTAAAGAGCGCCACAATTACCCACCAAGACTTTACTTTTAGACGAAGAGTGGAGGAATTATAAACGGATAAAATTTTTAATTTTAAGCTGTTCATCGAATCTCTAATTTTTCTATGCCTTCCTCAACCGTCCCTCCTCTTCTCCTCTCCTCCTCTCCTCCCAGGCCTCTCTCCAAAAACCTCTCCCCAACCCTCAACCCCACCCCCTCGCACTCCCCCTTCCCATCAAACCCCCTCCCCAACACCCTCTCAACCACCCACCTCGCCGTCCTCGTATGCAAGCTCGGCACCCCCTCCCCCCCCTCGACTGTACCCTCCCCACTACTGCCCCCACCAACCCCGCTCCTCCCCTCCCCCAACGCCTGAAACACCACCACCTGATCCTGCATATACTCATCCACGCACCCCCCGTGCGCCACCTCGCTCTCCAACTCTCGCACCACCCTCTCCACGAGCTTCTCGAGCACGTCGTCTGAGGTGTAGGATTTCGCTTTACGGTCGTAGAGCCAGTCGCGCCCGAGCCGGTATCCGCCGGCGGTTTCGGCGACGAGGAGGAGGTAGAGGCGTTTTGGGTGGCCGCTTTCTTCCGCTACGGGGAAGGAGACGGGGAGGGTGGGTGGGTAGGTGGCGTGGAGTT
>JAABUU010000349.1_pt1 | contig 110835 bp, 111 predicted proteins | sample 5559301 | NCBI WGS metagenome assembly JAABUU01 (sample SAMN10711884, study PRJNA513360) | rock metagenome | isolation source: Antarctica rocks | place: Antarctica: Victoria Land, Richard Nunatak white | reverse complement strand
GGGGTGTCAGATGTGCAGGATTTTTGTTTTTTAAATGGAAGAGGATTGTGTCAACTGGGTTTTGGGGTTGTGGTTTTTTTGGTAAAGTAATGTAATATATTATTCGACCCCACCATGGTAGATAGAGGTCTAAAAATAAAAACGATAGCAAGACCCGCGAAGCTCCGATGTCAATAAAACGCATCATGCATGTACTCCGCTCCCGACGACCGTTGCACCCACACGACACGTATGCACTCAACTTCCGCTCGCTCAATCATTCTTCATTCCCATCATCGGCATTTCCGAGCCGGTCACGACGGCACTGGCATGCTTCAGCGCGGCATTGGTGGCCTTGAGCGCCGTGATGGCCGAGTCGTCGATTTCGGCCATGGTGGGGATTTGCTTGTGCTCCATGTCTGCGACGGCGTGCGCGGTCACGGCGACCTGGGTGTCTTTCTTGCTGGATTTCTTGTACGTCGTTGCGTAAAAGGAGAGGAAGAGAAACAAATACGAGGAGAGGATGGCGCAGCCGGTCATAGCGGCAAAGGGCTCTCCCGCGCATTTGCCGACGTGGGGCATGGTTTGGAAGTAGGTGCTGGCAAGGTAGTTGTAGGTCGCATAGTATACGAAGCCTATTACTGGGATTAGCGGGTTTGACAAGGGATAAATCAGGAAATCAAACACCGGGGATGCCCACCAAGGTCGATGACAAATTGGATGATCTGGAGGCGGGTGATCCATTTCTTCCAGGTGATGCGGATGCCCCGAGCGCTTTGGAAGTAATACCAGTACATGACCACATGCACCATCAGGTTCAACGTGATCGGGACCCAAGATACAGGGGTATGGCCGATGAGTTGCGTGTAGCAGAGAAGTGCAGTCGCGCCATGGTGGTAGCAATGAAGGAATGCTAGGTCGTGTGAGCAGAGCAAATTTTCACCGACAATGTACGACTTACTCAATGGTTTCTTCTTGAGAACAAGAAAGACCGTGTCGATCAGTTCCACATATTTCGTAAGATAATTGAGCTGGACATTGTCAGCGGCGGAGTCCATTCTAGGAAGGTTTCACCAACATAATACAAAGTCGTCAATTCTTTTGTCCACCCCGAACCGCCACAGATGGCATCAAAGACGCCATAATTCCAAATCGATGGAATCAGCTGCTCAACAAAGAGTGCAAGGAGAGCCCCGCTGATGACAGTCAGGTAAAAGTTGTGGATCAGAAACAGGTCGTTGAGTTTGTAGGCCGGTCGTGTTCGCATAAGCTCTCTACCGCCAAGAATGATAACGTAGTATAGTGTTATGACAATGGCCGTTTCTTTGCTCGTCGTCATGGGTGTTTTGCCCTCGTTGATTCGGAAGCTCGCAGCTGGATATCCCATAACGGCTTGCCAAAGCTTGTCGAACGAGGCCCATGGTGAACTGAGAGACAGTCCTGCTGACTTGAGATCGAACGGGCTTTGGCCGTAGCTGACAGACATTTTTGCAGAAATAAGATGGGTACAGGCTTGACTTGAGAATTATCGTGAAGCGGAAGAGAAGGACTTGATGAATGATAAAAGGGTCCGGAAAGTGCAGGGACCATGTTAAACATCCGGCCACAACGGCTGTAGTGTGTTAGACAAGCGAAAGGAAAGCCCTAATGCTGTGACAGAACGCCCATGATGGCAGTGGCTTTTTGGTGGCAGATAGCCCCCTACGTCGACGCTCGGAAAGAGAACAGCTTCGATGTAGCCTCTTCAAGTACGCGTGCAGGCTGCTTATTGTTCGATCCAGCCAGTTTCACGAGGCCAGGTTTGATTGGGTCCCAAACAGGCAACCTTCCCGTATCACTGGGACCCACATTTTGATCGTCATACATGTGAACCTAATCGTGAGAAACTTGTAGCAGAACCCAAAAGTCAAGATATAAATGGATGGATTGAACGGCAGGGCAAATCCCCCGCTAGTACAAATCGGATCTCTAGCAGATTCTCAAGCCTTTTGTCACGGATGGGCCGACGGATAAGGAGAGCTGAGGTTTAGACTTGGACCGAAGCCGAACCGTGGCATTCTGGCAAAGCAGCGTAAGAAGTGTTTTTGCTCTCAACGGCGGTTATAGCATCGGCTGGAGCCTTGTGCAACACACCTTGAGAAAACCATATCTGGTGGGTATAATTCTATACGACTCGCCTCCAAATATCTCAGGTAATATAGTGGGATCAGGCGCTTCTGTTGGGCTTGTCTGGTTGGATACCGGAACCCAAAGATCGTCCGAAGCTTCGGCGGTTCACGCATTTCGTGCATTCTCGGTGTTACTTTGATGCTCGGGGAAGGCATGGTGGCATGGTGATGAAATGGCGGCCATGCAGGAGGACAGCTGGGAACAACACGAGAGGCTGCTGCGGGATCATTGGATAGGGTAAGCGATGGTAACTTTTCACGTTCAGGTCGCCTGCAAAGCTGCCTGGTAATCCACATAGATATCGTTGCTAGGACGTCATATCAGAGGTGGAATTTTGTGGAGTGCGAAGAGCGGTTAGGGCTTACGATCTTAGGTAGTATGGAACCTCAGCTGGGAAAGTCTTGCACGGCTTGGGATCCGACGTTTGCAACATTCACTCTTGGCGTACAAATGACTTGTAGGGTGGTAGATAGATGCGATATACTTTAGGGAGATTTGGCTGGGTCGGCGTTTTTGCTCCGCTAACCAGATGGAGTAAAACGCTGATCATTGTGATAACCTAGTTGGTCACCGTTGGTTGCATCGACTCTAACGGTACATTGTACCCTTGGCAGTAACTGGGCCTAGTCAAGTTCCGAATCCTAAAGGACCTATTCTGGTGTAACGCGAAGATCCTTCCCGTAAGCGATTTTAACCCTTGGCCGAAGTGTTCCAGGATCATACTCCTCGACGTGACGTTCAACGATGCTTGGTTGGAGGATCAAACACGGCATCAGATGATGATTTCCAAGCAATACGGCGCGACTCGTTCGTGCACGATTCAGTATGAGGGACGGACTTGAGTAATGACATGTTTTGGGGTCCGAATCCGGCTTGACCGATTTTGGTCATTGAGAAATTGACCATACTAATCAGCCGAGCCCTGTCCTTCAACTATCTCGTACTCTCTTCAACCAACCACCATTCTGTCACTTTGCTATAGACCAAACGCATAAGAATCCCTTTCCCCTGGCCTTGGGACCGTCAAGCAGTTGTCGGTATTTACTTCGTCCAATATGTATCCCAGCTTTGATATACCCCATGCTGGGGAGTCACTCTCGCAGAGCCTCTCACAAGCCTTGACTCTATCCACGTTATGGAAACTTCTTTTTGTGCTTTTGCTTCTGGGAAACCTCAAGAACCTCCCACTGGTATGGCATGTAAGTACATAACCTCTTGATCATCTTGCTTAGTCCTGACACGGTATTCTAGACACGTCTTCTCAATGGCTTTCGGTTTGTACTGCGGTCGGAGCGGTCAAGGGCTGGTCCCACACCCGCACAGCTGTTCCAGCCCATGATCACTGCTTCTCATGCTCCACTAACCGAAATCGATTACAACATTCATAGTGAGTCATCGCCACGTTTTGTGTAATGTTGATATGCGGCTAACGGTCGTTCTGCAGAATCGAATAGTACATATTTTTCCGATCTAGACATTGCTCGCAGTCACCTGCTGTGTACTCTGTTCTCCGTTGGAATCGAAGAAGCAAGGAAAAGCAAACCCGATGGCATTATCGGCGGCGGCAACACCAGCTTTGGCGTTGCACTAGGTGCGGTCAGCTGCTCGTTCAGGAAAGAGTTAAGACCCTATGAGCAATACGAGATGTGGACTCGAGTCCTGTCCTGGGATCGAAAATGGCTCTACCTTGTCACACATTTTGTACGCAAGGACAAGGTCAAGCCTCGCACATTCTCCCTCTACCCTAGCCAAAATGGCGTCACCAGCGAGTTGAAGCAACTCGACCGGAAAGAAGATGCCATTGTCGCATCGGCGCTTAGCAAATGCGTGTTCAAGAAAGGGCGGTTGACGATTGCTCCCGAGACGATGCTTCAAGCCTCTGGACTTCTGCCACCACGCCCTGGTGACAACAGTCATCTGGAGACCAAAGCTCTACCCATGCCTACGAAGCGCAACCTTTCCGCCGATATCCTCGACGTGCCATTCCGTGCATTCGAGGCAGCGGATGCCATCTGGGACGCGGCTAAACAGAGTCTGTTCCCGCAGCCACCGGTCCCGGTAGACGATGGGTTTGCCGACGGCCTCAAGAAACAGGAAGCCGAAGAATGGACGTGGAGGAAGATCGAAGACGAGCGAGCCCGTGGGATGGAGTTGGCCAATCTGCTTCGAGGGCTGGAAGGATTGGAACAGGAATTCACGGCAGACGCAGAAGCACTAGGGAGACACAGCGACCTGTGGTGGCTTCTAGGATTGACATATTAGCTGTTGTACATTAAGGTATACCAGTTACACTATAGATTTGATATCCCCAATACAATATAATTATCATACCCAAAATTGGTGTCAAATCCGTCTTTCGCTCGGGCCTTGATTCCGATATGCCGGAGACTAAAGGCGAGGTTTCCATGTTGGTACCTCGGTACTCATAGATGGACGGGGACCTGGGAACAAGGGAAGCGAGTATTGGCGTACTGTAAGGTAAGGTAAGGTAGGTAGCTACAGCGTCGTGACGTCAAAAGATTTGCAGGATTGTTTAAGGTTTGTATTCGCCTGTACCGTACTGTCAGCACCCGCTCGGGGCGTTTCTTTTATGCATATCTTAGTGCGTACAGATTACAGTAGCAGGGGTACACCTTAGTTTCAGTACTTGCTGTTCGTATTCCCGTGCTACCTCTTATCTCCATCCTTCCCTGACCTTCTTATCTATTGGTTAACGCCCTCACCACAAGTACAATCTCCAAAGCAGAGATTGTCCGACGAATACCATGTATCATTCTCCACTTATTTCTTTCCAAATCCCTGATCAGGCATTCCCCGAGAACCCTGATCCCTTTCTGTCCCCCCCAGGAAAAGAGGCCCCCAACCCCATGCTCTTCTGCATTCATCCTCGCAAAGGCATGTCAAATACCACTGTGGTGGGCGATGCGTGCATCTCGATGTGCACACCGAATAGATTACCTTACAGTACAGTCCGTGTATTTTCTTACAACCATTACCCGCTCGAATGGGCCCAACTAAGCCCCAGTTTCGCTTCCGTCTTCCCCAACAGAATGCATGAGCATGAGCTATACTGCAGAGCTGTACCTGTGCCAGTCTTCAACATCCACGCTTCGTCTCACACACTCTTCCCCAATAGGTCCCCGTATATCTCGAAACTCACAACACTCGATCCCCCACTGCAGCCTCGGCCTTATCGTGCTGCTTGACTTTTCTTTGTGGCTTGCATGTCAGGGAAACTTGGCATACCGAAAGGTGCCCCCCCCAAACGAGCAGTTACCACGTAAGGTTATGACGTTGCTGATGTCAACGGTTACCTGATCCATGGCATTCCACGCGGCCAGGCCTTGGTGAGCAGCTATTGAGGGAGCACAATCCTGTCCCCCGTGCTTTTGGGTTACCCCATAGCCTGCTTAGACGAGGCTGAGGCCGACCCCTTGCCCGAAGAGACGGCGACCGATTGCCCGCCAAAACTCTATCAAGATCTAGTGACGATTCGATCGGTAGCAACGTTCTCGTCTTTACGAGCAAGGCCATAGTAGCCCTCGACGACGGCGCCAGCAATACAGATGCCGTGCTTGAGTTACTGAACATGTCCACCTTCGCTGGTTTAGAAGTTCCTGTGTCTCGCCATGGCGATTTTGAAAAGAAAGTAATCCACAAGAGCAGTTCGAGCTTGGGAATCCAACACAGGACGAATCGAGCAAGTGCCAAAGTCAGCAGGAGTACATCCCTCAGCGAGGTCACTTCGATATCCAGGTTCAGTCAATCCGTTTCAGACATGGGTGATCCGGAGAAAGACGTCACCACGTCCCAGGATACACTGGCTTCGAGAACTCTCAAAATCGAGGGTTTGACCATGAAACGCATGGCCACTCCGGATCTGGAAGAAAACAGGCCGGATGAGACTGTCTCGAAAGCTGCAGAGGACGGCAAATATCCAGGCTCCTTGGCACTTGCTCTTCTCATAATTGGCATATGCTTGTCTGTATTTCTCGTTTCGCTGGACAGGACCATTGTGGCCACGGTATAAAATCCGAATGTACTTGTATGACTCTACTAATACTGTACTTCTAGGCTATTCCGCGTATTACTGATGAATTTCACTCCTACGCCGACGTTGGCTGGTACGGCAGCGCATACCTCGTCACCGCCAGCGCCCTCCAACCAACCTATGGCCGAATATTCACACTCTTCGACATCAAGTGGTCTTTCCTTGGTGCCATGGCTACTTTTGAACTCGGAAGCCTCATATGTGGCGTTGCACCTAATTCGATTGTACTTATAGTTGGTCGGGCTATTGCTGGCTTTGGGAGTGCAGGGATTGTCACTGGATCGTTTGTGGTTGTTGCACATAGTGTTCCGCTACAGAAGAGACCGGCGTATACTGGCATGGTGGGGGTGATGTATGTGCATTCTCACACTTGGGAGGATGTTGCCGTAAGAGAAGAAAACTGATAAATTGAATACAGGTTTGGCCTTGGCGCTGTTATTGGACCTCTGCTCGGCGGGGTTTTTACGGATCGTTTGACATGGCGATGGTGGTGCGTTGGTGTCTCCAAAATACATGCTAGACTGGCTCTGACAACCCTAGTTTCTATTTCAACCTTCCCGTTGGAGGCTTCACTGTCGCAGCCATGATATTCCTGTTCAGACCTCAAAAGGAAACGTCTGAGTTTATCCCACTGCTACAGAAGATCCTGCGGCTGGATCCTGTGGGAAATGCTTTGCTGCTAGTAGCTTCGGTCATGTTATTTTTACCACTACAATACAATGAATTGGGATTTGCGTGGGGCAGCGCGAGGATAATCGGTTTGCTCACGGGGTCAGGGGTTGTCGCGATTATATTCATCGTCTGGAACCGTTTCAAAGGAGATGAAGCTTTGATACCGCCGAAAATCATTGGCCAGCGCAGCGTTGCTGTTAGCTGTGTGGCTGCTTTTTTCATCTACGGCGTGATGCTGATTCATTCATACTACTTGCCCATTTATTTCCAGGCTATCCGAAATGCCAGCGCTATTCGATCTGGTGTCGATATGATAGCATACATGCTCGCCAATGCTTTTCTATCGCTATTTACAGGTATTCTTGTGTCCAAGATTGGCTATTACACCCCTCCAGCGATCATCGGCGGCGTCATCGCGACTGTTGGTTGCGGACTAATCAGCACATTGCAAATCCATACGTCCTCTGTCAAATGGATTGGATACGAAGTGTTAGTCGCAGCAGGCCTTGGAATGTCAATTCAGCAAGGTTTTATCGCCGTCCAAACCGTCCTTCCCCTTGAACAAATTCCCATTGGTGTTGCGGCCATAGCGTCTTTCCAAAGTCTTGGTGGTTCAATATTCGTATCCGTTGGCAACAGCATATTGCACAACGCATTACTTAGCGCTTCATCGTCTCAACAGCTACCAGGCATCGATATCAACCATGTCATCTCGGCTGGTGCAACAATGTTTCGGTCCTTTGTTCCTGCAGATGCTCTTCCCGCGCTGCTGAACGTATACAACACTGCCCTGCAAAAGGTATTCATTGCGGCGATTCCACTCGCGGGCTTGGCTTTTGTAGCTGCTCTGGGCCTCGAATGGAAGAGTGTGAAAGGAAAGAATGTCAAGGAGGCTTTAAGAGAGCTGGAAGAGGAAACAGGCGGGCGAGAGCGTCCTTCTACCTCGAGCGGACAGAGCCGCGACCCAGAAAAAGACACCATCATGTCGAATCCTTTCGATTCTAAGACGGCGTCAAGGACTTGTTTGGATCCTCCACTTGATGGAAAGAATCCCGTCATGGTCCGAAAACGAGGAAGTGTTAAGAGTGCGCGAGAATCTCTCGGCGCATCACGAGAGTTTATTACGGACACAAGTGGAATACTAAGAAACAAGAGCATATCCGAGCAACCTGAACGCTCCCTCCGTTCCGATAGTGACGTTCTCCCAACAGATCTACGTAGGTTCTCGCCAAATGACCTATCTGAAACCTCCGAGACCTCCCAGGAGCCCAGGAGCGAAGAGGACCCTGCGCTCGTCAGTGAAAGCGATGCGCGAGAGTACTGGGTCGAGCCAATGCAGAAAGAGCACATTGAGCAAAAGAAACGAGACAGATCCCCATCTCCCCAACCTCTTCCTCCGCCTCAACCATCACCAGCCGCACAAGAACCCCCCGACCCATGCTCTTCCCAATCCCCCAACCCATCCTCTTCTCAATCACCCAAACGCGGCCGTCAACCCTCCAAACCCTCCCCCAGACACAAATCCTCTTCACCAAACCCCAAAACACCGTCCACATCCAAAGAATCCCACCCGGACGAGAAAAAAACGAAGCTGAAACGACTGCTGGCGTCGGAGACATACGAGGCGCTGCTAAAGGCAAGAAGGGAGATTGACGAGGAGTTGCGGAGTCGGCGTGGCGCGGAGGTAGTGGAGACGATTATCGAGAGTCTGGGGTATTCGAGGGGCGTCTGATTCGAGTGAGCCGGGTTGAAGAATAAGCGTACATCATAAATTTGATTAATGTATATTTCTCCATCTGTCACAACAAAACGAACGACTGCACAGCCATGCAGAAAATACAGCTATCTCATCACATCTCCAATCAAATACACTTACTCTTTTTTTTTTTTTTAAGATTTTCTATTCACCTCGTTCGTCCCCACCCACCCCCAAAATCAAGTCCATTCTTCCAAAATCTACAGTACATCCCCACCCACAACATCCCAACCCATTTCTCACCCCCCCCCCCCCCCCCCCCCATCCCCATCCCCATCCCCATCCCCATCCCCATCTCCTCTCCTCGCTTCCCCCCCTAAACTTCCTACAGTAGCAAGCAGCGAAGCTTTAAATACACAGTCCCCAGTTTCTTGGAATTTACTGCTTGGGCTGGTAGGTATGGTTTGGGCGTTGGAGAGAGTTTTTTTGGGGTTTTTTTTGGTTTTTGGGGGGGGATGCAGTGAGTGAACGTGCACTGTGGGCTTTTTACTGTAATTCTAGCTAGCTGGCGTTTGTTGTTTGGTGGTGGTGGTGATGGTGGTGGTGGGGGGGGGGAGAGGCTTTGGGTATGTGGGTAGGTAGGTACGTATTTCTGTTACTTTAGTTTGTGATTCGATGGGGGGGCGTAATGGGGGTGGGTGGGTGATGGGGTTGAGGAAGTAGATATAAATATGGGAAGGGTTTTTTTTGGGGGGGGGGGAAGTGTTTTGGGCTCGTGGGTGCGTGAGTGTGTAGGTAACAGGTATGTGCTAAGTATAAACTGCTGGTATTTTGGGGGAATAAGGAGTTGTAGAAGTAAGGGGTTAGGAGAACGTAAGAAGTAGTGAGGTGAGAAGTTGTAAGGAACAAGGGAGGGAATTGGATGAAGAGCTCGAGAAGGGGAAACTAGGGATTAGAGAAAGCAGGCGCAAACAGATGAAAAGAATTGAGGATGTCGGTCTGTGGGTATCTTTAAAAGCACAGCCGGGAGTAGCGGTGTTCATGATGTAGAGATTTTAAGGAGGAGAAATTTGGATAGACGATTGTTTTTTTTTGGATTGGGGTTTGAGTTGGTTTGATGATTTATAGTGTGATATATCTGATTATTTATGACACTATATTCTTGTTGTTTTGGTGAGAGCAAAAATATTCTTTGCTGGAGGTTTTTGCTTGTTGCGCAGGTTTTTGGGGGGGTTGTTTGGGATTGAAGGTTGAGGGAGTGGTGAGATTGGTTCGATATGATATTTCTATATACTTGTGTTTGAACTCCGCTAAACTTAGGATCTCTACTTACTAATACCTTTGCATCTTCATTTCTCCTACATGTTATTCTTTAGCCCATTTATCATTCTACAAACATCTGGATTTCCTCCCTCTGTTTCTGGTCTCAACTCCTTCTATATTATGCGGACCGTCGTCGTCGTCGTCGTAACTGTATGTTCGACGTGCTTCAGGTGATTTTACAGCTTCTTTGATAAGGAATGAGTGAGTAAGCGTTGATACAGGAGAGGGGGTATGAAAGCAGGAGGGAAAGCGGAGCTGGAGGGAGGTGGTGCTGGGAATATTGGTTGGGAGAAGGGCGAGCGGTGTATGGAATGGACGGATGGGGACGTGCAAGTGACGGCATCTAATAAGTATTCCAAATAATAAAGTTCGGCTGGCGTGGAATATGTCCATGACAACTCAACCCTATCTTTCCACCTGAACCTAGCAAGCTTCGTTCGAACCTCATTGCTTGGTGTTTGTATCTTGCAATCATGTTCGACTGAAGGTCGTGGCGTATAGTCATTCTGTTTGATATGAAATATAGATAGTGATGTGTGGGGGGTATGACGATGGTGAGGGAACGGGGTGGAAGAGTGCGGGTTGTTGGCTTCGTCTACATGTACACGGGACTCAAACCTCATGGAGCCTTTTCCCAAAAACGACAAATATATACAGTAGAAGAGACTCGCTGATCATTAACAACTTAACTAGAATCTACTGAGCTTCCTATCAGCAGTTCGTGTATGGCAAAGCGGACAGGAAGCCGAGCTCTATTGTCTGTGGCCGTACTTGATCGGAATAAGCCAGACAAAAGTCTATAAAGTTCTTAGTAAGTGGTCCAGACATGATGAGCAGGTAGATGGGGGATTTGAGCGGGGTGGGCGAAAGTGGGTGGTAGAGGAATGGATCGTTGAGGGTTAATTCGGAGGATTAAACAAAGAGAGCATCTTGTCACTCGAACAGATGCCTGGTGGCCTGGGTGCTTGTGATTTGCGATTGCACTGCATAGAACCAGTCAGCCTGTTCGAATTGCATGCGATACAACAACGGATTCTATTTCTCCACACGTCAATCGTCGATTCGCCATCTATCATCCTCTGTCGTTCCCTTCCACACGTGACATACGCAGTAGGTCGTGGTGAAGAGCTGGGATGAGCCAGGATTCTGGACATGGAATGTGCTCTGCTTTGATTGAGGAGATTAGGAGTGCGTGGTGTGCATTTAGTGAGGAGGAGGATGGGAGATGGGAGACATGTCTGCTATATGCCGGTGTTGGCTTGGTTGTGTGGCTATGGCACACTGATATTACACCCCTTTTTCAGCTTTGTTGGTCCAGGATGGGCAGACATTCAAAATTCTTCCCCACCACCCCACTCGACGGCCAGGTTTCCCGTGCAGCTGTTGGCTATCGGGCCTAGGTCATTGGCACGCACCTCGTTAGCGCACAGATCTCCTGAAGCTGAGCTGGAACTTCAAGTATACCCTTGAACACGGTGTAGATCTCCTGATTGTTGGGACCGAGAGTTTCTAAAAACCCTGTATGGCATAAGGCTGCCTCCGAGGTCAAGCGGATCTGCGAAAATCTCTTTGCCTGCGTCGCTGCATTCTGACCCGCAGCTGGTCGAGAGCAGGTCCTGACGATCATATGCATGAGAGTCTTCGCCGACATCCCACACTAGGACGCACAACCCTGCGACTTCAAACTCTCTTTCACTGTTTTCAAGAATTCACTCACACCCATACCTTTCATCCCACATGCAGAACATTCCGACACCCCTCGGCTTGTCCCAGCTTCACCTTGCAAGCCTTGCGCCCGACATGTCTACTGCACATCTTCGTTGATCTACAGCTCATTTAAAACATGTTATTCGTCAGATCACTTCTGGGTATCTGACAGTTCGATTATCCTCGCAGCATCGTGAAAGAATGGCTCGCAGTAGCGAACAGTAGCGCGATTTCCATGCATGTCATCGATACCTTTGCAGCAGCGCAGATTCGCCGGGAACCGAAGATTTGAACCAGTAATCATGTCGGGTTTCAAGGACATTGTTCCAAGAAGTTCCACAGTGTCACTGTGTAACAGCTGCATGCGCCAGTATCCGGGAACCATGCCGCCAGATCAGACCCCCATTGGTTCCATACCTTCAAAGGAAGAAAAGCACAGCTGACTCTAACGTCTCCCATCGGAACCACTCACAGAAGAGGGGCGTATATATCTGGCCCTATACGGCGTCACACATGTTCGTTAAAATAACCTCACAATCCCTGCACACCGCATCCCTGCAACAGTTGATGAATAATTCATCATGAATTTCATGCAACGCGGAAATTTCACCGTGCACGTTGCGGTTTTCTCCGAACGGCGAGCTCGTAGCCGCAGTCGTGCTTCTTCCGAAAAGGCGCATGCAGTTGCGTGGAAAATGACTCATGTCGGTACTTGTGTAGGAGCGTTGCTGGATTCTGGGGGGGTCTGGAAGGGGGTCGGTGCATAGGGGTGGCGTTGTGCATGAGGTATGAACATGTCCGAGAGAAAGATAAGCGCGGAGGGAGGAGGGTAAGCGAGCGGGTTGACTTGGGGGGGCGGATGAGATAAGTTGACAACGTTGGTGTTTACTGTACATGTACACTGTGGCTTTTAATGTGATGGCTTGCGGTTTCGTGTTGGGTGAGTATTTGATTTTGATTTTGAATTTGATGGCAGTGAAGGCGTCATGGACCGGCAATTCAACTTCGTTCCAATCTGGCTGTTTCACTTGCGGGACTGAGTTTACTCATCAAAAGAGGGACCCATGTGGCTTCAACGTCTCTCTCAGCAATTTCTTCTTTCGATATTCAAAAGCCACACCCCGTACCCTCATCCTTCAACATTAAAATTGACTCTAATCAGGACTCCTCGCTCTCGCCCAAAACCCGCAAATACAAGCACGTGGAAATTCGAAAACACTTCGCTACTGAAAAAGACGCTAACATAGAACTATCAAGGCATATGGGCCTTCAAAAGCCTTGACCGAGTATGTCTGAAACTCTGTAGCTTTGGATACTAAAGTCACTCCTTACCAGATTCCAGGATCACTTCGTTGATATGCTTGCCACCATTGTTAGTTTCGTTGCTTGCCTCAACTACCTTCAAAATGCGTTACTCACAATTCCGCTATCTTTTTCTTCGGTTCGTTCTTTGTCGTAACTTCGTACCCATTCGATTTCTAAGCATACCGAAACGTATCTCAAAGCCTGAGGCTTGATATTCACAAGATATCAGCAGACCTAAACAGTCGGTTGAGAAGAGAAGAGTTGACAATGACGAGGTCTTTAGATCAGCAAGCTTCACTCGTCAACAGACGCAATTGTAGTTATCAGCCATGGCAAGTCGAAAGTATCATTGCGCTTTTATTGCAGAAGAATAGAAAACATCAGTCGGAATAAGAAGTGGAATTGTCGAAAAAGGGGTCAAATGCAGCAGACTTGAAACAGGAAATACTATTTCGAAGAAGAACAGCTTGAATATTGATCTCTACTGCTTAGTCTTTGCTACATTGTCTGAGCTCTGTTGACCTCGAAGTCATCGTTGTCATTAGTTTCGCCGCTATCGAAATGACGCCTTCGAAGTCAAACACTCTTGAATTTTCATGCCGTTACCTCGAAGAGCTTGAGGAATCGTAACACGTGATGAAAGTGAAGTAAAAGAAGTCAGTGAAGCTGTATCTAGATTCGTCGTCGAAAGTTTCAAGATCAATGATTCTTGATGCTTGTATGACTCGTATTGAAGTTTGATGAAACAAGACATATACTTTTACTCAAGCAGTCAAGTATCAATCGCTTCCTCCCACGACTAGTAAGCCGCACAGCCAAGAGAACGCTTACTATTATAAGGTGATCGATGCAGCCGACCAGACTTGCTTGAACATCGTGATAAATCAAAGCCTTGCTGTTACGTGCGTCCGTGCAGCACGAAGAGAAGGAGCAAAGTTTCGTTTCAAACCCATATCAATATTTCTTCCTTTCTTCGCCCTCTTGACGCTCGTCAGACAGAGCCCTTCATTCAGCTCTATTCATCAGCAAGGTCTCATCGTCGCACTCTTTCTTTTCTCTCTCATCAAGCCTCATTCTAAATCAATTCTCAACGTCTCAATTCTTCGTCTTCATTCAGAATTTCCCAAGCCTCATCATCATTCAAAAGCCTTCGAAACATCAATTCTCTATCATCACGACGTCAATTTTAATACAATGAAAATCTTCGCTGTCATTTCAACAGCACGAAGCAGACTTCTGAAAAATATAAGAAGAAGACGAAAGTGACATTCAAGTATAAGTTTTCAATAATGAACAAAAAGAGTAAATAGAAGAGATCGATGCATTTTCTTAACAGACATTCATCACTCTCGTCTCTCTTCATAGTCATTGAAATCAACACATTCATCTGATCTCATCATTCGCTTTTCTTCTACATCTTTTCTATATAATTCTCTTTCTTGTTTCACTCTCTCACTCATCAAAAATCATCGTCTCATCTCAGTTCTTGCCGTCTTCTAGCGCGTTCATTCTTTTTCTTTCTCAAAAGAAAATATTAACAAAAGATAGATTCGACTAGATCATCACTCGACTGAAAGAGATGAAATCTACAATAAAAACATAATCAATATTTATCATATCAAAAATTTCACCACCTTCCTTCGTAGCACTTTTTTCCCCCATGACACTTCCTGTTGAAAATAGAGAAGATGATAATCTTCGCCTTCATAGAGCTGATAGGGCTGGGGCTCGCTAGTTGAATTTTACCTGCTCGCTCCTAGATAGACTTCTATCTAGCTTCAACCCCATATACCAAAATGCCCCATGTGACCTCGTCCTTCAACACTTTCAACCTCGAACGGGCCGAGGTCTTCGCTGATCGCGAAAGAAGGGTATTTCGAAGCTACTATAAGAGGACTGGCTGATGAAGTGAAGATGTGTTCGCTTCGTGCAAGGGTTTCGTGAGATCTGTACTCAATCTCGGCGTTTGGAGGCGGTATAAAAGTCTCGTGGAGACGAAGATGGCTGGGGCTGAACAGACGAAACATCCGAAAGCTCATGTCGGGATTGAGATCTGATCGTCTTGAATTGCAAATACAATGTAAAAATTCGGTGTATAGGAGACTTCAATGGAATTCACATAGTGGAGGATCCACCATCTCGAACACGCTTTTCATATCTTTCTACACGTTTTATCTTAGCTACTTCAACCCACTCCTCTTCAATCGATTGCACATCCCGTTTATTCCTCACCCTCATCATCCCCACCAGCAAACCCACAAAGCGCCTTGGTCCCCTCCGCCTTGGCCCCCTGCAGACTCCCCACATCCAAGCCCAATGCGGTCAAGATAGTCGGCGCAACCTGCTTCGTGCTAACTCGCTGCTGGTACTGCGTCTTCTTGAGATTTGGGTTGCTCAAGATACAAGCAACATGCCTATCATCGTCGTGCAGACCACCGTGTTCGGCAATCTTTTTTGTACTGGTGGTGTAGATGACGCCGTTTTGGGGAGAAACGATGATATCTGGGACTGCTGGATCGGTGGCTGGGTTCCCAAAACCCTGGGCTGTGAGTTGAGCGCCAGAGATGATGTCGTTAATTTCCAAAGGGGCGCGGTTGGCATTGAGGTTGTTGACTGCGGTAGCAGTATCTTTTTGGTTCTTAAGCCAGATGAGAGCAATATCGTCGGAAGTTTGCTGGTCAATTTCTACCTTTGTTGCATTCATGACGAGATCGGGATTTATCTTTTCGTACAAGGCTGGGTTGATGGGTGATTGGCCATGCTTGGAGGCGATGATTATGAGGGTTTGATGGTGAACGTGCTTGTCTTTCAACTTCTGGACAATCTTGGCCATCGAGGCGTCGATAAAATCGAAGGCGGATAGGAGACAGGGGGTGAAGGGGTTACCGGGGGCATTTTCGTAGCCGCATTGCTTTTCCGCAACGCTGACTGTAAAACATTAGCGTGGGAATACTTGAACAAGATTTGGCGGACATACCGGATTGGAAGTTTCCTCCAAATAGATTGGGAATCTTTCCACCAAGGCTACCTTCGGAATGTGCAGGGTCTTTGCCGTCAAGCCAGTCAAGGAAAGCCTGAACGTGCAGCTTATCGTACTCAATTATGCCGTTGACACTGCTCTTGGCAGCCTGGATTTCGGGGAAGTAGCTGCCAGTTGAGTTAGTACCGAGTGGCCACTACTTAGTTTCGTGGACGACATACCCCAAGCTGAGACCTTTGCCGGAAGGTCCCCTAACCAAATCATAAGCTGGGTGCTTATCCGTATAGGCCGTAGTCAATCCCTTGCTGTGTGCAATCTCGAACACCGTGTTGACGCGAACACGAGAATGTGGATAAAGTGGGTTGCATTTTCCATTCTCAAGCTTCATGGGGAGGTTGGCGGGGTTGATACCACCAGAGTAGAGCTCTGACGAGTTGTAGTCCAGAGCTTCTGTGTAAGCGACTGAAGCATATTAGCTTAAAAGCACAGCAACAGTAGAATAGACACAACCTACTTTCAGCGCCTGGAGGACCTTGGCAATTGCTCATCGGGGCATAGAGCGAGCGATCCCAAGCATCGTCGTACCACACTCCAGTAGTTCTTGGACCTGATCCAGTGAACACGGCTAGAGTACCCGGGAAAGAATCCGAAGGCGCGGATGTGTAGGCGTTTGTGTATTCGTACCCATTCTCAAGCAACTCGGCAATGGTAGACTTTGGCCTGGCGGCAACGTACTTTTCCACATCGCTGCCGTGCATGCCATCCACACTAAAGGCCGCTACATACTTGTAGCGGTTATCATTGTCATTTCGCGGTGTCACAGCGGCTGAACCAACAGCAGTCAGAACAGCGGCACTGAGAAGGGCTGAGAGGTGAAGCATGGCTGTAGATTGTCGAACGGATGCCCTGGAGAGTCAAGGAAGGCGGCCATTATATAGAGCAAAGGTCATGACCGGAAAAGCTGGTCGATCTGCTCCGTCAAACGCCTCCATGGTGGAGAACTTGGCTGTCGCTCTCATGTTTGCATCATGGCTGAAGATGTGCTCCAAATGGGGGGCATAGCATTTGTCAATTGCAATATCTCAACCTCGCCGTGGAGGTTTGTTGATAATCAATAAGGAAGGTGTGAACGAAGGAAATGTTGCACGTGGTTCGTCCAACCAATCAGAATCCACCTGTCGATTGGTGGGAGAAACACGTGCTTATCATGGGGGATCTGATTAGTCATGATCTTGCCGGGTCCTGAGGCAAAGGCAATCTATGAAATACTTCCATCATTTTCTTTTCAACTTACCATTATTATGTATGAGTAGTGATAACTTTTGCTTGACGTTGATGTTGATACGAGTATTTGGGGGTGGAGTGGAAGGATGCCTAGATACACTAGCCCTTCTTGGCCTAGGGTATAATCGAAAAAAGCCGGATTATCACCTCCACAGTGTCTTGTGACGACGCGATAATCATAACCTCAGCCCCCCCCCAGCTGAACCTTCTTAAATCTTTCCTGTGCGGTCTCAGTACAGCCATTTCAACGTTTCAAGACCATAGCTGTGTCGGTAGAAACCCTGCTCTGCTCATGACTTGCCCTGAAAGAGTCGACTTCACACTTTAGCTGGGGCGTTTACAACACTCTACCGCTACTCTCATCTCGAGCCGCCGATTACGCGGTGCTGAGACTATACTTCCTTCTACTTCCTTCTTTAAATCTAGTCTTGCACCTTCAAGCTTGTGTCCTGGTTATAGAATAGTGGTATGAGAGCAGCGAAGAGACACTGACGGAACGAGCTATCCCCCAAACCTTAGGACAGCAGTAGTCAGTGCCCGAGTCGACCGCATTTTGGGCAGCTATTGGCCTAGGCAGCAACTTTCATCTCGAAGTCAATGTTACAGGCGAGCGGTTCAGATATCTCCTCAAACCTTATGATATACGTCTTTATAAAACCGATTTTTAGATTTTTAAACTGTCGACTGCCGTGTCTGACACTAAAACAATGGCAAGCAATTAACTTTAGGTAGCCCCGAACACCCTTGAAAAAAACCAAGAAATCTCCCTTTCCCAAGGGCGCTGTGTCGTTGTAATTCTATCATGCCCTACCGTTCCCATTTGCCATCTTCTACCCACTTTCGCTAACCTGGACTTAGGGCGGGTCAGATACTACTCTATATCTGCAGCCTCCCGTTCGCCATGCTTCATCTTCTTGTTGGTCTTTAATGATCTTTCTCGATTCAGCAAATGCTCATGTACCTTTGCTGTTGTGTGATGCCCAGTCCTGTCGAATTTTGGCTGAGACCCAACATAAGGCGCGAGGTGTTTCCTGAGTCCACCCTCGCTCTTCATTGGTTTCGCACACATTGGACACTTTATTCTATTTGGATCCGTTGCGTCCTTTGCCCTTGCCTCCTTTCGGATCCTTTTGTGCTCTTTTTTCTCCCCTGGAGTTCGAGCGGGGATTGCGGCCTTAAGGTTGCACATATCCTCTGGGATCGCGTGAACGAAGGAGTATCTGGGGCCCTCGTACGGCGAGATCCAATGATCCAGAAGTGGTGCTCGCAAGAGGAGTATATCTCCATTTCGTATCTGGTACTGCTTTCCAAGCACTGGGACGACGACGTTACCGCCCTCGAAGTCTCCACAACACGTCATAGAGACCAGTCCTGATAGTAGATCATGCTTATCCTTGTGAGGATTGACCCGTGCGTTGACTAGTGTAGGGTAGTATACCCAAGCCATCCGTCCAGTGCGCTTGAAGTTGGCAAGCGACCCTTCATTGGCCCAGTGTTCACAGATAGCACGATTGTAAGAATACTGCTCTGGATCTACGACCGAGAGTATCATAGCCTCAGTCTGGTGGATGGGTGTCATTGCCTTGAACCATCTGGTGACTGCCTCGCCCCTTTCAGTGTCTGGCCAAGACTGTGTAGTCATTGCTGGATCTTGTGTCTTATTTCCAGAAGGGCTTGTGTTGTAAAGTCAGCTATATGGATGATCGAGCGTGGCGCTTTCTTACCGTCGGACTCCCAAATGCCAGACACCATGGGGCCTTCCCAAATCGTCCATTCTCTTCCTTTCAGCAACATGGTCTATATGTCGCTGGTCTTCCGTCTTAGGCATAGGCGGAGGGTATGCCTCCGTGAGAGTCGAAGTAGCCTCGAAAGCAATCTTGAGAAGCTCCTCAGCTTTATCGTCCGACCAAGGCAAGGACAGCCCGGCCTTCAAAAAAACCCCGAGTATTATCCCATTCTTATCCACAACGAGGTCATTCGTGTTACGAACAGGCAGTTCTTTCTCGTGTCTTATCATGTCCTCCTCATTGCAGCTTTCTCCCATTCGGGTTGATGCAAGCTGAGCTTCATCTATCGCAAGGACAGTCCTCGAAATCCTTGCTACGTGGTCGAGGGTGTTGCGCATGCGACGATACCAACCTTGCTGCTCGTACCAGTCGTCTGCCATGTACGGTGCACGATACTCCTCTGGGTACACCGAGACTGCAGGAGCTGGTCGTGCTGGGGGTAAATATAAATCCCTACGAAGTTTGGTAGCAGCAACAGCTGTCGACCAGCTGAAGCTGTTATCCATGTCGACACTGAGCTCCTGCTCGTATGCCTTATCCGCTCTATCTAACGTGAGCAAAGATGCCTGCATCTCCCGATGTGGAATCTTACATTGGCCACGATGGGATTTTGCACCGTTGTGGTGTTGATCGGTAGACGCGATTATAGCTAAGGTATAAAGAGAGCTTTGCCGAAATCCAGGAAGCGAATGACCCTGAAAAAACAACTGGCGGCGAGCAGTACTTCTGAGCAGGCGAAGCTCTTGTTTTTGGGTAACCGTAGCTCTACCACTTGAGGTACTTGGTGAAAAAAAGCCCGTACGGGGCGAAAAATATAAGATCAACGTGCCGCTCCACAAAGAGACGATGCAGCGAGGTCAAGATGCTTGTTTATAATATGTGGAAAGGTGACAGATGAATGCTCATAATAGCACTATTCCTAAGTAGCTGATCTCCAGGAGCCGAACCTATAGGATCATAAAGACTGAGCTCGGTTTTTTAGATAAGTCAGAACAGCAAGCTGTTCCTGGATCACTATATGACTGGAACAGTGTTTCAGAGATCAACAGTACCGGCGTTCTTGGTTTTGAGTTCTTCGTGCTGTTGGTAGAACACTGTTTTACAGAGCTTGTTGTGGAGTTAATTCTAAGACTCCAGAGGAATTATATATAGGTTTTTCGGGCCTTTCCAATGCCGCTGTGTCGGACACTCCATTCATCTTTGAGCTCTCGGTGTTCTATATGCGGGAACGCCATAAGATGGTCCGTGTGCCGGTGTTACCGAAAATTAAGGAGTCTTTCAGCTTTGTCTGATGACCATCTTCACGGACTTTTGACTTGCAAGAGTGTTTATGAACGGCTCTTCTCAGGGCAAGACAAATTCCAGGCGTTCGCAATGTGATGTTTCTTCCTAGCCTCAGCCGCTCGAAATTGTTCTGGGCGGAATCCATTATATTGAACATCGCTGGCTCCAATTGCTGCTCTATTCTCTCGGCAAAGGCTCGATCACGCTTCTCTCGGGCTTTACGCTCCAACTCTTCGGGTCGAAAGTGCTCGAGGTACTTTTAATGCACGGCAAGACTTTTACGGCGGCCAAGTCCTAGCCAACCATCCTAGGTATAAAACAGGGCCTCACTCCATGGCAACAGCGCTCTCCTCCCTTCTTCGTTAATTGCCTTCTCTTTGCGATGACCGGGAGGCTCCACTCTTATAATGATATTCCGCCACCGAATCCACAGATTATCAACACCTTAGGAAATATTGGTGACTCTCAAGAGCATATTCTTCAAACTTTGCTAAGATCGCCTGCAGATCTACCCCGCGAGGCGATGGGATAGGTACACCGTATCCCGTTGAGACTGCGCGGCTTCCTTTCGACGCCTCTAAACAGCTGCTTACGATATAGACTGCTGCGTTCCTTGCCTTCTCAATGTGTGTCGAGTCCAAGATCTTATGGAGCTGAACACTGCGGAGAACTCGTTTGCAATCCTGTGAAATACTGCCAAACAAACGCTTGGGGACGTAGGCAAATTCAACCGCAGATGTGTTATTAGAGATCAATACAAGCTGTGCTTCCTAATAGATCTGACGACAGGACATATGCCAAGGATAGGCGGAGTGAAGTGAGATTTAGACGAAGTTCTCTAGTTTCCAATTCTTAGCAGTGTCCATGCATAGACACTCATTATATATTTCTGGAATACCACACATCTCTTTCTCTATAAACCAAAGGTGCGGATGCAATGCAGAGAGTGGTCTTTTTGACACACTCTTTCTCTGTTGATTTGATGAGACAGGTATCCGACGTGCAGCCAGGGACTTTGACGCTATCTTCTTTCTGACTTTCTCTTGACATGTCTTTCAGTGCGACGTCCTCCTCTGACACTTGCGTTCTTACATCGTTCAATCATTCTTAAACCTCGACGATTGCTGCGTCTCGTGATCGAGGATGTTGTACTGACTCGGTTGAGGATCTAGGCGCATATCTTCTCAGGACGTATCCACAGTGCTAGCTGATTGACGCGCTCGATTCCTAGCCACGTCACATAGTACACGCTCGCAGTGATCACCGGCTCTCATAACGTATATAAAGTGTGGGTAGAACTCGAGTGCTGAATCGTACGGACGGGGCTTGCTGGCGTCACCGTTCCCTTTCAAGACTCTTATCAATTCTCTTTGTTACGCAACGCTCGCCTCCCTGTTGCTGCACCCGTACTTTTCCGATCCGGAGAGTCTTTTTTGGGATCTTAAGGTATTCTTGACGGACCGTTGAGATTGTAACTCCTCAGATTCTATAACGGATAAGTGGCAAGGAAGGTGTTATCAAGAAAAGATAAGCATTGTTGAATATATACTGAAAAGCGAAGTATGGATTCTCTGCCTGCCTTGTTTTCAGCAGTAAAGTCCATGTATATATATATAGTTTAAGCGCCAAACTTTCAACTTGTTATTTCTTTCATCAAACATCCGCGAGCAAACTCATCGTCCTTTAAGGCCCCAAACTTCTATATCACATGTCAGCTTCCTTAAGCATTCATCCACGTCCCGTCTACTTGAAGCATCACATGTCTCCTTCTCCAATCATTCATCCACCTCTCATCTCTCTGAAGCATTACATGTCTCCTTCCTGAAGCATTCACTCACTCTCCGTTCACAACAATTCATGATTGCAACAACAAAGAGTAAGCAAGTCTACGTACCCAACCGTTGGCTCTTTACGTACAATACAGCCGGCCCTTCACATGATAGCCAATCATTTGCCCTTCCCTAATAAGGTTACATAAACAAATTCATTCTTCCCGCATGCATTAATCCGCCAATTTGTAATGTTGGAGTTTTCAAGTTCTAGAAAGGTGGAGGGGTTGTTTGACACGTTATAAGGGATTCAAGAAATGGGGTTTTGTGCTGTACAGAAGGAAGTATGAGGTGGGGATGTGAGTATTTGCTTTCTTTGCTTCAGAGTAAACAACAAATTAGCACAACTCACTTTAGCACATTCATTAGAACCTTCTGACCTCCTATCATCACCCCTCTCATCTCACCCTATCCAAAGACCTACCACTATCGGGCATCGCCTCCGTTTGAACGAATATATATTATATGTGTTTGGGCAAACCCGGCGGCCCCTGGCGGTCTCCAGGGCTAAAATTTGCCCCGGAAGCCGCCCTGAGGTGCCAAGCACTCCCTCTATCTAAGCGACTGAGTCTATGGAGTGGGTGGGTGGGGCAAAAGCGCGTTTCTGGCTGAATCCTAAGGGATGGAGAAACAGGAAGAGATGATGGGGGAAACAGAAGGGGAAACGGCCTATTTATCCCCTTTTCCCTGCTTAATCTCCTTGTTCTCTAGCGGCCGGCATTGGCCGAGCCAAGCCGGCTAGCAGCCACCTTCGCTTGCCGATAGCCTCCAGTCAAGCTGGACCTTACCTCACTTGAAACCTTCGTCCTAAGCAGCCCAAGCCTCGGATCGAGCGGGAGCAAAATCTTGACAACCGACCCGTGCGTCAACGAAGTCAGCGGAACGTGGTACAGCACCGCGTCCGAAGAGCCTCCGTGGCCTCTGGCAAGGAACGTGATACCAGTGGGCGAGATACCGAAATCATCGTTTGGGTTACCCGATGAAGGGGATGCGAGCTGCAGGTTGGTGTTTCGTAGGATATCCATGGGCCGGGTGGGGGAGATGATGTATTTCAGGTTTGTTAAGGTGTTATCCATGGCTTTTTGGCTGAGGGTGAGGTAGAAGAGCGTGCGGCGGGGGGGCGCGGGATGGGGTTTTTGGCTCGTGGAGGGGCTTGCGGGTCGAGGGCGAGAGAGACTTGGGGCTGGGGATGGGGATGGGGATGGGGGCGCTAGGCAGGGGATTGCGACGCCGATGTCGCCGTAGCGGTCGTTGAGAGTTTGGAGTTTGAACGTGAATGCGCGGGCTGGGCGGCGTTGTGTTTACTAGAGGGATGGTCAGATCTGATATTATTCATTGGTTTTGATAGAGCTTGTATTACCATGGTTATATTTTTCTTGATCTACTTGACTACATACCTGAACCCCGCGTCACTAATATCAGCAATCCAAAAATTCGTCCCGTCAAATTCCGCCTCTCTCAGCCAGATGATCTGATTTCTGACGCCAAGCCACTTCGCCTCCTTGTCCTCAGGTTCACTGGACATTAGAAATGAGGCTCCGGTTTTGAGATTGGAGACTCGAATTCCGGTTGATTGTGTGATAGCCTCGAGTGAGGATGTAGAGTTGCAGTGAAGGATGAGCGTGCCATCGGCATTGGGGATGCCGGATGGGGTTTGAGATGGAGGATTATCGAGGTTTTTTAGTGGATAGTTGCGTTAAAGGAAGGATCGCTGTACTGGGTGGGTTAGAAGAGAGTCGACTAACGTTGCACCAACGTTCATGGCAGGGCTAGTCATGCTTTAACTCTGGCTCGTATGTATATTTCCAGTTCTTGAATCATAGAAACTCCGATTTAGGAGTCGTTGATACAAGATAAGAATGACATTGAACAAGGTATTGAGATGCGCCAGTTATAAACAAGTGCGGTCGGTCATTGAAGAGGAAACGCGGCTCGCATTGAGGCGGCCTATTCAGGTTCTCCACATCTGTTACCTTAAATTTAAAAATAAGGTAAGAGAATTTATATGCTAGGGCCACTGATCATTATTCATGAAAGTAGCAAGTATGACTGGCTGCAAGGAAAGAAGACGGTCTTGCTTGGTTTGCTTACAGTATTCGAATAAGATACACTATAGTGTTTGAGGGATTGGGATCGATGATCTTTGTCTTCGAACCCAAGGCTGTGCTTTGGACCAGTGTGATAGAAGATAGATTTGATAAAAAGGCCTGAGAACAACGCTTCGCCTATGAATAAAACTGATAGCCTCCCTGCACGAACGCTGTGTTAGTCAATTGGTAGTTATAGCCCGGTGCTGGGTCAAGGGAATTCCCTGCAATTAGCATAGGAATATTCTCGGCAGCATCATTGGTGATAACAACTTTGACAGTGCACTATTGTAAGAAGAGATCGTCACAGTAACGTCGTGGGCACGCTTTTCTATGGCCGAAGAGAAAGCGAGGGGGAAGATAGCTGCCGCCGTATATATAAAAGGCTTCTAGCGCCTGTGCCATCAACACGACCCTAGTTATTCTCTTCATTTGATGCCATCCTACAGGCTAAACGTGACGAGAGATACCATCAACGTGGTATCAGACATCCAGCCATAAGATTGACTGGTAGAGGTTCCCCTCAGAGCCGAGTGGGATTATAAATATGCGATGCCAATTGCTGATATGAAGAGAAAGGGGAAACATGTTATAGATTGTAGTACGAGGGCGAAGATTACCAGGGGTTGCGCAAGCCGCAGAGGCATCCCGAAACGGCTGATGGCCATAATGCACGACGTCGTACATGATCTTCTAGTAGGAAAAGCATGATCGATGATTAATCTCGAAGAAGAGCTAGAGTTTCGAGATACTGGACAGGCTCACCCAAATCTCTGTACGTACTTGCCTTTATTGAACTACTCCACACTCGTTCAGCAGACTGAGAGCACATACATAAGGTAGTCTTGTATCGGTTGCTCCGGAATTCGACATTGAGCAACCTTGTTAGCGCCCGATTAAACCTACCCTAGTCATACTAAGGTACCTACCTTTAGTGATTTTCCAAAATCTTGATTGGCTCCTGTGGGTTGCAGTCCGGAATGCACCAAAAGTTGGCTCTTGCTAAGGTATGGCACCTTACTTGCTATGCGAGTGCCAAGCCCCCAGCGAGTCCAACGATTGAAGATGTGTATTTAGGTAACGAGCCAGCTGGTGTGCCCCAGATCGGCTGACAGGAGCAATGCCGGTTGGTGAATGAGGTGGCATTTGGATATGGTATCAATGGAGCGTCAAGATGTACAATGTGGGGTAAATCGTATCATAGCCCTTCTATTCGAGGCTCCTCTTTCCCAATCGAAATTCTTGATTACAACTTAGTTCTGGAAATGCTTATATCAACGTCTGGGCGCCTTCAGACATATGTTGTATTGCTTCGGTAGTCTGACCCAGCGCACAGCAGTAATCCAGATGACAACGCAGATGACCTTGGCCGACGAGTGGTGACCTCATCAACTCAGAGGGTCAGAAAGCGTTGACTAAGACCGGAGAGTATCCAATGGTGAGGGAAGGAGGTGGTTTGCGGCGGGTTGAAGATTTCAGGATCTGACTATGCGCAACCCTCGAGATCTGGTTTTGGTTGCTGACAGATGATATTACCCAATCATGTGATTAGATCTTTCGTGCCACGCTTGCATAAACGCCTGGCGTCACTTCACTAGATTTAGCAAGATTAGTCGGAAAGCATATTCGAAAGCATAATTCATCGGAAATCATAAGTAGCTTTTACTCTCGGATTTGTCGCAGTGCTTCATCCCCAGAAGCTCCTCCATTTACCACACTACCTCCCTTGATCGCCATGTCTTCAAGCAGTGACAACTCGGTTGGGGGCCTTTCCTGGGTACTTCAAACTAGAATCCGCCCAGTTGCATCATCTCTGAAGCCTGGAGTCCCTTTCGCTGTTGACGTGATTGTTCGAAATAGTCTTGACCATCCCATAACTGTCCTAACTTGGGACTCTCCTCTTGACCCGAAAGCCGGTATTTTAGGGATATTCCAGGCCCGGGACGTCGAAGAGGAGAACTTGATCCAAGGGGATTTCCTTAGATTGAGACGCAAAATGCCTCCATCCAAAGAGAGCTTCCTCGAGATTGGGGGCAAAAAGCAGGTTAGAGCGCGCGTCACGCTTCCCGGCTTGCAATTATCTGTGCGCACCGAGTATGCAATTGAATGCAAAGGGCGGTGGCAAGCTGTCTGGTGTCGACCAATGGCCGAAATCGACGAATCTTTGCTTGAGTCTTTGACAGAAGCACATCTAGGGGAAGTCCTGTGTGAAAGTGAAAGTTTTGAGGTTGAAGATGAGAGCTCCGGCTCGGAATAAGGGACCGATCGAACAACTAAAATGTTTCCCTGGCTCTGGAGTTGCCAAACGAGCATATCTTTCAAGGAAACAAAGCCACCAGTGGTACGTACGCAATACATTGCGACGTTCAACAAGCGTTCACTAAACAGCGCCTGGGTATCAAAGATATGCAGATCTCCACAACTTATACTTCGTGTACCTACCTACTGCCTTACCTTTTATTAAACGAACGAAAGGGGGGCTGGCTCTTAAAAAGTCATTTGCAGAAACACTTCAGGAACCCTCATCATCTTAATAGAAGGGGGCCATACTCTTCTGCAAAGCGGCAGGGTGGACTTCTGAATATGGTCAGCCATAACTAGTGGTTGTGAACGCGCCTTTAGGTTCGAAAGAGACAATTTTCCCCTAAGCACCGGGTCATTAATGGAGTGGGCGTCAAGACCAATTAGACTCCGACTCCCATTGCTTGTATGTATCTCAGAATTGAGCCTGGCATGGACCTCCGAAACTGCAGGCTAGATGTCCTGTCTCAAGTATATCTTCATAAGCCATAGTGCTGATACATACCTTGCCACCTGCGCACCGTTTTACCGCGACCTTCACCGAATACTGAATTGGTGCCAAATTCTTGTCGAATTCTGGGCGCTATTTTGCATGAAAGCCTACTATAGGGTTGGAATGGACTCTCATAGTAAGATTTCGAAGGAACTAGCGGTACTGGTGGCTAGAGATGTAATCAACAGTACACTGAATTAAACACTGAGAATGAATTTGGAGGGACCAAGAGAAGCTCATAGGATCTTAAGAAGGGATGAAGTATTAGAAATGCAGGCTGGAGGTTCCAAAGAAAGGCAACGCGTTTGTATAGAGTGAAGCAATTGGACGGCCACTACTCTGAATGATGTACAAATCAAAGAATTCAAAAGCTTATTGAGAAGTATTCAAAGTGCACCAAAAACGGATGTAAGCTTGCGCATTACAACTGAAGTAGGTCGAGAGTTGTAAGCAAGTCATCGACGAGTAGAATATATCTTTGCAAGAGTATCTCTAGATCTTGCGGAGAGCCGGAATCTCGTCATCAATCAAGGCAAACAACGAGGTTATGCAAAGGCGATATTGAACAACAGACTTTCCAAGTGAATTCCAACAAAACCTTATGTGGCCCAGGGACGAGGCGCTACGTCTCGAGCGATACCCAAAGGAGAAAGATGGGAGGAAGAATGAAAGACCGCTCCGATCGCACAACCTAAATTATCCATGCACCTTTTCCTTCATCTTCACCATGCCTATTGATGTAATAGGATCAATCAACTGGGACCCGTCCTTTACTACGTCATGTCCTAGACTCTACCATCTCATCTATGCTGCGTGGCATTTAGGTCACTACCGCAATCCACGTGATGAGCGCGGGGGGGAGCCTCGTTGTCTGGGCATTGACGGTGGGGTAGATTGTTCATAAGTGTTACTTTACTTCAGGTATGTGCCATTAAGCATGCTCGTATGCTATGCAGATCACCAGAGGAAAAGTGGTGGTGCTCCGAACTTCGAGCTTACCGGTCCTTGATCGAACGCCAATGTTGGAGAAGTGCCCTAGCAGTACGGTATAGACTACCTAGTGCCGCCTGGAGTGGACTGAGACTGTACTCGGTTGCCTCCCTCGTTGATTTGCCATGCCTTGTATACGATGTCGATCGCGCTGTCTCGCTTCTTGACAATGGATCGAACAGATATCGTATGCTGGTCTTGTGGGTGGTGGGGGGCTTCTGAATCTTTTCTTCCCGCTACCGCCTTGTAACATGTCTCTGATATATTTCTGGTTCATTGGCCAATACAGATAGAGGGAGGGGTAGCTATGGGGGATTGAGGTTTCCAGATGGGCCTGTAAAGACTCGAAGGCAGGGGGTCTCCAGAGTAACGAATCTTGACGGTAATTAGTCTCGAGGGCAAGGAGACTTAAGGTAGGCGGACTCGAAGAAATATCAACCGGAAACGGTATCTTCGATATTACGGAGTTCTTTGCGTGCCTTTAGTAGGTGCATTCGGATCACAAAAACTGAGGTTCGGCTATAGTCGAAAACTTTGGTTGGAGCTGCGGTCTACATTCTTGTTGAATTATAGGGCTGGTTGAGCAGTGAGAGTTGCGATACATCTTGTTCAGTCTTGGTCTTAGCTCGAGACCATTCTCTCGCTTGCGCCTCAATAGTTTGTATGTCTCGAATCGCTGTTATCTTTCAAGCTACCTGCAATATCCTGCGTACTTGAATTATCTTCCTTCAATTGCCCGAACTGTCCTTACCCATACCTCTTAGTGCTCGGTTCCTTAAACCACTCAGCACTGCAAAGCCTTACCACTCTACTTCTGGCTGAACAAATGGTGGCATGGATGATCTTCACCTATTGCCAGGAGGTCAAATGTTCGTTGGGTTCAGTAACAGTCAATTTAAGATGTATGATGCATTCACGACGATTCAAGCGATAGGCTCATCAATACTATCGTCCCCTCGCACTAAGTATCATTCAAACCCCTGGTGAAGTACTAGGCTACAGGCTATCAAGCTGCCATCATGGTCGACCTTCACTCTACTGTTCACGACAATGCTTGATTGGCGGTATTGATCCCCCACAACACCCATTTTCCAACACCTCCTACCATCCATATATAACCTCTTAAACTCTTCCTGCTTGCCAGCACCACACATGCACAGAATTTACCTCATTCACCAGTCTCTTATCGCCCTTGGTGATAAGACCTTTTCTCCCTCAAACAAACTATTTTCCTCACCTACATTGCTTTCTAGATTTTCTACTCACACACCCTCGACGCATACGCCTCCTCTCATTCAGCTATAAGCAAAGTGTTTCCAGTTGCTGCTGACAAATTCTTCTTTTACACCAGCCAACATGGCCGAGCAGAACCACATCGGCTTGAGCTCATCTGGTGTGGAACCCGTTAGCGTACCATCAGACGGTAGAATTATGACCGCTTCATCAATAGGATCGACAAGTTCACTAAGCGAGATAGATTCGCAATCGGGCTCGCTCACAGATGAGCCTTACCACGAGCTTCTCCAGCTGCTACAGCTAGGAGCTCCGCCTCCAGTCAAATGGACGTGCGTGAGATGTGAGGTAACATTCACAAGCAGTTGTGCGCTGCTCAACCACCATGTTACTTCATGTCTCCTCGGCAATATCCCATCCACGACTGTCTTATCAACCCCCACCATGGTGGCTATGCTACGACAAGTCGACCCAGAGCATCCGGTTGACGGTGAGCCGATCTGGTGGGTGGATTCGGGAGACGATGGAGAGGATGAGAAAGAAGAGCAAAATAGCGAAGAGGAAGATTGGAACGAAGAACTAGGGATGGAGGAGTTTCCGGTAGAGGCTCCTCTATGGCTTTCTGACAAACAGAAGACAGAATGGCACACGAAGAGAAATCGTAAGTCACTATATTTCAGCATCTCTCCAGACAGCTAACGAGCCGAAGGGGTCATAAGAATCCGAAGCATCATTCGTGTCCACCAGAATCCAAACGGGTCGAAGGATCTGCAAGCCGTGATTGCAGAATGGAATCAAACCTTTGGACGTCTTCCAGGGTACCCTAGGTACACCAATCCGAACTCTATTTCCAGTCGGTAAGTTTACGTCTCGCCTCACCAAGATGGGAGTGCTAAATGATAGAAAACAGGGAGTGTAAGGATCGAAGTTGGTTACGCCAGATGGCAGAGGAGCCCTAGGAGCAGAAGGAAGTGAGGAATTTTCATGGCAAATTGAATAGAAGGAAATTTTATTTGGAGTGCTTTGACAATATATCTTAGCATCAAGATCATCTCATCTTTTTGATGGACAGTATTCAGGTTTGAAACATAGTTGTTAGAAGGTATCCAAAATAACGGCAGGAACTTTGATTGATTTGAGAGCTAGAATTTCCAAACAATGCGATTCCCTCTATCATAAACATCAACACATTGTGAGGTAAAAATCATTCCTACAATTTAGTGTATAATACATCATACAATGGACCCAGCCAGTCTTCTCGTCGCCGAGCAGGTAGTCTCTACGACAATTGAAGGAGCAGCTATCGCGAGCATCGGTCTAGCCCAAGCCACACAACCCTTGAGCGCCACCTTCACCCGTATCACCAGCGAGGCTTTCCTCCCTCGATTCAATCATTCCCTCACAGTCGTTGCAGGAAGAGCCTACATCTTTGGTGGGGAGGTGTCGCCTGGAGAACTCGCCGATGATGAGCTACATATCGTCAGGATACCCTCGAAGAAGTCGAGGGGAGATGGCGAGCCCGAGTACAAATGTGTCCCCTCGTTGGGGCAGGGCGAGAGTGGAGAAGTACCAGGCCCAAGATCAGGTCATACAGCATGTACAGTTGGGGATAAGATATACGTGTACGGCGGGAGGGGCAAGGATATGGCGCCCTTAGAAGAAAGAGGCCGCGTCTGGGTTTTTGACACAAGTAGTCTCCACTGGAGCCACCTCGACCCTCTCTCGGAAATCCACCCACCAGCTAGATTCCATCACGGCTGTGTCTCTAGTGAAATCCCTTTGTCTAGTAGCAACGCTTCTCCGACATCGACCTACACCGAGCAGATCAAAACCACTGTTTCAAAACTCCCTAGCCTCCTGAGCAAACCCACACCTTCTACAGAGCCGCACGGCACTCTGATAATCTGTAGCGGTTTCTCGTCTTCCAAACCCCTCAACGACACCTACGCCTTCACGATAGCCTCCCAAACCTGGTCGGTCTTTCCCTCTCCGCCTTCGTCCTCGGGCTCCCCACCATCTCTCGCCCTCGCAAATAATGCCCTCTACCTCATCAGCAACTCCGCCTCCTCCGCAGATCTCGGTAGCGAGATCCACTCCCTTCCCCTCATCCGTTCAACCTACAAAGATGCGCGCGGCGAGAACGACCTGGCACTCATAGCTAAACAGGATCAATGGAAAACTACCACATTCCCCACGAATCCCCTAGCACCTGGCCCACGACCGCGTAAGGGAGCAGGACTCATACCTGTGACAACGGGAAATGGCAGGGAGTATCTGTTACACTTCCTCGGCGAGAAAGCCTCCTCAAGCTCCGCCGAGAATACTTCCACCGAAGACCGTCTCTTCTACTCCGACGCCTTCTCCTACCAAATCCCCCTTCCCGCAACATCCGCCGCCGGCATCAAAGATGCAACGCGCTCCAAGCTCGGCATCGCTACAGGTGCGGAAACATGGGCGGAGGTCAAGGTTGTCGCCAACGAAGAAGGAGGAGGGCTCGAGACGGATGGAAAGAGCCATCCAGGGCCGAGAGGGTGGTTTGGCTGTGCGGGTTTGGGGAGGGATGTTGATGGGGCGGGAGTAGTGATCTGGGGAGGGATGAATGCGAAGGGGGAGGTAGAGGGCGAGGGTTGGGTTGTCAGTGTGAAGTGAAAGGTTGGAAAGCTCGAAGGTTTGCAATCTGAAAACTTGCAGATACAGGAGCTATGAACCGATAGATGAAACCAATTACGGACACGAGATTTATGACAGGACTGGCTCTGAACTGCTAGTATCGGGTCATGGCTGAACGGAAACCCGAGCTAACTCTGCCGATCAAGATAGGAAAATACGATGCTCCGCAGCTCTACTTTTCTTTGCAGCACCAGCAGCACCAGCAGCACCACTCGATATCACTTGCATACTTGCTCTTTTACTCCTCAACCATCGATTTCCTAGGATCAGTTCCATCAAGAGGTAGATAGCTTTTCGCACGACGCGCAGTCATACGAATTACATTCCTTCTACTCAATCGAGGCTTATCATATTCTATATCTCTATTTCATATCTTTTTGTTCGGACTTATGGGCTGTGAAGACCGATAAAAACTTTATTTCTGCTTTTGGTGTTCCCTGGCAAGCCTTTTGAATGGTATCCGTGAAGTAGTAGTGGTTGTATGTGATTGGATGCCCTGCTTTGGCGTGGTCGTATAATCTCCACGACTTTTTTCTCTAACATTTCCCTACAGCTTTCCATTGCTGGTTCGAAGACCTCCCGAAGCACCCCATCCCTTGTGATATCATCTCCTATATGACTCAGCGTTGACTCTAAGGAAAGACTAATGGCCTGTAGAATACTCTCGTTATAGCGTTCTACAAGCTCTTTCTATGGCCTTGACTACTGGTAGAACAAATCTCCTACTATCAGAGCATTAATGGTCCCCGGCAACTCACGGCCCCTGCTCCTTTTCATAAGCTCCTGCACATGATGTACGTAGTCCAACCTGGAGATCTGTTTTGCAAATCTTGGGTCTTCTCTCTCAACGGGTTCCTCGATAATCTCTTGTTCGTGTCCCTCGCAACACATATCCTTTGCAAGTCCTGACAGAATATTTTGAATTGCAGCGCGGAGTCGCCTACTGCACCCCGCAGCCGTCATTGCGTCGCCGAAGAAGTCATAGATATAGGCTCACTCTAAGGCAGCCCTGACCAAAGAGCTGAATAATTGACTGATACGCATAAGATAAACTCGTTGCTCCGCCGCTGTCGTTCGTGCATCCCCTAGCTTTGTCAGTTGGTTTCGACATTCGTCAATACCAACCTCCAGCTCACGGATTAGCTTCGGAAACTCAAGAATAATTTGTTCTCTAAGAACTGCACTGAGACGAGGCTTGAGAGCCCCAATTCCGAGTGAACCCATGGGTAGGAAGGTTCAGATATCATGAGAAAAGAATTCTTTTCCTGATAAAGCCAAACCCTACGAAGAGCGAACGTCCGAATACAGTATACCTAATAAGATCATGAACCATGTTGAGTTGATGCATCTGTTCGATCACGCATCGAATGACGAGGTTCCGTGCAAAAGGTCCAGAGTGTATGGCAGGGAAATCGATCCTACCGAGCGTCATGGCTTTGAAAAGGCATACCGCGAATGTGCATAAAATGATTCTTCGTCTCTAGTTGTCAGATCTCTAGCCGTTCTGACCACTGAATCTTTGCATGCATTAATTACTGTTAGACCACTCTACTTATCTTTACAGCCCTTCCATTGATCTAAGGCCTCAACCGTCTCCGAATGTTCAGGGCCTAATATTTTTGTATAGCCTTGCACGACAAGCTCAAAGTGCTTTGCCGCATCTTTAAACATCAACCGTTTCTTGTACATGACGGCCAGATTATATGTTGTGTCTAAGGACCGCTTATGCTCGAGACCCCAAACCTTTTCGTATCCTGTCAGTGCTCGCAGATACATCTCTTCAGCTTCTTTCATTTTGCCTTGATTCCAGTACAGATTTCCCAGATTGTTGACTGTGTTGAGGGTCGATGTATGTTCAGGACCCCAGGCCTTTTCCTTTCCTGTCAGTGCTCGCAGATACATCTCTTCAGCTTCTTTCATCTTGCCTTGATCTGAGTACAGGATTCCCAGATTATAAGCAGCGTTCAGAATATGATCGCTGTTCTCTAAATCAAATATTGAAGCATCATAGACTAATTCTAAGCATCTGCTTGCATGTGGAAGAAGCCGTCGTTGTAGTGCCCAGTACTCAAGAACAGTCTTATCTGGTATAGCTGAGCTCACGCAATTTAATGCTAACTTGGCCATTGAAATGTCTCTTTCAGAATTTAGCACATGCATAATCCAAGCATGAACACAACTATGCATGCCGTATCCACCTGAGACCCCGTGAGATTCAACCAAGGCGTGATCACACAACAATCTTATAGCCTCATTGAAGTTCAACTCATCGTCGATTATAGTTGAAAACCATTCAGGACTGCACTTGCTTCCTCCAGCCAGAAGCGCGTACCAGAGATCTTGATTATCAAAATATGCCCAAAGCTGAAGCAACTTCCCAGCTGATTCGTTCCGGCTATGTATATGCTTATATGAGATATTCCAGGTGGAGTATAGAGCACGATCTTCATACGAAGACAGTTCTGGACTCGTCTCCTGAAGCCTCAGCCATGAACTGTTGTAATAACGAAGGTAATCCACGAGACTTGTCGAGACTTGACTGAGATAGGCTCCTGCTGTTGCAAGTGCAAGTGGAAGCCCATCAAGCTTTGTTGCCAGCTCTCTAGCGTGAGAATCTAATATCAAATTAATCATGCAACATGTAATTTTAATCTCGACGCCTACCCTGATCTGAAATCGGCCGATCCGACATATGAGCTAGAATTGCAATACTCTCCCGAACATTCTGGAGCTTTTTCACAGGTATAATATTACCAATCTTCAGTTGAGAAGATCTTGTGGTGATGAGAATAAAGCCTTGATGCGCTTCTGGAAAATATGATTTGATGTTGAATGCCTGCGGGTCCTTGATACCAGGTAGTTTAGGGTTATCAACGTTATCGAAAACCATCAGCCATTGATTGTTGCCTTTGACTGAGAGCCATCGTTTCATAGCCTCAGCAACCTGATCCGCGTCCTTTGATTCTGCAGCTGTCCTCAGTAATGTTGATGATGGAAATTGGTCGAATAAACGCTTGGCCATATTCTTAAAACTTTGCTTCAACATGTCTTCGCTCTTACCATTTAGCCAAAAAATGGCTGGGTAAGCATCTCTCTGCTGTTTTACGTACTCTACTGCCAACTGCGTTTTGCCTATTCCGCCAAGTCCTTGCAGAAGTACAGTCTTGCGATGAGACCCATCGCCTTGAAAAGTTTCCTTGATCTTGGCAAGTTCTTCCTCCCTACCAACAAAATGTTCTATCTCAGGAACTTCGGACAGACTGAATGAGATTGAAAAATCTTGTTCAGCACCAAATTGAACTGTAAATAGCATGTTATTAAGTATCTCATTTATTCATTTCTATCAAACGGCTTTCGTACCCTTTCTGATTATATCTTGCTCGGTCCAGCGCGCAGCGATAGCACCTGATGCCTCTTCCGCTAATAACTGCAGATGCCCTGACACCTTCTCGTATCCACCGTCCTCACGCGAGGTAAATTTGACCATGTTAAGGTGATCGGCCGGGATGGCAACGGGCTCCGCATCCGCGATACCCGGAATGATCGCCGAAGCCTGCGGTACCACCTGAACTTGATCAGTATTTCACAGAAACAGAGTGAGCGTTACTGACCATCGTTGTCTTTCCCAAAGCTACCCGAGTAGGGAACATCTCGTAGGCGAATTTGGTAACAAAGTCTCTGTTGATCGGACCATACTGACTAAGCTGCTGTTGGAGCCACTCCGAATCTCGCTCAAGATGCTTAAGGATCTTATGGTCGGCCGTCACGAATATCGACGCCTCTTTCAGCATAAGCTCACAGAGATGTACCCCACTACCGCCTTGGTGCGGAGTTCCCATAAAGAAGATGCCATATGTCGAGAGCTTGATCGATCGGTGCTCCTCCAAAGCACCTTGCCGAGCAGCATCGGAATGAATTAAAGCCTACTTTGATCAACGTTTTCGCTTCTTGCGGCCTAATTTAAAACAACCTACGCTTTTGACAACTATCCCGCCCAAGCTATGAGCGACAAAGACGATGGGGCGCGTACCTTTGTCAATCTCCTCTTTAGACATAGATCGGAGACCAAGGTTATTGCATGATCGTAGAGGTATTGCGCACTGATCTGGGAGGTACTATGGGTATTGGCATCGTAGCCCCAAGTGAGAATGCGCGCATTTGGGATGTCCAGTGGAAGGAAGTCACGAAGCCAGTTGACGTCATTTGCCGTCCAAGTCTTCTCCCGGTGTCCGTTGAGTCCATGGATAGCCACGATACTGCGAAAGGTTCAGTAAGTGTCCGAAGCACCTATAGGCAGGATGTACTTACTCAAGAACGGGATGGACGCCTTCCGCAAGGACCTTGATTCCATACGGTAGGCTTTCATGTGTTGGCTTTACAGGAACTGTCACGGGAGCCAAGGGTAGAGTCTGTTGAAGTAGTTAGGCTGGATTCAAGGACCTTTGTAATGCTTCAATAGCTTACTGTCTTATCCTTGTCAGAAGGCATTGTATTGCTTTGGTCTTTGATCTTTTATTTGCTTTACAATAGTGTGGGGGCTCACTTGTGAAAGAGTGAGTTTAGCCTCGTAGGGTCACTGTTCTTACATACTTGGGCGTGGCACGCACCCCCGATGCGGATTCGGGTGAGCGCCGCCCTACGGTCGCGCGGGTGACCCCAGCTGATTCCTGACGGATTCCTGTACACCTGTTAGGCTGTTATACATGTCCCCCACCCCCTGGAGGCCTCCGCCACGCGGAGCATCATTCGTCGCCGGCGGAGAGCGCAATCCAAATATACTACGTACCTTAATCGCCTCAAACACCATGGGGGCAACTGGTCGGATCGGTTGAGCTACGCCCCGCCCGTCTAGGCGCCAAAGTTGTCCAGAGCAGAGGGGATCCCTTCCCAAAGAGGAAACTCTCTTGTCACCATAGCCAGCGACCTCCCCTCTCTACTTTCTCCACTATCAACACCTCATGCCGACAATTTGGTCCCCTTCTATACCGCCGAAACCCACGACTTCTACGGCTACATATTCGCCGATCTGATCTTAAAAAAATCTCATTATCAAGCAGGAGAAATCCCACCACCCTTCGTGCCGAGACTACCAGCTGGAGCATCCTTGCCTCCAGCACCGAGCGCGAGAATGGCAAGCTGGTCGAAATCGTCACTAAGCACGAACTTTACACCCAACTAATCCTACCCAACTAATCCTGACCAACTCGTCGCCGTTGCCGTTCTACCACCACTCTCTCGGCCGCAAACTCGCCATAACACCCTTCCTCGCCTGCTTACACGCGCTGTGGAATTTTCCATCGCTAAGGCACACTCTACATCCCACGCATTTCCACGGAGATATCGTCTTCCTCACCCACTTCGTAACCGATAAACAAAACGAACTGAAGTCTCACACCGAAATTCTGCACTCGTTTCTGCAGAACCTACAGTAGATTTTACTCTTTGATAGCGAGGATTCTTGGATGATGCCGATGCGAAGAAACAGCTTGAATATTCATCAAACCTCCGACGGCTACTTTATGAGTTGTCAGCATGGCAAGCCGTCTGACTCACTACAGCAAGTGATTTTATGTATTATTCGAGAGATGGCAATCAAGAACCAAAACACTTCAGCTATAATACCCTTCGCTGGACAGTGAATCGTTTGCTGGCCAACAAAATACATTCTTCAAAATCTGTCTGGAGCTATTCTGGAAAGCAGGAGCAATGCTAGTTGTGCTGTAGCACTTGTTGAGGCTCACATGGTGTTCTTTTTGCATGCCGATCCTCGCCTTGTCCTACACTTGTTGTTTATAGAATTAAATAAGGCGACGGCGGAATGGCAGCCGGATCCAGCAACCTTCGGCGCTGCTTTTGGCTGCCCTTTGGCCAGATTCTCTTGCCACTTTTCCCACCAACTTCATCCCTCTCGCACATGAGTGTCGACCGTCGATGCTCGTGGGTCTGATCCAGCGCAAGAGCTAATCATCAGGGTCTGGCCAGAAGGGCATTCCCTGGGGCTAAATCAAGAAGAGCGAGTTCAGCGGTTAAATAGTGGTTGGCAGCTTGAGGAAGCGACGGCTCATAAAAGCTTGGTTGGTGACAAGCGTGGTGAAGAAAAGGTCGCTGAACAACAAGGGTCAGAACACGGATGACTTGGGACTTGATTCATACAGCTCGACGCATGCGGAGGCAGTTTTCCTGCCTTCCTCGTTCGAAGCCATCTTCTTTCCCTTTTTCCTTTGAGCATTACGTGGTAAGGATGCCGGACCATCACAAGTTGATCTGCTCGGCCATTGATGACATACCAGCCGACCTGGACTTTGGGGTCTCACTTGGCGATTCGTTCACATCAGTTGCTAGTGTCGACGAATCAGAACTACCTGATTCACAGGAAATGGCGACAAGCGCTCCTGCATCTCAGGACCCCATGGGGCCACCAACTAAAAAACCAAGAATGACAGCAGACCGCTTGCAGCAGCAGAAGATTGACCGATTGAAAAATGAACTCAAGCAGCGAGACGATCAATTCATGCTCCTGCTAAAGCTGCAAACACCATCGAACGCCAGCATTGGAAATGAATCGGAGGGCCTAAGATAAATGAAACAGGAGATCGACCGGCTGAGAGAACAGAACGGGCAGTTCGTGCATTTGCTGAAACAGCAAACTCCGTCAAACGCCAGCCGTGGTGAAGAACCCATGCTTAAAGAGCAACTCGCCCCAGCAGACGCAGCAAAACGATGAGCTAAAGAAGCAAATTAAGGAACCGATGAACATGCTCAAACAACGAATTACCTAGTCCTTGTGGTTTTGCGACAATGGGGATTCTGCTTGCTTGGACCATTTAAGCTTGTGTGAAACCTTTTATTGCAGATAGTTTTAACCTAAATATATAGAACGAAGTGTGAATTATCAAAGCCTTAGCATAGGACTTTCAAACGAGCCTCATCAACCCGTCTTCGATGCAAAGATCACAGAATCCAAACAATCCAACGTGTTTATAGGTGCAGAACAGCTGAATGTACAAGGCCTGTTCAGTAGAGCCAAATGTGAGGGACCTGCTTCACCTCAAGAGTCATTGGCGGAGCCGCCGGAGGGACGCGTCGACGTTCACTGCATTGCCAGGTTCACGCAAGATACACGCATCTCTCTCCTTTCCTCGCAGCATGATGGCCGGATCTATAACGCCTGCTCAGAAGAGCGATGTGAGGGACCTGCTCCACCCCGAAAGTCATCGCCGAGCCGCTGGATGGAAACATCGATTTCCACTAGAACGACGAGTCGGACAGAAGGGAAAAGAGAAGGATAGAAAAGGGGATACACAGCGAATCTACAACCGGGAGGAGAAGGGGGATACAATGCGTTCTGGCAGCGTTCTGGCAGCGTTCTGGCAGCGTTCTGGCAGCGCTCGGGAGAAGGCTTCTATGGCGCTACAGTACCGAAAGACAAAGGTTCATGCAGCGGGGAAAGAGACAGATATAAAGCTGCTTTAAGGTACCATAGTGATTCTGTAGGCAGAGCGCAGTTATGGCGCGAGAGAGGTTGCAGGTTTCTTCCCCAGAGGGTTTCCCTGCACAAACACGTACACACAGCTAGACTCGCATAGGCCAATAAGGTACTGGTAGTCATCGAGTATGAATAATAATAGCGATTGAGATTCCATTAAGATTCCAGTCTATCAGCTAATACCGAAGTCTTCTAAGTGGAAAAGAGGCTGAGAAGGGGCGTTGATAGAGGGGAAGAAATGTCGATATCAAAACTTGGACATCCTTTTCTCAAATGCTCTATTTCCTCTTTTTCTCCTTCGTCACGTTTCCTCATCCACATCCGTCACCCGATTCATCGCTCATCTTTACACCATCCATTCTTCTCCCCTTCCTTCATAATTCGCTCATCCTTTTCTCCTCGCACACCCCTACTATCTCCCAAGAGACTATAAATCACCCAGTCCCACAAAATCGACCAAGATCGATCCCAAAAACCACTAATCATTCCTTTCTACCATTCCCAGAGCCGTCACCCATTCGGTTTCACTTGGATTCGCAACATTGAACCAATGGTAAAAATAGATTCATCCCGAATATTCCAAGACGAATTCCAAACGCAGAGTGATGTCTCGGTAGAATCTTTTGGGTTTGTACGTCTGTGCTATGTACATCCTCCCTATCATGCTCTCTTATATACACAATCACTGACCCACCCCCAACTATCCACTTCTCACAAATCCTTACTGCCAATGATCGTAGCTGCCACGTCTCCTAATTCCGCTAACGTCATCTACCCCAGAATAAGATAAATTAGCCGTCTTCCCATTTTCCTTTTCCCACATTTTTCAAGCCCACTCCAAGATGAAAATATAGATTAAAGGAAATACTCACATCAACCAACTCGTTCGCCTTCGCCCCAGGGATATCCCTGTCTCCAATCCCGTCGCGCAGGATCGAGATATCGTAGCCGAGTTCAGCGCCTATGCGGGTGGTGGAAGAGATGCAGACGTGGGCCTGGGGTAAGTATAAGTTTCGTTTTTGGCGAGGGAGTGGTAGTTTGAGGGTAAGAGAAGTGAGAGTACCATGTAGCCTACTGAGTGTTAGTTGCATTTTGGAGGATAGAGAAGGGGAAGGTAATCACCGCCAAGAACAATCTTCTTCTTTCCTAGCTTCTCAAGGTGGGAATGTAGTTCTGTGTCGGAGAAGGAGCAGGGTTTGACTTTGTGGATCATCTGCCATAAATCCCATTAGCAACCCCCTCTCTCCACAACTTCGCATAAGTTCAGCAGATAGCATCCCAATCCACGAACCTTCTCTCCACTCCCACTCTTAGGTTGCAACTCCTCAAACTCCTCCGCCAGCTCCGTTCCCGGCGTAAACACCGGCGCCCCTTCGGGTGTCCCATGCACCACATGCACCACGTCCCCCTTGGCGCCTCTGTATTTCTCTAAAACATCATGGAGCACCTTGCGCGAGGAGGAGACGTCGGAGATGGCGAGCGCGCCGTGGTCGTACTCGTTTTGGGCGTCGACGATGATGAAGACGCTGTCGGAGGGGGTGGGCTTGGAAGGGGGAACCCCGAGGAGGGAGCGGAACGATTTGCCGGATTGGGGGGGTGACATTCTCGATGGGAGGTCGTGCTGGTGGTCTGGGAAGATTGATCGTGGTGGTGGTGGTGGGTTGTGCAATTGTCAGTCTGTGTACAGTTGCTTGATCAGTAATAATGTGTGGGACTGAAGATGACGATAATTTTGACATAACCCCGCGCTCTTCACGCTCCTATTGTCCGATTGGTAGAATAGCCATATTCTCCCGAAAATGCACTAGTAAAATATTGCATCCTGAGAGCCTCTAGACCCTGGCAATTTCATGACTGTTGACCTCATGCGCTGTGTGCTCGATAGGCGTTACATCGTCTCACATCGTGAGAAGTTTCAAATTTCAGTCCTCGAGTTAGAGTTCGCACTCGACCATATGATTTGAAAGCCGCGGACCCACAGATGCATTTATTAGTCCGTCTTGAAGGTCGATTGACGAAGACGACTGGCCATGTGTAGTATAATCCCTTCTGATTCTTACCTCTCCATGGACGAGTTTCTCCCCTCTATATTTTCTCTGCTCATGCACTTTCGAGAATAGAGCATTTGATTTATATAGCCGCTTTTGAGGGCTTCGACTCGTATTTCCCTTCTCTCTTCGCGTCATCTCTTGGTTGGTGACTGTAGAGCGGAATTTGACGAAACAATTTCCTCTTCCTCGTCCTTTAGGTCGGAAAGTGTACAACGCGTCGAACTGTCAACATGTAGGTATGGAACTCGTAGGGTGCTGTGGCTCTTGGACTGAGAAGCTCTCGAAGAAATAGCTGTGATACTCAACCACTTTTTGATACCGTTGCATTGTTGTTCCAGGACGATGAGCGTGCAGATAAGTCTAGGCTCGTCGATGGATCTTCCCTTGGTGTAACATGTGGACTAGATTCCCACACCGCTCCCACTGACGGGCGAAAAGGTTCATGACATTCTAAACATCACTCTGCATGCCAGAAGAAGGGCGTCCTCAAGTTTCATGTCGACAGAAGAGAGACTAAGGTAGAGTAAATCAAATTTTCAGATTTGGAAATGGGGAGATTTAGGAATAGCCTCTTGGGGACGTAGCTTACACTCATACCGCAGACTTGATCAGTGCATGGCAAAAACTCCCTACGTCTTTGAAGTAATTTGACTCCATGCTCACGCTTCTAGTTATGATTTTCACCAGTCAACACCTGTCTTCCTTCACATCTACTTGATTATCTACCTACCTACTCACCTACCTAAATACTCACCTAGCTATCAATCTACCCGTCTCCTTACCTGTTCATCCACCCACTTCTCATTATGACTTCATGACTATCTCATTCTCGCCTCAACGAGAGTTCCAGTTCTGTTATTTAGAAAGCTATAGATCGAGAGTAACGAAATATGATGAACGAATAAAGAAGAATCACGTCGATAAATGAATCGCTTCATTCCTCTCAACAACCTCTTCGATCTATCGTCGTACTTCTCTTACTCTTTCACCACCTTTCATTCATGATGAAGTCTCGATAACACAAGAACGAAAGAGTGGAAATACAACAGTCGACCTTCTTCGACGATTTCTCTTCATTCCAATGTGGCTCTCATCTTCAAGCCTTGAATTCGTCAAAGTGTCACAGAGACTATGTGCGTAAAAGAAACGGCCTAGATTCTAGTGGTAGCACTACTTGAAGAGCAGAGACTTCCGACTATAGCTTTCTCATTGTTATTCAACTTTAATCTGCTATTCTCGCTCGTTGTAGATTGCGTAGTCGCTCATGTAGACATATATCGTTGATATACTCAGTATAGTAGTTAACAAACCTCTGAGCTCGACAGAAGGTGATCAGCTTCGGTAAAGACACAAATGAGACGCAGCTGTTAGATATGATTACAGATATTCGGATTGTTTCAGAGATATAAAACCTTTTCCATTGAGGGTCGATAGAAGTCTTGATACGCACTGCTTACTTCAATCTACGAGTCTGCTACGGCTGTCAGAGTTCTCATCTTGGTTCTGCGGTGAAAACTAGGCTAGATGGACTAGATGTGAATGCTGTCATGAAAATATCATTCTACATACAAATCTGGTAGCCCAGGGGCTCTTGACTCCGCGCTTGACTTGGTGGGACTGTTGTCTAGATTCACAGTCTTCTATATAATCTGCCAGATAAAGTTTCTGATACCACAAGTACTCCTGATGATGTTCGCTACGAGCTTCCCTGCACAGAATAACGGTTGAATGAGCAAGACGTGCCGCATCTGCGGATTTATTCTGCACCAGCATTGTCGAAGAAAAATTCCACATAGCCTTCCGAGTATCGATATGCCCGTAGCTCAGGATTTCTCTTCGAAATTCAAGCATCTTTGCCTCTATTTCCTCCGCCTTATCATAAATCTTTTGGTTGAAGTAGTTAATTCTCAACCCAGCCATGCCGTCAATGATGTTCAAGTTCGTCTCTCCTAAAGTTCGTTTTTGATATTCAACTGCCCTTAAGCGAAGCTTCAGCGCCTCATCGTAGCGATCTTGCCTCTCATAGATCAAAGCCAAATTAGTCATGCTCTCTATAATATCGGGGTGCCTTTCATCAAGAAATTCTTGACGACATTTAAGTACAATGCTGCAGAGCTTCTTCGCTTCAACAAATCGTTCTTGACAAAAGTAAGTGTGAGAAAGGTCACGCACGAGGTTCACAACAATAGGGTGTCTCGGACCTAGTGTCTTGATGCCTCTCTTCAGTATGTCATCTTGTAGTTGTTCTGCCTTATCTCAGCGTCTTTGTCATTTATAGGTCACCGACAATCGTCGCAAGCTATAGAGTGTTTGAAAATGGCTCTCTCCGTTCAGGCTCCTAGTGACTGTGTACAACTGAATGCACGCATATTCCGCCTCAGCATGACAATTTACAAGGTAAAATGCATCCAATAACAAATTCACAATAAAAGATAGTCAGGGAATTTTATTCCATCCGACTTTGTCGACAAATCTCATGGTATCTATGGCCAACGCACTCGATTCCTCAACGCGGCCTTGAAGTGCACGATCGCGTGCTACTCGACTCATTATTACTAATTTTTCCGAGAGCGATGGGCCTAGTACCTTCGTGCATCTTTCCAACATCTCGTTTCGAATGTGCATTGCCTCATCGAAAAGGCCGAGATGAAAAAGAGTCTCAACTAGTAGCGAGGTGTGGGATAGCGTAGTAGGATGGAAGTCTCCCAAAAGAAAACATTCACAGTCGATCAGCTGACGAAAGGCCTTTTCTGCACCAGCGTAATCTTTAGATCGGAACAGACTCTGAGCCATGAGCAAGAGAATATCTCGAGTAACATCGTGCCGATCTCCAAGTACATCTCGACTTACGACTAAAGCTCGCTGCGTGGTCAATCTTGCTAGGCTATGGTCACCACTGGAGCGCAATGTACGAATCACGAATGACAGGAGGAGAACAGTAGATCTAGGCCATATAGGGCCTCCCGATGTAGGTTCAAGTGTCAATCTTGAATCTTGAAATGCTAGTGGAAGGTCGGATGGATGTTTCCCAACTTTGAACTGTTCACAAGTCAAAAGCACCATTGCATGTGGCAGATACTGTAGATAGGCTGCTCGCCTTTCAGTCGCCTCACGGTGGTATCGCATATTAAGCAATTCGACGGCTTTTGCTATCCAAAAATTGAAGCTGTTTTCCGAATGCAACCAATTGCGCATCGCTAAGCGGACCAGCCGGTGAAGGTCATAAGATCGATCCTCCAGATGAGCAATTGAGGCCTTGGCATCCCGTAAACTAATCAATGAAAAGGCTTTCAAAGTACCCAGAGATTTCTCCATAGTCAAGGAATCACCGACGAAGGATAGGAGAGACTCTGGAATAGCCTGAGCATCGAACATACTCATTATCGATAAGATGTCAGCAGCTGCACTGTCGTGCTCCCGGATGTAGTCAAATGAGATTGCCCAAGTGGTAGCCACAGGGTTCTTAATATCCGGATCTCGAGTATCATCCTCAAAGTCTTCGGTGAGTAGATGCATCTGAGATGCATCGCCCTCACCGTACAGCTGCAAGTAGCGTTCAGCCGAGATTTGGTTCTCTGTGATGAAGGAAGCCGCTTGTACTAGCGCCAGTGGGATATTCCCAAGCTCTTCGGCTAGTTCTCTGCGGTTGTTGTCTTCTCGCACCTCATGACCAAGCCTGCTTTCTAGGAACTGATGTGATTCATCTGGTGATAGTACCGGTATCGATATGGTGTTCTTTGCAGTTGCGAATTTGATACCGACTTTTCGGTATCTTGTTGTCATGAGTATCGATCCGTTGTTTGATCGAGGAAAGTAGCTCGCAAGATCACTAGACTGAGGGCCGTAGAGCATCTCCATATTGTCCGCATTATCAATAACGAGAAGCCACCTCCCAGATTCCTCGCCCTCCAGCCAGTCTTTCACTAGCTAGAGTACATTAGTCTGGGGAGCATCGCATCCTGGCATAGCTACTTTTCTGACAATGTCGAAGTATGACTTCTTCAACCGTTCAGCATTACCAGCATGCACCCAAAATACGGAATTCTCCTTGGAGCTTTTGAAATTATTCGCAAATTGAAGTGCTATTCGAGTCTTGCCAACACCACCCAGGCCCACTAGCGCTATTCTTGAATGTCTGCCGGTCTGACAAAGCTTAGTACCCAAGGTACCCATAATCTCATCCCTGCCGGTAAAGTTATCGGACCATTGAAGAGGAGCCATGTAATAGGTCTTGCGCGTAGAAGCTGGCGCTGAAGCCGCAGTTATGGTAGCCGATGACATTCCCGCTACAAGTGAGGTTATTTGAGCTGCAGTGGGCGCTGTGGCGACATGATGGTACGTTAAGAGCGTTATGTAACTCTCAATGCTTTTCACTATTTCTTCCACCTTCTTATCTTGCACTATGCTCGATATTGCCTTCAGACCACGCTTCCATCTGGAAGATCCTTCTACAGGAATTACTTTGTCCAAAATGTCGTTCAAATCTTCCAGCGTCTTTCCACACTGCTGGATAACTGGTACTAATGCTTTGCATGTCGTTTCGCCCAATTCTCTAGCACGTGCTTGTTGCTCTGTTTTATGTAAGGTGCTCACAACTAAGGGTACCAGAGTCTGAAGGGTTCGAAACGCTTTCGGCAAGTCCTGAGTATTTTCAAGTGCTTCTTTGACACGGTCGATCGCCTTATTGCTGAATTCGACGACGGAGAAAACGTTAGCTAGTATTCCAAGGACGACAAGAGCTTCGGTGCCGCTCATGGCCGATCGTGGAGATTAGATGGAGCTTCGCTGGTGGTAGTGACAATGTCGCAGATGGCTTCTTTTGACTTGTAGAGACGTTGGCAGTGCTTTGATGTTCGGTGCAATAGAACGTCGCTCTTCAGTGGCATAAATCGTAAGCATGGCTGCCTTGACCTACTGTAAGCCACCTCATCGGATGCCTGCAGCGAGACACGTCACGCCTCGCACAACGGAACTCCTAGGGCGATATCCAAGGCTATGGGGCCAAGCTGTAAGAGAATACATCGAAGCATGTGCCGCTGAAACCTAGCATTACATCCCAAAATGACCACAGTCCTACTGTGTACTACTAAGTTGGTGGCAGCGACAAAGAAACGTTAGCTACTGGTAGCCCGTACATATTAAATCTTTGAGTGATGTACCTCCTCTCCTTCTTTTACGCTGCTGCCAAAGATGTGATCTAACGTTCTCTGTAGTCATAAATGATGTCCGGTCCACGCAGTACTCTAAAACCTGTCATTGCTTTGTTTCGCCATGGCCAGTCCTTTGGCGTTCTGGGAGTATGTGAAACGTGCCAATACCTCGTCCTGTTACAGTCGGTTGACTCCCCTTGATCGTGGCCATGGAACGTCATGTCTGCTTGTTTGGAAGCAGCGAAAGTTAAGGTAAGGCTAGTTGACACAAATTTCCCTTTGAATTCGAGATCAGCAATTTAGCCTTTCCATAGCATACCAAGGGCCATCATATGTTCCACGTTTAGGAGCCTGCTGCTATTACTGATGGTAAATTAGCTGGGTGGTAATGAGGAACTCTGGATGGCGGATAAGTAGGTATGTTGTGGGAGGCCAACCGTAGGTGATAGACAATGGCATATACCATGGGATCTTATGATTCCTAACGGGTTTTCAAAAAAGCTCTATTGGTAGGCTACTGACCAATAGTGACATGTGGATAGTGCTAATCTTAGACCTGAATACTAACGTTTGGAAGAGTTGTTTTATATTGTGTTGTGCAAAATCTGTTCAGCAGGCTAATAATTTTGAAGCTCCACCAGTACGCACAGAGAAAAACATATTAATGACAAGAAAAGTATAGATTTCAAAAGACTGACATGAATTTCTATACGAACAAGGAAACAAGAACGGCAAGGAGCGTTTCCTTGTGTACCACAACAGAGCCAAACTTGCTGGATGTAAACCTTGCCGACGGGTCACAGCATTGTTTAGTTTGAGGCGTTCAGATTCTCGTTTCGAAACTACCTGTTTATCCTTGGGAAGAGCGTGTCAAGTGATAGGCTTGGCTTGTAGGATTCCACATTACGACTTGACGACTAATGCTCTACTTATAAATATTGGAAAATGTTGGAGGTGGTCGAGTCACACATATGGCTTCCATTGGCCATTAGATTCAGACTGCTACCGTGTATTTTTATGGCACATGGCAGGCAGTAGATAATCGTTGATGCATTGCCATAGTTGACGGGCTTTTGGTTGAATTATGGAAGATGGGTCCTGCAATTACGCTGAGGCGCAGGCCTGAGGCGCACAAGGATGCCGACATGCTTCGAACGTTCTATTGACAGCATGACACTCGAATCATAAATTTTCCCTCACTTTCCCCCTCTTCAAGTCGATGGGCAGTACCAGTATGTCACTTGAATCGATAATCCGTAATCCTCAAGTCTTCGTCGATTAATAGCATGGCCGCCCCACTGCGTAAACGCCATGCCACCCACAATACGCAGCATGGTGGAATGGACATCCGCATGGCAGCGGCAGTCGTATGTTCAGTAGCCACATGCTGCATTACATGGACTACGGCCACAGACCCTCATGCCAGAGAGCACTATATCTGGGATTGGCAAGCAGTGCCTTGGGATCTGCTACCCGTAGGTGTCACCAACTGCGTCCTATACAATCATACTAATTTTCAACCTCTACAGTGAGTGCAACACAAACGCTTCAGTGGACAGTACTATAATGACGCTACGTCTGGGCACGATGGATACTACGCCTATACTGGAGACGGCAGTGGTAGGATCTGGGTACCGTCGAAGAATGCAACAACATGCTCTAGCTTCGACAACTGCGCGGAGCAACACGCCTTTATAGATTGGACACATCACAGGCCTTTCGTTGAGTTGGTGGGCTGTGCTTTCACCTGGCTAGCGTTGTATGTTCAGCTCTGCGGGCACCACGGTGTCATTCTAGCTAATGAGTCTTCTCTGCTACAACATCTGCCACTTTGTTTTCTTCTTTATGGCTTGCATCGACCTGTCGAAAGATCGACGAGAACATTCATGCGACTCCGCTAGCTCACCAATATGCATTCGCCGCCGCAGAGAAGGGCCCGCTACAGCCAACAAGATATGCATAGCGGCTTCGAGAGGCAAATAAGGTATAAGCACAAACCGAGACAGCATGCAGCGCTGTCGGTCGAGCACCATAGCAGAATACGCTTAGATTCCATCAAGCCGCCAGGCAATCACCAAATGGCTACCTGCAACGGAAAAATACTCTTAAGCGACAGCGCTATGTAAGTCGGTTTGGCGTTTGTGTCTCGGTACTGGTTTGTGGATTTCACTAATGGTAATGGAAGGCTGGCGTGGAAGATGAGGGATAAACATTCGAATTTACGTATTTGGTGATGCCAGGGGAGAGGGCAGAAGCGACTGGCAAGTCGAGAGGGCAGTGTGGCACTAGGCGCAGACGGAAATAGGGGAGTGGGGATGGGGCGTAATGATGATCCGAGAATCAGGGCTGGTTTTTAACGGCTGTGCTCTGTGGGTTGGTGATGAGGTAGGGTAGTGATCCGTTGGAGGCTATGCAACTATCTATGCTCACGATCTTGGAGTTGAAGTTCCACCGCCGATGGCAGCAATGATCTGTCTGCTTTTTCGGTTATACCTCTCCAGTCTTCAAATCCATCAACAAGGTCACATTGTACCTGAACCGAATCAACATCGCTTTCCAAGACCGAGGACTAGGTACGACCTGACATTGGAATGACACGAGTATTTCTCGACTTTACTAGTTGGACTTCATGAGATTGATAGTCCTGGTCCAAGTGTCAGTTTTCTTGAATAGTTCGGGATGGAAAAGTCTTCCAAAGCTTTAACGTAGAAGTCTTGATAAACATTCCTCCAAGAACGACTTCTCTTCTGGTGCGTATATATATCATATCGTATTGTTCGACAGACTCTTCATTCAATTGTAGGTATTCAAGCATCATCTGTTTCGCTGTGGTGAAAGAGAGAAGCGTCCTTGCCTAAAACCAAACATCGATCTGTATTGCTATGATAGACTCCGTCTATTTAGCGGGAGAGATTAAGGAATGAAGTCGAATTTAGATCTAGTGCTCTACGTAGAGACGATATTGAAAGCAAGCCAAATAGAGATCTAGATGCTCTATGAAACGCCATCCCTCTAGAAGCTCCCCCCACCTAAAACTCCATCCATCCCAACCTTCACCACCTCCTTTCTTCTTACCTCAAAACTTCTTTCCCATAACCGCAGCCCACTCCACCAACCCCGCAATCCCCTCACTAACATCTTTCCGCCTCGGCACATCATGCCCACCCCCATGATCAAACATCCGCCTAACCCTCTCATCGCAAAACCACGCCAACTGCGTACTCGCCGGGAACCGCGGATCCATACTCCCAAACACATGCACCGTCGGGATCCGAATCTTTAGCCCCTTGGGCATGCGCGTGAAGTCAAGCCCAAACACATCCTCAGCCTTGGTCTCGGCATTGGGATCGAAGGAGTTGACGTGCGGGCCCGTGGTCCAGCGATCCGCGCCCCGGGACACGATGGCCTCGGTGCCAGCCATTTCCTGTAAACCCTTCTTCGACCGCTCGTCCCATTCCCGCGCCTCCGAGGTGACATCCACGCCCAGATCCTCCAGTATAGCCAGCTGCACTCCGCCGCAAATGAAAATCGCGCACTTGAACGGCGGCGGCACCTCCGGCGTTTCGGCAGCGTGGCACAGTAGCATACTAGCCACCAGCGCGCAGCCCTGCGAGAACATCATCACGCCATCGTAGGGGCCGTCGCGGGCGAGGATGTCGGAGAGCCAGGTGTGCGCGGCGCGGATCTCGGAGGCGGAGGTGCCTTCGTAGAGGGAGTAGAAGGGGGGTGGGTAGAAGAGGTCGATGCCGGCGGCGGGGGTGGAGGGGAAGGGGCCGTCGATGAAGTCGAAGGTGTGGGCGTTTGGGGGAAGTTTGTGGCGGAAGGAGGCTGGAGAAGGGGGATTAGTTGCGGTCTTGAGGAGGTCTGGAGGAGGCGGATGGGGAACTGAGTTGGGGGGTTACCGGTTTGGGATTGAAAGATTGAGGCGCTGGTGCCTTTGCCGTGAAGGCAGAGGAATCTCATGACTGGAAGGGGAAGCCTTTCCCTCAGATCATCGCGAAGTGCTTGGATGGATTCTATGGTTTGATGACTTGAACAAGGGCTAGAATCTAATGTCTGGAGAATGTGGCGCTTTCAACGGGGACATAGGATTATTTGCTGGGGAAGGAAATGAAGATATACAATTCTTTAGTAGACATAAATCATTTCTATAAGAGAGATAGTAAAGAGAATGAAGGAAAGACAGCAGAGGTAAAGAAGATGTTGAACGTCGCCGTCGATGTTCGGTGACCGAGGAGCGGCGGTCGGAACCGTCGGATCACGGCTAGTGCCATTGCAAATTAGCCATATCGGCTAGTTGAGAGGTCATTATGGTGGGAGTTATTATACGCAAAGGCAGATAGTGAGTTGCTGACGAGGTGTATATTGAGAGAAGAAGCAGACATGGATAATCGTCTAGATCTATGATATATATGTACATTTCGGAGTTGAAAGGATTAGAATTCTAGCTACAACATGCAACTGCAATTTCTGTAATCCCATGCCGGTACTTGAAGAAACCTGGTTCCGATTCTGTGAAGAGTAATGTCGCAATGGTAAACCGTTGCAGCAAGTTTCAAGATTATACGATGTGGGACCTGAAACCCAGTTGATGGGCAGAAGCTGATAAAGGAAGGCGCGATTATTGAGCAAGCAGTCGCGCCCCTTTAGTAAATGGTTCGAGCCCTTGGTCCCAAGATAGATGAAAAAGAAAACCGAGACCATGATCTTCAAGCTCTCTCGGCTGGAGGTGCTTGCCTCGCTTTCTTGACACTTTTCCATTCCATTACTAGGGCTCCAACAATAGACGCGCAAGACACTGCTAGTGCCACATCGAATGCGTGCGCCAATGCCTCGTTGTATATTGCAAGGACACCGCTCAACTGATCCGAAGTTACAACAGCCCTGAGATTGGTAGCCCCGGTGGTGATTACAGTTTTGGGGTTTAGTCCTGCGACTTTGGCAAGCCCAGAAACGAGGTCGTTGTCGAGGATGTTTTGGCTGACGGATACAAAGATAGCGCCACCAAGCGATTGCGCAAAGAACATCAAAGAAGCGCCAACTGGAATATCTTGCCTTGGGAGAACTGTTTGTGTACCAATGGCTGATTGCTGCATGCCAAGTCCGAGACCGAATCCGTAAATAACCTGGTAGCCGATCCACTCCGCATGACCCGTGTTTTGCTTGAACGTAGTGATAAGCGCAGCTCCAGCAGACATTATAATTGAGGACGCAATCATAAACGGAGTATAATACCCAAGCTTAGAAACTAGACCTCCGCTGAAGATGCTAGCGACGACGAGGGCAATGACAAGAGGGATATTGTCGATTCCAGATTTAACGGGACTTACACCTTTGATAGCCTGAAACCAGATTGGTAAGGTGAAAACCATTACCTGCAAGGAAGCCCCAATGCAAATGGAATACCAGACGGCGCCGGCTATGCTCCGCTGTTTGATGATACGAGGAGGGACGGTGGCTGATTCCTGTTTCCATATTTGAATGGCGACAAAGGTGATGCTCAAGACGCCGAAGAGGACTAACAGAGCAATGATACGTTCATCACTCCAAGCATAAGTTGAGCCGCCCCATTGCAACGCCAACAGGAGACACACTGTGCTTGGGAGGAAGAACAAAGTTCCCAGTGGATCGAGTTGGATGAGTTGCTGTCGAAGGGATTGATTGCCTTTTTCGGGACTGGGTAGCTTGAGTATGACGAAGATAATGGCAACAGTAGCAGCACCTATTGGAAGGTTGATATAGAAGCACCATCTCCATGACACATTGGCCGTGAAAGCTCCACCAAGAACCGGTCCAACGACAGATGCTATTCCAAAGCATGCGCCAATGATGCCTTGGAATATTGGTCGTTTGTGAAGGGGAACAAGATAAACGATGATGATGATAGCTCCGGAGAAGACGCCAGCGGAACCTAGACCAGCGATGGCTCGCCCGACGATAAAGGATTTGGAGTTCGGTGCAGCGCCGCACACAACCGACCCGATCTCGAACAGTCCAATGGCACTCAAGAAGACCCATTTGGGCGAGTAGAAAGTGTAGATTTTGCCGAAGAGGAGTTGAAAGGCACAACTAGTTATCAAATAGGAGCTACCGTACCATCCTACATCACCCAAAGAGTGGAACTGATCGGTGATGGTAGGCACAGCGGTTCCAATGATGGTTCGGTCCTAGGAACTGGTTAGCCCAAATCTAAAAGGCAAGGCAAAGGAAGATGGAGAGACGAACAAGAGCAACGAGAAATACAGCGAGGTACAGGGCTATCGATACCAGCACAAATTCTCTGAGAGGTGGGTATTGCGTCTCATCCGCCGCTGTAGGTATTTCGATGGACAGTTCTTCGGGTGTCTTCCCTGGGTCGACAACAGGCGACTGTTGGTCTTTTTCTGAGCTCATGGCGATTTTATCGGAATAATGCTACTAAGGAACGTGATGGTAGAAATTTCAAAAGGTAAATATTGGCGCTTCTAATGGATTGTGAAAGGTATAACACAATGAGAGAAAGGGAGTACGAGGAGATATATGTACTCGAGAGCCACATGTGGCCTTTACGGAGGATTTCACTTGCACAATGTCCGCCATCGAGAATAGTAATATAATGGACCGCAAGATCGTCACACTGAAATTTCTCGGACCATGTCAGATTTCGGGTCCAACTCACTCAAGGCGGTCCTGTATTGCTTGTACTTCCCATCGTTTCGGGCCCGTCTGAAATCTCGGGCCCGAGGCCAGGGCAAGAAGCGAGTTTGACTGCATACTAGTACAGCCATACCGCAGACTTTGGTCTTGGGTTAACAGTCAGTACAGCGAGGAGAATACTCACACGATATCTCAAAGGTAGCCAGATATACTCAATCGTTTGAAACCAAGGAGGCACTTACTTGTATGAGGGAAGAGAGTTGCTCGCGCCTGACGGAGTTTAGATAGCGCGCGTCATATTTTCGCTTAGTCATTCACACGCGGCGATCTTCCAATTTCTCACCACGACCAGCAGCTTCTCCCAGGATGTCAACAACAGCAAATTCCGGGCCATCCATGCCTTTGCAAGATCTACCCATTTCCCTGAGACCGAAAGAGCAATCTTGCCTGCGATGTGCTCGGCGCAAGGTGAGATGTGATCGGAACAGCCCTTGCTCCAACTGCCAGAAATCTCAGGCCGAATGCGTCTTCGTCGCCCACGCGCCTTCGCGCCGGCAGAAGAGAAAGCGCCATGATGAAGACCTGCTGGCCAAATTGAAACGGTATGAAGAGCTCTTAACAAGTCATGGTATCGACTTCGATGGTTACGATGGCCCAGAAACGACACAGTGTTCTGTCCCTGATAAGACCATCGTTCACGAAGGCAGAAACACCAAGAAGGAAGTCTCTCCGACGCTTCAACCTGGTAAACTGATCTTGGAGCATGGGGAATTGAGATACGTTGACAAGTAAGTAACAGATATCAAAGCCCGCCGAAATTAAACACCAATTAACGGCTTCCTTGAAACAGCGATCTGTGGACCGGTCTGAGCGAAGAGGTACAGTGCATCGTTAGCCCAATCAGTTCTTGCTTTTATATATGTATCCATCCTTAACTATGCTCCAAGTCGCTGTCACATTGAGCCAACTCTGACTCTCAAACTCAGTTCCGAGAACCAAAGGAGTTACTACCTGAATCCTCTGAGGAAGAGAAATTCTTGGCATCGACCCAAAATACCAACCACTCGACTAATGTTGATGAAGCCTCGTTGCTTTTTGGGTCGCCTTCTCCAACGGTGAACTTGATCGACCTCCATCCCCAGCCCGTACACATCTTCAGATTATGGCAAACTTTTCTAGACAATGTCAACCCTCTGACCAAGATTATACACGCGCCCACAATGCAGCAGCTAGTTCTTGAGGCAGCTGGCGATCTAGAACATGTGACACAGGGGCTAGAGGCTTTAATGTTCGCCATCTATACTTTCGCAGTGACCTCCTTAAGCACCATCGAATGTGAAAGTATGTTTGGAGAGGCAAAGTCAACGCTGTTGGCTAAGTATCGCCTTGGAACTCAGCAAGCACTCGTTAGCGCAGGTTTCCTTCGGTCTTCAGATTTGGTAATTCTTCAAGCATTTGTACTTTTTCTGGTGTGTAACCCATTTTCCCGCTTTACGTCTCTACCGCATGCTGACAGGCAAGCTCTCGGTTCGTCAATTCTATGACCACCGTTCGCTTTGGGCAATTACCGGTGTTGCTGTCCGGATTGGCCAGAGGCTCGGTCTTCATCGCGACGGCACCTCCTTAGGTCTATCGATATTTGAGAGTGAAATGCGGAGGCGTCTCTGGTGGCAGATTGTAATACTCGACAGCCGAAGTGCGGCGCTTTCTGGCTCAGGCGCCTCAGTCATGGCTCACTTGTGGGACACAAAACCCCACTTGAACATTAACGATAGTGACTTGAGCCCGAATATGAGAGAGCCACCATTGGAACATACAGGCTTAACAGAAATGACATTTTGTATGCTTCGCCTCGAAATTGGCAGGTTCATGCAACACTCAGACTCCTCGGGTACTTTTGATGGCGAGAAACACAGCTCCAGTAGCATTGCGATGCTTCTTGTTGAGAGAGACAAACCCATTGACGAACTGGAACGGGTTCTTCAGCGTAAGTTTCTAAGATTCTGTGATCCTATGATACCTTTGCACGTGCTCGTTGCCGGTGTGGCGAGGTGCGCTATTTGTAAGTTCCGACTCATCGCACATCACCCTCGACAATACTCGGAAGGGCTCAAGACTATGCCACAGAGAGAGAAGGATATGCTCTTCTCCAATTGCTTGAAGATGGTCGAGGAAGCCAACATTATCCATTCAAACAAAAGCACACAACGATTTCTATGGCATGTCAAGGTATATTTCCAGTTGGAAGCACTTGCATATACGCTCAGTGCACTGCGCCAGCGCACAACAGGAGATTTGGTGGCTAGAGCTTGGAGCCAGCTTGGTCAGCTTTTCGAGCATTACCCGGAAATGCTAACCGACAGGAAGAACGCCTTGTTTGTTGCAATTCAAAACATGACCATCAAGGCTTGGGAAGCACGTGAGACAGCATTCGCACGCGACAGCCAAAGTCACTCTGGGACGAAACTGAAGCCACCTCGTCTCATCTCAACTCTACTTTCCCACAGAAGGCCTATCATGACTGCCTCAGCCGTGGCTTTGAATATGGACGATTGCTCTCATATGCCATCTCGTTCACAAATGAGCGAACAACATCAGACCAACGATATATATCCGAGTGACCAAGGTTTTTTGAGCGACATCAGCAGCAACTATGGTCTACCCATAAGCTCAGACTCCTTTCAGGCTGATTTGGATTCGATGGAGTGGGCCTACTTGGATGAGCTACTAAGGTGATCTGATCTGCAGAGGTTTGATGGCAGTGGATGATATCGGAGCTAAACCAGTATTGGCTATTGGTTTGATAGCGTCACCTTTTACCGGTCCATCGAACGTTGCATATTTGGCCATTGGCATGCAATTGTCCCTTTAGCCACGTTTATGCGAGACTGTATCAATCCAGCAAATGGAAAGCATTCATAGGTTCTCAATGTCCCTCCTAGACCTGTATTCCCTGGAGGCAGCCCTTCCGTGGTTATCTTTCTCGGTTCCGACATAATACCTAAGCAACCTCGAATTCGACTTCACCAGTTTCTATGACGAACACCAAATCATTCGGTCTTTGCCCATTGTATACCTACCATGCTCATCTTTTCCTTCCATCTCCTCTCCGTCTCTCCACTGCTTGAATTTGACTCCTTCGAGCGTTTCCAATCCACCTTGTGCCCAGACACTTATCTGTCAAAGAAATTTTGTGTCGCTCTCCAGTATTCAGCCCCGTCTCAGCAATTTCTACTCTGCTTACCTTATGCCGGACTTCCAAGTTTCCATCGACTGGAACGGTCACAAATTCCCAACTGTCTCGCAGATCATCTGGGTCCCATACATAATGGGGCCAGCCACGCGGCCAAATCTCGATGCATTTATGTGTTGCCGTCTTCGGTGAGGTGCATACAATGTTATTGAAGGAGCGATTGTGTGTATCACCCAGAGCATTGAGATGGGTCGCTAAAGTGATGGGAGATTTGGTGTTTGGTGAGGCTAAAATGCGGGCGGTGACTACGATGCGAAATGGCGATGAAGGTAAGGACTCGAGAATCGGCGATGATATGGTAATAGTCAGGCCTATTTTCACTTTAGGGGTGGGCGACCTATGTGACGGCGGCCTGTCAGTATAAGCGCAGCAGAAAGGGCATACACGAAACGAACGAAAAAGACGACCATGTCCCCTTGCGGTCATCCCTTCGATCGTTCTGCTACTAAGGTTGTCAGAAGACTTCGTCTTTTCTTGGTATGCTATGCGATCGCACAGCTTTCAAAATTGTTGTGAAACTCGTGGAATGTCCTCGAGAGAAATGGATCTTCTCGTGGCTGAGGTACTTTCAGAAGTCGGATAATGATGATCGTGATAGTCAGTACTATACTTTGGAGATTTAGCTATTTCAGAGGTGCCGCCTTCTTCTGCCTGCTTCTGTAGGAAAGCCCAACAAGAGGTATAGAAGTGACGAATGATAGATAGCAAGCTCGGCAACTCTGATGTTCACCTTCACAACACAGCATGAACAACGACGAAACAGATGGTCGCACAGGTCCGTCTCACCGCCCTTGTTGTTGAGTCTTGCAGCCCTGTGTCATGCAAGACCACTCATTCAGAATTGCAATGAGCGTCTTCCCGTCCCACAACTCGTGCCATATCTCAGAAGCGGCACTGGTCAGCAACCTCCACGATTGGCTTTCATATGCGTGTTTTTTTTGGCGCAGCATACTGCGCAGCATCGTACGATGCCTACGCCGTGCCAAAAAAATTTCTTGCACTCTTCATCTAGGTACTCTGGGAGATTACTGCTTCGAGTTTCATTTCATGAAGTGAAGAGTACTTTTTTGATTCGCCAATTTTGTGACTGCAGCCAACATGAGCGTCGTGTATGTGTTTGTGTGAGCAGAAATCATGGATCAATACCATGTACAATGATAGAATCTAAAAAACCTCTTCGAGCTTCTTCAATTATTCATCCTAACCTTCCCCAACATTCGAGCCACTCACACATTTCCTAGACCAAATATGAGAGTCATCTCCTTTACACTCCTAGGATTCTTTTGCCTCATTCCGGTTGTACTAGCAGGCAGAACTTCGAACTTGCACAACACTCTTACTCTATGCAATACAGAGCCTGGTATCGTTCTGACTTTCCCACCATCCAAAAGGTTCCCAATTCGCGCAGAACGCAGACATACAAAGTCATTGCATACTTCTCAGGTGAAAAGGGACCTGAGTGAAAGATGTGATGTTGTGACCTATGATTCAAACTGTGATAGCGCTCCTCCGTCTCAAAGCACTTATGGACTCAGGACGGGATTTTCGACAATGAAGAGTGTTCTAAATTGGCCTACCTAATTCTAAGCTACAACTCTTGCTTCTCAAGCCGCCAGTATTGACAAGAGTAGCCTTGCGTAAGCAGCTCGACTGCACATCCGGACTTCGATGGGTTGCTGACAAGGGATCAGATTCGAGAACGAAGCAGGGAATGTCGTCGCAGCCGATGCACCTGCCCACCAAGGTGTCGGTGTCACCAGCCAGCTTCCTTTGGTCTTGGTCGTGACGGCAGAAGACATGAATGTCGATCCTGTGTCTTTCAACTATGATGATCAGGCTTGAGCTTATGTGAATGCGAATCATCGCTGTAATTTTGAGTCTTACGATAGCGGCTCTAGGCAGGGAGTTTGCGGTTTCACGTGTTGAATGAAGTTGGGTAAGTCACTGCGATCAAGGTTGTGGCAACATGGGGCTTTCAGGATTCGCCGCTGTTTCGAGTACCGGGTGTATGAAGAAATTGAGTTTACACACACATGCGGCTCAGAACCAGATTGAGTTTTACCTAGCTCCGAGAATTCCCCTAATACTAAAACCGTAATCACATCATCTCATATCATCATGAGCTATTGAAGACATTCGGGATTCCGACTCCGTTTTTGGGCTCTCGGGGAGTTGTTTCCAAGAACAATGGAAGCACAAGTTTCCCAGTACAGAGAGGAGGAACGACTTATTCCCGGACATATGGTCTACCACCGTTGTACTGCTAACAACGTGATTACCTTCATACTCTTAGTACCTCTTGTTCCTAGAGTATAAGCTCATCCAATTTTCCTCGCATCTCTTCACCTTGGCTCTTACCCACAATAATTCGGCCTCCATTTAATCCAATCGAATGATTCAGGAAGGTGCGATGCCAGTCGAAATTTTTTGGACAAATCGCAAGACTCGGTTCGATGAGCGTTGATAGGGATTGTGGTGGTCAATTATCTATATATGCAACAAAGGTTTCGCTAAAAATATTTGCACCAAAGCGCCATGTTAGACCTGCCCCCAGAGTGAACGGTTGATAACGACGTGAGAGGTAGCAAATAAGCAAACACCTTGCCTACCATAGCCTATATCGCCGTCCTAATACAATGCTGTTGAAGCCTTTTTTTTTTGAGTCTTTGGTCATCTGATAGCGCCTTCATCTTACTCCCACAATGGTTCTTTCTCCCTTTCATATTACATCCTGCTCGCATCTTGATTTGTTTCGCGTTGGTTACTTAGGAAAAATCTCGGAGAGCACAAGTAATATATATAGCTCATTATCGATAGGATCAGAGCATAGTTCAAAGAGTCACGTACTTCTGGGAAATAATGATGGCTTCTATTCGCCGTATATCTGCATGTCGAGACGGACCACGAGTATATGCCGCTAACAGACCAGCCGTTGCATGCGGCTTGATCGTTTTTCTTCAGCTTACCGTCTTAGACGTCTCGAGTGCTCCTATCTTGAAACGTTCCGAAGAAAGGCATCATCAATCTGGGGCGAGAGAAACATAAGTGGCAAATTTGGTCGTGTATCTGGCAGCCGAAAGCAGTAAACCAAATAGCAGCGTCAGCGGTTCAACAGGCGGCAGCGGTAGCGATACCGCTTCAAGTGGTGCTGGTCTGTCAAATCAAATTACAACGGCGATACCAGAGCAAACCAGCAAATCGGCGCAGGTCCTTCGTATTCGAGCTGATAAGCTACACGGTGGGGGAACAGGGTGACCTGCACATAGCAGGGAACCTTTCACCAAGACCAACTCGAGGTCAAGAGAGTGAGTAGTCGAGTGCGATGATCTGTAGGAGTAAAGGTTGATGATGTTATGAAGAAATGTCTGAAGCGCATTACTGTTTGACATTAATCTGTTTGCGACTGACAATACTATGGTCATGATCTTAAACGGTTCTTCAGTATCTTACAGAGTCCCCTTACCGATCGATAGCGATTATGACAAATCTGGGAAATACTTCAGCGCGGCTGAAGGCTACTGTACGCCACAGTAGCGCCCGGCCATTGAAAGGCGTTTTGCCGCTGAGGCTGAGGAACTAAACTTCAGCACATATGTATTAATGTCAACGAAGCTGTGAAAGTCATCCGTCCGGTATCATAAGATACTCCATTAGAGCATACGCGCAAGATGAGCGGCGCAGAAGGCCTTGCTGTTCTCGGCATCATAGTCAACATCATGACTCTCGCTGACCTTAGTGCGAGAGCTCTGAGTCGGGTCAAGGAATATAGTGACAAGACCGATGCATTACCCGAATCGTTTCGTGAGGTTGAATCGATCTTGCCCCTGGTGGCTGGCACTTTAGGCCGAGCGAAAGAGCGAGCAGAGAGTGAGCCATGCGACAAGACATTGAAACAGTTACGCCCAGTATTTGAGAGATGTGATGTCACAGCTGAAGGTAATCTTTGATGCAGCACTTGCACGCGAAGGCGCTACAACTCTTGAGCGTGGATGGAAGGCACTGAAGAGTATGCGCAAGGATGAAGAGGTCCAGAAGATTGCGCAAGGACTTCACAATTTCATTGCACTGTTGGCGCAGCATCAACTATTCGCAACGGCGACCTCCAAGGAGGTTGCAGGTCTCGCAGAAGGAATGCAAGTGATTGCACTGAGCCAGCCAGTAGCGGTGAAGCCAAAGACTTACTTTATGGTTCCAGTGCGGTGGAATGATGACTTTGTTGGGCGAACGGAAATACTTGCAGCTCTGGAATCAAAGTTATGTAAAGCGAATTACTGTCGTGTGGCGTTGGTGGGCCTTGGCGGTATGGGGTGAGTGAACTGTTGAATATTGTGACTATGAGAATCATCTGACGTGAGGGGTAGGAAGACCAGCGTCGCTTTGCAGTATGTCCAAAAGCACAAGGCTTCATCAGACACATCCGTTTTTTGGATCCATGCCAGCTCCTCTGATCGCTTGAAAAACGCCTGTTCTGAAATAGCCAAGAAGCTGAATCTTCCTGGATGCGGTAAATCGGGGGTTGATGGACTTCGAATTTTTAAGGATTGGCTTGAGAGCGAAGAATCAGGGCTGTGGCTCATTGTTCTAGACAACGTCGATGATATGGAGGTCCTCTACGAGTCAGGCCATATGCGTCTTGCCGAATATCTTCCGCGCTCGGAGAGAGGCTCTATCCTTCTGACCACTCGCTTCGGCAAGGTCGGCAACAGCTTTACAGCTCGTCGAGATATCATTAATCTCTCCGCCTTGTCTTCGGAGGAAGCGGAATCTCTTCTCACTCATAGACTTGGTGAAGAAAAACCAAAGAGCGATCAACGCCGTTACGTTGAGCTTGCCAATGAACTAGAACGACTGCCACTATCGCTTGTGCAGGCTGCCTCGTGTATGTTTCAAAATGATGTGTCCATTTCGGACTATTTGGAGCTTTACCGTCGAAGCGATGCGTCGAAGATTCAGTTGCTCAGTGAAGGGTTCGAGGACCATGATGTCAATACTTCGATCGCAACAACTTGGGTGATATCTTTTGAGTATCTTAGCAAGCACGAAGTTCAGGCTGCAGACTTGTTATCTTGCATGTGTATGTTCAGCTCGCATGCCTTACCAGAAAACCTTCTGCCTCCAGGACAAGACCCGGTTTCTTTCCAAAAAGCCATTGGGACTTTGAAGGCCTACAGCTTTATCTCAGTGTTCGAAAATAGTTCCCACCCACTGTTGAACCCAAAACCACTATTCAATCTTCATCGCTTAGTGCGACTTGCTACACGCAATTGGCTCAAAATGAATGGCGTCTTTGACTTGTGGACAGCGAAGGCGATCAAAAAAGCTGCCATAGAATGGCAAACGGATAAGAACCTAGCTCCCCTTAGCCCCGGGATATTTTATTCAAGCCCACCTATCGTATTGGTACCACACATCAATGCACTAATCCAAGAACCAGTTCTACTACCTGCAGATAATGCGGACGGCTTGCCAGATATGTTTGCTGCGCAAGATAGTGGGGAATGCGCGGAAGACAACATTATATGTGCAAAGTGCACCGCCGTTTGTTTTAACTTTCTTGTCGCACTGGGCCTCCCAAAGTGATGTTTTAGGGCTAGACGAAGAGCTGATTGTAGCGCGAAGAAACTACGCTCTCAAGATGCACATATACGGCACAGAGCACGCTGGTACCCTTGCAAGTGTTCGATCGCTCGCTGTTGATTATGCAAGGTCATTAAACTACGAGATGGCTGATCAATTCTATCGAGAACATCTTAATCTTTCGCGTAGGATGTACGGCTTTGCAGATTCGCGCTCTGTACGCAGCATGCAGAATCTGCTCCGCTTTTACGAAGACCATCACTCGTGTGCAGCGAGATCTCAAATACACTTTGAGTGCGAAAAGTATATCCAGCAACATGAAGAACACTATCTTCCAGAAATTAATGCTTGGGCAGCTGAGTACAGATATGAGCTGAAAGATTTCCTGCAAGCGGAACTACATCAAGAGCGGGCGGTGTCTAAAATTTTAAAGAACTGGAAGTATAAAGATCGCACGCCTTTGGCTACCAATTTCTTTGAACAAATGCAAAATTACATCCACACGCAAGACGGAACAATACTTAGGTGGATAAAGAGGTTGGCATCTATCTATACACGTAACGAGAAATGGACAAAGGCAGAATGGGCTTATCAACTAGCACTTGCCTTTGGCGAGAAGACCGCGTGTGACTTCAAAAAAGATCGCCGCCGAACAAGGGCCAAATTAAAGAGTCTCACTCTTCGGGAAGCGGTGCATGAGGCTAAGGAGCAAGAATCACTCGCTACAGAGCAGTGGCAGAGCGCTGTGGAACATGGACTTCCCTGACGGATTTGAGAGGCTGATGGAACTAATTGAATGATATAAGCCTTGTTTATCGCGGTCTCTCTCACCGCATATATTGCCGGCAGTATCACTATCAGCTGTCTTTGCTAGGCTGTCCTTCTCCGCTTTCAAGCCTTCACAACAGTGGAATTGTTCTCACAGGATTGTCTCGAATGCGCTTGTCACCGAGAGAAACCGGCAGTCATAAGCAAAGGGTTATAGTTCTATTAAGGAGAACGAGCTTAGCCTAAGACGATAAGAAGAATTGCGTGATGGCCGACTCTACTCAATGTTTTTGTCGTGGGAAACGCTCAGATGTGCTCAAGAAAGCTGTGATAGTAGCAGTCGAGGACCCTACTATATCAGCGGACCCACAGGCTGGAAGCTGGGGCCTATTCAGAGGGCTCAGCCATCTGTTTCTGCCCGTCGTCCTTTTCAACTCTGCTAGATACGCTCCTATCTAACCATTCACTTCATAAACTCAGTCGCTGAAAAAGGGAGGCTACATGCACAATATTGTGCGGCTTCTGAAGTTTCTACGTGTTCTAGGGGCCGATAAAGGGTGTCAGGTAGGGGTTTTTTTTTCAATGTACATGATTTGTAGTCTGGACATGAAGTTGATGTCATAGCATTGGAAACCGGGTTTACTGTGGCTGCGGGCCATCTGCTCAAAATATAAAGTTCCTCCGCTTGATTTAAAGGTTCAATGATTGGATGCAGGTGGAAGGGTGACTTGGTGGGGAAGGTTTTCATGACTTTATGCAGGGGACTGTAAGTATAAGCTGTTATTGGAAATTCTACGCCAAGCGTGGCTGATCGCCTTCCTCAGCTATCTCAAGGCTCAACCATCATCGCACTGAAGAGCTTCTCATCCTAGCGTTGTTGCACTCCTGCCATGTCTCATAACTTAAAAAATACCGCTACAGTCATTGCTATGGATCCTATTACGGCACTTGGGTTGGCAACTAATGTTGTTCAACTGGTGGATGTTTCCTGGAGGGTCGTTTCGAAGAGCCGCGAGATCTACACGAACGGAGCTCTGCCGGAACACAGAGATTAAGAGACTATTGCACTTGATCTTCGGCGGGTCAACGCAAGGCTATTAGGGCTCTTACATCAAGTCGATATAGAGAGTGAGCTTGGTGAAGAAGACGAGGGTCTCCGTACACTCTGTCTATCTTGCAATAAGATTGCTGGGGAGCTAGTGAATCGGCTTGACATGCTCAAAGTTGTTTATAGACATCGGAATTGGAAGAGTATAAGGCAAGCTTTAAAGTCTGTATGGATCAGCACGTTGGATGAGATCGCTGCACGGCTACAAGCATATCGATTTCAGTTGAACACAAGAATTCTATTGTCTTTGAGGTATGAATCAACGTTTCAAAGTATATCTGAAACCTCCCGAGCCTCACTTTCGCCCACTTCCACCCTTGATCCATTACTAATATGATGGCCCTGTCAGAGAGCGTCTAGACGTACTGCAGGCCGATGGGTCACGTCGTTTCAATGACCTGGATCAAACCACCAGAGATATATCAAACAATCTCCTGGGGAGCCGTTTACATCTGAACACTAGCCAAGAGATTCAGACGCAATATTTCACGCGATTCGTTGCTTCTCAGCATGATCAAAACCGTAAGCTCATTGCCGGTACCACGGAAGCATCGAGAACATGTGAAACCTCTCCAGGGCCGATATCAGCGCTGCCAAGGCAGATATCGCCAGCAAAAATTCAGCTAGCTGTATCTATCTTCGATGCGGCTGAAGAAGAATCTATACCAAGTCTACGGACTATCCTGAGACAAGATCCGTCCGCTATATTCGCATTCGATGACTTCAGACAAACCGCTCTGCACATTGCGGCTGCAAAGGGGGATCCGGAGCTCGTTGCATACCTCATAAGAAATGGAGCGAAGCTGAATCCTGACTACAATGGCGGTAAAACTCCATTGCGTTGCGCTGTACTCTGTGGGAATGAGGTAGTCGTACGGGCACTAGTCAACAAGGGGGCAGACGTGCAAGCGAAGGACGTGTATGGCCGGACACCAAAGGACTACACGAACCCTTCATCTCTCCTTGAGTGGACTCTTGCGTTCGGAGCTCATCTGGAAGCTAGGAATGGCAAGAGATACACGGCGCTGTATCATTTTGCCTTCAACGGTGATCTTGAAGCTGTACGCTCGCTTCTTGGGCAGGGTGCAGATATTGAAGCCGAAGGACGCTGGGAGCGGACTCCACTAATGGAGGCATGCGATCAAGGTCACGCTGAGGTGGTGAAGTTTTTAATGGCTCGTGGTGCCAACACTGAAAAAACGGCCGATCGTAAAGGGACTGCAATTATCTAAGCTGGGTGGCATGGGTATACCCGTGTTGCTGAGCAGCTACTAGATAATGGTGCTAAAATTAACGCGCAGAACCACTACGCCTAAACGGGCTTGGCCGAGCGAGACCTGCAGTCATGGTCATGAAGAAATGGCTCAAATGCTACTCCAACGGGGGGCTGAGATTAAGACATATACCACAGACGGCTATGCGCCACTGCACCAAGCAGCCCAGGGTGGTTATACCAGTACCGTTTGCGATCTACTCGATCATGGTGCAAAGATTGATGCAAGCAACAATCGGGCTTACCAGACTGCACTTGCCGAAGCTTGCTGGCATGGCCACTTAGAAGTCGTGCAAGTCTTACTCTCTAGAGGTGCCCTAACCGAAAATCATGACTATGGGTTTCTTTGTACGCCACTGATACGAGCTGCAATAAAGGGACACACTTCTATCGTCATTCAAATGTTAGATCATGGTAAGGCTAATATTGAGGGCGTCGATAAGGAGGGTAGAACGGCTCTATTTCACGCAACTCTTGAAGGACAAGCTGGAACTGTCGAAGCATTACTCGACAGAGATGCTAATACAGAGATTCAAGATTCCATGCAATCTACACCGCTATGCAGAGCTGCCTAAAGCGGCCGACTTGCCATTGTCGAGAAACTGCTACTGGCCAATGCAAATGTTCACGCGTCAAATTGTCACAACTGGACTCCTTTATCAGAAGCCCGCCACCACGGCCATCCCAAGGCTGCCGAGGCTCTCCTTGTTCACGGCGCCAACACAGAAAGCCGAGATAACCTGGAATTCACACCGCTGAATAGAGCTGCGCAAGCGGGGCGACTGTCACTTATAATCCTTTTGTTAGACATGGGAAAGGCTAACATCAATGCCACGAATCACGACGACTGGACTTCTCTGGCCGAAGCGAGCTTTCACGGCTATCCTGACGTTGTGAAAGCGCTGCTCGATAGTAGGGCAAGCATCGAAACCAAGAACAGTGACCATGAGACCGCTTTGGATTTAGCCGTCAGAAAGAAACATAAGCTGATTATCAACGAGTTTCTTATACATGGTCACTTTGACACTGATCGCGATAGGCGAGGAAATCTTTGTCCAAAATAGGAATTCATTTTAGTTCGCTGCGTACTGGGCCGCAACCGCCTTGAGACTCATTGAATATTTGACCGTGAGGTAAACAGGTTTGATTAGGCTGGGTTATAGATTGAGCTGTTAAATTGATTGTATAAAGAATCATGAAATCAGTTACGAATAGCGAAGTAGGTTGAACTTGATTGATTCAGTAACTTACTATCTGTCGAGTCTCGAGTCTTGAGTACAGCAGTATCTATATGAATTTTATATGAGATTTCATCCCTCATCTTCGTGACGCATGCGCGCGTTTCCCTCACAATGGTTTGAAAAGTCACCCTTTTCTTTCCTTGATCTAGCCACGAGATTTCAGGAGATTGATTGGTAAATATGTACATTAGAATCAAAAATCACTTTTCCCCTATTTATTCTGCTTCGCCGTTCGCCTCCGAAGCTCCATCCCCATCCCTTTCATCATCCGCGTAGATTCTTTTGCCGGCCCTACCCCATTTTACTCCCAACACATCTCCATTAATCCGTATCACAAACAACGAATATTCCCGCAGTGTGGATTCTTCGCCTTTTGTCAACGTCGTCTGTCGCCATTACCCACATTCTCTTATTCCAAACGATGTGCTGTTCGACTCGACGACAACAAGAGTTGATGTGAGAAGTAGGTTGAAGAGATGTGGGGTAAGAGGTGTAAGAGGAGGTTTCGTGTTTTAGGGTGTAGCGCACGAACTTGTCATTGAAGCTTCTTCGATATCTAATCATACCTTTCAAACCCATTTTGAAGCATAAATTGGCAACCGAGCCATTTTCGGCGTCTCAGATTCTAAGTCAAATTCTGGCGGGAGATTTGATTGTTATGTGGCTGTAGTATTGTGCTATAAAAAACTAGATTAACCTATATCAAGTGTGTGCATTTATGATTAAATCAAAATCCAACATTCACATAGACCTCATACCATTCGCCACCCCCTGCTTCACACCCACTATTGTCGACGCCATATCTAACGAATATACATCATTATTCACAATCATACTCACAACCATAGATCCTGTCCCACTCCACGGCTCTCACCAATCCAGTATCCCACTACCAGAGACATCCCACTAACCTCAAATCGTAGAAGGTATAACGCTAAGATCTAATACCTCAACCAATCTCCCCGTCTCACCCAATTCAGCTGAGCTTTGGATTCTCATGTCCCATTGCGTGATGTGTAATGGCTTTGGTTTCGGGATGTTGGTGGGGGGCTTCGTACTGGATATGGCGGGTGGATGGTGATAAGTAAGGGTAACGCAGACCGTTCTGCAGGCTTGGAGAGACGTAAAAAGTTACTCCCAAATATTGGAGATTCCTCCTCTCTAAGTAAGGGGTCGACGGTAGATTGGTGGGCATGCGGCGCTTTTTGAAGCGAACTGCAAGAGATAAACAATAGAGAACATGTGTGAGCCTCCTGCTGCTATCCATTCCTTAGGGTCCAGCTCTTTGACATAAACACTCCGGAATAGCAAGTAAACCTTTCATCCGCGTTCTCGCTCCCTTGCCAGCCTCTCCACTTTTCTTTTGATAGATTGTAGTCAAACAGCGACGCAAGGGCCGCGTTTCTGTGGTGGTCGATGGGATGGTGGTGGGTTATATCATATTCTCGTATGCTAAATAAGTGCCGCAACCAGTCTGTGCCCAGAAGTGGCCTTGTACAGTAGAACCCTATTCTCACAAATTATCAAGCTCTTTCCTTGCATATTCCATCCTGATTCGCTGAACGTCGAACGACGGCAGTGAGATGATTGACGCGGAATGAAGCAGTGCGGAGATGCACTTCACGCTTTAGGTCTGAAGGGAAGATGCTTATAGAATGCCGAGAGGTGAAGGTAAAGAAATGGGGTTGGTTCGTAGGCCGCGGGGTTTGTGGCCTGCGATATGAACACGAGAAGGTGACTTGAGTGATGGAAGTATTTGAGATGTCGCTACAGCCTCCCCCCCCGTCCTAGTAGACGTAGCAAGCGTAACAGGCAAATTTGGATGAGCTGTGACGAAAAAGCCAGGGGAAATCGAGAGCTTTGATGATAATTGGCTGGGTGAAGGCGTTTTGTTTAATGGGAAGGCTGTTGATGTTGTTTGTCGACCAGAGCTAAAAATTGTTAACACAGTCTATTGACTTCATTTTCTTCAGCAGGCTCCAAACCCTATAACCCACTTGACCTTGTCCAGACGAATAATTTAAGGACGACATTCAGAGCTATCTGAAGCCTGCGTCCAGTCGCTTAAATATTTAGCTGATCTCTGTGTGAAGGGGTGGTCAGCCCCGAGCACTCTGGTATGACGCTCTGCTACGTCTTTCATCAATCCAATTGCCTCATCGTTACAACCTTGACTCTTATAATTATGAGCAAGGTTGGCCATGCTGGTCAGCGTGTCCGGATGCTCTAATCCCATCACTCTCTTTCCCGCCTCAATGACCTGCATTTGCAGTTCCTCCGCCTCTGCCCATCTCCCTTGCCCAGAGTAAACCGTTGACATATTGTCCATGCTGGTCAGCGTGTCCGGATGCTCTAATCCCATCACTCTCTTTCCCGCCTCAATGACCTGCATTTGCAGTTCCTCCGCCTCTGCCCATCTCCCTTGCCCAGAGTAAACCGTTGCCAGATTGTCCATGCTGGTCAGCGTGCTCGGATGCTCTACCCCCAGCACTCTTTTTTTCATCTCAACGACCTGCATCTGCAGTTCCTCAGCCTCTGCCCATCTCTCTTGCTCATAGTAAATCGATGCCAGATTGTTCATAATAATCAGCGTGTCTGAATGCTCTATCCCCAGCACTCTTTTTCTCGTCTCAATGACCTGCATCTGCAGTTTCTCCGCCTCTGCCCATCTTCCTTGCTCAGAGTAAATCGTTGCCAGATCATTCATGCTGCTCTGCGTGAATGAGTGTTCTACTCCCAGCACTCTTTTTCTCGTCTCTAGAACTTGCAGATTCAGCTCTAACGCCTTCGCATATCTTTGTTGTTTCGCATACGTCATTGCCAGACCACTTACAATTCTCAGCGTATAACGATGTCCTGGCCCAAGTAGAATCTCACTCTCCGCTTTTACTCGTTGGAAAATCATCTCCGCGGATTTGTATGAGCCCATACTAAGGACGAGCTCAGCGAACCAGTTTCGCGCGACTAAGTAATTAATGAGTTGTTCTTGACTCAAAGGCATTGTAGATTGCAATCGCGCGTGGGTTTCATAATTATCCTCTTGTGTTATGATGTGAATTAGAATAGTCTGTTTAAGTGTTAGGGGTAGGCAAAACTCTTCGTGACCGTAAGAAACTGCAATCATTTGACCAAGAAGTGCAGCTGCTGCTAAAGTATTTTCCTGATAGACAGACTTCTCTATTCGTATTTGAATCCAGTCTTTGACAAGGGGGTGTAACGTTGAATGATAGAATCCGTCTGATCCGTGACTAAACGATTGCAGCAGCGAGAGATCTTTCAAATTTATCAAGACATCTTTAAACATATCACTGTTCCATTGACATTGATCATCGGTAAAGTCTTTAAGCCAATCAAGTACTTCGACACTTTCTTTAGATGATCCTTCATCGCCAGAATTTACAAGGTGATTGCCGACGTAGTCAGCAAGGAATCTCTCAGATATGTCCTTGGGGTCGAAAAACGCAAATAGTGTTAAGGTTCTGATCTCCAGACTTTCTTCAGTAGAGTGTGACTGAAGCTGCCGAAACGACAATTCCCAGGTCGTAAATACGTTTAATGAAGTCTCCTTTTCTGCATCACCTAGCTTTTTCCTGTACTGGGATAGTTGTGGCGTATTCTTTAGAATCAGTTCCCTACGACACTTGTAGTCATTCAAGAACCTTCTAAGCGTAATTTTCCGCTTTCTTATATAAGCACCGGCCTGTGTGAGGGCGAGTGGGTGGTACCCAAGTCTCTCTACGATGGTTTCCGCATCTTGAGAGCTAGGATCTTTGATCTCACTCTGTTCGATAAGCAAGGCCAAGGCCGCCTCTTTGTCCAGACCAGGCAATTCGATAAAACCAATATCACGTCCGATCACCAATGCACCAGCATCTGCATGTCTGCCAGTGACTAATATTGCTCCAAGGTCGTTTTCGGGAAAGAAGTCCCGGATGTTTGGGAAAGCGGTGGGATCATCGTAGTTGTCAAAGACCAGAAGCCAGCTAGTGAACCTCGATGTCAAAGCTCGAAGTACGAAAGCAACTCTTGCGTCGGAGTCCGGAAGATGATCTGTTGGGCTCTTGATGCGCTCGGAGATAGACTGAAAGCTTCCAGTAGTCGTGTTTTCATTCGTCGCGTCGACCCAGAAGATGGCCGAGTATGGCGAGTTCTTCTTTCTGTGACAGTATTCCAATGCTACCTGACTCTTGCCCTGACCGCCCATTCCCTGCAGGACTGCGATGCGAGGGCCTTGTCCGGCAGAGAACGCTTGGTCAATCATACTTATAATATCCTCACGCCCTACGAAGGAGCGGATCCGGCGGTTGGGAACCTCGTAGTAGAGCTGCTCCCGAATTGGTGATGGCGAGAAGCGATCCTTTCCTACGGACACAGTTTGCATAATCAGCATTGATTTCGATCACCATGAGTTCTTGCCACAATACGGAATGTAGTAAAATGCTGAGTCAAGTTCACAAGCTTCGAAAGAACAATTGTTATATATCCCCCAAGGACTTAGAAACCTGCGCTCCCCTCAAGGCTGCCAGTCTAATCTCAAGCCCCCCTTCGGGAGCATTAGGGAGGATCTTACCCTGCCTTCCGAGCGCACCCTCGTACAACTCTTGGAAATTGCCCTGGACTTTCTCGTAATTGTCCATATCCATCATGATTGAAGGATCAAACCGGCAGATCTCGCTGTGGCTTGCATCAATACCAACCTGATTTTCAATGTCTCCAGGAAGTCCGATTACAGCAGACGATCTCGGCACAATACGAACCTGTAAAGTTTCAGTCCGATCAATTTGAAGGAAACTATAATCAACACTTACGTGATGCTCATCCTCTTTTTCGTAAAAAGAAACGATTTTATAGAGGTTGAGTTGGTGTCTCCAATTCGCTTGAAGCACATCGGCGAACAGCGAGCCATGGGAAAGAGCCTGCATCATATCGTTAGGAGGATCACGGAATATCCCCCTGACGATAGCCATGGAAGTTCTCCCCAACTTTACAACCGCGTCGTTCCCTCCATCATGAGGGGTTCCGAAGAAAGCAAGTCCAAAGCTGCTTTGAGTTACAACGAGATCAGAACATGTAGGCCGATAGACTTACGTCGACTCTCGTATGGCAGTAAACCGACGATTATTGTGAGCATTGACTAGCGCCTTATAGCCTCGTGGTCAACAAGAGCCACGAATGGTTACTATGGAAAAATTACCTGTTTAATGACTATACCACCAAGACTATGTCCCACAAAGATGATAGGCCTTGTTGGGTCCTTGGTACGCTTCAAGTGTAGCGTTTCGAGCAGGTCATCAGCCTGATGAACCAGTCTTTCCTTGGATGCACTAAATACGGGGTTCGCGTTGTAGGCGTAAAGGAAAATCCGAGCATTTGGAGCGACCTCTGGTAGTTTATCCCTCAGCCATAGATTTCCATCAGCGGTCCCGGGTTTCCTCCACGTGTTCCAGGCATGATTTTCTGTGCTGTCGCGATTGAACGGATTCAGTCCGTGCACAGCAACGATGCTAGTATTTTACATCAGCGATCCGTTATATTGCAGAAACACTTTGACAAACTCGACTTTAGCCTCCTCGTTGTGTCCGGGACCTGTACCAGGCTTCAACTCCCGCAAAGGCTTAGACGGTCAGCAAGCGGTTCTCGAGTCCAAACATTGAACATTCCGGCATACCATTGTAGAGTATCAGCCCACGTAAGCTCGAAAACGTAGAGGTGAGAGCCCATACAAAAGCGACGTCAAAGAGAGGGCTTTTCAGCTCGCAGAGAAGATGAGCAAGACGCTTTCTTGACCCCACCATGCGACCGTGCTCAGCCCCGACATCTCTGAGCCAGTCGTTCTCACGCCCCTGCATATGGAAGGGGGGCAGAGCAACAAGCGAAAGCTCATGATGGCTTTACTTACTTAGAGCGCGAACGATGGAGCGGGCCACCCTCCTGGATTTACCTGATCCTCTGGATAGCCACGAGGATGGAAGCGGGGGCCCCGCCGCGACATGTGCTTCGGCGAGGGTAGATCGGAGCGGTGGAAGGAAATACAGTACTGTAAAGAGGTATTCACAGGGATGCTTAGCCCTATAAGGCCAAGATTACAAACCAAACCACCTAAAAGTAAAGAAAATTCCAGGATGCACCTACGAGAGTATTTCAAGAACATTTTATGTCACGCTTGACAACGAAACAAGAATCTCTGTCATTCTTCGAGCTCCGTCCCCATAGTTCAAGATTAGCAGTCTATCAGGAGATGTGAGTTGGCTCCATAGACGAAGAGGTTCTCCCCCAAGCAACCTTTTGCGCGACTAATGGCCGTTTGCACCATTTGTCTTGACAGCCCCATTCGACATGGACGTATAATTCAAATACGGCCATCCATTCAATCCCAATGTCAACGCACTCCCCTCTTCAAGCTCCTTTGCGCGAGCCGTCAACTCTTCGACATCCCAGTTACTCCACACGAGCTTTCCTTTCAAGAACTCGGCTACAGGACTCGCTGCCCAGACTAGGAAATCCGCAGGCAGTGACACTAGCAGAACCGCCAAACATCAGCAATGCACGATGAGCACCTTAGGTTGTATAACCAAGAAGTATGGAAAGAGACGGAAAGGATAAGAGTTGGGCGCAAGTTACGGGAAGGAGGATTGGAAAGGAGATGGCAAAGACAAGAGACTCACCCTCATCAATCGGAAACGGCGACCCAGCATCCAAGCCCTTCCTTCCCATCAACGTCTCTACAACACCCGGATGCACATTCAGCACTTTAATTCCGGGGTTCTCAACAACGACCCCCTCGAAGAACTTCGTCCCCGCGAGCTTACTGGCCTGATATGAGCCATAATTGGGATAGGACGAGAGATGGACCGCGCCCGTGGTGAGGTTGATGAGCACGGCATCTTTCGGCGCTGCAACGCGAAGGAAAGCGCGGGTAACAAGATATCCGCCAAGGACATTGACCTCGAACGCCTTCCACCAATTCGCGGGCTCCGATTCAGATACGGGGACGAGCTCCGCCATGAAGCCTGCGTTGTTTACAAGCACATCGACGTGGCCAAGCGTTTGAAACGCTGCGTCGACGGCCTTCTCATCCGTGCTGTCGGCGACAAAGGTGAGGACTTTGGTCTCTGGGAAGGAGGACTCGACTGCTTTCTTGGTAGCCAAGAGAGTCTTCTCCGTTCGCCCTGAAATGGCAATCGTAGAGGCGTGCGTCACTGCAAAGCTACGAGCGATCTCAACGCCAATGCCGGTGCCGCCGCCTGAGGTTCAATGTCAAGGTTAGCCAGACTGTTGGACCAACTGCTAGTGGATGGAAGGGATAGTGAACTGCGCGCTCACGTGCCTGTGATGAAGATTGTTTTGCCAGCGGCGGACAGGGAGGGGTTGCTAGGGTTTATCGCAGGGTAGGTCTTGTTGTGCCAGGTCTTGGTCATGGAGGGGAATTCCATTGCTGCTGAATTCTGTTTGGTTGTTGGGGCAATTAGTGCGTGTTGAGGTTGGAATGAATAAGCGTTGGTGTCGGGGATTATCAGGATTTCAAGGAGAAAGGCAAGAATTTGGGAAACAAGAGTTTTTCGAGAGATTGAGAGTGCAGTTGAACGAGAATGTGTTCTGCGCATCTCAAAAGCAGAGACCCAATACCTTTAAATACACCTTCCCTTTCCATTTCGCCTCAGCAGACCAACCGCAAAAGGCTTTGTCATTCCTCGATTACTGATCTCAACCTGCTACGTCTAGCCTACTTCGTGCTCCAAGGCCGAATAAGAGCAGCAAGCCTTCTGCATTGCAAATCAGAGTTCTCCGCATAATCGTAGAAATGCAATGGGTTTGTGATGATCGAAGATGGAAACAAGAAGCTAAAAGATGAATAACCAGACACATGCTGTATCTATCCGTGCCCCTCACTTTCATGATGGCACGGATACCAGATCAAGATACGTTTTTCTGCGCTGAGTCAGTAGTGATCGACAAATTCAAACATGGCTCCATTCAGCCCTCACTAATTGATATTGAATTCTATCGAGTACCTTCCCTCGTAGATGGCGCGACAGCATGAGTGATCCTGATATGTCTGAGCATTTGTGGACTCGAGATTGAGGAAGGGATGGACACGATTATTTTACAAGGCTCGATAAAGTCAGCATTGCTCATCCGAATATTGCTCTGCAGTCCCTTTTACGCATACTTTTGAACGTTGCATTCATGACCGAGAGTATTATACAACATCTAGCTGAATAATCAACGGAAAACCCCTAGACAGATCTTCCGTCCATTGCTCCTGCCCTTCCCAAACTTTCAAGAAGACTAATCATCTGCTGATCCCCACCCGCCTTAGCCACTGCATAAGCCGTCCGCCCCTTCTTATCCAGAAGATCAGGATCAGCGCCTCGATCTAGCAACAACCGCACAACTTCTAAATGCCCGCTCTCAATGGCCGCGTGCAAGGCCGGCCAAGGGTGACCCTTGCAAGGATGTGTGATCAATGCAGCGTTTGTGACAATATCATTCACATCAGCACCCTGCTCCAGTAGCCAGCTCGCCACTTCTATCCGCCCGGTCTTCGCCGCTGCTGCCAAAGCCCCAGAATGCAGCAGCGAGGCGCCGTGCTGGAGTAGGATCGTGCAGAGCTCCACGGATCTCGTTTGCCATCTTCCGCATGCGAGCCCGAGTGGACTCGCGTCAAAGGGGTCGTTGCTAGGCTTGAGTCCGCAGGAGATGAGAAATGTAATGTACTCCGGTGATGCCGGGATGCTCAGTGCCTTGCCTAATTGGGTTTCTCGGCCTTCGCTGATGATCATGTGTATGATGCTTGGGTCGTGCGTGAATAGTGTTTTGTACATCCCAATCGAGGGTGATAAAAGTGCCCGGCGGACTGTTTCCTCGGGGATTTTCATTCCAGGAAGGAGTGTTAGAATGTAGCGAACAGTATCAAGGTGGTTGTTTTGGGTTGCTTTGGTCAACATGGCGGTGGTGAGGGAAGATTCCAACGATGCGGAAGGTTGGGCGTCGTGATCTTGACCATGTTCTTGAGAGGTGTGAAGTAATTCCTGCAACTTTGAGGTTTCCCCATTTGAGCATGTTTGAAGAAGAGCCTCGCGCTGCGTAGACGTACTAAGCGTCGAATCCATTGATGCAATCCTTCGAATGATAATAGGCAGACGATACTTGAAGAAATTGAGCGTTGAAAAGTACAAAGACAAGGATTTTTGATCTCGTTGTACTGAGAAAGTTGCTGTTGAGGAGAAACTTCGAAATTCAAAAGTAGAAGATGTCTAAGGAGAGACCTTAGCAGGACAGTCTACCGTATATAACAAAGGCAGGTGTTGGTGATTAGCAATACATAAAGCTATGAAACATGAGGATTCGATCTCACAGCCACTATCTGCGGTTCCTCCTTGCGAAGGATTTGCAGCTGAGTGAAAGGTAAGGGAGATTCTGTTGTTGTTCGGGGCTCAGCCTTAGAAGCTAACCCGATTAAAAACCGTGACGTAAGTACAGTACATAAGCCCAAATTTGCTTCAGCTTAACCCCGTATTCCACGTTGATACATGCTCTGCTCCGTTCTTGTACAATAATGACAGTCTATCTTACTGCAAACAGAAACGCTTGAGTTGCAATCCCACAGCAAAGTTCAACAATCACGCGATTAGAGATCAAACTCCACGCCGCCAGGCACAGCCCGCTATCAATAGTTGGTAGCCACTTCGGTGGGATCAGCGCTGAACCTGACTACTCCACCCACGTCCAGCTCTCCTCCTTGACTGTTACCGTTGCCATTCTGGCAATAGTTGTTGAACGCGTCGACGGCCGCTTGACAAAGCGACGGATTGGAGATACTGTTCGGTTGCAAGATCTTGACGCCGAACCTTATGTAGGCAGCCAGACCCTGGACATCGTTCTGCGTCGCCGACTGCCAGATTCGAAGTACATTTGCTGCGAGTGGTGGTAAGGCGTTGTTAACGAGCCCGTCACATGCGCTCACGGCGAATTGCGTGATGTCGTTGCCTGTTGCCAATGCGCCGCGGTTGTAGCACACTGCATTGGTGACTGCGTAGCCGGCTACAGTGCCATCGTTGGGGGCTCCTCTTCTGTCTTTGTTGCTCTTGCTCTCTCCTACAGCGTCTAGTGCCTTGTTGTAAGTGTCCTCAGGTATATCGACATAATGGCCGTTCCCTGCTGGCTGCCAGGTGACTTTGTTGTTGCTCTGAAGATGCTCTACGACCTTGTCTTGAATAGAACGAGAAGCATCACGTCTAACCGCTGGTGATGCTAATCCCCCTCTGACTAGACTGGAGCAGGCAGCAAGGGCGCAAAGTGTCAAGGTACTGTCTGTATTATGAATTAGTATGAAATCATCTGTAGGAAGATATGAGCTTACAATGCATCGTGGAAGAATGCTGACTGTATGGGATAAAGATTTGATGAGGAGTAGAAGGTTTGAGTGGTTGGACTTTTGATAATCTGTCGAACAAGTATGGTCTTTGTGATCGAGGTTGAATACTCAGTTGAGATTGCAGGCACTGTACTATTCTGATTGCGGAATGGTTTCTGATGCTGAGAAAGGGGGAGCAAGGCAGTCTTTTATATTCATCTTCACCCCCATCTTTCCCATTCTGTCGTCTGATATGAACACGTAACCAAAGGAATTGATATTCTTAGCGACGCTTCTAAAATCATTCAGCTTCATGACAATTCCAAAGACGCTTGAAACAACAACATCCTTTCTCACCTACGGTACAAGATCATGTGTCGAATTTCTGATAGCTCCTATTAGCACGCTGACTCTCAGACCAACCCGGTGGGATTCCTGTCACTCCGAGATCCCCCGTTGCAGCCCAATACGATGATCACTCAGGTTGTTCGAGTCGATCCAGCGAATACTGGGAATTCATCTCCGGTGTGGAAGGCAGGCGATCCTATCACCCTCCCTCCGAGCACGGCTCCGTAGTTCTTGCAAGTTCGACGTTCGCATACAGGCTGGCTACGTTTGACGAAGATTGACTCACGGCTCAAGGGGAATTCCCAGAGGGTTCTCTCGGTCTCTGATTATTGGTCGACAATATATGTTGACTGCGCGAAATTTGTCAGTGCACACTCACTTACTGCGAGGTATTTTAGATATAGTGAAGATCTTCTCAAACTTCAAATATATGATAACTGCAACCTTTGTCATGATTCTTGTCTGCGTGTGCTAGTTCTACATCAACAGATTAGAGACCGGCGCGGGAAAAGTGATTTGACCTTGAGAGCCTTGAGATGACTCTCAGAATCGATCTATCGTTGTATGCGAAACCTGTGCCGTTTTTTTTGAATTCACCGAGAGTCTCATCAAAATTAGTAGTGATGAATCTGCAAAATAAGAATCAGAGTTGTAAAATCAACTTCACTGCTTTCTCCAGTGCTTCATATGTACTATACTCAGTGCTTCATATGTACTAAGCTCCGTAGTAATATCTAATTTTAGGCCGTGGATAGCTACTTAATTATTTACTAGGGAGGGAGAGCGGTAGGCTCAAAGGAATTTGTTAGAGTAGACTACGATTAAATTAGCTATTTAACCTTTTTAAGAGTATTTCTTTAAACATATAAATATATTTGGCTTATATTTAATCTATTTTTTTGGTGGTTTAGTGGCTTACTAGAGAGAAACGCTCCTATATTTCTATAAAAATTAAGAAATAAACAATAACGACGAGTAGAACTAGTACTAAGAAACCTAAAATCTGCAATTTAGTTGGCTGGGAAGCTTAGGAATCAAGGCAAAATGGCTGCTTACATTGGTGGTTGGACCCGGATCTAGTACCGAGAACGGAAATCAATTACTTTTGGGCGGCACTAACTAGACTGCGCTGAGCCAAGGTGGCTCCTTTCTGCTATCTACACACCCACGTGTACGTAGATTTTGCCCCACAGAGGTGCCGCTAAAGCCTTGCAAAGCATTTGCACTGTAGTATAAGGCTCAGGCAATTGATTAAAGATTACGTTGTCGGGAAAGATAGATCCTAAGAGAGAACAGGATACAACCACAAGAATCTTTATTATGGTAGGATCCGATCGTCAGAGGTAGAAGAGGTGTAGAGTTAAGATGGGGCCACTGGGGGGAAGCCTGCTAATACGCAATCCCGCTAATCTACATATGTGTCAGGAACTAGGCTAGGAACTATCAATTGAAGGATGGTATGGTATTAATGATAGGATCTAGGTACAAGACATACATCAGGTAATGTACAAGACGAAAGACAAAGGACGAAAGCGAGGGCGAGGGTGAGCTCCTATTTACATGATTCAAAGGCCGCTTGTAAGATTGCGACACGCTAGACAGTTGCGCCCTAGACCTGGGCCAGGTATCTGGGCCAGATCTAGGTCAGATCTAGGCGAGAGCTAGGCTAGATCTACTCTCAGAGCGTTTTCTACTTAACACTCGCCGTGCCAACAATTTTCAAACATTCATACACATCATAGCGTTGCTTATATTCTTATTATGGTCCCTTCCATCCACGATAAATGGCCTGCACTATATTACTATCGCCTTGCGCTGGGCACGCTTCTGTCCGCAGCAGTCCTCTTCCCATCCCTCTACCAACCGGCGCTGTCGGGACTCTGGCAGTACCTCTACCAGTCTTCATTCTATCGCTTTTCGGGCTTCGAAACGCTTTTGACAATCATCAGTTATATCATCATTGAACCACTTTACACGTACAAATTCGGCAAGCACCCCCATCTTCGAATCAACGTCCGCGGCAGGCAAAACGATGCCATTTCGCATCCAAAGCTCCCCAAAATGCGGCGACCGCAACAGCGGCTCGGCGAGATAGCGGTCTACATTGGACCTCTGCTTTTCCTAGATTTCACGCTGGTCAAAAAATTCGCCGGGGTCCCAATCGAGGACATTCGAGCCTCAGGAGGCTATTCCCCCGTTCCAGAGGTGCAAGAGGATAACCTAAGGCCCACTGGCGCTGTCACCCCCCAAATTTCTTCAACGTTCCTGCTCCCAACCCTCCACAATTTCCAATCGACATCGTTGATTCAAAGCCGCCGTGCGCTTCCGCCTCTACCGCCAACCAGTCGACAGCTGATCTTACAACTCGCCGCGGCCTTCTTCATCTACGACGCTCTCTTCTTCTACATTCACATCGCTTTTCACCGCCTCAAACTTCTCTCCCGAATCCACCTCCCGCATCATACCCACGGCGAAATGCATCCCCAAGTAACCAACAAGCTCTCGGTCACAGAACGTGTGTCTCTCATTATGCTCGCTAATTTTGCCCTCAATATCATTAGCTCGCATGTTCTGACTCGGACCTGTTTTGTTCCAATGTTCGTGTGGCTGTTGGTTGAGGTGCATTGTGGGCTGGAGCTGCAATGGGGATACGATAAATTGTTGCCACGGGGTTGGGGGGCAGGGGCAAGGGCGCATGCGTGGCATCATAAGACGGGGCAAGGAGGGTACGCACCGTTCTTTGGGTGGTGGGATGCTGGATTGGAAATGCTTGATAGCTGGCGAAGCAATGAAAGCCTGTAGATCAGGGCGGACAGCCACGTGGTAATGATAGATGTTCGAGCAATTGCAATGTGCCCCCGTGAAGGTTCCCATGGGCTGGCAGCATTCCATTCCCAAGCCGCTCTCCGTAGTCCCTAAAGGAGAGTGAGTGCCTTGTGCCAATTCCGGAATGCAACGTCCACTTAATTCGGGCCAACAGCCATTTGTGCAAAGCTCCAAGTTCCGTGAGGGAAGTCACGCCCCTCCTTCCCAATTTTTCTTTGTCAGCAAAAGTGTCTACCTGTTTCAACTACTCCATCCTGTGTGTTGGTTTGGAGTTAGTCAATCAACATCAACTGCAGAGCTAAGATTAAGAGGGTGGGATGGTTTGAGTTTGAAATCGTCCCTACTTTCAAAAACCGGATAAAATGACGTCATATCACATGCATATGCGTAAGATGATTGCGGGGTAATACATACGTTTCGAGTTTCCCCTCAGTACAGCGCTCCCAGGTGAAAGCTCTTCCACCAACGCCCGGTGAAGAAGCCTGCAAATGTTCTGGGAGCCCTAGACAATGTTTTCGAGATTGAATCAAACCTTTGCCTTTCATTCCTCTCCTGAAGCTTTCATCTCTTCTCGTATCGAGGCGATGACTATCGATGACCCAGAGCTACTTGCCCCCAACTCACCACATGGAAGACAAGGCGTTATCCAAGCATCAATACTTAATCGCAATGTTCACATTGTATCTTCCTATCGGTTGTGTAGGGCTATTCTACAGCATCCATCCTCTGTTGGTGGGCAGCCTTCTGGTCTGGTATCGTGCCCGCAGGACACGGAACATATATTCACAGTGGGACCGGCTTATACACAGCTCATGTCTGCATTCTTCCCTGCCCCTAATCTCCTCCTTGAGGACGGGGAAACACATGCCTTCCACAAGAGCCAATGGATGTCTCAAGTGGGAAAGCTGCCCCCAGATGCTGACCCGATTGTTCGTCGAATCGCTACAAGGCTCATACGCACCAAGCTGCAACAAGATCGGAACATTAACCTCTACAACGTGTTGAAGTCTTTCTCGTGGGATTGTATGCTCGGCATCTTCCTAGGACTGGACTCCGAAAGAGATGGGAAAGCATTTTCTGAGGTTGAGTCAGCGCAGGAAGACTTGCTCCGCGGTCAATTCTCTCTATTCCCAGTGCCAGTGACAACGCCGTTCTGGTCATCAACTAGAAGCAAAGGCCTCAAAGCAGTCTCTAGGCTTCAGCAGATCTTGAAAGAGCGCGTTCATTTGTCGCACTGCCATGGCAGTTGTCCATATCTTAGCGGACATAGGCATATCAACGATGTCAACTTAGCGTCGCATTGTCTGTTGTTCACAAGTAGTATTGTGAACAAGGCAATATCGTCGCTCTTGACAGCGTACATGCTCAATATATTCCTAGGGGAAAATGAGGGGCAGTCTTTGGCCAGCCTTTTACGGCAGCATCCATCTAAGATTCGACAAGCCATGCTGAGAAGTATCCTACTCGAGACCGAAAGACTTAGCCCTCCAGTGATAGGTGTTATGCGCAGAGTTGCGCATGACGTGACATTGAAGGGCGTCATGGACGGCGATAGTCCGTCTATTATTCCGGCCGGTCACGACATCTGGCTCTATTTCTCCAAGGCAAATCGTGATGAAACGGTTTTCAAGAATGCTGCAAGTTTCGTATGGAATCGTTTCATGAAGGAGGACAGCCTGGAAAATGCAGGACTAGCTTTCGGTGACGGTGCGAAATATTGTCTGGGGAACGATCTCGTGAGGCAAATTTGCTTGATCGTTGCCCAAGAATTTGTTGATTCAGGAATTGATCTGACCGGCGATATCCAGGCAGAAGGCTTGAAAGCATGGTTGGGATGGGTCCCAAATGTAGATCCTGCAGTGCTTGCAAGAGACATGAAGCAGTTGCCTTGTCAGAGACCGAGAGAGCCTGTGACAGTGAGGATTCGGATACCACCATCAGCCTCAGATGGTGAGGAATCTAGTCCTCGTATCAGCTTGCACGCTTGAGGTCCCTAGCAATGAAATTTTTTACGGCCATGAGAAACCAGGCCGAGTTGACTATAGCCATCGTTGCCGTCCCTGCCTTGCAAGGAAGTCGCAGCTTCCAGAAGCTTTCAAATGCAGACAGTCGTTGTTGGCTGCCGAATATTTTAAGTATGTAGTAGATCAAGTAGACACGGCAGACCCCATAGGTGCAAAGGTACCCAATTGTAGCCGTCGCAATTGCCCGACGATTTGTCGGACGGAAATTTATCAAATACCAGCGCACGGTTCCGAACGGAGAGGAGGCGTTCATGAGCATCAACATCACAATAACCAAAATACCCTTCTCCCTGCCCTTTGAAATGTACCATTGTAGCGTGACCAGAGGTAATGCTAAGCCAGCGTGATGCCATGATAAATGGCGGCCAAGGGGTGATCCTTGCACCATTCCAGCTTGCACTAATCTTTTGCTCTTGTGGAAAGCATAGCGGAGGAGGACCGAATCTTGCAGCAAGTATGCAGTCTCCAGTGCCATGATATCATTGCCGAAATTAGATTTGGTAGCGATAATCGGGAGATTAGAATCTGGCGATAGAGCAGCTGCCGTGTCGGGCGGAGGAGTAAGAGCAGCGTAATGCTCGCGGAGACACATGCCAGCGAGAAGCACCATAGACGTGCAATGAACGAAGGAGATGATTTCTCGTGATAATGCAAGTCGAGACGGAGTCGCGCCCTCAGGTATAGACAGGTAGAAGGCCAGAGGATACAAGGCCAAACCTGCGGCGAAGAAGGTTGGGGGGGTGGCAGAACCGCAGCCCATGTTGATAATGGTATGGTAAACCGTTGGTAGCTTGCTGAAACTAGGAGGCAGAACGTTGCTCCTTGACTTGGCTGAGAAATATGTGTGGTTGTGGTATGCCTCAGGAGAATGATGTTAAGTCTAGGATAAGACGGGGCAGATTCTTGTCTTCTTGGCAGATTTGTCATCGAACGCTAGGACCCTGAAAAAGAAAACCGAGGTCATTTCTCAAAGGACCACGTGACGTTGGTGAAAACTACGATGGGGCGTCATTGCCTCTGACCCCACTTCCTGTCTAACAAATATTTGTGATTCAATCAGTAAAATGACGCAAACTGTTTCCACATCAACTCCGGCCACTCATAATCTGACGCATTTCACCGCAGTCTCGACTGACTTGTCTGTTCAGCCAATTTCGCCAATAACCATCATGCTACCCTTGCAGTTGTTGCAAACAGGGAACAGTACTGTTACCTCTGTGGTTAGTAATCTTCGCTCTCATCCGCTCCGAGCCCTATAGGGCTGGCGCTACGGAATTCAGAAGATTCAGGATATTCACCTACTTTTCACTTCTTCCTTCCTCCGTAGTTTCTACCTACTAGACAGTTCAACCAATATATCTACATGCCTATCTATCTTCGTGTTCTCGTATTTCTTAAACCGTCATTAAAGCTGTCATTTCAGAATTAACGAAGCTAAGTCTATTTAGACTGGTCGCGTCGAGTCGAATCATCGAGCTCGGACCAGATTCTCGACTCGTCAAGACTCAATTCGAATCAGAATTTTGATATTGAGTATTAACTTGAATTCTCAATTCGACTCGACAATATTTTAAATAGAAATAAATAAACAGTATTTTCTCTTGTTTTTCAAGCAATGATAATGCAATTTGCCAATTTATTGCATGAAAAAAAGCAAAAATATTGTTCTATGTTTTTATTTTTAACGACTTGACGTCAATTTTGCTTGCTTGATGAGTCGAGTTGAAAATTCAATATCAAGTCATGATGTTGATATTGAGTATTCAAGTCAAGTTAGAAAGTAGGTATGAAAACTCGACTTGATGATCAGTCTAAGTCTATTTAAACATCTTATCAAAATATTTATCTACTGCTGTAAGCGTCAGAATTAAAGACTTTGAGTCTAACTAATTGAATCATTCAGCTGACTAAGTGTTATGAACATGTCTGAATTGATCAGAGTTCAGATTTAACTCTAATCAATTTGATTAAAGCAAGTCATGATGCTATGTTTAGTTTGAATCTAGCGCATCTCTATTAAATTCTTCGAGTCATTCTCAGCACTTCTTCTCGTTGTTCAGCACTTTCTTTATTCATCTCTTTCATCATTCTTTTAGATAAACACATCTGTATCGAGTCTAGCGCAGTCTCAAGTCATTATTTATAGAAGAGCTTGCACTCTTTCTTTTCTGTATTCTTAATATCTTGTTATAGTTATCTCTAAAGAACAATACATACATATCAGCTTCGAGCTTCTTTGATTGAATGATCTAGACATGATTTCAACACTAAGTGTCAACTGACGAAACTGTTAGAATCATGTTTAAAGCAAGTCATAGAAATACAGATAAACGAAGAATAAATCAGATAAACGAGAATTCAAAGCTAAAGAGCGAGATCTATCTAGATGCAAAGACTATATGTACAGAAGAAAGAATGAGCGCTAGACTCGATAGAATCTAGACTCGCTCAAAGAACACATGTTTCAGTAGAAGACTGAGCACGCTCGTAACATTACTTTCTTCTTCTTCAGTCAAGCAATGATCTCATTGCTTCAATCAGCTTCTTTCTTTTCTTGTTCATTTCATTATCGTTCTATTTGAGCATTTCAAGCTCATTTCATCAGACGTTTCAAGTCTATTTCTTCTTGACATAGAGCGTTTCAAGCTAATTTCATCAGACGTTTTAAGTTTATTTCTTCTTGATATTTGATGTCATTGAAGCAAACTCACTATCGATTCGTGCCTACTATATAGTAGAGCTTATTCTTTTCATGTCATTATAACAGACTCACTTCGAATGTCATTCAAGCAAACTCACTATCGAGTGATGAGTTCAATTAATGAAATCAATCATTATCTGTCTTTGTAGCAGACTCACTTCTGATCAATCGAGTCTGATCAATCGAGAGTCAATTCATGTCTTTGTATCAGACTCATTATTCTTGTCATTCAAGCAAACTCTTTCTATTCAGCTTCAAATATTCAATGATGAACGAGTTTCAGCTCATATTTTCGTGATTTCAGACATATAGTATATGTTTCATTCTCTGTCTTGAGACATATAGTGTATGTTTCATTCTGTTCTCAGTATATATCATCTTGCTGTTGTCATCAATGTCGTGAATAAAGATAAATTGTAGAAGATACAAATAAAAGTAAGTTCATGACTGAATTTGATTTCGAATGTCGTTCAAGCAGACTCACTATTGAGTGACGAGCTCAATGACGAGATCAATCATTCTCTTGTCATTGTAACAGACTCACTTCTGATTCAGACTTATTGCATTCGATAATGCTTGTTTTGTTCATGTCATTGTAGCAGACTCACTATTTTGATTTCTGTTTACTACACATGTGTAGCAAGACTTGTTCTGTTCATTGATTGACTCAATTAAAAGATCAACTCGTGTCTTCTGATTTGCATCTACTACATGCATGTAGCAGAGTTGTTTCGTTCATGTCTATTACACACATGTAGTAGAGCTTGTTTCGTTCGTATCTATTGCATTCAATAGAGCTTGTCTTCTGTTCAATGACTGACTCAATTAAAAGATTAACTATCGACTTGTCATTGTAGCAAACTCATTTCAAATGATGAGCTTGATGACGAGATCAATCGTTATCTGTCTTTGTAGCAGACTCACTATCGAGTGACGAGCTCGATCAAGAGATCAATATAGAACACGTCTTTAAAGCAGACTCACTGTTGATTCATGTCTTTCAAGCAGACTCATTATTCTTGTCATTCAAGCAGTTTTCTTTCTATTCAGCTTCAAATATTCAGTGATGAACGAGTTTCAGCTCATATCTTCGTGTTTTCAGACATGTAGTATATGTTCAATTCTCTCAAGACATATAGTACATGTTTCATTCTGTCTGCAGTACATATCATCTTGCTGTTGTCATCAATGTCGTGAATAGAGATAAATTGTAGAAGATGCAAATAATAAAAGATTCGTTGCTGAATCAAGTGAGTTGTCATTGAAGCAGACTCACTATCGAATGTGTCATTGAAGCAGACTCACTATTCTTGTCATTCAAGCAGACTCTTTCTATTCAGCTTCAAATATTCAACGATGAATGAGTTTCAGCTCATATCTTCGTGATTTCAGATATATAATATATGTTTCATTCTTTGTCTTAAGACATATAGTGTATGTTTCATTCTGTTCTCAGTACATATCATCTTGCTGTTGTCATCAATGTCATGAATAGAGATAAATCGTAAAAAATATGAATAAAAGTAAGTTCATGACTGAATTTGATTTTGAATGTTGTTCAAGCAAACTCACTATCAAGTAATGAGTTTAATGACGAGATCAATCATTTTCTTATCATTGTAGCAGACTCACTTCTGATTCAGACTTATTACATTCGATAGCGCTTGTTTCGTTCATGTCATTGTAGCAAACTCACTATCGAGTGACGAGCTCGATCAAGAGATCAATATAAAATGCGTCTTTGAAGCAGACTCATTGTTCTGATTTCTGTCTACTACATGTATGTAACAAGACTTGTTCTGTTTATTGATTGACTCAATTAAAAGATCAACTCATGTCTTCTGATTTGCATCTACTACACGTATGTAGCAAAGTTGTTTCGTTCGTGTCTACTACATGCATGTAGTAGAACTTGTTTCGTTCGTTGATTGATTTAATCAAGAGATCATCTATTGACTTGTCATTGTAGCAAACTCACTTTTGATTCAGACTTATCACATTCAATAGCACTTGTTTCATTCATGTCATTGAAGCAAACTCATTATCAAGTGACAAGCTCAATCAAGAGATCAATATAGAACGCGTCTTTAAAGCAGACTCACTGTCGATTCATGTCTTTCAAGCAGACTAGCTATCAAGTGACTGACTCAACAACAAGATCAATTCTTGTTTATCATTGTAACAGATTCACTTCTGATCAATCGAGTCTGATTAATTCAGAATCAATTTGAGTCTGCAATGCTTGCATTTGCAGAGCTTGTTCTGATCGCGTCTATTGCATTCAATAGTGCTCTCTATTCTGTTTACTACATGCATGTAGTGAGACTTGTTCTGATCGCTTCTATTGCATTTGATAGAGCTCTCTGTTTCTGTCTATTGTGTTCGATAGAACTTATTCTCTTTGATGATGAGTTCAGTCAAGAGCTCAGTTCAAGATTGTCTTGTCTGCAACACGTTGCAAAACTTGTTCAGTTCAATGACGAGCTCAGTCAAGAGCTCAGTCGAAAGATCAATTCAACTATGCAACGCGTTGCAGAGCTTTGCTTTCGATCGTAGCTAGAAAGTGAATCACTATCGTGTGATATGTACGAAGCTTTAAATAATGTTAGAATCATGTCTAGAACAAGTCATAGAAATACAAATAAATGAAGAGTAAATCAGATAAATGAGAATTCAAAGCTAAAGAGCAAGATCTACAAGATGTGAAAACTATATGTACAGAGAAAAGAGAAGCATTAAGCTTGATAAAGTTTTAGACTCACTCAAAGAACATGTGTTTCAGTAAAAGACTGAGCACGCTTGTAACATTTCTGAGCATGACTCAGTTGCATCTTCAGAATTCATGAGAATATTGACTATCATTTATAGAGATTTCTCAAGCAAAGTTTTCTTCTTCTTTATCTTTTATCTTTTATCTTTTTATCTATCATCTCTTTTCTACACAAAATGAACTCTTCTACAGCAAGACATATTTAGCTATTTAATCATCTGTATCTAGTTTATCTTCTAGATTTATTTATCTATTAGATTGATTGTTGCATGTATTCATGCTCACTCTGTTGATTTTGAAGCTTTTTATATTGCATTTCTACTTTATTTCTCAACAACATCAGTTCATGATCTCATTGAATAAAGACTTATTCATGAACATGAGTTGTTTGATCATCAAACGAAGCATGTCTGTTACTCAATTCAAACGAAACTCATCGTTTTATCTGACTTCTACATGCTGTTCTTTTTTATTACTTCAGCATCTTCTTTTCAGAATTCTTGATATCATGAATTGATGCACATTAATGTTTCACTTCTTTCATATGTATCAGATCATCTCTTTCTGCATGATTCATGACTGCTCTTCAAGATAAACTATGAGATTATTTTCAACTGTCTTAAACATCTTGCAAGAAATCTCTTTAAGACGAAACTGAGATTTAAATGATGATGAATACATGAAGATATTCTCTTGAATGCTATATGTTACAAGCGTATCAAAATTGATTAGAATTAATCAATGATTTAGTCGAGATCTGATCTAGATCTGACTAAGATTTGACTCAGATATGACTCAACACTTTTTTTCTTTCTCAACATTCTTTTCTTTCATCAACATCTTGTTTATTTACATCATTTTCTTTTCATGTTACAAAAAAATTTCTTTCAAGTCTAGCGCAGTCTCTGAACATTACATAAATAGAAGCTTTTGCATTAATCTTCTTCTGTATTCTTAATATTCAGTTATAGCTATTTCTAAAAATCAAGCACTATCAATTCTGATCTTCATTGATTGTATCATCTAGACATGATTCTGACACTATACATCATTCTAGAACAGCAATGAACTTCTTCAATGATGACGAGAAATTGTTAATGAAGTAGTAGAAGTTGTATGATTCTGAAGCGAATCACTGCAGATAGTGAGTCAATCATAGCTGAAAATGCATTAGAAATGTCAATAAACAAAGTGATCTGATTAGCTTTAATTTTGAGCAATTGAAAGATGATGAAATTGAATTTTCGAATTTCTCATACAAAAGAGATGTGAGATAAACGTAAAAATGAATGTCAAGAAATGCAGAGCTTTCTGCATATGCTAATAACAATTGCAATTAGTTGACTTTCAGCTGAGTGCTGTTGATCGATGTCAAGCATGCTCAATCATAGAAAATATAGATTGTTTATCATCACAGTGCTTTGAATCAATAGTCTGATGCAGATTGATATACTTCAAGATGATTGAGCTGTTTTTAATGTTACTATGCTGTGAAATCATCTTTGCAACATAGAATTCTTCAAAGTTTTGCTTTATTGCTTGTCATAATAATGATTTATGAGTGCTCATATACTTCTTAAAAAATGATTGTTTCAATTGAATGCAAATGCATTTTTGCTGCAGTATGTTCTCTAATTGAATTTTCATGTAATACAATCACATGCAGAACATCAGACTGAGTCTCACTTTAATGAAAGTGAAAGTATATTTCTTGCGCAGCTTGCATCATCTGTTTAAAGAATTTTCTCATACTACTCTTAATATCTGTTATTTATATCTTGCAAAGACTCATCAACTCATTCTTGATTTGCATTCACTTCTTTCAATTGTTTAAAATGCGTTCTCTATTGACAGTATCTTTAATCATTTGTTTTTTTACGAGCTTCAGCATCTGCATAACAGAAGATAAAGTTCATGAAAGTGCTCTTTAGCTTTTTGAAGATAATTTCTAACAAATCAATCTTTATAAGTTTTCGATTGCAATGCAATGAATGCTTCATAATAGCAGATTTCACTTACAGTACTCTGAAAGATGAAGCAGATCAATTCATCTTCTTTGATCTTTCAAATATCACAAGTGTTACAAGTGTCACATAGAGAACAATCTAAAGATTCTTGCATCTCTGTTCTCGTTAACTAATTTCTGAACGTAATTTATCATTCAACACTTATATCATATTCTTGACATATTCAATTACTATCTGCTATTCTTTGAATGAACAGTGTGTCATCTCTTCAGACAGTTCAGTAATCTTAACTCTCTCACAAAGTCATTGAATATTGAAAGTACACTATTTTAAGAGATGACTGAATCACTCTTTGTAAACTTATTAGAATTTACATCATGCTCAAATAATTGCAAAAACTTAGTGTCAACATCTTTAGCTACAGCGATATTAAATACAACAAATTTGACAGTATCTGTCTCATGCATCGTCATCAATTCAACGACTGTCATCAATTTGATCTTTGAATCACTCACATCATCATCTTCAATGAACATAACTTCAAAATCTGTCTCATTCTTGAATTTTACACTCAAATATCATCAAAAAGATGCAAAGTTGATGATTGATATTGCAGTATCAATTGATAGCATCACGTTGTTCGTTCTTGAAATTTCTCTATTGCGCATTTATCAAAAGCAGCGTCATATGAATACTGTTGATCAAGATGCACAAGAGAACTCGCTAGCATTTCTTCAGCGAAAAGTCAAGCTTAAAGCGAAAGAAAAAAGTAAATATGAATTATTGATGTTAAATATAAGACATGAATTAGAAACAAGAGAAATCAGACTCGAGCTGCATGATGAATTGACATGACAGAAGCTGAAAGATGCAGAGCATTCATGAGAGCTTGAGATTTTCAGATGAACTCATCAATTCTGTAAATGTTGACAAATTCAATGTTCTTGAGTTCAAAGATTGTACTATCAAATAAGTTCAAAAAGATTTTGCAAGATCAGAACTTTTAACAGCATCTTGTTCTAGTGATTATCAATGAAGTGCACATCGTCAGCGAGTGAGATCAGCACTGAAGAGATTCATACAGTCACTTGATGTTGCTGCAAGATTTAATCAATAAATCTGTATCTTGACTGAACTGTTTTGCAACTTTCGACTTGATGATGCTGATCAAAATTCAAGAGCTTTGTGAATTTGATTTTATCACTTGTATTCAATGTATTTCAATTAATCGATCAAACATAAGACTTGCGATTCGATGTACACAACATTTTGTAGATAAATTCAATGATCTTGATTTTCTTATTGAATCGATCAAGACAGCTGTTGAGTGAACGACAGAAGAAAATAATGATAATATAATCAGAGAGACACTCAGACATGATGATCTTGCTACTGCTTAAGTAATTGTATTGACTCATACTTGTCAAAAGACAAAACAAGCGAGATTTGATAGTCGTGCATGCTGCAAAACTATTTCAAAGACTGTTGTATATATCAACTTCATAAAACTGATTGAGACAACAGTTCACATGCTGATCAAAAAGTTGATTCAAGCAAACAGTTCAAAGACGTCTATCTTCAACATCATTGAAATCTATTATTCAGAGTTTGCAAAGTTTGACAAGAGATTGATTTTCGCAGAATTTGCAAAGTCTGATGTCGAAGATGTTCTGAAAAGTCTGAAACATTGTATTATTGTAATTATCAATGCAATGAAAATGAGTATTGATAATTCAAATATTCAACGCATTGTTCAATGAAAGCAGTCATTAAGCATGTGCACTCTGTGACAGTGAGTTGATTGAGCGACAAGAGATTGAGCAATCTGCAACAAATTTGTTTGATTTGTTGAATCATGATGCTTTGAAGATAAACTTGATGCATTGACTCAAATCAAGAAGAGAATGACTGAGCGTAAGAAATGATTCATGCTATCACGAAGTCTGTGAAAGCTGATTAATCTTTCAATGTGCATTTGAAGAAGCATTCTTGAATTCTATGATGATGACTTGTTCTCACAATTTCATTTGAAAACAGATTCACGTTTCTGCTGTAACAGATGCATCGACATTGAGATCAGATCATGTATCAGCAAAGCAAAGCAGTCTGTTAGAATCATTTAATCTCAAAAGCATATCATTGCTGCAATAAACTTGACATTGATTGAGTGACAAGAGACAAAGACAGCAATGATACTATTCTTGATGATATTTTTGATGATATTCATGAATCATAAAATGCAGTTGATTCTTTTGAACAAGACTATTTTCGATATATCACGAACTGATGCAATAGTCGACTCTATTGATGTATTGATCACTGCAATCAACGAGCGATGAGCAGATCTGCATCTCTATGAATATGAGATTGTTGAAATGATTCAAAACACATGCTTGCAAGCAACGTTTATCAAAACTTGAAGCAAATGTTTTTTAACAGTAATAGATGTAAACTCTGCAAAGATTAAAGATGAGATGAATTCAAAGTGAATGAGATTGATGAAAAAGACACAAAGATAGTCAACACAACTTAATGTTACTCAACATCATTTGTAACAAAGAACTGAGTGATTTCACTTTCATCTTCATTGTCTTTGTCATCAAGAACAGAATTGTCTGTCTTTATATAATTATATTGAAAGTTGCAACATTCTCTTCTGTTGAATTTCACTAATGCATTATCGATAATGCACATTGCTTCAAGATGTAATATATCAATGATCTTATATTTGATGATTCAATCACTGTGTAAAGCGATTGACTCAGTTCGCAATAAGCGCTTAGTCATGATCATAACATCAAGCTTTGCTGACTTCTCTGAATGTCTGTCGTTTCAATCAAGATTGTACAGTGATTCAACATGATTAGCAAGAGTGATGAAAAACTCGATGTTCAAAGCACAATGCTCAAAGAAATAATTCAGCATGATAGCAGATTCACGCTTATTCTTAAATAACTTCTTGAGAATGTCATTGTAAAGCTTTATGAGTTGATCTGTCTCAAATCAGTCGTCGAGAATTGATCAGCTCGTTTATCAGAATTGCTCGCTGCAACTTTGAAAAGATTGTAGAAGTTGATACAAGATGATGCAGATAAAGCATTTCATAAGCATATTTGTGCTGCGTTGAATCATGAAAATAGATGTAACAGCGATCAATAGCTTATTGAAGCAAGTCTATATCTGCGTGCTTAATGATGTACTTCAGCAGAAGATAAATCTGCATATGCTGCAAGAATAGAATATGATTTTGAAGCTTCATATTGTTAATTAAGCATATCTCATTGTTGTATGAGTTGATGATATTATTAAGAAGTTGTAAGAAGCTTTTGACATTCTGCATGATCAACATTCAAGTGATATTCTGAAACTCTTGAATCAGTTTTAATTAAGCAAGATGATGTTAAAGCAGAGCACACATTCTGATCTGAAAGTTATGAAATACTAACTGCTTAAGCGCATAGAAGTCGAATTTGAATTTGCTGATTTCTTTTTGAGTTCAAAAGTTCATGACATTATATAACATAAATTGATCATTGTTTTGCTTATCAAAATGAATTCTTGATATCATATAAATCTTGAAATACAAGAACATAAAAATAAAAAGACATATAAATATATTTGACTGAACTGTTTAATAAATAAAGCATATGAAATAAAGAAGAAAGAAAAAAAGTGAGTGAAGAGTAAATATTCATTCATTAACATCAAATTAATGCAAAGATTATTAATTACAGAAATAATAGTATCATTCTTTGTTTTCAACATTTTCAACACTTTCTCTTAGAAATTGAAGCTTTATATAAAGCTATTTAAACTCTTTATTGACTGTATATTCATGCTCTTTTACTCATTGACATCATACTTGATGAAAATAACTTCATTCATTGAAGCTAGTTTTATAACTGATCTGAATCTCAGAAATTTGTCTGACTTTAAAGACTTGATGAAATCATTGATCATCATTTAATTAATGAATATGTATTTTAATTTAATTGCTTTCTCTTCTATCTTGTTTTAAACATAGTAATATGATGTATCAATGTGCTTAATTTAAAGATGATTGTCGAGATTGCTATTCATTTTTATAGTCACTTGATTGTCAGTTAAAATGATAGTTGAATTCATATTTAAATCATCATATCTCATCTTTTTCAATGCTTGAATCAGAAAAATTATTTTCTTGATGATATTATATTTATTAATGTATTCAGCTTTCAGTTAATTGATTTATTTCATAGAAAAATCATATAGTCAGAGATAAATTTTCAAGAGTTCAAGTAATTCACATGAGTTAAATTGATATATTCAAATAATTCAACTTTCTCAACTTTCTTCACTTTGAAAAATTCATATTGAAGCTTCAGCTGAACAGTTTTGTTAGAACACGACTCAAGTTGAGATAGAAACTACGACAGAATAAGACGTAGTTTGTAGCATGATGAATTCTGAGCTAGTAAAGATCATGATCACGTGCTAATGATTCACTATATGAAATTATTGAAATCATGAAGTGATTCTCATGATTCAGAATCTGAATCAACGAGATCACTCAGCAATTCAGACAATTGCACGAATCTTTTATGTTTATATAACGATGATCGTTTTCTTAGATAGAAGCTTCGTGCTCAACTCATGTAAGTAGTCAATACATATTATTGTCTCAGCTATCTTCAGATCTCAAGTCTAGTAATAGTGATTACTGTTTGATCTCTGTATATATCTTGTGTTGTTAAAGAAACAATCATTACACTTTGAGCATCTCTCTTTTACAAGATATCAGAGACGTTCATTTCTTTCAATCATGTCTAGTCAGTCAGAACGAGTCACGCTCAGTCAAGAAGTGAGCATCTTCAGCGCAGATAAGATCAAGATTTCAACATCAAACTTGTATCACGACGATCAAGATAAACTCGAAGCATATCTAGTACAGATAGAGCTATACATCAAACGACATTCATCTCAGTTCAAGTTCATCGAGAACAAAGTACTCTTTGCATTCATCTATCTAAAAGATAATGCATTTACATGATTTCATCACTATCTAACGAATTATCTGCAGAAGAAATCAGAAGAATGAGAAGAAGAAATCAACATGATATTTCGTGATTCTCAGACGTTCAAGAAACATCTAAGAAGAGTATTTGAAAACATTGACAAGAAGCATACAACAGAACATCAGCTGTACAATCTGCGACAGAAAATCTTCGCAGCGACTTATTCGATCAGCTTTCAACATATTGCAATGAATATGAAATGAAACGATGCAGTTCTCATCAGTCAGTTCTATTAGAGACTACGAAAGAAAGTCAAGAATGAAATCATTAGAATTGATAAACTCGTCGACTTGCAGAAGATGATATTCAGAGCGATGATCATCGATAACAGACAGTACAAGAGACGTCTGAAAAAAGATAAAGAATCGACTATGTCAGTAGTATTGAGTCGAAAGTTCAAGAAGAAACGATGACAGTCATACTATGATTCTCAATCTATGAAGCTAGATGCAACTCGAAAGATATCAATGAATGCTCGTGATAAAACAGTTTAACAGAGCAAGACATGTTACACATGCAAAAAGCTGAGTCATTACTTTAAGAATTGTACTCGAAACAAGTACAAGAACAAGTCAAAGTCTTATGACAAGCAAGACAGATCTTTTGCAGCGACGAAAGAAAATCAGAGAGACAAGCATCAAGTGTTATCATGAACAGCATGTTACAAGAACAACTGTCACACTCATTTGAGTGATAAGAAAGATTCTGAATGATATTCAAAACTTTCGCGAAAGAATCATTTCTACGCAGCAACTCATCGTCAATCAGAAGCACATGATGAAGATAGTGATGAAAGTTCGTTTACTATAATCGCGAAATCGAAGATTCTCGACAGCGAAACATATGACTTGAATAGATCGAATGACATCAAAGAAGCTATTCATCAAGCAGTCAAAGAAGAAAATCGACTTAGCGAAACTCTATGAGCATTCACTATTGCAGCAGAAGATGCTCTCGATCAAGAAGAAAATCATCTTGAAGTAAAAGAAGATTTCAGAAAGCTTACAAGTTAAGCAAGCTTTATAAGCATGTACAACGAATTGTACACTCTCTTTAAGCAGAAAGAGAAAGATTTTTCACAGCGAATGCAACAGATCAAGAATGATATACATCAAGCTATTTATGACACTATGCAAGATGAGTCGATTGCATTGTGCAAAGACATTCAATATCGTGACATAGTCATGAAGAAGTCACTCACAAAAGTCAAATTCATCAAACAAGAAGAATATGTACTTTCTGATGAAGATCACATACTCAGAGAACTTAGACAGATGACAAAAGTCATTAGAAAGAGATTTGATCTGTGTGATTCAAAGAGATATTCACTTAAGAAAATCAATTCAAATCAATTTCAGTACATAAAACAAGTATTGAAAGAAAGAGCTTCTAGTTCAAAAAACTAGAAGACTCTTCGATCAACAGATCATTGAAGAAGTCTAGTCGAAGATCGAAAATCGAAAGCATATTTGTCTTCATCAGTGACTTGTCGCAGTTACAAGTATGAGTCAAGATTAATGATCACGCAGCACGACTATTCATAGACAGCGACTGCACGAGAAATTACATATTCTCAGAATTTGCTGAAAAAATGCAAATATCTACGCAGAAGAAGAAAGAATCTTACAATCTGTGAAACTTCGATGAAACATTTATGAAGTACAATAATGAACTAATAAATCAAGAAACTCGACTCATTCATTTGAGACTCGAACAACATTGAAAGAAGTTACGTTTAGATGTTACAAAGCAGTCAGACAGTGATATAGTTCTAAACATATCATGACTTCGTATGATCAATTCAATGATTGATTGAGTCAATGAAACAATTGCATTTCTAAGTACAAGAACAACGCGATTACATTTAATATTGAAATCATCACAAGATGTGAAGATATTCATCATGACAAGCGAAGAAATGCGCGAAGAGTTCAGAGAGATCAACGATGCACAGATGTTATGAAGCAGAGAGATTCAAAGTGATCACTTGAAGAATCTCGTTATTGCTATTATTTCTAAAGAATATCAGAAATATAAGATTTTGTTTGAGAAAGAAAGTGATCAGAAGACACTATTCAAACATCAATCATGAAATCACGAGATTAAGCTCGTTGATGACAAGAAATTCATGAAACAGTTCATTTATTCATTGTTGACAGAAAAGCTCAATGCTTTGCAACAATATCTGAAAGTGAACATGCAAAGAGAATTCATTAAAGAATCACAGTCGTCAGCAGAATATTCAATTTTGTTTATTTTGAAATTGAATGAAAGTCTAAGACTATGTGTCGACTATAGAGCATTAAATAACATCACGATTAAAAACAGTTATTCATTATCGCTCATAGCAGAACTGCAGAATAGATTGCAGAGTGCACAGTGATTTATAAAATTCAATATACTTGAGACATTCAATTGAATACAAATCAGAGAAGAAGACGAGTGAAAGACAGTCTTTTGCACTTGATTAGAACATTATGAGTATTTGATCATGTCTTTCGACTTAATCAATGTCTCAATCACGTTTCAGATCTTTGTGAATAATGTATTATGATGTTATCTGAATCAATTCATCATAGTATATCTGAACGATATATTAGTATATTCAAAGACGAAGAAAGAACATGTGCAACATGTTAAAAAGATTCTACAGACTTTGAAGAAAGTCGATCTGCGCATCAAGTCAGGAAAAAGTGAATTTCATGTACAGAGTGTACAGTTTTTGAAATTCATAGTCATGTCTCAGAGTCTAAGAATGAACTCAAAGAAGATAAAAGCTGTTACGACTTGATCAATGTCAAAGTCAAAGATTGAAGTTCAATTCTTTTTAGAATTCGCAAACTTCTATAAATGCTTTATAGAGAAATACTTCAGAATCATCTCGTCACTTACAAATCTTACGAGAAAAGACATATCGTTCATGTGAACTGAGAAAGCAGAAGAAGCTTTCAAGAAGCTGAAAAAATTGTTCATCTTTCAGTCAATACTGATCATGTTTGAATCAGAAAAACTCATTATGCTTGAGACAAATGCATCAGACAAAGCTATTGAAGCATGTATCAATCAATCAGATGACAAGAAATGTCTGCATTTCATTGCATTTCACAGTAGAAAGCTTACAGACGCTGAATTGAACTATGAGATACACGACAAGAAGCTGCTAGCTATTGTCAACTTATTCAAACAATGAAGAGTGTATCTAGAAGAATCTAGACATCAGATTCAAGTATATACAGATCATAAAAATCTGCTATACTTCATGATCACGAAAGTTCTAAATCGAAGACAGATTAGATGATCAAAAGAATTGTCATCATACAACTTTCAAATTCAATATCGAAAGAGATCTGAAAACTCAAAGATTGACGTCTTGAGCAAAAGAGCAGATCATATGACAGATAGATCACAGATAAATCAGACTATCTTGCAAAAGAATTCAGATGATTCGATTGTTTATAATAGACAAAACGCAGTCACTTTATGAATCAACAACAAAGATCTCAAGAAACGAGTAAAGCTAGAGCTAGCAAAGAACTCAGTCACGCAAGATATTATAAAGAATATCGAGAACAACGCGAACTTTGAGATTATCAATGAAATACTAACATTTCAGAGTCTGATCTATGTTTCAACAAGATGCAGATAAGAGATGATAGATGATCATCACAAGTCAATGATACATGAACATCAAGATTCAAATAAAATCATTGAGAGAATATCTAGAATCTACTATTTCTCAAAGATGAGAAAACAGATAAAAGATATTATCAGAAAGTGCGATGTGTATGTTTATATGAAACACAATCAACATAAATTCTATGAACTTTTAAAAAGTCTCAGCACATCAGATTGTGCGTGAAAAAGCATAGCTTTGAACTTTATAGTCAAGTTATCTAAGTCAAAGAAAAGAGTCATTGAAACAACGTATGACTCTATCTTGATTATAACAGACAGATTAATCAAGTACGAATACTTCTTGTCATACAAGAAAGCAACATTCGCAGAAGATTTGACTTACACATTTCTAAGAACGATTGTAGCAAATCATGAACTATCAGACGAGATAATTTCAGATAGAGACAAGCTCTTCACATTGAAATTCTGAAAATTCTTGATGAATCAGTTAGAAATTCATCATAAGCTGTCAACAGCTTATCATTTGCAAACAGATGAACAAATGAAAAGAATGAATCAGACACTGAAACAGTATCTCAGATGCTATATTAATTATAAACAGAATGATTGAGTACAGCTACTGTCAGTAACACAGTTGACTTTCAATAGCGCAACAACAGAAGTAATCAGCATGTCATCATTCTTTGCGAACTACGAGTTCGAGTCAGAAATTCTTAAAGAATCGCATAAGTTTATACAATTAGCTCAGAAAGCTATGCTACAGATAAAGCAATTGCAGTCGCTGCAAAAAGAATTACAGAAGAACATACAGTTTCTCAGCAAGCGCATGATTCTGTATGCAAATAAGAAAAGAGATAGAAAATCTACTCTTAAAGAGAGAAACAAAGTATATCTTTTAAGATGAAACATCAAAATGAAAAGATCAAGTAACAAACTGAATCACACAAAGCTAGAATCTTATAAAATTCTAGAGATCAAAGAATTGATTAACTACAAATTGAATCTGTCAACATCTATGAGAATACATTCAATATTTCATATCTGTCTTTTGAAGTCTGCAGATTCGAATACATCAATTCAAACGAAATCTTCAGAAATTGATTCAAAGAGTCAGAATGTCGAATATGAAGTAGAAGACATACTAGATCAACAGAACATCATAGATCAGTCTCATTGATTGATCAAGTGAAAAGATTACGATCATATCGAGAACACTTGAGAATCAGAGAAAAATCTCAAGAACTGTCAGAAGCTTCTTCGACAATTTCAGCAAAGAAATTCGACAATCAGTCGAAATCAAAAGAAATTTCGAGCTGTTCGAAATCGACGTTAAGAAGAAGATCGTTGATAGACAACTTAGTCATTTGACGACATTCATTCTTCTTGAGTTCTTCAATATTCTTGAACTTTCGTTGTATCATATTCTTTCAGCAAGACTCAATTAATTCTTGTTGCTTCTGCAGATGAGCTGCTTTAGTCAGAGTCTCACTCAGCTCAGCATGAAGACGAGCTCATTTTTTACAAATTCACTTTCATTTCATCTCTGAAACAATCAGATTGCATTTGCAATTTAGATGCATACACTCGACACAATGATTGAAGTCAATGTCAACACAACACTTCATGAAATGATTGAAACAGTGATTGCAGAAATGCATAACTGAACTATCATTAAAATGAAGTTTCTTCGAAAGATGATGACGCTTTGTGATAGAACTCGACAATTTGAATACTTGATTCAAATACATAGAAACGATGATTTCTGAAAACAGAAATCTTGAAAGAGATCTAGTGTTAAAACACGACTCAAATTGAGATAGAAACTATGACAGAATAAGATGTAGTTCGTAACATGATGAATTCTGAGCTAGTAAAGATCATGATCACGTGCTAATGATTTGCTATATGAAATCATTGAGATCATGAAGCGACTCTCATGATTCAGAGTCTAAGTCGACGAAATCATTCAGCAATTCAGATGATTGCACGAATCTTTTATGTCTATATAACAATGATCGTTTTCTTAGATAAAAGCTTCGTGCTCAACTCATGTAAGTAGTCAATACATATTATTGTCTCAGCTATCTTCAGATCTCAAGTCTAGTAATAGTGATTACTGTTTGATCTCTGTATATATCTTGTGTTGTTAAAGAGACAATCGTTACAAGTTTCAACTAAATAATAAATTATTTATTTAACAGTTAAATCATGATTAAGAATAAATTTCATTGAATATTTACTGCATTTGCTTACTGCATAAATTATGTTTAATTATATTTAACAAATTATTCACATCAATATTTTAATGATTGATTAATAATTCTTTATTTCTTTAAAGATAGTTTGATACTTAATTCACTTCTTGAACTTTCAATAAACGTTCTTTTTGAGTTAACATCTGTAATGCATTAATGTTTTAATTGAGTTACAGTTGTTCATGCTCAGAAGTTCAATGACTCACTTGATATAAATGCTTTAATTGATTCAAAAAGTTCATTCAACTTTATTATAAGTTATATGCATTTTTAAATATTACTCAATTGAGTTAAGATCTTTCATTTGAAAGCATTTTGCAAATTGCAACTTCAATGCTTTAATATTAAATATGTTTGATTTTAAAATAAGTAAATTATTCACATAAATAGCAATAATGATTTCATTATCATGAATGAACATTGAATGATTAATTTTTATTCTTTGAAAATTAATGAAAATGAGATAAACTTTCAGAATTGTATATCATTCTTAAAATATTTATTTTAGTTTATATAAAGTCTTGTTTAAACAACAGATCAAAAAGATTTTATTTAATTCTTTTTATGATTGATGATGAGATTCATTTATACATAATGTTGATTATGAATCTTTTGATTCTATTCTGTGTTTGAATAAAAGTTAAAAGAGTCAAGAAATCTTAATTCAATGCAATTTATATGATGTTAAAATGTTGCATGATCAGAAAAGTTATCATGCAGAATTTTCATTTACATAACAACATTTCTTCTAATAATCACAATTGATCTACAAAGAAGTTTAATGACATGTCAATGTCAGTAAAAGATGAAAAGATATTACTAGTGAAATAAATAATTCAAATAAAAAGTTTGCAAATTATAATTACAACATTAACAGTTTGTAAAATGAACTAAATTTTAAAGTTTAGCTTAAGTGACATTCATCATTTAAAGTCAAATAAAATTTGAATTTAAGTTGATTTTGCTTAATTGAGTTTTGCTTTTATCAATAAAATCTGTGTTCATTCATATATTACTGAACTAAATCTTGCTTTTGTTAATAAAATCTGTGTTTATTTATATGCATTGAACTGAAGTTAAATTCAATTAATTCAGCTAATATATTTATTTATATGCTCATCATTTTACTCATTCATCTACTCATCATTTTACATGCTCATCATTCTACTCGCTCATTTACTCACTCATTTACTCACTTCATTTACTCGCTCATTTACTCACTCATTTACTCACTTCATTTACTTACTCATTTACTTGCTCATTTTTTATTTACTTGCTCATTTACTTGCTCATTTACTCACTTCATTTACTCACTCATTTACTCGCTCATTTACTCACTTCATTTACTCACTCATTTACTCACTTCATTTACTCACTCATTTACTCACTCATTTACTCGCTCATTTACTTACTTCATTTCTCACTCATTTACTCACTTTATTTACTCGCTCATTTACTTACTCATTTTTCATTTACTCACTCATCTACTTACTCATTTACTCACTCATTTTTTATTTACTCACTCATTTACTCACTTCATTTACTCACTTTATCAATCTTTCTATCAAACGCTTTATCAAATTTTCTATCAAACATTTTATCAAACATTTTATAAAATGCATTGATTAAGCACATAAAATACATTAAACAATGTTTTAAACAATGCTTTTAATGAGTTTTTGATCAAGCTTTTTATTGAACTTTTTACTGAGTTATTTATTGAACTTTCTATTGATCTTTTTACTAGTGAGCTTTCAATCAAGTCATTTACTGAGCTATTTATCAAGTTATTTACTGAGTTATTGATTGAGCTTTCTATTAATCTTTCAATTGAACTTTCTACTTGTTAAAGATCAGCATAAAGCGAGTCATATAAGTGTAATGTAATGAGTATATAAATGCTAAGAAAGAAAAGTATCTAGAAGAAAAGAATCAACTATCTATATGACTCAGAAGAACATAAGCTAATTCTGAATAAAATTGATCTTAAAACAACTTTATAGTCTAGCGATGAGCAATCAATGATAGTCATCAACATAATCATCAACATAGTTATCAACATAAATGTGTAGCTAAAATTGTAACATTACTTTCTTTCTTCAATGATTCATGTTCATATGAATGTATTTTCTTAATCTTGTGTAGAATCAAAATGTCTATTGTAACAAACTCACTATGCAAGATAGAATGATGTCATTGTAGCAGACTCACTAGTTGCACATGAATGTTTGATCAGATTCATTGATGAATAGAGTGATGAAAGTGAGTAGATCATTGCATTGAGAATGTCATTGTAGCAGACTCACTAATTGCATGTGAATAAGTCGACAGATTGATTCATTGATAGATAGAGCGATGTGAGTAGATGAATCATTGCATTGACGAAAGATGTCATTGTAGCAGACTCACTAGTTGCACATGAAAGTTTGATCAGATTCACTGATGAATAAAGCGATGTGAGTAGATAAATCATTGCGTTGATGAAAGATGTCTTTATAACAAACTCATTATTTGCACATGATTGAATTAATGAATCAATTCATTGATAGATAAAGCAATGAAGATGAGTAAATCATTGCTTTGATGATGTCATTGAAGCAAACTCCTTGATCAACTTGCTCATTGAAAAGATTGACTTTGAACTCGTCATTGTAGCAGACTCACTAGTTGCACATGAATGTATAATCAGATTCACTGATGAGTAGAGCGATGAGAGCGAGTAGATCATTGCATTGAGAATAGATATCATTAAAGCAAACTCACTGAGAATTTGCTCATCAAGATAGAGACTTCATGCAGTCATAAACTGATCTTGTTTGATTATTTAATAAATTCGAAGAATTTCTTGCGAATTTGAATGAACAATTAATTCGCTGATCTTTGATCTAGTTGAATGATTTCAATCGTTTATTTAATCTCGCTGATCAGCGCACAAGAAAAGAAGATGAGTGCTGCTGCATGAACACAAGTTACTAGATCAAAGTCAATAGAGAGTTGAAGAACTACTAGCAGAAGCACTTGAAGAAATCAATGCAGATTATTTCATTTCATCTGTAATGAAGAAGTATTTATATAATGTTAGAAATCAGTATAGAGCGAGTTATATGAATGTAATGTAACAAGTATATAAATGCTAAGAAAGAAAAGTATCTAGAAGAGAAGAATCGACTATTTATATGACTTAAAAGAACATAAGTTAACTTTGAATAAAGTTGATCTTGAAACAACTTTATAGTCTAGCGACAAGTGATCGATGATAATCATCAACATAGTCATCAACATAGCTATCAACATAAATGCGTAGCTAGAATTGTAACACTATTGATCTTTTTATCAATCTTTTTACTGATCTTTCTGTTAGAGATCAGTATAAAGCGAGTCATATGAGTGTAATGTAACAAGTATATAAATGCTAAGAAAGAAAAGTATCTAGAAGAGAAGAATTAACTATCTATATGACTCAGAAGAACATAAGCTAATTCTGAATAGAATTGACTTTGAAACAACTCGATGATCTAGTGACGAGCAATCAACGATAGTCAGAAACATAGTCATCAACATAGCTATCAACATAAATGCATAGCTAGAATCGTAACAGTATCTCTCTTCTTCAATGATTCATGTTCACATGAATGTATTTTCTTAATCTTGTGTAGAATTGAAATGTTTATTGTAGCAGACTAGCTATGTAGAGAGAAATTGACTTGCTCAGCGAAGAGATCAACTATTGACTGATGTCATTGAAGCAGACTTTCTAAAAGAAGATCAACTAGCTCATTGAAGAGATCAATTGTGATCATGTCATTGAAGCAGACTCACTGCTGATTCAAATCTATTACATAGTAGAGCTTGTTTCATTCGTTGATCGATTCAATCAAGAAATCAATCATTGTTCATCATTGTAACAGACTCATTGTTGAGATTTTGATATAGAAACAAGCTCATGAATTTGCTTGTTATCGAAGATGATCGTGTCATTGAAGCAGACTCACTAGTCGACTTGCTCATTGAAGAGATCAACTTTGAGCTCATCATTGTAGCAGACTCACTAGTTGCACATGAACATTTGATCAGATTCACTGATGAATAGAGCGATGAGAGCGAGTAAATCATTGCATTGAGAATGTCATTGTAGCAGACTCACTAGTTGCACACGAACGAGTTGACAGATCGATTCACTGATAGATAGAATGATGTGAGTAGATGAATCATTGCATTGATGAAAGATGTCATTGAAGCAGATTCACTGAAAGTTTGCTCATTGAAATAGAGACTTCATGCAGTTCTAGACTGATCTCTTTGATTGCTCTTTGAAATAGAGACTTCACGCAGTCATAGACTGATCTCGTTTGATTATTCAACAAATTCGAAGAATTTCTTGCAAATCTGAATGAATGATTAATTCGCTGATCTTTGATCTAGTCAAATGATTTCAATCGTTTGTTTATACTTGCTGATCAGCGCACGAGTTCAAATCTTTTGTTTATTCTCGCTGAGTCAGCTCACAAGAAAGAAGAGTGAATGTCTGCATGATTGCAAGTCGATTAGATCAAAGTCAATAGTCGTGTGAATTGAGCAGAGCAAGTCAATGCAGATTATTTCACTTCATCTGTAACAAAGAAGCATTTATATAATGTTAAAGATCAGCATAGAGCGAGTCATATGAATGTAATGTAACGAGTATATAAATGCTAAGAAAGAAAAGTATCTAGAAGAAAAGAATTGACTATTTATATGATTCAGAAGAACATAAGCTAACTCTGAATAAAATTGACTTTGAAACAACTCGATGATCTAGTGACGAGTGATCGACGATAGTCAGAAACATAGTCATCAACATAGTCATCAACATAGCTATCAACATAGATGCGTAGCTAGAATCGTAACACTTTCTACTGAGTTATTTACTGATCATTCTACTGATCATTCTACTGATTATTCTATTGATTATTTTACTCATCTTTCTACTTATCATTTTACTCATCATTTAAAAATTAAATTTGTTTTTTATCAAGCATCAAATATGATTTTATTGAACATTCTACATGACTTTCTATCTCATTAATTTAATCATTAACTTTCTCATTAACTTTCTCAATGTATATATTAAACTGTGTAAATAGCTATTATTTAAATAGTCAAATTATTTATTAATTATTGAACATTACAACTATTAATGTTACAAGTTTACAAGTATTAAAATCATGTTTGTTGAATTAAATGACAAAGATGCATACTGCGCTCATATAAATTTTATGAATGTTAGAAATTTTAATGCTTTTATGAATATACATCAGCTAAAAATGTCAGAATCATGTTTAAATGATATAATCAATGAAGATCAGAATTGATAATGTTTGATCTTTAAAAATAGCTATAATTGAATATTAAAAATACAAAAGAAGATTGATATAAAAGCTTTTATTTATGTAATATTCAGAAACTGTGCTAAACTTGAAAGAAATGTGTTTGTGACATGAAAAGAAAATGATGTAAATGAACAAGATGTTGATGAAAGAAAAGAATGTTGAGAAAGAAAAAAGATGTTGAATCATATCTGAGTCAAATCTGAGTCAGATCTCAATCAGATTGTTGATTAACTTTAATTATTACACAGAGTACTTGCTAGCATGCATTGCAAATTGATTAAAGCTTTAATCTTGTTCAGTCTTATCAATCTTGATACATTTGTAACAAAAAGTGATGTAAATCTGAAACATAAAATTAAATAAATATTTGAAATATTAATTGTTAAAAGCATTAAAATTTGTTTCTATCACTTTTTACAAATTGCAGATGAAGTGATTGAAGAATCTGCAACTCATCAACTGCATTGATATTAAAACATTTTCATCACATTAATAGTATCATTAAGTAATTAATGAAAAGATATTAAATAAAATAATCATTTTAGATGATAAGTCTGAGAATCATGATTACAATGTTCAAAGAAGTAGTGATTCATTGATCACATTGATATATTGAGAAAACTTGATCTCATCTTCTTTACTTGATATTAAGTCATACATTTATTTATATGAAAGTTGATCTATGAAGAAAATTAATGACATGTCAATGTTGATAAAAAATGAAAAGATATTACTAGTGAAATAAATAATTCAGATGAAGAGTCTGAAAGTTGTAATTATAAATGATTAAAAAATTCATGATTCACATTTGTAATTTGTAAAAAGTGACAAAATCATTAACAATTTATAAAGAATGACAAAGATAGATTTTAGCACTTTTAATGATCAATATTTCAAATATTCATTTAATCTCATGTTTCAAATTTGCGTCATTTTTAACTGATGTATATTCATAAAAGTATCAACATCTTTAAATCTTTTAAAAGCATTAACATTTTTAGAACTTTTAAAAGCGCAGTATGTTTATTTATCATTTGATTCAACAAATACAATCTTGACATTTGTAATAATTAAAATTGTAATGTTGAATAATATCATTGAAGCATGTAATTCACTGTTATCTTTGCATGATCTTTCTTTGTTAAAATCATCATCAACAATCAAGCTGTTAATTGTATAATTATCATACATTGCAAACATAGCTTTAATGTCACACAAATTGCTTAAAGTGTTCAGTTTATCTTTTGTTCTTTAATAATCAATATCATCATAAACATCTTGATTATTCTTCTCAATATTATTACTTTTTTCTTATTGTGCATTTGCATCACTTCTAGCACTATGTTCTTTCATGACAGCATCTGCAACATAAGCGCTTACGCATTTTTAAGCAAGATGTTCAAAGTGTTTAATCAGTGCATTTGCATCACTATCAATATCATGTTTTCTCATGTAAGCATATGCAACAGAAGTGCTTTCGCAATATGAAGCAAAATATTCACTTTGTTTGAATCATTTGATTATAGTGATTACAGTGCTTGAGTTTTATTCTTCTTTAATTTCTTTCTTTTTGCAAGTTATGTTTACAATGCTTTTCTTTCTCATCTTATGCATGAAACTTTCATATTTCTTCTTGTCACTTAAAATCTTGTCTGTCTTATCTGCTTTATATTACAAACATTTGTTCTTTTTCATGTTTAAAACATCTCACAAGTCATTAAACTTTTATTCTCAGTTGATTTTAATCATTTTCAACTTGACATTATTCTGTTGTATTATCATGAACTCATATTCATCACTTTGCAATATGATACATGATTGATCTTTAGTTTGTGATGTAAAGTGAGATTTTTTGCTAAAAGTTTGCTTCTTGCTGACTTGAACATCATCAATCAATGATTCATTTTCTGTGTTCAATTCAATCAATCTCTTCTACATGATGTTAATGATTGAAGATTTAATAACAAGTTATAATATATACAGCTTTATTCAATAACAATGTAAAGTGAAATCTCTTGCTAAGAATTTGCTTCTTACTGACTTGAATATCATCAATCAATGATTCATTTTCTATGTTCAATTCAATCAATCTCTTTTATACAGCATCAATGATTGAAGATTTAGTTATAAGTTGTAATATTTACAGCTTCATTCAATAACATTACATCAAAAACAAGTGATGTTAGTTTTAAAGATTGAAAGATGAAAATGCTTTCTGAACTCAAGAATGTTTTTTTATGACTTGCGTTTAAATTGAGTTGCACATTGTTTTTTAACTTGTATAATGAAAGATCATTAAAATAATCAATGTATACATTAAGTACAACTTGAATGTTCATAGTCACATTGATATCATCATTATTGATCTGTTGCTTGATATGACATAGCAAAATCTACCTCTTATTTTCGATCATACTCACTCTGAGTACACACTCAATCTTTTCTCGACGACGATTCGCTTGACACGTCGATTCGTACTCATTCTCTCGATCAATTCGTACTCATCTCGAATGTCTGCTAGACACTCTCGAGCGCAGTACTTTCTCTGACAGCAATTGTCGAGTCGGCTGAGATGACTTCAACGATTCAGAAATCATGAAAAAAGACGCAGATTTGACTCTGCAAACGAGTGAGAGAATATTGACGGCTTTGACTGCTCGATCGCTCAGCAATCATCATCTTCCCTCGCTCGGATTGATTTCGACGCGCTGACTATCTCACATACTTTGAAAGGCATAATTGTAGCTCTGAATTAGCTGAATTCAATGCCGTCAAAATAATTGAAAAATATCAAGATTTGACCTAGTAATCGAGATTGAGAATGTTGATGCCTCGAGATCTACCTGTTCCCACCTATGTTCAGCCCTAGCAGCAGTGTTCAGCTCTATCGAAAGCATTCAGCTCTAGAAGCAGTGATCAGCTCTAACAGCAGTGTAGTTGAGAAGTCTCTATCAATTTGAGCTATCTTTTCTCAATGCGCTCGTCGGGGAATATGATGGGAAAGCATCTACTAAATGATAGAGGTTTTCTCAATGCGCTCGCCGGGGAATATTTAGGGGAAGCATCTACTAAATGATAGAAGTTTTCTCAATGCGCTCGTCGAGGAATATTTAGAGGAAGCATCTACTAAATGATAGAAGTTTCCCCAATGCGCTCGCCGAAGAATATTTAGAAGAAGCACTCACTAAATAATAGAGGTTTCTTCAATGTTTCGAGAAATGACTTGGCATCGATCATGATCAGAGTCGATGTCAAGCCTCGAACATCGATAACTGAGGAAGCATTCACTAAATAGTAGAGATTTTCCCAATGGCAATGCGCTCGCCGAAGAACACGATGGGGAAGCACATAGTAAATAATAGAATTGTTCTCAAGACGCTCGTCGAAGAATAGAATGAGAAAGCACATAGTAAATAATAGAAGTGTTCTCAAGACGTTCGCCGAAGAATAGAATGAGGAAGCACATAGTAAATAATAGAGGTTTTCTCAATGACAATGCGTTCGTCTGAGAACACGATGGGGAAGCACATAGTAAATGATAGGGGTTTCCCCAGTAAGAGCGAGTTGAGCTCGTAATCGTGTTTTCAAAGAAAATCGAGCCCGTCAGAAAATAGAATGGGGAAGCACATAGTAAATAATAGGGGTTTCCCCAGTGCGTTCGCGGGGAAATAGAGTGAGGAAGCACATAGTAAATGGTAGGGGTTTCCCCAGTGCGCTCGTCGGGAAATAGGGTGGAAAAGCACATAGTAAATGATAGGGGTTTTCTCAGTGCGTTCATCGGGAAATAGAGTGGAAAAGCACATAGTAAATGATAGAGATTTTCTCAGTGCGTTCGTCGAGAAATAGAGTGAGAAAGCACATAGTAAATGATAGAGATTTTCTCAATGCATTTGTTCAAAAACATGAAGATTAATTAATAAAAAATTATAAAAAGAAACAGAGAATAAAATAGAAAGATTAATAGAAAGTCATAAAAAAACATAAAAACATAAAAATTAATTGATAAAAAGTCATAAAGAGAAACATATTACATGAAGAAAAACATGAAGATTGATTAATGTAATCATAAAACATCATAAAAAGAAACATATTATAAAAAGAAAAATATGCATTGATTGATTAATAATAAGTGTTAAAGAAAGAAAGTATTAAAATCAATTGATAAAAAGATATAAAAAGAAATATGAAGAAAAAAATAAAGAAATAGATGAAGATTAATTAGTAAAATCATAGAAAGTTGTTACGATTTTAGCTACGCATCTATGTTGATAGCTATGTTGATGACTATGTCGATGACTATGTTTATGACTATCGTCGATCGCTCATCACTAGACTATCGAATTGTTTCAAAGTCAATTTTATTCAGAATTAGCTTATGTTTTTCTGAGTCATATAGATAGTCAATTCTTCTCTTCTAGATACTTTTCTTTCTTAGCATTTATATACTCGTTACATTACACTCATATGACTCGCTCTATGCTGATCTCTAACAAAAGTCATAAAAAGAAACATATTAAATGAAGAAAAACATAAAAATTGATTAATAGAAAGTAATAAAGAAAAAGATGAAAGAAAACATTAAAATTAATTAATAAGAAGTTATAATTAAAAAAACAGAAAGAAAAATATAAAAGAATGTAAAGTTATTCATTAACAAAAAGATATAAAGAGAAATTTAAAAAAAACATGAAGATTAATTAATAGAAAGTTATAAAGCAAAATATTGCAAAAAACATGAAAGAAAATATAAATATTATTTGATAGAACATTATAAAGAGAAAGATATAACATATGAAAGAAAAGACAAAAATCAAGTAATAAAAAGTTATAAAGAATAAAAAGTTGAATGAAAACAGTAAATCAGATAATATATAGTAAGTATTGTAGCAAGTAAAGAAGAAAAATATATAATAAATAATAAGTAGTAAGTAAGTAATAAATGAATAATAAGTAGTAAATAATGTAATAAGTAATAAAATGAGAAGTGTTAATAAGTAAAGTGATAAGTAATAAGTAATAAAGAAAATAGTAAATAATAAAGTAAATAATTAATAATATATTAAGTAATGTGATAAATAATAAATAATGAAGTAAATAGTAGTAAGTAATAAAATAGAATGAGAAAATAGTATAATGTAAAGTAAT
>JAABUU010000344.1_pt1 | contig 111687 bp, 110 predicted proteins | sample 5559301 | NCBI WGS metagenome assembly JAABUU01 (sample SAMN10711884, study PRJNA513360) | rock metagenome | isolation source: Antarctica rocks | place: Antarctica: Victoria Land, Richard Nunatak white | reverse complement strand
TAGAGCGAGTCATAGAAATGTCATTTAACTAATAGATAAATGCTAAGAAAGAAAAGTATCTACAGAAAAGAACTCGATTCTTATATGTGTGTTTCTCAGCTCTGTGCTAGACTCGATTAGAATGAAATCAGATGAAGACTAGTTGAAGAATAGATGAAGACTAGAATCGTGACAAATATGACTCAGCATTTTTTCTTTTTTCTAGCATCTTCTAATTAGCTTCTATTGTTTTCTAAACAAATACACTTCTTTGTATTATGAGTAGTCAACAGATTTCTATGACAAACACATTTCTTTGTGTCATAAACATTTTTCAAATCAACATCTTTCTTGTGTTTCAACACGTCTTCTTTGAGACTAGCGTCAATCTGAGTAACTACTATATAGAGCATGTTCTTCTTGTCTTTTGTATCTTCTTTCTTCTGTATTCTTAAAGTCTTAGTTATAACTATCTTTATTGATCAAACATTCTCATCATGCACGCACTCTGATTAGTTTTTAGACATGATTTCAACATTACTTTAAGAATTCATTAATCACATGATACTGATTTCATTACTCATTCAAATCAACTCAGCTGACAACGAAATGAGTATAAAGAAATTTATGTATCTGATGATTGATGACATCGAAAGACAGAACAATATCAAGAGATCAATAGAATCAACAAGAACATACAATCATGCGATTGCTAGAGAATCTATCGCTCAGTCAATAGCATCAGTTCAAATCAATTAATAGAATCAATAATAAAGAATCTTCATTGATTGCTTGAGAATCACAAAAAAACTCTTTCAAATCAGCAACATTCTTCTTTGAAGATTAAACACTTTAACAAACAATCTCACTATCTACTATTGAGCATTATCATTTGCTCGATCATCAAAATCTTCATCATGATTCAATCATCTGTGAATACTCAAATCAATTTCTCTGAGAGTAATCAAAGTCTTGATTCAGTCATTTATTTCAAGTTATCTTCTCATCTATCAAAATTTCTTAGAACTAACTTTATATGAAAACATCATCAATTTATGTCTCATTTTCAGACATTCAATGAATCTCTGAAATATCAAAAATGTAAAGCAGTTACAACATTGAGTTGAACAAGACTCAGAAGTTTTTCTAGAAGATTTAAACAATCTTCAAACTCAACGAGATCTAGATGTAGAAGCTTGTGAGCTATTTAATAAAATTCTCAGCGAACAGATATAAAAGACTCATTTCAAGAAAATTGATCAAGCAAAAGAATGATCAAATTTAAATCTTAAAAAGCTTCAAGATTAGCTGATGAAACTACAACATCAACTGCAATTGACTAAAGAAAATACTTCTACTTCTTTCATCATGTTCAATTCATTCAAGCAATTTCAAAAGCTTTCAAATTCATCTCTGTTTACTAATGAAAAAGAATTTATCTGAAATGACTGACAAGAAAAGATTCACGACAAACTAGAAATCAACGTTGATCATTTCAACAATGACAAAGCTATACTAGTTTACATTCATTTTTGAATCAGCGAAGACACAGTCAAAGTCATTCTAGTCAGACATCAGCGAGATTCATTGAACTTTTATTCAATGATCAATGATCTACTAAATGAACTTGCTCAGCTTTATGATGATTCTGACAAAGAGACAAACTTTTGAAGAAAATATGCTAATCTCATTCAAGAAAAGAGCAAATTCAGCAACTTTTATTCAATATTTCAACGTCTGTTCTTTTATCTGAAGTATCATGAAAAGCAATTGATCATTGATTTACAAGACAAGATAGTTTATCATCTTCATGCAGCTTGAAGTAATTAGCTGATTCAGTCAGAATCTTTCAATGAAATTCATAGTTATTTGATTCATTTGAACAATGAACATCAAGTCATGAATGACATCAAAGAGAAGAAATTCTTAATCAAAGTCAGAAAGCAAGTCATCTTTGCTGAGAAATAAGATTCATTGAATCTCTATAGAAAGATTGAAGTCACTACACTCATTGATTATTCAAAGTCGTATGACGTGATTTTAACTAGAATCAAAGACATCAATTTACAAGCTGAAATCTGTTTCATCTGTCACAAATCAGATCATACTTCTAAAGAGTGCTCTGATTGATTGAAAGTCAATGCATTAGAAAATGATAAGTTTGATCAATTTACATCAAACTCTGAGTTTGATTCTGATTCAAAAAACTAGCTATTTCTTTTAAAGTCATTGAAGAGATAGAAATTATATTTTTGTGCAGTCAAACTGAAGTTCTATTGAAAGAAAACTATTTTGAAAAGTCATTTCTAATCAATGCTTCTCTTATCTCTCAGAGCAATTCTTTCAGTCTTCGCTCTTTGATAGATAGTGATTTCGTCGTCTACATGCTGATACATGACAAGCTAGTCAATAAAGTATGTCAGAAACTTGAAATACAATCTATATTACCAGCAAAAGAGAAGCTAATATGAAACTATGATGAGAAGTTAGTTAGAAAGATTATTACTCATAAGATTCTACTCAATCTTATGATTGAAAGTCATAAGAAATTGACTGTGTCAATGCTGATAGCTGATATCGAGCATCATGAAACTATATTGAGCAAACTCTGAATGAATAAAAATGAAATATTATTGAACATGAAACATGATACTATCGTATTTTCTGATCAATTAAATACTTCTATTTCGATTTTTTCAATCTCGTCAAATACAAAGCACTCAAGTTGATCGCGATCAACTTCGATCTTTTCAGCAGCTCACAGCAAGATTTCTAAGATGCTCAAGCACTCAGTTTCATTCTTTCAGAAAGAGTCATTCTTGATTCAAAACATAGACGTCGTCTCTTTTTAAGCATTAGTAAAACGAAAAAAGAAGAATTAGACAGAGATTTTTGCTATGTTCATCAAAGACATCGATAGAAAAATCATCTACAATACTCAATACAAACTAGATGTCATAAACATCTTTTCAGTTGATGAAATGACTCAGAATCTAAAAGATATTAAAGTCAAGCTATCATTGAAATATCAGAATTTTCTAAACATCTTTGATCGAGCTCAAGCAGACAAGCTATTGTCTCTTCATTCATATGATCATAAGATAGAGCTTACTAGTGACGCAACGTCATCTCGCTGTCGAGCATATCAAATGTCTCTTTACAAGCTTCAGAAAGTAAAGAAATATCTGAACAAGAATCTTTTCAAAGAATTTATAATTTCTAGCAAAGCTTCATATTTCTCACTCATTCTGTTCATCTTGAAAGCAAATGAAGATCTACAATTCTGTGTTGACTATTAAAAGCTCAATGTTATTATTAAAAGAAATTGCTATTTTTTATTGCTCATAAATGAAGTAATTGACAAAATAGTTGATTGCAAACATTTGACTCGATTGAATATCATTTTGACATTCAACAAACTACGAATGCATTCTGATAGTAAGAACTACACTATCTTTATTATTGCATTAGAAGCATATAAATCAAAGATGTTATTTTTTGAACTTATCAATGATTCTGTCTCATTTCAGCAGTATATGAATGACATTCTTTGAAACTTTCTAAATGACTTTTATCAAGTCTATTTAAACGACATTTTGATCTACAGCAAAACTCAATGAAAACATCAACAACATGTCAAAATGATATTAAATCATTTATGAGAAGCTGATCTACAAGTAAATATTTAAAAGTGCAAATTCAACGTAGAAGAAACTGTCTTCTTAGAAGTCATAGTTTCAAAACAGAGTCTTCGCATGAACTTTATCAAAGTGAAAGTCATAGTCAACTGAGCTACGTCAATCAATCTAAAAGAAGTTCAGAGCTTCGTGAAATTCATTAACTTCTATCATCATTTCATTAAAAACTTCTTGAAGCTAGTCAAATTATTCACTCATTTAACTAGAAAGAACACGTCTTTTGTATGAAACAAAGTCTGTGTTCAAGCTTTCAATGATCTAAAGAAACAAGTCAGCTCAATCTCAGTACTACGACATTTCAATTTCAAATGACAAGCTATTCTAGAAATCAATGCATCTGACTACGTCAAAGATGAAATTCTATCACAGTACGATGATGAGAAAGTTCTTCACTCAGTAGCTTTCTACAGCAAAAGCATGATTCTCGCTGAATGCAATTATCATATCTATGACAAGAAATTGCTAATCATTATTCGATGTTTTAAACATTGAAGACTCAAGCTTGAATATACTGAACTACTCATTCAGATATTCATTGATCATCAGACTCTGAAAATCTTCATGAAAAATAAACAGTTGACTTGATGTCAAGTCAATTATCTAGACATTCTATTCAAGTTCAACTTTCAAATTATATTTCAATCAGGCAAAATAAATACTAAAGTTAATGCTTTAATCAGAATGTCTCTGATTGACGTCTCTGAATCAACTCAGCGTACTGAAGATCACTATTAGATCATTCTGACACTTGATAGAGTAAATGTTTTAGCTATCGAATCTGAAGTTGATTTCTATCAGTGAGTAAAAGATGTCAACAAGATGAATGAGCTTTGCAATGAGTATAAACAAACTATAAGCGAAAACAAGCTCAAGCTACATAGCATTGAATTGAAGCACTGCAAGATCATTAACGACGTTCTGTTTAAAAAAGATCTACTGTAAGTTTCTGAGAATATGCATATGAAATTACTAAAGAAAATTCATGATTAATCTTTCATCTTTCACTCTGACAATCAAAAAACTACTGATCTAGTTCAATGTTTCTACTATTGATCAGATCATTGAGCAACGATTAAACGTTACATTCAAAACTGTCATGTCTGTCAACAAAGCAAGACATCTAGAGATAGCATCAATGAACTTCTTCATTCTCTATCAATTTTTCAGAAACGCTGAAAAAATATAACTATGAACTTCATCACTGAGTTATTTCTATCAAAAGATTATAACATCATTTGCACAATCATACATCATCTTATTAAGAAACATCACTATGTCTTCTGTCATTGAAAAGATGATGACATCTTAGTTGAAGAAATGATTTGAATCATGCTATGAAACGTCTATCAACTTCATGATTTATCTAGTTCTATTGTTTCAAACAGAAACTTTCAATTCATATTCACAATGTGACAAAGTCTTTGTAAGCAACTAAGAATCACAGCTAGTTTATCAACAGTTTATCATTCTGAAATCAATAATCAATCAAAATGAGTTAATCAAGATGTTGAATGCAAATTAAGAATCTACTGCAATTACATGCAGAATGATTGAGCAAAATGACTATCAATGATAGAATTCAGCGAGAATTTCAATATCTTCTCAATCATCTCAATGACTTCATTCTACTTCAATAAGAATTTTCACTCACGAATGAGTTTCGATTCAGATACGACTAACTACAAAACTACTCATAAATGTCTTAAAACTAGAAAAGCAGATGATATTATCATTCAAATGAAAGAGCTTCTTATCTTCAATCATCAGCAATTGAAAAAGATGAAGCAGATCATTGAAGCTCAGATCAATAAACATAGACAAGACATCATCTATGAAGTAAATGACTGAGTTTGATTATTCTCTAGAAACATAAAGACAACTAGATTATGTAAGAATTTAAAAGACAAACAGCTAGAATTTTATCAAATCACTGTCAAAGTTGAGATCTTCTATCATCTTTATTTATCGATAAGCATAAAGCAGCTGCATTCAATGTTCAGTTCAAAGTTATTGCATTCTTGTCTTGATAATTTCTTATCAGAACAGCATTCAGAATCATTTAAATCTTTCACTATTGAAGATGATGAGCATTGAAAGATAGATGACATTTTGAACTTTAAATGCTATCAAGATTGAATACAATACAAAGTCAAATGAATGAGACTAGATTGAGACAACAAATGATACTATATCAATAAAGAAGAATTCAAGAGATTGAAAGAAGTTTTAGTTGAATTTCATAAGCTTTATTCAGACAAGTCACACTAAATTGAAAAACAATGGGAAAAAAATTTGCGTTTCATTTATTCTATTCATGCAAACATGAATTTTTGAAGAAAAGAATAATATTACAAGCGTATCAAGACTGAAGCTTTAATCAATTTGCAATGCATGCTAAAGAGTATTCTGCATAATGATTAGAACTAGTCAATGATCTAGTTGAGATCTGATCTAGATCTGACTCAGATTTGACTCAGATATGACTCAACATCTTTTTTCTTTTCTAGCATCTTCTAATCAGCTTCTATTGTCTTTTAAACAAACACACTTCTTTATGTTACAAGTAGTCAACAAATTTCTATAATAAACACATTTCTTTGTGTTGTAAACATTTTTCAAATCAACATCTTTCTTGTGTTTCAACACGTCTTCTTTGAGACTAACGTCGATCTGAGTAACTACTATATAGAGCATATTCTTCTTGTCTTTTGTATCTTCTTTCTTCTGTATTCTTAAAGTCTTAGTTATAACTATCATTATTGATTAAACATTCTCATCACGCACGCACTCTGATTAGTTTTTAGACATGATTTCAACACAAAGTCAGTTCTAAGAATTTTTAATAAATGAGAAAATAACTTGAAGTAAATGATTAAATTGAAACTTTAATTACTTTTAAAGAGATCAAATTAAGTATTCATAAATGATTGAATCATGATGAAGATTTTGATGATCAAGTGAATGATAATGCTCAACAGTAAATAGTGAAATCATTGATTAAAGTGTTTAATCTTCAAAGAAGAGTGTTGCTGATTTGAAAGAATTTTTTGATGATTCTCAAACAATCAATGAAGATTTTTTATCATTAATTCTATTAATTGATTTGAACTGATGCTACTGACTGAGCGATAGATTCTTTAACAATCATATGATTGTATGTTTTTATTGATTTTATTGATTTCTTAATGTTGTTCTGTCTTTTAATGTTGTTGATCATCAAATACATAAATTTCTTTATATTTATCTTGTTGTCAATTGAGTGAATTTGAATGAGTAATAAGATCAGTATCATGTGATTAACAAATTCTTAAAATAATGTTGAGATCATGTTTAAAAATTAATCAGAGTGCGTGCGTGACTAGAATGTTTAATTTATAAAGATAGTTATAACTAAGACTTTAAGAATACAGAAGAAAGAAAATACAAAAGACAAGAAGAACACACTTTATATAGTAATTACTCAGATTGACGTTAGTCTCAAAGAAGACATGTTGAAACACAAGAAAGATGTTGATTTGAAAGATGTTTGTGACACAAAGAAATGTGTTTGTCATAGAAATCTGTTGACTACTCGTAACACAAAGAAGTGTGTTTGTCTTATCAACAAAATCGTGAGGCGAAAAAAGTTGATATTAACTGATTTTTGTTGACTTTTTCTGAGTTAGCTGTTAATCTCATGTGTCAGCTAATGATTGAAATTAGCTGACTCTCTCAGTTATTAGCTGATTATTAGCTGTCACTTAGCTGTCACTTAGCTAACTTAGCTATGCGCTCAACTAATATTGATTTTATCTCTTTTGTCAACTTCTTCAACATTTGCGCATTTTGTTTATTAGCAATCAAATATTGAATTAATGATTAAATAATTATTGCGCTCGTATAATAAATTAATTAATGATTAATTTGACTAACTAAATAATAGTTATTTACACAGTTTAATATATGCGCTGAGAAAGTCAATGAGAAAGTCAATGAGAAAGTTAATGAGTAAACTAATGAGATAGAGAGTCATGAAGAAAGTCATGAAAGAAATCATGAAGACTGTTCGATAAAAAATCATGTAGAATGTTCAATAGAAAGTCATGTAGAATGTTTGATAAAAAGTCATGTAGAATGTTCAATAGAAAGTCATGTAGAATGTTCAATAGAAAATCATGTAGAATGTTTAATAGAAAGTCATGTAAAGTGTATGATAAAGTCATATTTGATGCTCAATAGAAATCAAATTTGATTCTTGATTACGAAGTAATTTGAAGCTTGATAAAGAATCATGTAGAAAGTCATGTAGAAAGCATTGTTTGAAGCATTGTTTGATTCATGTTATGTGCTCGATTGACGCGTATTTTGAAGCATGTAAAGTGTTTGATAAAATGTTTGATAGAAAGCTCAGTAGAAAGCTCAGTCAATAGCTCAGTAAATAGCTCAGTAGAAAGCTCAATTGAAAGCTCAGTAAAAAGCTCATTAGAAAGCTTGATTGAAAGATCAGTAGAAAGATCAGTAGAAAGATCAGTAGAAAGATCAATAGAAAGATTGATCAAAAGATCAGTAGAAAGATCACTAGTAGAAAGATCAATAGAAAGCTTGATCGAAAGATCAGTAGAAAGATCACTAGTAGAAAGATCAATAGAAAGCTTGATTGAAAGCTTGATGAAAAGCTCGATGAAAAGCTCAGTAAAAAGCTCAGTCAATAGCTCAATAAATATCTCAATAGATAGCTCAGTAAAAAGCTCAGTAAAAAGCTCAGTAAAAAGCATTGTTTGAAGCACTGTTTGACATGTTTTATGCTTTTGATCGACGCATTAGATAGAGTGTTTGATAGAGAATTTGATAGAGTGTTTGATAGAAAGATTGATAAAGCAAGTAAATGAATGAGTAAATGAGCGAGTAAATGAGCGAGTAAATAAAGTGAGTAAATGAGTGAGTAGAATGATGAGCATGTAGAATGACAAGTAGAATGATGAGCATGTAGAATGATGAGTAGATGAGCGAGTAAATGAGCGAGTAGATGAGCGAGTAAAATGATGAGCATGTAAATAAATATTTTAGCTGAATTAGCTGAGTTAGCTGAGTTAGTCAAATTTAGCTGAAATTTAGCTGATTAGTCAGTTGTTAGCTGATTATTAGCTGAATCAAGTCGACTTTTTCAGATTCTGTCATCGAGCAAAAAGTTAGCTGTTGAACATTTTGTCAATGCTAAAAGACAATAGAAGCTGATTAGAAGATGTTAAAGAAGAAAAAAGATGCTGAGTCATATCTAAGTCAAATCTGAGTCAGATCTAAATCAGATTTTGACTAAATCATTGACTAGTTCTAATCATTATGCAGAGTACTCACTAGCGTGCATTGCAAATTGATTAAAGCTTCAGTCTTGTTCAGTCTTGATACATTCGTAACAACTTCTATTAACTTAAGATTGCAGAAGTTCATGCATACAACTGAGATGATCAAAACAGAATTGTTGAAACTAAATTAAAATGATGATGATTAAATTGATGACTTGATTCATTGAACTGCAAAACAGATTCAATGAATTGAGATTATTTAAGATATTGATAATCTATGTTCTAAATTGAATTGATGATCTGACATCATGACATTTAACTACATTGATGACAAGAAATTTGATATTTGCTTTGAAGATAATCTGAATTGAGTGATGATTTGAATTTGTAAATCTTCTTCTATACTGATCACATTGATTTAGATGAATTTGCTGATGTGTAACTCTTTGAGTCATGATCTTATGACAGTGATGACACTGAACAGTAGCAAGTCTTTCAGATATGATTATTGACTGAAAGTTATCGACGATGAGCTGATTTAAAGATTTATCATCACGTTGCGAAGACATTGCTGAAGGTAGAAAGATAGAGATTTGCAACTGCAAGCAGATTAGCTAGTAGAACGAACGACAGCGAGATGACGACAGCAGAGTAATTCTTCAATCAATGATTCTTGTATGCTTAGATAATAAAAAGTCAAAAAAGCGAAGCAAAAAAGCCGCTAAGAGATATTATACACGCTTTTTGTAGAAAAAGCGGTTTTATTCTGACTCTAATTGTATGAGGCTCATCATGTTGATCGACTCGACTTTCTTGCTGCATCATAGTTAGGATCAGGTAGAGACTGTATTGGGAAAAGCATTCAACAATCATCAATTTTAGACATCTTATCCGAATATTCATGGAACAGATGTGTATCTAAGGAATAGGTTTTATCGTTAGGGGTGTAATTTACATCCTACGCATGGCGCGGGAGGCTCTGTACTCTGATAAATATCGGGCCTTGGTTTCCCAGAGACATTCAAGTAGCCTACAGCGCCTTTGTCCAAGCGAAATATGGCGTGGTCTATAAGGGTATATGTCCCAGGGACCACCATCTTCATATTTACGATCGTCGCGGCACCTGGGGGAACGCTGACGGTCTGTATAGAGGATGCAGGGGGGCTCACGACGTCGCCGTCGCGATACACGTTTCTAAAGTTGCTGCCCAATACGTGGAAGGAGCTCGTCAAGTTCGGTCCTGCGTTCCCAAAATAAACGCGGATGGTTTCGTCGGTATGAGCCTTGAGAGGTCGGTCTCTCGTTAGGGCGGACTCGCTCCCGTTGAAGACGACGACGTCCGGTTCCTCGCGCAGCGCGTTTGGATACGAAAACTCCACCATCGACGACCGCCGTCCGTCCTCCAGCTCCTCAGGCGGCTCGTGGTAAAACTCGCTCTGCATCACGTAGTATTCCCGGTCCACCGAGGGAAGATCTCCCTCCGTCGGCTGCACGTATATGAGTCCATACATGCCGTTGGCGATATGTACGGGCACCGGCGCCGCGGCGCAGTGGTACAAGAACAGTCCCGGGTACAGTAGCTTGAACCTCGCTGTCTTGGTCTCGTTCTCTTCCGCCGTCGTCAGCGCCGCCCCTCCGCCAGGCCCCGTAAACGCGTGACAGTCGACGTTGTGCGGATTACCCGTTCGGTCCCGATTCGTCAGCGCCAGCTCCACCACGTCGCCGACTCGCGCTCGGATGAACGGCCCGGGAACCGTGTCATTGAACGTCCACTGTTCGTACTTGTACGAGCTCGTAAGCTGCGCCACTTTGGTCGTCGCCGTCAGCGGCACTTGGAGAAGCACAGAATAGTCTCGGGTAATCGATGGAGGAACATGCGGCGCGCTCGTGAGTATCGCCTTCTCTTTGGGGAGTTTCGATATTTCCGATGACTTCCCTTCGGGAATCTCGTAGATTTCCGGGCGCGAATGCGCCGTTTCCCCCGCTTGCGCAGGCACAAAGGAGATCGAACGCCGCGTGGACATCGGCTCTGGCGTCACCACCGGGAACGGCTTTTCCGCAAATTCATAAGGCGGTACCGGTTTCTCTGAGGTGGGCGCAGGGGTTGGATCCACCGCGGCGGTCGCGCTATCCTGTGCCCAGATCCTCCGAACTGAGCTCTGGCGTCGCCAGTACAGAAACATACTGAGCGCGATCGAGGTGGAGAACGCTAAAACGAAAGCTAATCGAGTATGTTTCGCATAATGATCGGTTCCGGGTTTGAAGGAATCGGTTGAAATCCCACGTGCTGAAACCCACCCAGCTCGTCGTGGTGGTGACGGTGATGTGGAGAAGAAACATGTCGTGACGCATGCTCTGCTTCCTGATGCGGTATGCCGTCTGGTTGTTGAAGCCACTATCCAGAACGTCCTCAGCGGTGCGCGCAAGTAACTTGTACTGGCACTCATTATTCGCGCAAGAGAAGTACAGTGCAGTGCAGTGCAGTGATCATTTCCTCGAATTGCGGAGAAAAGAAAGAGGGTAGGAAGGCAAGCAGGAAGGCACTTTGAGATACAAACGTGTTAAAGGCCAAAGGGTAGAGGAATTTTACAGCACAAGAGGCGAAAAGTGCCGCACACCTTTTCATTACTGCCCAAAAAGCCGGATATGCCGCCCATTGGAATTTTGCAAGACTTGGAACACGAGCCATTATAGCCCCGTTTCAGCATACTACGTATGTGGCTTTGACTGCGTCTTCTAATTTCGGCCCAGGATGGCGGGGAAGGAAACTGCGGGCCGCGGAGATCCAAACCATCACATGTGCCAGGGGAGGAAACTGCCGGCCGTGGAGATCCAAACCGTCACATGCGCCATGAGACTTCTTCACTTTATATGAGACGTGCTATAATGAACGAAGGTGCTATCCGTGCCCCTCACTAAGCTCATTCTTCACTTAGTGCTCGGCAGCCATGCAACAACAAACCTTTATATTTTTGATTCATCACCTTCAAAAATTCATCAAAATTCATCAAAATTCAACGCAATGACTTCTACATACACTATCATCTAGACTGATCGTCGGGTCGGGTTTCGGGTTGACATTTTGGATTCGACCCGATCCGAAAGTCGGGTTGCCCACATTTTCAACCCGACCCGACCCGCCAAGGACCCGAGCTTGACGTCAAGAGGGCTAAATATAGAAATTCAAACGCCACTCGCATACTTTTCAATTATCTTTGATTGACATTTCCTAGGGTCACCACAGGCTCATACCAGAAATGGGCCGATCAGGTTAGGGACGCCAGCTACATTTCGACTCTTTCAAGTCTTATTTCCAGAAAAGTACGTTCTTGACCCAACCGAATACTAGCCTCCGAGACGTCAACGCCACGGTCCAAAACGACCCTTCGAGTTTCAGTACTAGCGGAGGACCACTGCAGGTTTTTATCCAAATTAGGTCGATGCCATATCTTCATGGTTCGCGAAAGCCCTGGCCGCACTTGGACTAAAACCATTGGCAGGTCTGACAAGTACTAAACTTTTTGGTTTTTCATACGTTTTACTAACGCTGGATCCCGCCCCTCAAACAAGGAGCTCTTCCGAACATCTTTCTCCGAGAAGCCATACAGCAGACCACAAATCTGTACATCTACAAATCTACTCTGGCCAAGAGAGTCCAATTAACGAACAATGCTGCAATAGGTCTCGAGGTAGATAGCGGTGGAGGTAGCTACAATATTGGCGCCAGGAAAGAGGTGATCTTTTCAGTAGGCGCCATGGGTACCTTCTATAGTTTACTTCAAAGTCTTAATCTCATTCTTCGCAGTTCCGCTCACCCCAATTATTGATGGTATCGGGGATTGGGCCCAAGGCTGCTCTGGCACAAAATGGCATTACCGTCCTTGCCGACCGCCCCGGGGTTGGCCAAAACATGTGGGTACGTAAACCGGACGTCAGCCTCGGATGGAAGTCATGTGGCTGAGTGAATCTGCCTTTAGGACCACGTGCTTATAGGACCATCGTACGAAGTCAACGTTGCAACTCATAGTAGGCTAGGTGTCCCTGCAACAGCAGAGGCTGCAGAAGAGAAATACAACCAAGATCGTGCGGGCATTTTGACGAACCCGGCGGCGGACTTTTTGGGTGGGCCAGACTTCCAGTCCTGTCACCGTTGCAAAATGCCAATCCATATGACATTTAGGTTTCGAGAAGCTGCCCGCAGGTTTAGCGATTCAACTCCGCAGGCGCTGGATGCTTCGACGGCAGCTGATTGGCCAGACATCGAGTTTCTATTCCTCGACGCATGGTCTGGGTACTAGAGAGATCTCATTTTCGGAGCGCCTCGCGATGGTAAAAATTACGCATCTTCCATTGCCGGCCTCGTCGCACCGTTTTCGAGGGGAAACATGACCATTGCCTCCAACGACACCGCCGACAACCCAATCATCAGCCTCAACTGGCTGCTCGATCCGCGTGACCTACAAGCGAGCGAGCTCGGTGTTCACCACCAAGGTTATGAAGCCTGTGATTATCGGTGGTGAAGCTTTTCCCGGTGGTAACACGACCGACGCGGATATCCTGAATATTATTCAGCAGACTGCTTCGAGCATCTACCATGCTGCAGCCACGTGTGCCATGGGTGACTCGACAGATCCAATGGCTGTTGTTGACAGTAAAGCTCGAGTCATTGACGTTTCCGGGCTCCGTGTGGTTGATGCTTCTGCTTTTCCCTTTCTGCCGCCAGGGCACCCTCAGGCTACCGTCTGTGAGTTACAATTAGCCATAATCTACGAAAGCTGCATCTGTTCTGAACGAGATGGCTGACGTACTTTACAGATGCCCTCGCCGAGAAGATCGCTGATGCCATTATGAATGGCTAGAACACATCGTAAAGGAAAGGGAGGAGTTGCCGCGCCACTGTATATATAGATCTTTGTGCAAAGAATATCTCTCCTTAACAGCCTTGCAATTGACAGGCCCTATCCTGAGCCGCATTTTGTCTTTCTTGACTTTAATTGTTCTAAAAATTAGGACGTAGGTACACAGGCTGCTTTGACCTCAATAGCGAATTGGGGGCAGGCAATCATAACTAAAAACCTTTTCCACCTGGTATATAGTTTCATTCCACCCTATGCTGCAGAGGCCATCATCGAGTCCTCGAATTACCATGTGTCGCACCTGGTAGTCATCTCAAAGTTCCACGCTGCCGTTCTTTATCCCACAAATTCGGATCCTACAGAGGTCGCTGATACTGATGAGCTGACAGGCATGCTCCCGGGCAAGAGCACAGGTCAGGTTTCTAAGACTTCCTAACTTGTACAACTCTTATCTCACATACTTAAGCCTTTCATCCTTCCACCACCCTTGATAATAGGCTTTTCAATTCATGAATTCCCAAGGATACTCTGCGCTTCCTCACTCATTTGTCTTTTGGGGTTCTCTCCAAGCCCGGCCATCACCCACGATTCGTTCTTCGTTCACTCTGGCATTTATTCTCAAGCTTGGTTCCCTCTCTCCCCAATTGCCTCTATTTCGTTCAAAAATCCACATGACTGACCACAGGAACGTGACTGACCACAGGAACGAAACCCTTGTCGCTAATAGTTTATCCTCAAGGATCATTCCACGTAGAAAACTAAAAGACGAGATTATTTCCTCTATTATTCGACTTTGGGGAATGAAAGCTCGGGTAACTGGCATATTGAATGAGAGAAGTCGAATGGGAAAATGACGAGGGAGAATAGCGGATAGGTCAATATTGTCGAGTAGTACTTATAACATGACCTCAGAGGTAGCTCATAAGGCTAGAATATCTTGTGGCATAAGCGCATTGGTGTTTGGTGCAGAAGTGTACTGGGATTATTGTTTTGCTATTGGGCATCGACTCCGTTTGAACCAATATATATTATATGTGTTTGGGCAAACCCGACAGCCTCTGGCGGTCTCTAGGGCTAAATTTTGCCCCGGAAGCCGCCCTGAGGTGTCAAGCACTCCCTCTATCTAAGCGACTGAGTCTATGAAGTGGGTGGGTGGGGCGAAAGCGCGTTTCTGGCTGAATCTTAAGGGATGGAGAAACAGGAAGAGATGAAGAGGAAACAGTAGGGAGGACGGCCTACTTATTCCCCTTTTCCCCGCTTTATCCCCTTGTTCCCTAGTGCCTAGCTATTAGCCGAGGTAGCAACCACCTTCGCTTGCCGATAGCCTCCAGTCAAGCTGGCCCTTTTTTGAAGATTGCGAGAACTTTCAGTCTGAATGAACGGTTCAAATGAAATGTTCCTTCTCTATAATGACAAATGAGGATTGTGGTGGCACGAGATTGATATCGAGTAATCGGGCCGGGCCCGACGTTCAGTCTAGACTCAAGGACTGAGATTGAATTGTTGAAAAAGAAGCGAAATGAGGTGACTGCGATGAGATTGATAGTACATGTATGTTGCAGGAGTTTAGATGCTCTCGAAATCTGCATCACAGATAGATAGATACCCTGTGAACGAGGGCCGTGACCATCGCGGTATCACTATCAGGTGGTGCGCGAGATGAGTTGCAATGCGACAGTAAGAAATACTTTTACATCGCTGGCAATTTCGCATAGGTCTAGGGGATGGCTGCGTTCAAGTTTGAGTGCAGCATGATAAGGGGCCCCGGGGGGTTGTTCTTAGGAAAGGTCAATCTCGAAGATGAACGGTGGGACCCAGATTACGATCCAGTGCCTTTCATCGATTCTACGGGTCACGACACGACTGGGTGTATCCGTTGTTGCCGTGTCATTGACTCTACGCGAAGTGTTGGTTTGAATGTTGACATGTCTTGGCTCTAAGGGCAGGTAGTACGTTTAGTCTAATTTACATTGTGTGTGAATCTTATCACTAGTCAAGTGAAACATTGATTTCTGTGTCCTGTAAACGTTCTTGGTCGATGGCTTGGAACTTATTCGTACTCTTGCAGCGCGGTCTCCCGAGTCCCTTCAGCACACACTTCACTCCGCCAAGCCAAGATGCTTTGTGCTAGCAGCTCATCTTCTTCGTCTTCATCATCGAGTATCTGAAATTCAAACGGCGATGGATGATGGACTGCTCCAAATTCCAGAAGCACTTGTTGGGTACTCTTGTCGTTGTTCAGAAATGCAATAATTAATGCTGTCTTACCTGATTTCAATCGATGATTTACGTCGGCTCCTGCCTTCAGCAGCCGTCGAACATTGAGGGACCGACCATGCGCAGCCGCAATAAAAAGCGCTGTATAACCTTCAAAAGATTCGGTGGCTTGGAGATCAGGATCGAGGCCACTTTCAAGAACAGCATCCAGTATCTGGCGGTCGCTTTGGATAGCAGCATGGTGCAGAGCTGACAGTCCTTCAGAGCCCATTTTCTCGACGTCAGCCCCTGCATCTAACAGTAGCCGCAACATCTCAAAGTTCTCCTGTTGTATGACCAAATGTGCAGGAAGGAAACAATTGACTTTTTTATTAGGATTCGCACCACGTGCTAATAAGAGGGCTGTAGCTGTAATATAGCCCTCTGCCACTGCGCAGAATAGCGGAGTTTGTCCACCGAAGCTTTCAATATCGATATCTGCTACGTGAGGGAGTAGCTCTTGGATTGTATCGCATTGTCCAGCCTCCGCTGCACAGTGTAATGCGCTACCGTACCAGTTCTCTAGCGAAACATCTGCTCCTGCATCAAGCAGCATCCGGACTAGCTGCACATGGCCGCGAGATGCAGCTAGAATCAATGGTGTAGTTCCAATATGTGTAGTAGAATCAACGTCTAGCTCCCTTGATTCCAGTATCTGACGTGCAGCATCGTCCAGGCCAAAGAACGAGGTGAGATGGAGCTCATTACAACTATTAGCCTCGTCTGGCTCCCAATATATCATTTTATAGCCTTGTACGAATCTCATGATTTGGGCGGCGCACGACCTTCTAGATGAAGAGCGGAGCAGTCTGAAAGCTAAAGCTTTTATTTTATCGGCTTTAGATTGCCGAACATGATGGCCCCAGTTTCTTGCTACATAACCCAGAAATCGATATTTTCGTATTCGTTTCTCGACTGAGTATCTCTCTTGACAGCATCCTGACGCAAACGAGTCGAAGAACAGATAAGTCAAGCACATCTCCGCAATCTCTTCCTCAGCCGGTATTGATACCTTTTCCGGCTGATCTCGGAAATATTCTTGGATCGAGAAATGCACAAGGCGAATTGTTGAACTCTCTTCATCAGCAGTAACCAACCCCAAGCAGCATTCAATAATTGACTCTTTTGCTGGGCGGTACCGCGGATTGAGATCAGTTTGACCAGAGCGGATGGCAAGAGCATCGCTTAATTCTGCTACGGTCAACGGCCTTATCGAGTGAGATATCCACATCAAAGTCTTCAGACCGAGTCTTCGCCGGCTAGTGGGCTGCCTATCTATTCTCACTAGTGTCTCTTCGATCGCATCATGTAGAGTAGTCGGCATGGTAAGGAGTGCTTCTTCCATTTCGCCAGCTGTAGGTTCGGCCAGAATTCTCTGAATCTGTAGTACGGCTAATAAAAACCTGACCAGAGGTCAAAACAATATCTCCTCAAGGAATGAGGGAACTCACATCTTCTGAGCTGCCTTTACTATTCTTTCTACAACTTCAATCCGTAAAGGGATGTCCATGGCTTTCACAGCTCTGCTATCCTCGATTTCCCGAGAAAGATATGATCGCAAATCCGATGCATTTGCTTCGACTTCAATTTGAAGAGCATCTTCAAAAGCAGTCCTTATGTCCTGCGGATGGAAGCGGCTTGTTACAAAAAGCCTGACGCTCGTACTCTGTTGCAAGAAAGCTATCGATTTCATCAATGTTCTTCGGTGTTTGTTCTCGTCGCATTCATCCAGAGCATCAATGACGATGAATACTTTACTGAAATCCCCGCAAGTTGCCAATAGTGCCTTTTCAAGGTCTTGGAGTTCCGGCTGTCTACCTTGTACAGAGAATCTGTGATGTAAGTCTGAAGTCGGTTTCGGGACGGGACATCTTGTTGCCGCAACCTGTCTGAGGATACTTCCTAGGATATGAGTAGGCGACTGATTCTCCTGGTCTCGATAGTCAAAGTACTGGAAGGCTACAGCGGCATGTTGACCCCTTGCATCGTCCCTCAGGCGATCTATGACCAAGGACCTGTTTTCAATCAGCGTAGCCAGAAGAAACTGTATGAGGTACTGACGCAAGCACCGACTTTCCTGACCCTTGCAAGCCGTGACACCACAAGGTATAGGTTGCGTTTCTTTCATCTCGCCATTTTTGGAACTCAGGTCTCTGCAACAGCCATTCACCAGTTCCGTCTACACGTGGCGTCTTGATACTATGGTGCTTTTTTTCATAGTCAAAAGACGAGATCCAGGCCAAAATATTATTGCGTTCCCGCTCTTCCCGATCATTTCGATACATTCGATTTTGCTCTAATTACACATATCAGATTGCTTCAGATTTCCGCTTGAACAGGTTCATGTAATTTCAATGTGGAATGAGTTGGATGAGAGAGTACAATTGGTTAATGTAATATGCGTAAGACGCGAGACTGTACTGAAAATGGTTTACCGGTGATTGAGTTCTCAATTGATTTGGCGCGGGCCTCAACGTCTTGGAGCAATTGAAAGCCTTCTAGTTGCTTCTTGAAAATTCCCAGAACATTTTCAGAGGTTTTCGAGAGCAGAGTGCTTGTAAGGTTAGGATGATCCCTCAAATGAGCGTGCGAGACAAGAATCTATACTAGCCATCGATAGTCAAAGCAAATTGTATCCACTGCGAAAGAGCTCGCAACTCTTGAATGGATTCAAGGTGTTCTTCCTTGTTCAACGGCCATAATAATCGACTTCTCCGGCTTGACCCAACAGCACTTAGCTTATCACACAAAGCCGTAAGCTTTGCCTGACCAGCGGCGGTACTGCAAGCCAGCACCGAGTCTCTGCCGACTACACGACAGTCTCCGCCGTCGCCCTTCAGGAAGGCGTCAAGACGTTTAAGACTAGTATCAAGGACTTCGAGCTCTTTGGTAAGTGCAACTGCCGAGTCTTTCGCATGCATGACTCCGTCAACATACTTCTTCGTCACTCGCAAAGTTTGCGCCGTTAGAGTAATCAAACTGGCGATTCCCACAGTAAGTGAGAACGGATCCATGATGTAGGAAGTAGGATATGCGCTCTACAGTCAATCGATATCGGATGAGATCCAGCCCTATACGGCTGAGCTTTCCGCATAAGGTCGCGGTATTCTTTGCAAGCAGTCATGTAGGTTTTCTACCCATCACATGCATCTACGAACAGCCAGCCCTTCATGTGGAGTCATCGTAAATATCAAGAGTTATGCAACGAAGAGAAAGGATTGGATAATGGACGTAAAAGTCGTCTCAAGGTGGCCATGCTACATTATGCTAAGGCAGTATGAGAAATACCGTGGAGGCATGATCAGGCTCTTGACAAGGGAACCTTGCCCCCTTTGGAAAAGGTTCGCTATACTCTCAAGCCAGTGATTAGATTTATACACAGATGCCAACAACATGAGTTCGCCCGATCTCATCAGCCTTCCGTGCCTCAATCGCATTCGAGAAAGTCAGCCAATATCTCTCAACTTCCCTAGTCATCGCTCTTTGGACGGAAACACTTCAACCAAACATCTAGCGCCTTTGCAAAAAGCTCCAGACCCTCATCAGCTGGTAGCCCGACTCCGGGGTCAGAGAGCCCCTTGAAAAAATCGCTAGCATGCACCGCGCCTAGCCATACGTTCCCAAACACAGCATCCCCGAGTGGAGGCTCGTTGCACGGCGGTACCTCCTGCGTGCTCGTTCGATTTGGAGCTTTTTGGTTGATTTAGGTAACGGAATGCACAGTCAAGGTGCGCCAGGGTCGATTTCACCGTCCGTAAACATGACATTTGAAGGCTTCATGTGCCAGTCGCCCAACTTCAGAAGTTCATCGACGTCAGCTTGGAAGGGAGCGTAGGGGTGCGGTCCTCGACAGTAGTATTTTGAGGTAGTTTCAAGGTTATCGAGGCGGGAGATGAGATTGCGCGTGTTCGAGATGTTAGCGACTTGTCATTGGGCAAATTGGGTGCAAAGCTGCCAGGTCCAAGAGGCAGCATCAACGGGGTCGCGGACGAACCCCCGAGTGAAGCCAGAGTCGTCGATGTAGGCCTTTTGAATGATAGAGTAGAGGAGGGCGTAAAAGGCCTTTTTGGAACCGTAGGTTGCGGCGATGCCAGCTACGGTGGTGGGAGAATTGTCCGTGTTGCTGATCAAGACGAAGCTGGGAGATTGCAGAGTAAACGAGAAGTTTGCCGGATTCCACTCTTCTATTCGGTCGCAGAAATCACTCAGGGCTATCTGATAGCCGAAGGTTTGGAAGCTCTTGGGCTCCCCTGGTAGGGATTGGTTATGACATTGGCAACGCCCCAGTTCGTCAAGTCATCGGATTTCTTGACGTTTGGAAAGATGGCATTTTGTCTTGGATTGGCGTTGTTTGTAAGAAAGATTGCTCTTTTAAGGAGCGAAATTTCTTTCGCGGTTCCTTTGGTAAGAATCTGATCGGCATATTTAATCGCAGCGTGAGTATCATCTGAGCAATTCGACGACATGGTTTTTATAATAGTATTGTAATATACAGATGCATCTAGCTGAGCTTGCACGACCGCGCTTGAAGCCCAGCTTGCAAAGATGACGTCTAGATTGCGCTGGCGGATTCTCGCAGCCCATGTACCAGCATAGCTGCCGCCATGCCAAACCCATGGGACCTTATTCCCTATGAGTGATGCACCATCGTGGCCTAGCGGATGGAAATTGGTTGCAAAGAATACGATATCTTCCAGAGCCTGATCATTGCTTAGGTATTTGTAGGCATCGTACCCCGCCAAAGCAAGACCTGTTTCTGGATCGACCTGGAATGGTAGGCTCCGTCCATAGAACCGGTGTTCCCATACGATGGCGATACCATGATACTTGCGGGCCAATTCTAAGACGTTGGACTGCAGACTCTCGCCGCCGAGAAGTTGCGAGACCTCGCCATCGCACGAAGACTGGGCCACCTTTTTCATACCAAGTATCGTTGAGCCAGTAGTGATTCTTGTACGTACGAGTATTTGAAGGAGTGAAGTGGTCAATCGGGATATCAATTGTCGCGGCAACCGGGCCTCCCGCTTTTGAGACGCGCACCCTTAGGAAACCTTGACAAAACAAAGAGGAACAGGAATGAAAACATTTTGGGGTAAATGGCACGACCTACAGAGTCTTTTCAGAGCGGAATAGAACGACTTTAAAGCAAATAATCTCCACAACATATCTTCATTAATTGTCAGCTTCCCCGCAGTCTGCTCGTCAAGGGCATCGGCTATACAGCCTGGTATGGTAGTACTCGAACAGTATTGGCCGTTGGACCCACCTCATCTGTACCCAATTTTTGCTTGTTTCTCTTTTCCTCAATGTCTTTTTCTCTCTGACTGCTCTTAATCTTCTTCGCAGCCTTCTTCTCATTATCGCTCTTATCAGTCTTGATGCTCATTTTACTCGTCACGTTCTTCTCTCTCTTTGTCTCATTCTTCGCCTCATCATTTGTCTCAAGTCTCTGCTCATTTCGCTCTCAAACTTCTGCACAACTGCCTTATGACTCAATTTAAAGATGAAGTAATCGCATCGAAATTGCTCGAAGGATGTGTTGGAATACGAGGTCATATGGGGGCATATTGATATATTGGTTGTTGCTGTTAGGAGTCTAGCTAGGACCGAGCAGGTAAAAACTCTACTAGCGGGCCCCAGCCCTATCAGCCCTATGAAGGCGGAGATTACCATCTCCCCTATTTCCAACAGGATGAGCGAATCATGTACATATTGACATCGACGTTTTCTTAACTCATCAGACAGTGGAGATCGCGTCACCATTTGTAGTAATAGTCTTCATGACGCTGCTGAACGATCTCTTCATCAATATCAGTCTGATCTGTCGTGACATACATCTTGATCGCGTTGTCAAAGAACACCCGAGTTGCGCGGATCATGCCCGCCTTATCGAGATCTGCTGATCAATTTCGGTGAAGAACGCTGACCTTCATCTTGTCGATGACATGTGGAATAGTCAGATCATCGATACGAACATCACTGATGAAAATGCTCTCAATGTGGCTAAGGTTGGGTTTCATGAACAAAAGGTAACTATCATACTTGGCGAATGATACAAAAGCCCCCTCGATGAAAAGGACGATCTGTTGACGGTTGGGGTCGTACGGGACGTAATGATTGATGCCATATGTTTTGTATTTTCAGGTGGAGGAGTGGGCCATACCCTTGACAGTCCGGACTGTCCCATAGCCAGCAACTATCTTCTCAAGATTGGTATTGGAAGAGAAGTCACCTTTGTACCGGTTTGAATAGAAGAGGCGTGCTCATTAAGCTTATCTGTTTTATTTGGGTCAAGACCGACTTTGCTCACTTGATCGATGGTCCGATATATTCCCCCGCTGCTGTAGACATATATCCCCTTGGAACATCCACAAGGAATCAACCTCTGGTGAGAGAAATTTGTTTTGTTTTCTGCCTCTAGACTTATCTTCTCTCGGATCGGAAATAGTAGGGAGGTGGCGCTGATGGCTTGTCGCGACGGTGGCGTATCGAGGCATCCTATATGTCCTTGCTGTCTTACGATCGAGGGCTCCAAGGGCACTTCAATCGCCATCTGGATTGATTGATCAATTGTCCTTGTAAAAGCGTTGAGTAAGATACTATCTCGAGCTGCCATAGTAAATGGTTGGAGCGGCGTGGAGAAACTAGCGTATTGCTCCCACACGCCATTGCATTATCTCCCTGGAGCACCAAGTAGGATGATAGTACCCGAAAAGCACTTACTAAACTATTTCGGGAAAGCGTAAATCCCCATAAGCGAACCATTAATTATCAAAATGAACATATGTACCTTTGCACATCTTATTCCAATTCTTTTCAGGCCAATTGAGCAAACGAAAAGCACTTAAAGTGTTTTCAAATAATACATTAGACACGATGCCTAGCCTACAGTGCGACCATAAAAAGGCACCTGTCGCGGAGCTCTGATAACCGAGCCGAGATTCTCTAGTCCGAAACAAGTCTAGGATGGCAAGCTGTCAAGCAAGTGCCAAGGTTATTGTGCGGCAACTCTATTAAACGCCGGAAGGACCGGAGAGTGACAGCCCGAGTTGAACTGCTTCGCGCTTCTTGAATTTACCTCCTTCTTGGTTGACTTAAACTCCACTCTCGTCCGCAAATGGAGGAGGTTTGCAATATGATACGGCGAAGCAATGGAAGTTCCTGCTGCCGAAGTCGCTTGCTCGATCCATGAGTCACCAATTCCGCTACTACAAATACGCCCTTCATCTTATTAACAACTCAGCTTTCTACACCCACAGTGATTGCAACTACTACTGTTCCACTTGGTACCCGTCTGTTCTCCTTACTTGTCGATAGTACTTAGCTAGGCTTAGCCAATCTACAGTGTATAGCTCTAATGGCAAGCTCAAAAGCTCGGACGGTCTTAGTGACTGGAGCAAATGGATACATTGGTAACGCCGTCGCCAGAGCCTTCGTGCGGGCAGGATGGACCACCTACGGACTCGTTCGTAACGCTCAGTCCAGAACATCCTTGGCGGCGGACGAGATCATTCCTGTCCTCGGATCAGCTGGTGACTCTGAATTCATCCAGCGTCTGCAAGCCCAGGAACGAACATTCGACGTGATAGTCTCTACGACAGAACAAATCCTCGATTACATCCCTCACCACAACGACACGATCGCGCTTATCCGCGCCCTCTCTTTGGCAAGTAACAAGGCTGGTATCCGCCCGCTTGTCCTTTTCACATCCGGCTGCAAAGATTACGGCACGACCTACCTCGACGGGGCAGAAGCCCTCGCTCCGCATACTGAGCAGTCCCCCATCAATCCTCCACCATTCGCCATTCACCGAGCGACCTACGCCCCAAAAATCTTTGACCACAGCGACCTTTTTGACGCCGTTCTCCTCCGCCCAACAACCGTCTACGGCCTCAGCGGCAGCTTCTATGGCCCGTTGTTGGAGATGGCTGCAAGAGCCGCTGGAAATGGTGTCCTTGAGCTCACCGCCGACCCTCGAAGTATATTGCACGGGACCCATGTCGACGATTGCGCTGAAGCCTATGTTGCGATAGCGGCACATGAGGACAGAAACGCGGTGAAGGGACAGTGCTACAACATCTCCGGGCACCGATACGAGACACTGAGCGAGGTTGCCACTATGCTAGTCAAAGATTACAAGATAGCTGGCGGGGCAAAATACATACCAGCGGGGGAGAATGTTGGCATTGATGTGGTGCAGATGCTCATTAGCTTTCCGCAGTGGGTCTCGTCTGAGAAGTTGAGAAGGGATGTTGGGTGGAGCGATAGAAGACAACTGTTCTCCGAGGGCCTGCATATGTACAGAAAGGCTTATGAGGCAGCTGTTGCGCAGAATCATAGTGGGGTACTGAAGATTCAAAGTTTCGTGCGCCTGTTAGAGGGACAGAAGGGAAGCAAAGCCGTTTGAGTCGTGGGAATGTGTGGTATCAGTCGCAGATCCATCCGCGGCTATGTGCTGTTGTTCTGCTAGATATGCTAGGAAAGTTAAGCTATAGGCTGAAGACTCAACGCACTTGCTCCATTATAGGCGATTGGCTTTTTCAAGAACACAGATAACGCCTCTACAAGAGCAGAACATACTAAAGGGGCAGCATTTACGTCGAATATACGGCATAATTGTTTCAACAATTAGCGATATATTTTCATCAGTCCTCAGGCGTCTAAATGTCATGACTCATGCTAAAATGTTGAGAAGCTGATAAATATGTCTTGGAAAATATGTTTCCTCAGGTACAATTTCATTGATGTCTCTTCATTGGCGAATTTGACAGGTAATATAGAATCGCACGAAGGTCAATCGTCGTTGTTACTGCACCTGTGTAATGATGGTAATGGTACAGTTCGAGACGAGCGGAACAGTGTAGCTCGCAGAGCTGTCTGTTCAGACAGCGGCAAGAAAGCGGCCCACAAAGTTCTTTAGTGGCCTCTCAAGCTTTATGCTTCGTTCATCCCACCATGCTCGATGACAGGTTTCTCAATCTATTTGATTACTCATTTGTGGAAGATCTTGTCGTACTTCGCAAAAAAACACTAGACTCATAAATGAGATCAGTCACAAAATCTGAGCTATGTACACTGTATCATGTAAGCAAGTCAGCAGGGAAGATATAATCGTGCCACGCTGACACCTACTAAAGTAGGTGCTGGCCACCCATCTGACGTTCACCACCCAGATGACGTTTTTTTATTCTCACCAATTTTGCGGGGAATCCCATACAAAATCAAAAAATCTCTCAAATTCTTCGCACGTTAATAACGTAACAACGCACAAAGGTAATTGCATGCAACTAAAGCTCAGTTAACTGTTAATTATATAAAGAAACTAAACATGAAAAAAAAAAATCGATATATGTGTTGATGCGTGCATGAGTCGTGAATTTCAGAAATCGTGAATTTTTGTACGCTTCAATTTTCACATTTTAGCAACGTAACGACATATTATGATTTTCATTTCGATAGAAATTTAGATTCATATGTTCTTATTTAACTTTTAGTTTAAAATACTTTATTTTCTCTGTGCGTTGTTACGTTATTAACGTGCGAAGAATTTGAGAGATTTTTTGATTTTGTATGGGATTCCCCGCAAAATTGGTGAGAATAAAAAAACGTCATCTGGGTGGTGAACGTCAGATGGGTGGCCAGCACCTACTTTAGTAGGTGTCAGCGTGGCACGATTAGAAGATTGTCACGACTCTTTTTCTCGGCTTCGATATTGTGCTGATGGACAAGACAGAAAAAGTCTGGGGTTGTCAGCCGATGGGCCACGCGCTGGTTGCGCTGGAGACAACGAAGTACCGAGACTCCGTATTTTCAAAGCTTTCGTCGACTATCACTTAGTATTTGTAGCTTTGTTCCTAAGCCTTCATTCGTACTCTGACCGTTGCAATACGATTGCGCTACTTTGTTGACTTCTGGCTTGTAATCAAATTGAAAAACGCAGATTAGCACTACGAGTATGTTGTATTGCAACATGCTATTTTCGAATCTATCAAAGGCCTCTAAGATAGGTAACACTCGAGGCAGCCATCTAGCCGTTCTCATAATTTCTCGATTGACATCGTTGGGTCATCGCAGTCGTTTCTACATTTCTGATGCTGAAAATAGGAGCGAGAAGCGCTGGCGTTAAGGTCACGTGGTACGCGCAGCTGTGCGGCTGAGATCAGGCTTTCTGGCATTTACCGGTACTCCCACGCCATCTCGTGTTTTCTTTTCTACAGTCATCCTTTCTCGTTTGTATTTGCCAGTCCTATTCATCCTCGTTTTTGTTCTCAGCTCTTGGAGACGCGTACGGCATGCCAGCTAACAAGCCCGCACTGGACCCTCAATACGAAATCATAGACCCCGCGTTTGTAGCTGATCATGACCAATGGGACGATTCCGAGCCAACAAATATCCAGGAGCTAGATCGCGAACTTGCTCAGCAGTCCTCGACCGAACTCGCAAAGGTCGCCGTTCGTCAAAGTCGTCGTCGCGCCCTGCTTCGAGTCTGCGCGCTTTTTGTCCCCGTTGCTGTATCTTTCGCGATTCTTCAATTCAGCTGGCGGCAGCGTTATTGGCGTGACAGCAACGACAATCCGGTGGCAATCAGCGAAAATCTTGCCGTTCTTCAGATCGCGGCCAAAGCCCACGAGGTCTGCATTGTGCTCTCGCTCTCCGATCTCGTCCTGCATTATCTCCGGCAGCGGTTATCCTCTTCTTGCGGCCTTCCTTTCGGCCTTTTCATATCCGCCTATCAAGTCGCTCTTGGGGGCCAGCCGATATCACTGGGGTTCTTCTATTCGATCAGAACGTCGGTGCGCCACAAAAATATCCAATGGCAGTCCATATGGCTTGCCCTCGTTCTCCTTCTTGCAACCTTGGTAGGCCTTGCTTCTGGCCCGGCTTCGGCCATCGTCCTGATACCCCGGCTCAACTGGTGGCCTCGTCAGGATCTGTTCGCCTTTTACAACAGTCCCGACGACTATGGATTCCGACGTGCGACCACGTTCCAGATGTACATAGCGAAACAGCTCTTTCCGAGCGTGGTTGACGCTTCAAGCCTACCTGGACCATATTGCCTGAGCGCAAACCTCGACGTCAACGCGTCCTGCCCATACGCAGGCTACAGCCAGATTTTGCCACTATCGGGCATCGCCTCCGTTTGAACGAATATATATTATATGTGTTTGGGCAAACCCGGCGGCCCCTGGCGGTCTCCAGGGCTAAAATCTGCCCCGGAAGCCGCCCTGAGGTGCCAAGCACTCCCTCTATCTAAGCGACTGAGTCTATGGAGTGGGTGGGTGGGGCAAAAGCGCGTTTCTGGCTGAATCCTAAGGGATGGAGAAACAGGAAGAGATGACGGGGGAAACAGAAGGGGGAACGGCCTATTTATCCCCTTTTCCCTGCTTAATCTCCTTGTTCTCTAGCGGCCGGCATTGGCCGAGCCAAGCCGGCTAGCCACCTTCGCTTGCCGATAGCCTCCAGTCAAGCTGGACCTTACTCTCAACTTCACAGCCCCAAGTGACAACGTCACAATCGACTCTCCCTCAAGCCGTTACCTCTTCACACAAGTAGGTATCTACGGTGTTGCCCATACCTGGACCACCAGCCATGTCCTCGCCAATTACTTGTCCCTGGCTCTTGGCACGAATGACGTTGGGGAGAATCCATCTACAGTTGAAAGCTTGACTCAGCACAGTAGTGTCATGACGCCTATCGTTAGTACATATTGTGACCAACAACCTGCAACGACTTACGATCGAAGCTTGACTGCGTTAGCTACCAGTTTTGGCACTCTCCTGGCGTCTGATGGCGCCGTCCCTCCCTCCGGATTCTTTGATGTACGGCAGATCTGGAATGAAACGATCTTGGCCAAGTCTAATGACACGATGGTTGCATTCGAAGACGGCATCCCCAATGCAAGTATTTCTGGGACCCTTGCTTTCATATATACGCCCGCGAGCGACGGGAACAAAGCCAATATCACGATGTGCGGCATCAGGGCTATCTGGGACGCCAACAAAATGTGGATGCTTTCAAGTGGAATTAGGGGCGTTGTCTCATCAAATTTCACGTGGGCAGCATACACTGGTAGGTCGAAAGCCTTGCAGGCTTCTGTGACTCTCAACATTAGACCGTGAAGGACTACTGTTTTCCTGATCTATGACTGACGGATGTTACAGAAAGGGAGGTCAATGCCGAGAACGCCGCAGCTAAGCTCCATCAAGTATACGGCGGACCAATCCCAATAACCATTCGCAAGGAATGGGCAGAAGCGCTTAATGGGGCGAGTAACACCTCCAACATACCAGTACTTTCCCAATTCATGCAGGACGGAATTGCGAAAGCCAACCAAGAGATTGTCTCTCCCTATGACCAAACTGTTCAATATCCAGGCACGGCAGAGAGTATCATACTATCCAAAGCCATCGCCGACGGTCTGGCCCGCATTGGCGGCGAATATCGTGTCAATCCTCTCTACAGCTATGAACGTGAAGTCACAGTATGCCGTAACAGGTGGTGCTCAAGTGGAGCTTTCGTGAATCCAGGAATGGACCCTGCAATTTTGAACGGGACTGCGGGGCAATACAGAAGCTACACTGACGATCTAAGAACTCTGCCATGGACGGATGAAGATCAGTTGCTGCAGTCGTTCGCCGAACCCGCGAATGTCGATGATGTGTGGACAAAGATTTCCTTTCCAGTCAAACGTTACGGCTATGCGTGGAGCTTCGACACCGTCACCATCAAAATCGCAACGGCGGTCTTGATGCTCCACGCTCTCATCATCATCATACATTCGTGCGTGCTACTCTTCACAGGCCGCTCCTACGCCTATGCAAGCTCGCTCGGGGAATTAGTGGCCCTGGCATTCAACTCTCGGCCGCCTGCCGCCTTAAGGTCGACTTCGGTGGCCATCGGTAAAGGTGCGAGTTGGGCTCGATCAACAGCTGTGAGAGAGTCACATGGGCAGGAAAAGGATGGCGTCGATCGTTTGCAGCTTGTTGTTGATGAGGGCCTTCATACAGGCGTTGAGAATGGGTTGCTTCATCGAAGGCCGGTTGCTGGTAAAAGATACCGATAAGATGGCCAATGAGGAGAATACTGCGATGGACTCGCAGTTTAGGTCGAGCTTTCGTTGTGTGGAAATAACGAAACGCAGGCTTGGACGGCCAATATAATGGAGGGCAATTTACTCTAAGGAGGGCGCTGCATACCGAGAGTCAGAGATGATGGCTGGGCTTCGATTCGGTCTTACTAACTGTTTACCAGGTATTCCAGGTGATAATTCGTTACAATTGTTACTCTCTGTGTTACACATGGAGGCGCACGACATTCATTCTACCCAGAACCTGATGAAATTGCATCCGTCAGGCAATTCAACTACCTAGACCAGACCTTCGGCGCACCGGCTGCCACAGTCGGCAAGGCGAGCATTGCGTTCCTCGTACTGCGAATTATGGGACCCAAAAACAATTAGCAGAAATGGTTTATCTATGTTAACGTGGCGATAATGTTCGTCACCGCTGCTGTGTCTATTAAAATAACCTGGGTACAATGTACTTCAACACGAGCATTGTGGGAAACCGTCATCGGTTCGACGTGCTGGAGTCCCTAGATTGCCGGGAATACATACTACCTTATTTTACGCAGGTGAGTATTAATCGTGGCCACCACTATGCGACGCGGGGCCCCCTAGTGGCCATCGGCTCAATGACGACCTCGGCTCGGTGTCGTTTTTTTCCGAAATCAACTAAATTAAACCATCTACCTTCATCAATTTACAACCCAACCACAACATGGCCGAACCGTATAAAACGGTGGAGCAACGCATTTTAGATGCTATCGATGCCATACACGGCGATTGGTACTCCAATTGTACCGAAGCGGCTGAAGCTTTTGAGGTTCCACTTCGTACGCTTCAAAGACGATTCAATGGAGCCCCTTCTAAATCGACGCGACCTTCCACCAACAAAGCACTTACTGACGTGCAAGAACAAGCTATATTTGATTATATCAAACATCTGGATCAGATCAACATGTCAGCTCGCCCATGTATGATCGTGGGGGCTGCAAATTGGTTGATTCGCTCAGAACAACGCGTCGTAGGATCACTGTGGGTTGGAAGATTTTTGAAGCGAAATTCACAGTATTATCGACGAAAACAAAAGCCTTTGGCATACGATAGAAAGAACAGTCAGAACGTGACTACATTTGACGATCATTTCTACAAATATAAAAGAGCAATGGAAGGTTGTGGCATACTGAATGTGGATGTTTGAAACATGAACGAAACAGGCTTTCGGATCGACTGTGGACGTGCTCAATTAGTAGTCACATTGGATCCGAACAAGCCACTTCGCATGACGGATCCGGATAATCGTACCTATCTTACTTTCGTGGAGTGTGTGAGTTCTGAGGGTTGGTTTATACCTCCTATGTTGATTTTGGCCGGAGTGCACATTTTACACAAATGGGGCTTCAACGACCTGGACGGCGAAACTCTCATTGGTACCAGCGAAACCGGATACAGCAATGACGACCTGGCAATGAATTGGCTGAAGCATTTCATTGAACATACCAAAAACAAGAGAGTTGGGGCATGGGCAATGCTCATAGTCGATGGATTTGATTCTCACATGACTATACCCTTTTTGGAACTTTGCAAGGAAGCAAAAATCGTGCTTTACAAGCTTTCACCTCACTCCACCCATCTGACTCAACCCCTCGACGTCGGTGTGTTTCAACCCTTCAAGCACTATCATACGGAGGCGATTGATCATGCTGTTCGGCTGGGTGACTACAACTTCGGTAAGCTGGAATTTCTAGCTGCGTTCCAGAGCTTTCGCAACAAAACGTTCAAAACGTCGACTATCAAACATGCGTTCAAACAAACCGGGCTAGTTCCATATAATCCTGAAATTGTTCTGGAGAAAGTGAGGGCAAATCAGCTGGCTCGAGCTCCCAGGACCCCTAGTCCTCCCCCACTACCTCTGCTTCACACTCCGAAGGGACCAGATTCAATCATCAGACATGGTCGAATGATTCAAAAGAAGCTAGCGGAGGTTGGTCATTACGATGGAATTGATCCCATACATATGGATCGATTTATTCGGGGTTCAATGACTGCGGCTCACACTCTCGATATTACAGCCAGGGACCTTCAGGCCATACAGGAAGCAGCTGCTTCAAGGGGTAAACGCGATAGTCAACCCGGAACAGTAGCAGCAAAATTCGGAGTCGTAAAAGTGAGCGATTGCAGGGAATTGGCTTCAGTTAGGGCCAAAAAAGAGGAGGAGAAGGCGGAGAGGGCCGAAAAACGAAAGGAGAAGGCTAAGTCGAAGAAGCGACCACCCGGCGTCGCGACGGCTGAGTTCCTACTTTCTTAGAGGAATATTTAGAACATTCAAATCGTAGGATTAATTCCGAATTTGAAGCTATTCGGAGTTCAATTGAATTAATGATTGATTTTCATGTTGGTGGGTTGCAAAATATGCGACACCGAGCCGAGGTCGTCATTGAGCCGATGGCCACTAGGGGGCCCCGCGTCGCATAGTGGTGGCCACGATTACGCATTCGGCCACTGTCATTGCCAAGGGTATCGGTTGACCAGAGTTCCAGCGTACATAACATTTGTGGATTTTGCGGTTGCACTGATTCCAATCACGATCATAAGGGGTTGAATATGGGCTTCAAGACTAAAATCAGTCTGTGTGTTCTTTTAGCATTGGGTGTCCTGGAAGACTAGTCGAAGCAATGTTGAAGCTTATAGGCTAATCGACTTCAGCGCGGGAATATATTCTGCTATCAAAACTTCGGCCATATATGATCTTGAGGCTCATGTGGATTTCACTTGTCAGTGAACCGCAACTTAACCAGTGAAAAAGCTAACGCATCTCAGAGAAGACATATCCTTTCCTTGCGTGGTCATCGTACGTTCTCTCTCTCATCATTTTCTCCCGCTCGTTGCGAAAATCTTCTAAGTCTTTGATCTCAATAGCATAGAAAAATACATTATAATCGTCTGCGGTTGTGTTTCCACCATCAAACCACTTTTCGATCGCGTGTTCAAAGTCAAGCCTTTGAAACCTTTTCGGTCCGCCCATCCTAGCAAACGCTTCTATTAGATGCACTCAAACATCAACGACTCTGAGAGGCAGAAAATTGCCGGTCATTCCGAAATATCAACAAATATTACTAGCACAATCGACTCAGACATTCGCTCTACTTATTCGAGCTTTAACCCGCAAGGTATTTAGGTCTAACACGACGTAGATATCTTTGTTTTTAATTGCGATTCTGGGAAAGAGTTGATGATTGAGAATAACACAATGTAAGTAAAAGGAATTGACCCGCTGGTATGTTGTTCTTTTGATATTTTCTCTCATCAAACAGGATCGAATTTGTACATCATTATCATTGAAAGACTCTATAGCTAATCAAGTTATCTTTCAGTGCGATCGATGAGAATATCATCTTGATAGGGTCAGAACTTCAGCTTTCGCCTGTATCGAGTCGAAGAAAGGCTTACTGTAGGCCGCACTAAGAGGCAAAGGTCGTCATGATCAAGAGTCAGCTAGATCAATCGCTTCTCGAGGCTGAAATTATTCTTCGCTAGCGAAAGAGATGTTGGTACGATATTCGAGGGTGGAAAAGCGAAGGAGCGACAAGAAAGGGGTCTTTATTCATGCCGAGAGTGTTTTTGACTCAGGGGCATGGTGAGGGGTAGCTCCCGTTCCCTTCCTCGGGCGCATTTCCGCCCGGGCGCTACAGCAACCACCTGACGTCGCGCCCTGCATTAGCGGGACTTGCCCCCCACCCTCCCCACGCTCGAAACCCCACATGCCCCACGGTCTATTCTCCGTGGGTTATAATGGGCTGATATGGCGCTCACCGCCCTCACAACGTTCTCTTATCCAGCCTTCTCAATTCTGTTCTGCTCCTACTGTCCACCGACTCGGCTCACATAAACAAGCATGGCGTCTTTGAAAGTGCTGGTACCTGAAAAGCTCTCACCCGAGGGACTGTCTCTTCTACGAGCTACTGTTCACGTTGACGAACGACTAGGGCTATCGCCCGATGAAGTGCTTGCTCTAATTCCAGACTATGATGCCCTTATCGTGCGTTCGGAAACCAAGGTCACCTCGTCGTTGCTGGCGGCAGGCAAGAATCTGAAAGTGGTAGCCAGGGCAGGCGTTGGTGTTGACAACGGTATGAGCGAATTACGGCTTCAGAAAGGCATTGGATCGAGCACAAGACTTACGGAGACATAGTTGGTACCGCAGTTCCATACCCGAGAAACATTGTTCATCTGCTGATGTTCCAGGTAACTAGATCTTGAGGCCGCCACGAGACTTGGTATAATTGTCGTCAACTCGCCATCGGGTAATATCGAAGTACCATGCCTTCCGCCTATCACCTGCACATCTCTCCATCCTCTCTGACTTTCTCAGGCTGCCGCTGAACATACAATTGCCCTTATCCTTTCGGTCGCTAGGAACATTTCCGACGCATGCGCAAGTCTAAAGGCTGGAAAATGGGAAAGAAGCCGACTCGTGGGCGTGGAAGTCAAGGGAAAGACACTGGGTGTGATAGGCTTTGGAAGAGGTACGAATACCTTGCCATATACCACAAGTGTCACAATATCTGATACAGATCAGTTGGTATTACCGTTGCCAGACTGGCAATCGGACTCGGGATGAACGTCCTAGCACTGGATCCATACGCCTCTCAAGCCGTCGCTGCGACAAACAACGTAAAACTCGTTACTTCGTTATCAGACCTCTTGGTAGCGTCGGATTTTCTGACAATCCACACTCCATTGATCGCTTCCACCAAAGGCATGATCTCAGCTGCCGAGCTTCAGATGATGAAGAAGGGTTCTCGAATCTTCAACGTCGCCCGTGGCGGCATGATTGACGAAGAGAGTCTTCTTGAAGCCCTTGAATCTAATCATATTGCCGGCGCTGGCATTGATGTCTTCACTACTGAACCTCCCTCTGCGTCCTCTTCCGCTGCTAAATTGATCGCCCATCCAAAGGTGATTGCGACACCGCATCTAGGCGCATCAACCCACGAAGCCCAGAACAACGTCAGCACAGATGTATGCTCCCAAGTTCTTTCCATCTTAGGCGGAGACCTCCCTCGATCAGCAGTCAACGCGCCTCTGATTCTACCTGACGAATACGCCAAACTGCAACCATTTGTTCGGCTCATCGAAAAGATGGGTTCTTTATACACCCAGCACTACTCCAAACCCGGCCAGGGGTACCCTCAAGCCACGGCTCGAACCACATTCGATCTTGTGTACGAGGGTTCTCTCGCAACAGTGACAAACACAAAGCCCCTTTTCGCAGCTCTCATCAAGGGTCTTACCTCGCCCATATCATCGCATGCGGAAAACATCAACATTGTAAACGCGGACTTGATCGCCAAAGACCGCGGCATCGTAGTCAACGAGCTCCACTCCCGGGATGCCACCCCATCCACCTACTCATCACTAGTGACCCTCCGCGCTCGCCCCTTTGTGAACAACCCTAGCCATGACCAAGAAGACCACATAATATCCGGCTACACCGCGCAAACCCAAATCCACATCTCGCGCCTGTCCCGCTTCGCCACCTCCTTCGTCCCCGAAGGTAACCTGCTCATCTGCCACAACTACGACAGCCCCGGCAAGATCGGGGCGGTGGGTGCGCTGCTGGGCAAGGAAGGGATCAACATCAATTTCATGAGCGTGGCGTCTGTCGATAGTGAGGCCAAGGGGGACGGGGGAAAGGGCGATGAGGCGCTGATGATTTTGGGGATTGATCGGGAGGTTGGGGGGATGGTGGTGAGGAGGCTGGAGGGGGAGGAGGGGATTTTGAGTGTTAGTGCGCTTGCGTTGTGAGGGGGAGGATAGGAGTTGCTGAGGTGCTGAGGTGCTGAGGTGCTGGTGTGATGGTGCTTAGTATCTTTCACCGTAGCCAGCTCTTCAACTGAGCTGATGCTAGGTTATTAACATTTTACCCAACCGATTGATACGCTTGTGTTATGGCGGAAAAACAACAGCAGCTAGCATGCCAATACTCACATACACTCTACCATCACCCGTCCTGATCATGCATCCTATTGCTATATTGTCTCATCTGACCTTGATAAAACACATCGACATGTCCTGACTTCAGACAACCGCAATCTTCTAACGAATGATACGACGTATTATTCATTAACTATTCGATCCCTTATAAGAAAAGACTATCACTATCATTCAATAAAATCTTTCATACCCATCTCAGTTTGCCATTGATAACTTCTTCGGCACAAGTTGTTTCTCCACGATAAATTTGTTTCTTGCCCTTCTCGCCTCAAACCTTTCTACTGGTCTCTTTTTTCTTTCTTTTTCAGCCCGAGTCGAAGCTTTGATTCCCCAGTTCTTTTTCTTTATCTACCCTATTCGGTCTCTATCGCACTACATCGATTCAAAACCCAAAAAGCCCCTGAACGGACTATCAAGTGAGCGAATACTCACTGTCGCCTTTTAGTCCCAGGAAAACTCGAAACATCTCATACCTTGCTTGAAGAGGGTGAAATCATCAGTCTCGTTCGAGTGATAGAACAAGAAGAATCGACGGTTGATCGATAGTGCAAAAGTCTTGCTGCGTGGTGATTTTGAATGATGATAAGGTGTTTGTTTATACGAGAAAGCGTTGAAACTATCTAGTTAGTATAGTCAGTCTGCTGTCCTCTATTCTTCTTTTGCTAAGTCAATTCTGGGCTTCTGGTCGATTTTCTCAGCATTAGCACCACTACTTCCACCAGCACCCGTTCACTATCCTGCATCACAAGTTGCTGAGTGACTACGTAAGTAGAGTTATCGTTTGCCAGTAAAACTCTACGGCTTGAGACAGAGGGCTGCAGTCATGATGTTTAAAGAGTACAGTCTTTGTGATAGGTTCGACGAAATGAGAGAATTGAATTGCGCTAAGCCAGATGTTTAAGTCAATCTTCTGAAATAAAGAGAAGTGTATTTGCATGCGAGAAACATGATTTCACGAATTTTTGAATACTCGTACTGCTAAATCTCATATTGAACAGTTGTAGACCGGTGTTCGAGATAGAAGAAGGTCTTATGGCAAAGAAAGGGGCGGAATTAAGAAGATGTTTTCAGTACTAAGATCAAGAAAGTTGACAGATTTGACACGAGCTTTCAGTAAAGAGACGATATTAGGCTTGATGTATATTCAGACGTGCAGACTCTTTCGCATTATGATGCGTATACCTCTGCCATGTTCCGCCATTTCTGGTTCGATATTCGGCCTCGTTATGTAGGGTTGAAACCTAATCAAATGACTTGTTTCCTTGAAACTACTTGAGTATCTGATCCAATCAACCTGTATCTTGTGCACAGTCAATGACATAACTCTTATGTATCATTTTTTTTCATATTGCGCTGACATGATCAAGAGAAAAGTCGATGGTAAGTACTTGTATCACAGGCCGGCACATTACCACGATGACGGTTCATTAAGATGAAGAAAGCGAATAAAATCGGCCTTAGCTATGACAATTGTAATTCTCATAGCCATGACAAGCTATATGAAAGAACATTTCTCCATGTCGGGTGGTCGAGCGAGTATCTTAGCTACCAAACACTCAAGCAGCTTAGAGATACGACACTGTTGCACTGAATTATCCTCACGAATTAGAGGCTTTTGAGGGAAAGAATTCAACAAAGAGCTGAGCAAATTGAACACATTAAGAGGTCTAGGCCTACCATTTGCACCAAGCTCCTTGCCTAGCTCTTACTACCTCGATCTTCCGTATGTCTTGTAGAGAGTGGATTTAGACTCTTTGATACGTGCAATTCTTGCAATGTAGGTAAACGGTTCCCAGATCTTGACATTTGGCTTTATTCTTGGGACATGAACTTCTTGTACAGTAAGTAAATGCTCCTTCCATGTCGACAGGAGTCGGCTGTCACGCAATATTTCAAAGTCGTCTGTTAGCAATCATTGCAGCGTAATAGATTACCTGTAAGGACCGCGTACGATCTCACAGTGAGCTACTCAGTAAATGCTTAATCTATTTTATACCACGCCAAACGTGAAATCAGGCTGCGTTACCAGGCGTACCCGAGCTATGGACATTGGCCGTTTGAATCTTGAGATGAAAAGTTCGGGGCTCCTAATACAGTGGAACCAAGCCAAGCTAAGGGAAATATCCTGATCTTCTAGTCGTATTGGTCTTTCCATTATCGCCGAGTCGTTTTGTTGCTCCCCACGCCATACCGTATACTGGCCGTTGAAGCAGGTTACTAAATGGTCAGAGATGTTTCCAAATGGATGTCTCTCGGTAGCTATACACGCCTCATCGATTGCCCATCTTGCCCTCATCCTCCTATGTTTTCATAGTTCTCGATGCTTGCATATGCGTAGGAAATCTTTAGTGTGAGAGAGAACAGGTATTGTGTCGGACATGCAAAACATAGCCTAAGGATAAAGACAAGTCTCACGTTGTGTCAAACGCATGTTCACTACCGTTCTTATCACCTTATTGTGTCTCACTATGTGGACCCTTCCCTTGGGGCTTTCCTTTCCGATGGGTAGCTATTCTCAAGGTATGCCGCCATATCTGATGACTTGGCTCACACTCTGCTCCATAGGGACTTCACCGCTATGTACTATGCCGATAGCCGTGCTTCTACCTGGTATGTTTTAAGTCCATGTGAATGTATGTGGAGCGAAGTCCAACGAAGAGAAACTGACTGTGGAGGCAGCATTGTCGAGTTAGGAGCAAGGCAGTAGACACCAATCACGTCAGTCAGGCCTCCCGGAGATTTCGAAGACAAGATAAAGGTGCCCTAGCTAAGTCGATCAAGCGGCTCTCGACACATTTGCTCACGCAATATCTGGACGACCCTATCGAGTACAACTGAAGTAGCAGGAAGTACGATATGATGCTGTTGCAGCCAGCTCTTGAAGTTTCTCATTGGCACCTGGAACCAAGCATCGACGGGCATTTTAAAGTATCGCTGTGCTCTTTACCGTCCGTAGTCACCCATATTGTAAGATTGAGCACTGGACGTGCTTACAATTACTTCTGCTGTGTGATATTTGCATCACAGCCCACAAGGCTGAGAACCTGAGCTTAGCCTCCACCCACCCAGCTGACTAGCACGTGACCAGATATCCTCCTATCACAGGCCCATCACATCGCATTAGCTTCGAGTCCTTCCAAACCACCGTGCCACTCACTAGGTACGGTTCCGCATTCAGCCTCCTGCTGGACGGTCATGGAGATCCATCCATCGTCTTCGCGCCCGTCTTCCTATCGTCCATCCTTCCGACTTCCACTTCCTTCGCCCGGGAAGGAATGGAAGTCGTTGGAACTGTTAGTGGCCTGATCACTGTTATCGCCAGCGTAACTGCTGTTGCTAAACGTCTCAATGAAGTGAGGGACAGGTATAATAATGTCGCACTTAATACGACTCTGGTTGCAAGCCAGGCAAGTGGTTCCGTCGTGTCTTGACGAGCTAGAACTAAGTTCGAGCAGCTCTCAACCATTAGGGCTGCGCTTCAAGCCATCGCCGAGTGGAGATCCACAGATCAGACATCAAGTAGACCCTCCAGACAACTCGATGATGACCTGGCTGTCTCCCTCAACTGTTGCGCCATTCTTATAACTGTCGTTGACTCAAAACTGGGCGAGGCTGGTTATACTCCAGGCATGAAGCAGAAGATCAAACACTTATGGCTGGAGGATACGTTGAAGGAATACATATCGAATCTTGAAGGCCAGGTGCGAGCATTGCAGTTGCTATTGACTATATTTCAATGGTATATACTGGTGATTAAACATGAAGATGATGAAGGCTAATAACTGTGCAGCAGAACGGTCACCGAGCAGAGGCAGAAACTTGCACTCGAGGAGAGTCGTACTATAATTGAGAATGTGCGGGCTGAAACCGCTTCATTGCGATATGAGAATGGGAACTTCCAAGATGCGGCATCCATACTATCGATGGATCCTTCAGTAAACTTTGACGTCGACTCGATACTCCTGAGGTCTCCAGCGTATATGAGGGTTTATGGAAATGTGAGAACCGGAGAGCGCCGACATAGGGTGACAATACTGACCAATTCTTCTCCAGCGTCGTCCTCGTGTTTCAGAACTTCCCTCTCAAGCTCTGCCTCTTCCTGAACTTCCTTCCCGACCTTTACCTCCTCCGGACCTTGCTTCCCAAATCACATCTCCTCAAGAACTCCCTTCTCAATCTCCACCGCTCCCACCGCGGCCTAGTGCAGACAGACTTGATGTGCGTAATTACTTTCCCATAAAGAATCCGAAACAACATCAAGCAGATCTTCGCACCTCAAGTTTGGTCGATGCTGTTGAGCTGCCGGCGGAGAATACTATTCCCAGCACCGAGCTGGAGGCTGAAACGCAAGAACCAGCAAAACCTTGTGAATTAGCTACTGCAAGAGATTCGGAAGATCTAGGCGTAGCAGCAGCAGCAAGTGAATTTAATGTGACACCAGCAACATACATAACCCAGGACCTCCTGACAGGGTCTCCTCAAAGTGGCGTTGTAACACCTACCAGCGAGGCTGTGGGTTCTTTGCCAACCACGGAGAAAACAGCAAGGCCGCAATCTACACACTCAGATCTCTACGACAGTAGCATCAAAGGCCTAGGGAGCGAGGATGAGCCTAGATGGCAGGTTACAAGTTCGACTTGCGACGCTCAGCTCTCAAAAGCGACGATTTCGACAGAAACAGAGGGTAGAGCGCTAGGAGACTGTATTTCCAAGCACCTAAGTGCAAGAAGTATTACAAGCCCGCCTTCTTCAGATACAGATCTATACAGCAGTAGCATACAAGCACCAAGTGTAGCTGATAGCTCTCTTGTTGTGCCAGATACAAATAATCACTCTACAGGGTCTAGTCGTCCTACAACAGAGGAAACCGCCGACTCTTGGCCTATCAATCTGGAGCTAAAGAGTGACGAAGCAATCCCAGATCGCAGCCCGATCATGAAGGACGAAGAAGTACTTGTACGAAACATCATCAACAAACCAAATTCGTACAGCTCAAAATTCGGTCCTACTGCTTTTGAAACCCCTGACGACAAGGCGAAGTCACCTGTCATAGATCTAACAATGAGCCATGCATCTGATGGAAGGACAACTGAAAAGTCTTCTGTTCCGAGAATTAATTTATATTTAGAACCTTCTCGTTCACACGTTGAAGAAGGCAGCTTTAGCTTTATCTCCTACAACCTTAACGATGGAGACATTCAGACTAATTCAGAAAGACCAATGGATGACCAGCTGGTGGAGCTTCAGAGTGATCCACGCGAAATCGAGGCGCCAGCAATTCCTACACGCCCTCCCCCTTTGGTTCCAGCCCCTTCCTCTCCAGTTACACAGCATACAGACCCTGCAGGTCCACAGCCCAAGCGATCTGTTGATAGCACCGCCTCCGGGCTGCATATTACTGGCATATCTTCAAGATCATTGCCGGACCACGCTTCATCTCTATATAGTGGGGTTGATTCGGATATTTCATCGACTAGCCACCAAGACCATCAGACCTTACGCAGCTCACCTACAACGATCTCGTCTGACACGATAGACACCGTAATTTCTACAGGTTCGCAAGGCTCGTTACGAGGACAAGCCCAGACTGAGCTTCGTCATCTTCAACTGCAGCTCGCCGAAGCCAAAAGAAGAGGCGATACACACACGGCTAAAGCATCGCTGCAAAGGTCTATCGAACTGATCCAACGCACTTATCTTTCAGGATCAGTGGTTAGAGAGCCTTCCACAAGTACAGACACCGTGAATAAACTGGGATTCAAAGGGAAAAGTCTAATGCGGCTATCTTCATTTTCCCATTTGACAAGTGCCAAGGCCTCGGCACTTATCGAAGCTGCAAGTGTCGGTGACCTACCAAGACTTGGAAGCCTGCTCGACGACAAGGCCAATGTGAATGTCAGGGGTGACAACTATAGGACACCTCAGATGGCTGCTGCAATTCACGGGCATCTGGACTGCCTAAAGCTACTCAAGAACTATGCTGCCGATGAATTTGCGATTGACGGTCAGGGGAGAACAGTTATGCATGTCGCGGTGATGGCGAATAGGCTCGAAGCAGTAAATTGGCTACTAGGAGCATATCCGCCATCGCCACCGCAGATCCCGAAAGCCTGGCGACTCTTTCGAGCCGCTCATGCTGTCAAAGAGATGATTTCCCACAAAGTTTTGCGTGAGGTTTCAGATGCCGAAGGTTCGAAGCCGTTGCACATGGCTGTCAAACTCAACTTGCAAGAGATGGTCCAACTCCTCTTGGCGGCCGGCGCGCACATCGATTGTAGAAACAACTGGTCCCATACCCCGCTTCATGAAGCAGCCATATTGGATCGTCGCGGTATTGCACAAACCTTGATAACCAGTGGCGCGAAGGTGGAGGCGGTTGTTACTGAATCGATGTCACCATTGCATTTGGCAGCCAAGCATAATCACACAGGATTCATCGCTCTCCTCCTAGAAAACAGTGCAGACCGCTATGCGTACGATGGTAACGGTGACTTACCTGTTCATGTAGCGGCTCGGCAGGGGAATATTCCCGCCATAGAAGCTTTGATTACGGATCGCGCAGACCTTGGAAGGACGACAAAGCATGGAGAAACGCTGATACATATTGCGTGCCTAACAAATGGACTGACCCTGGCGGACTACCTGGTGCAGAATGCCGTGGACATGAATCCTCGGGCAAGACGCCAGCAGACGCAATTCGGTTTAGCCGACAGTGTTTTATCTTCGTCTCCAAACATCAAACGAGCAACCGACCTTCCTCAAACGCCTTTACACTATTCCTGTACGGCTGGCCTCTACGAGATGAGCGCCTTACTTCTAGACAATGGTGCGTGGGTCAATGCCACACCAGATGATGGAATGACTCCGCTTATGATGGCGGTTGAATCTGAAAACGCCAACCTAGTATGTCTTTTACTAGCGCGTGGCGCAAAAGTCAACGCAACAATGCCTGGAAGAAGCTGCTTGACCGCGATACACATCTCAGCCAGAAGGGGCGATTTAGAAACCACGCAGGTTCTGTTTCGTGACGGCGCGAACATGCTTGCTCGGACCAGTGATTCTCGCACTCCATGGGAGTATTCTGTATTCAAGATCAAAGATGCCGAAAAACGAAAAGCCATCGATGAGTATTTCCGTCGGATCAATGCGGTTCGAATATACAACTCCAAACGTAACTCTCCCCAAGCACAAGCGGGCATGGACGGGGATCAACGAGCATTCACATTGCAAGGAAACACCAATCCGGATACGCGAGTCATTGGGGGATACGAGCCATATCCAGGTAGAGGGGCATTTCAGCCATCGTTGTCCCCGCCCCTCAAGCTACGTACCCCCAACTGTACATTAACGCCACCAACGACTCGTTTCCAGAAGCGCCTCCTGCCTATACACCGGGTTCGTCAGCGCCCCGAAACCTCGTCGACCGGGCTCCAGTGCATAGGCCTGCAAGCGGCTGAAAGCGATTCGGTGGGTTTGTCTTTAGGAGAGGCACCAAAACATGCAAGAGATGGAGCAAGCCACATCGCTGAACTCGGCATCTGACTACAGAAGAGACCTTGAGGCCGAGAAGCTGCCTCACATGAAAGATTTGGGATAACAAAGAGTATGGCACTCGAACACCAGGCGCTCACGAGGGCCACGGTGCAGAGATGCATATCGTACGGGGCTCCTCGTGCGGCACAGGAAGAATCATATGGTGGACGTTGAAGGTTCCGAGACCAATATCAAGCGAGGTGGCATGCATGTATCAAGTGACTTACTATGGTATATAGGGATGAAGGATGGTTGCTCCCTCCTTCAGCCGGAGTGGAGACAATGCCATTACGACTCGTTGGTTTTCGATTTCAGACGCTCTAAGGTCGCACGGATAATTGTCGGGATATAGGGTTCTAAGAAGATGCTTCTAGATGGAAGATAGGGATTGTTTCAATTCCGAGCCTAATGTCTATTTGATTAAGTATTCCGAATGTGCGTAGTACACCGGTGCACGTTGCAACGATGACGCAATAGACTGTTGTATACAAGTTCTGGGATATCTGCACACGTAGTACTCCGTCCGTAGTACTTCCTTTTGCCTCTTTCGGCGCTCTGACCGGCAACAGGTGATTGGCGGTGGGGAATAAATAGTCGCCAATCATGACGAGAGTTTCCCCTGAGCGGAGACCATTAGATTAAGGTACCTTGCCTACTCCGTACCTTACCTTAAGGTACCTATCATCTATGTAGACGGAAAGGATGCCGATCCCGCTAAATTTAAACTCTGTGGGGAGCCGAGGTTAACGTACCCCACCCGGATCGAGAGACCAAAATAATTGGCTATTGGCTTGCTAAGGTACCTACTTCTCTTGGTTCGAAACCAATCATCTCATTGCCACTTATTGTGACACTTCGGCCATGTCTATTCGGACGCTGCTTCTTGTCTGGGTTGCATCTCCGACCATTCTATTCTCCACCCTCCGCAGCCGGACGTTGATGGCAGCAGCAGCACCAATCGACATGGTGATCGTCCGGCCGTTTCACTTTGTGGGGGAAACCGTCGGCGTGCAATTGCTTAACGCATACGGTATTCCGAAATGGGTGGTCCTGGCCATGGTATGAAATTGATTCACCCATCGCATAGCCGAGGCTCCGCTGGTTTCTATAAGGTATGTCGATGGTATGTCCCGAGGTTTTCCATTGCCTTGTGCAAGACCCTCAGAGTCCCTCGGTCGAAATCCTTCTTCATCTGCTTATTCTTCTTCGCCCATCGCAGAAAGAGTAATTTCCGACCATGCTCTTCTCTCATCTCATCTGCGGAGCCGTGCTCTTGGCAGCGCCATGTCTTGCAGCGCCTACGGAGCTAGGGCTGAAGTTCAATAAACGCGCCGGTGCTTTGCCGACCTTGACTCTGCCGTATGGCACCTGGCAGGCGAGCAGCTATAATCCAAACGGCGATGTATGTCGTCTACACCCGACATCTTGCATATCTGCACAAATGATCCACTGACTGAAAACATCGCACCAGATTTATACATTCAAAAACATCCGCTTTGGAGCTCCTCCGGTGGGAAACTTGAGATGGGCCAAGCCCGCACCTCCAGCGCAAGAGACGACGGCGCAGGATGGCTCTTACGGCCCTATCTGTATTCAGGCGCCCATCAAGGGCCCTCAACTGACGGGTCCTGGCGCCAGCTCACCCATCGGAATGGGCGTGAACCAATTTCTTGCAGGCATACCGCTACCGTCCTTTACTGCCGCCTCTGAAGGTATAATCATTCGAGTAGATTTCCTATCATCTTGTTACCGGTTCCTGATATGAATCAGACTGCCTTTTCCTCGATCTCTACGTCCCGGGCAAGGCTATCAACAATCCGTCTGTAAAGTTACCCGTCATCTCATGGTTCTATGGAGGAGCGTACGTCTTTGGAGGAAAGGATCAATTTGAGCCTCTCCTGCCATTCTATGCTGGTACGGGCCTAGTTCAGCAGTCCGGTGGAAATGTTATTTTTGTCTCGAGTAATTACAGAGTATGTCTGATCCTCCGTTCAATGGGAATCTTTCGTAATGCTAATGATACCAGCTCGGCGCCTACGGTTTCCTCGCTGGTACGACCATGGAAAAGGAAGGTCTCCCCAATGCCGGACTTTACGACCAAAGAGCTGTCCTTCAATGGATTCAAGACTACATTGGTCTCGTAGGCGGCGACAAATCTCAAGTCAGCGCATGGGGAGAATCAGCGGGTGCAGGCTCCATCATGCATCACCTTGTCTCGTTTGGCGGAACCCAGGACCCGCTGTTCTCCAAAGCCGTCATGCAAAGTCCTGCCTTCTCACTCATGTTCGATAGAAAGGGGGGTCTGGAGAATGTTTTCCAGAACTTTACTGCTTTGGCGGGGTGTGCTGGACAGGGTGTCGCTTGCCTTCGAGCTGCTAGTGCCGATACATTGAATAAAGCCAACACGGCGCTCAATGCCGCAGGACCTCCGGGATCTTTCGCAGTCGGTCCATCCGCTGATGGCAATCTTATCCGGCAACTGGCTACTCTTGAATTCCAGTCAGGTACGCGTGACCTCCTTTTACCCCGTTATGGCACAGATCACTAACACACTTTTAGGCAACTACTGGAAGAACATCGACTCCCTAGTCCTCTCCCACGTCCTCGACGAAGCCGACCTCTTCGTCCCCACCACCGTAAACAACGACGCCGACTTCACCGCCTTCATCTCCGCCGCCTTTCCCGCCTACGCCAACAGCATCATCACCGACATCCAAGCCCGCTACCCCCCCGTCATGTCCCCCAACAGCAACTACACGACCGAGCGCGCCAGGCTAAAAGCCTTGATCGGCGATAGCAGCTTTCAATGCAACGTGCGCTACCTCTCCGACGCTTATGCAGGCAAGAGCTACAATCTGCAGTACTCGGTTACTCCGGGCTTGCACGCCACGGATCTGCTGCCTACATTTTACGACCTAAATCTCGACCTAAACGTTTTCGGCGGCGAAGTCAGCTACCCCCTCCTCCCCGGCTTCGGCAGTTTCGCCCAAGGCTACCAAAGCTACCTCGTCAGCCACGCCAGAACCGGCGATCCAAACACCTACAAGAAAACCTTCAACATCCCCATTGCCATCCAATGGCCCAAGCCGGATTTGAGCGGAGACGCGATTAACAACATCTTGGATGCGAATGATTTCGGATTCAAGATCACGCAGGATGGGGAGACGCGGAAGAGTGTGTGTGGGTTTTGGGAGGATGTGGCGGCCGGGGTGACGGAATTGGGAGGGTATGCGCCGCCAGGGAGCGTGGTGACGAGTTCGCTTGTTGGGACGCCGGGGAATCCGTCTGCGAATTATACCGATTGATGGGTTCCGTTGGTTTTTTCCTGATTACTCGCCTTCCCTGCAAGTGTTCGTGTACAAATTCGCCCCTTTAGGTTTTCGGAATCGTTTTGCACACGCTACGACATTTCGTATTTATATTTTCGAGTACTCGGGGTGTAATGGTATCACGAGAACTACGCGGGTATTGAGTATTGAGCATATATAGTACATGGCATTTCAAGCTTTAATCAAACCCATCTTCTTTAATAGAAAGTAAACTAAACTGCTTGCCACAGAATTACCCTCTTTTTGATGCCGAAAACTCTCGAGAGCTTGAACACTACTATTTTCTTCCAGAAGGAAACAGAGCGAATCAGAAGTGCGTAGACGTTGAAAGAGCAGCTAGAAGCAGGATATATCTGCTCAAGGAATGCAAGTAAATTATCAAAAGCAGTAATGCTCTCTTCTATTCTGATCAAGTATCTTCCAGAAACACAGAGTATACCACCCGGTTTTCTAGATTGCGATAGAGTATCTCAATAGAGAATCGAAGTTTCAACCGATGGCTTTCCTGTCTTCTAAATCTCTATCTTCGTAGACTTATCCTATGACCTATCCCAATTCTCCAACAAACAGATAAGTCCCATCGCCCACTCTATCCCCCACCAGCCCCCCCATAGACCCTAGCCCCCAGCACCAACAAACCCTCAGCAGTAAAAGGCCCATCGCCAACCTCACGACCACTGCCCCAACCCTCCAGTCTACACTTCGGCCGGACATACCCGGAACCCGGCGTTACTATTCCCCCCAACAGCCCCCCCCAGGCTTGTCCAGAAGCCGTTAGCGCCCGCATCGGCGCTCACAACATGGTCGCTCCGGGTGCTGCATCATAACATCACAGCTTTTATATGCTGCATTGTTTTCTTTCAATGTCATACTTAGGTACCTAGGTAAGCTCTCGTACCGACGCTGTATTACAACCTTGTATCTGTTGTTGAGCTGGTCTGTCTGGTGTCGCTGGGTGCTGGTGCTGTCTGTGTCGGTGGTATTTGTATGAAAGAGAGAGTGTGTGTGTGTGTGTTGCTGGAGCTCTAGGTGAGTGGTTGGACGCGAGCTCTGCTTATCCTGGCAGCGACTGAATCAACAGAGCTAGGAATTTTTCTGCTGAAAGGTTTGCATCAGACTGTAAGTGTCTATCTTCTTATGCCAGAGCTTGTTGTCATTCAATTTCTTTTGGCTGATCGTTTGCAGGCCAAGCTCATCCTAGCAACGAGTTTTGGTGGTGTCGAACCATCAGAGCAGAGATTTCTGCAGCAAAGCTTTGCGTGAGACTGTAAGTGTCTATCTCCTCGTACCATGGCTTGCTGTCAACCGATTTCTTTCAGCTAATTGTTCCCAGGTACTCTAGCTCTTGGAAGAAGAGACAACAAAACCAAGATCAACCCTTGTAGAGCGAGCTGATGCCAATTGTTCTCCACGACATGAGCTGACCGGTACGTCTTTGATTTGTAAAAATGCTTGTCATCTCAATATTCTTTACTCTTGGCATGGGATGGCGCTCTGAGCTGACAAGCCATACCTAATAGAAGCAAAGTGCGTAAAGATACAAGATTAAAAAGTCTCCACTTGACACTCAGCCCTCGAGGTTTTAGTTCTCCAAGATGGAATCACATAATCCTTGTCTCCTGCCCTTTATCATAAAGCGGACAACCAGTGGCTCTATCATCACTGAGCCGATTGAGCCTGAGGGCAGTCCTGGAGCCTTAATCCAAGCACAGGGTGACTTAACCTCATCTTGGGCTCGCGGTCGTAATCATACGCCAAGAGAGAGAATACTAAGTCAAGGTTTGTGGGACGAAGGACACCACATGGAGGCACTAGAAAATGATTCAGAAGACGGTGAAGTGAGTGAGGAAAATGGAGAAGACGAAGAGATGACTGTAGGAGAAGGAAGTCTAAGACAGCCCGAGACTGCTGTCACGGTTCCAGACCAGTTTACGCCACTCTCAGATCTCTCCAACCCAAATCAGTCACCTGATATCCCAAGTCCAGAAGCGTCCGGCTCCCGGAATCGAATCGAACCTCCTGAATCTGTCGCATCATGGCCTTTCAAGAATCCAGGCCGTAATCGAAGCAACGACCCAAACTATCCGTGGATTGTAGTCTCAAGCCCAAGCTCTCTCTTAGTCCGAAGTAGGCATCACCGTCCAGAAACTGCCAGCCACATCGAAACTATGAGAAGATTGACAAGAGAACAATTTGCCATAACAAGTGGTAATAGCTCAGAACCTAGCTCTGCAACTCCAGAACCAAGAGTTGATGGGACTCGAGGAAGCTCAGGTCACATGCCCTCATATTCAAACGATTCGACCTCAAGTGACCACAGCCGAAAGAGGAGACGCGCAGAGCTGAGGGATTCCGCTGCCGGTATGGTGCCAGCGAGTTCTAGTGGATGTGAGCAAGGTATGTCTATCCCTTCAGAGGGTTAGTAAAGACTCGTGAAACCCATGATTGCAGCTAACATATTTTAGGACTGTTATTAGCAGACCTTAATGTTGGCAATGATACGGACGTTGGCTCTGCTTCACCATTTCATGTATCTGACGACCTCCAACAATTTCAACAACAAATGCAGGCTAGTGCACAAACTAGGTTAGCGTCCACTTCTATCAACCCACAAACCAACAACGTATTGCCAAACGTTCAAACCAACAACGATCTACCAAACCATCAAACCACGTTGACCCACACACCTCAGATAGACGTCTTGTATCTGTCTCATCTAATCCCGCGACGCTACGACATGGAGCAGCGTAGGCAGCTCCTGCATATCTTCTACTACCATGCACCCTACCTTCCAACGGTTATCTCCATGACAGACGCTTATATATCCACAGAACGCTATTATGCTATGTCTCAGCCAACACCAGAAGATGACATTGGAGCATCCACTTTGGTCAACCCTCCCCTCGGACCTACTCGCCAAGGATGGCCAAACAAGCCGATTCCCACAGAGGTCATGGAGCAGATCGCTCAGTACCTGTCCCGCGAAACTCTCCTGAACATGCGTCTGGTGAACCATGAATTTGAGAAGCGAGTTTCAAGCGTCGCCTTCAAGACTGTGGTGGTACCTTTCCGCCCAGAGATCTATGGTATGATGATTCATGATAGCAAGGCTAAGAAACCTGCGATCACCGACATAAAGGGTAAGGGGAAAGCCAACGAAACCAATTCTCAAACAGAGGACGGAGATGATGAGTTCTATCCTCTTGGTGACTACTGTAAGGTTAAAGCCGAAGATGTTTACGATGGCATGAAGGTTTTCGAAGCCTGGGGTGGTCATATCAAGCAGTTCGCTATGATTTTTGAGATTGACCAAGGTAAGCGCGCCCATTTGCTCAGTATTCCCCGAATGCACGATCACCATACCAATCGTGTATTCTTCCAAGTCCACTGTATCTTTCACGCAACATCCAGTACATTGCTAACCTCATTACAGTAACTCTACGGAACCCGCCAGTAAAGCAGATCTCTGAAAAGATTTGCAGCTTCTGGGGCAACTACATCTGGCCGCTTCCAAATTATAGCCGCTACGACGCCGTCGCTGGTCTTGAGAAGAAAGCTGACCAGACCCGTTGCATGACCGCAGCACTTTCAAAGCTTACCGAAGTGTACGAACTAGGACTATGTGTCGACAGTGGCCTTGGTTGGCTTGTCGGACCCGATGTTTCCGACCGAGCAAAGTTGTTTGCTCAGCAGCCCAAGGTGTTCGGGGCAAAATTCGCCGTTCCAGATGCAACTGCCGAGCGTCGTCGAACATGGGACACCATCAATCGTTTACTAATAGATGCGTTAAAGAAGGCTTCCCCGAGGCTTGCAGGGATGAAGCGAATTGCTCTTGTACCAGGACCGCAGGTTTTGACCCAGACAGGCTTACCGCCAGTATTTGGAGATGACAATTTTATGGTGGAGACAACAATGAACTTCCAGAGCCCCCGTGTCTACCAAGATCAGCAGCGCATCCCTGGGTCAATGGGGCGGTTCCGAGAGACCACGACTGCCGCTCAGACGAACGCTACAAAACCACTGCTGCCGGCAAAATTGACCGATGCACAAAAGGAATGGTTACTTGAGACTGAATGGGCACAACGCGCTTTTCTCTCTAGCTATTGTCTAGCTTTGATTGATAATTCGGCCATATTCCAGCATGTGCGGACCCTCACAATCCCTAAGTTGTCCAGCCGCTACTTGGCATTGCTACAACGTACCGATATCTGGGCCGCTCTACCCAAGATTGACAACATGACAATCCTAGTCTCCCCTGACTGGCGCAACGTCGTCAAATCTGCAGAAGGCACAGTCAATACCCCAGATCTCTTTCCTTCCGACGCTACGGAGGTTTTCCGAAGCTTCCTCCTAACCTGCGTCCTTAACAACGACAACATAAAGACGCTGAAGATTGGTTGGGCGGATGGAGGCGAACGTGCACCGGGAATGTGGGCTCGCAACAAACATGTCCTCCCTGCACCGGTTATGAACATTTACGAAGGGCCAGATGCGTTGACTTTGGTTATTCCGGTCCTCGTTTTGCCTCATGTTCAGCGTCTAACATTTACAAATTGTTGGTTTACCCCCCAAGCGCTCAAGAACTTTTTCAACGACATGGAAGAAGCTGCATTGGAGACTTTGACCCTGGACTCCGTTTCCTTGACAGCGGATCATAAGGCAGCAAGTTCCATTCCAGCAGACAACGCAAATGCCCATGACATGGACCACGAACGTGATCCTATTATTCGATTTCGGTGGTCAATCGGCACTCATTACGTTTGCGTCGGTCTCAATGGAGCACTGTGCTTCTATGCGAATGGAGGTGTCGTCGTTACAGAAGAAGACGCCGAGGACGCCGGACTGGTCATACGAGAGCAGCCCACAGATCCAACCAGCACCGCTTGGCTCCGTCGTAGCCCTCGTAAAGGATCCTGGGCCGACGTCATCGACACTGTCACACCCGGCGAAACCCTCGCCCACCAGAAATACCTCCGCGCCATCATCCCGAGCGACGAGGTGCCTGTTCCCCGCCAACGCGGCAACCTCGCCCGCATCAACTTCAACTCCTGCGGCTACGTCCGCCTCACCAACGCCGACGGCACCTTCCACCAGCACGACATTGGACGAGTCGTTGGCGGGCCACCTCCCTGCCTCGAGAGTCGCTACGACTGGCTCGAAGGCGTGATGCTGCAGTGCCGCGACGACCATTTCCTCGGGCAGATCGTGCCGTCGATGGTGGCGTACGAGAAGGCGCTGCTGAAGCACGGCTTCGGGATGCAGATGGGCTGGGGTGACGACGAGGCCAAGTGGGAGAGCCTCGAGGACGGGCAGCCGGAGGGCGGGTCCGGGCGATTCTCGGGCTCCGTGGAGGCGACGGGGCCGGGTGGAAAAGCGGCTTTCTGATTTTTTTTTCAATCGCGTTTTTGTACACCATGTCCCCCCTTTTCCTTTTTCGCGTTTTATCATCTGGAATTCTGCATAGCACTGGGGCAGTGCCGGTACCAAGCATAGCGATGATACCCACCAATGGCGTCTTCGTTTCTTCGTCCACCAGCTCGCGGGCCTCCCTCCTTGTGGGGGGCGCCTGTGGGCTGGTGGGTCGGCTGGCTAGGTTGTATTCTTGGCCCATCAGGTCGCGGGCTCCCTCCTCCTTTGTTGGGGAGGGGGCCTGCGGGGTGATGGGACCTCTTAGCCGGGTCACTTGTTAGTTAGAAAAAATCACGTTTTTAAGAGGTTGTGGTGACTTTGTGCTCGATATACATACGTGTGTAGTTATTGTGAACTAACTGAAGTGAAAAAGAACAGGTCTCACTCTCTCTTGTTCTTTTTTCTACATCGCCATCTGAACTCCCGTCTCATATCACGAGAACAGTAATCAACCTCAAGCATATTTACTGTAGGTAGCAATAACACCCACCCTCTACAGTAACCTCATCCTCCCCCTCTCCACCAACTCCACACCCTCCCCTCCCCTCCCCTACATCCATCTCTCCCACCAAATAAACTCCCCCTCCAATTCACGTTTTACACACCAGCTCTCACTCCTTCCCCCCCCTGTTTCTGAGTGTTTTCCATTCGGAGCAGTATGAGGATTCAGCCATCGTGTAGAAATCGAGCTTCGACTTTTATTTATGCGCAGGAATGATGGGAGTGGTTGTGGAAGAGGGTAGGAGATGGGGAGGTCGTTTTGATGGGAAAGAGGGTAGGGGGGAGATGGGGGGGGCAGTTGGGTGGGGGTGGGGGTGGGGGTGGGCTGGTTGGTTGGTTGGTTGGTTGGGTAGGTAGTTTGCATTCAGGGTGGCGTGACTGAGGGGTTCTTTCAAGGTGCTGTGAGTTCGTTAATGTAGTATACTGTAAAGAGGTCTTTCGCAGATAGATAAAGGGGTGGGGGGGGGAATTGAGCTCTTAGTAAGTTTTCTTGATAAGGTGATTTTAAAAAATGACTTGATGGAAAAAAATGATGTTTTAATCAAATGACCATCACGAATTTCCAGCAAAGAGGTTAGAAACGTCAATCCATGACTCATTAGCTCATAAATCCCTTCCCCGCGAGTCTTTGGTAAAGCGTTTGTCTTTTCTTTGATCAAAGTTTTTTCTCTGAGTTTTCGTGGGAGGGAAATGGCGGGAGTGGGTTGAGGGTGTGGGTGTGGAATGGTTGGGTTGGGAGGTGGATGGGTGGGTGTGTAGGAAGTATAAGAAAGAAAAAAATAATACTATCAATCAACATCTTTCTCTATTTCATCCCATCACAAGTCTCCAACCCCCAGAAAATTCCGTCAACAGAAAATTCCATCATTCCTTCCATCCCCATTTTCCTCTACCCATCCCTTCCTCTTCTTTTCTCTCCATGGTAACCCGGTCAAATCTGTGCACTTAGCTAAACGAAAGAGAGAGAGAAGTGAGGGGATGGAGCTTTTGGTGGAGCGAGTTCAGCTGGCTGAGGGCGCGAGGATATTCGACGTGTCAGAGTTGAGAAGTGGAGAAAAAGAACGGGGAGGGGGGATCAAAGAGCGCAGATATCGAAAAAGAAAAGAACTCATCAGCCGGACACACGAAGGCGCAAACACGCGCGCGCATCTAAGAACGATAAAGAGCCCGGGAGGACACTGGAAAGAACGATAAAGATACCTATAACTAAAAACCCCTGAAACCCCCCAGAGTTAGCAAGCTAGAAAGCGGCAACAAACCAAAGGACAGCGTCTCATATGCTAGCTTTTACAGACGAGAATTCGACGAAGAGAATAGTGAAGATTTTTCAACGAGAAATCGTAGTGATTGAAAGCATCTGTGGACATGGAAGGGAAGGGTGTATTGACGTTCTAAACCCCTAACCGCACATACAGTACCTCCGGGATCATCGGAATGGAGGGTTATAAACGCACACGACCAGGCTGCACAATCTCCTTCAACCCAAATTCGAATGTTGGACGAATCTACCCCACACCCCCCCGACAAACCAAGTTATTCCATATATCTCACTGATGATACTACTGCCGAGCTGCTAGCAGACTAAGTGAGTGGTTAAAACTTGGCAAGGTACATTTCCATAGCGGTATCCGCGTCATGCTTACGGTTACCGATGAAGAAAATCATCCGAGTGAACATCGTTGGCTGGGGTTGCTTGTTTATTTCTTTGGGGGGGGGATAATGAGGGGTTTGTAAGTTGAGGTTTTGGGGCGGGAGCAGGATAGTGGCGATTACTAGGATTAGAGAGCTTTTGGATTTAGTGAGGCGGGATGGGAGGGGATGGGGATGGGGTTGGAGTTGGTCTTGCAGCGGAATATGTGTTTGGGAGTGGGGTTTTGGTGGATGGATGGATGGATGGATGGATGGAGAGGTGGTTTTGTTGGTGAGACGGAGAGGTTTGCTGATAAGGATGGACGTACGCGTTGAAATTTCCCGGCCCACGCCGTTAGGATTTTGATGGCCGGGCGAGTAGATGGGTTTGCTGGTAGAGAAGGATGTACGCGCTCACTCTTTGCCATAACATCTTTCTGAGATGGGAAATATGGGAGACCATCCATGGCACGTAATCCTGGATTTGTAGAAGCTTTGTATGATTCGCCAAGCCTAGCTATGATCTATAGCTAGCGTAGCACATAGAACATGTCCGGCTCCTACAGTCACCTGTCTCCCATCCATAACTCTCCGTCTATGATGCAGTGATAGCCCTGCTGACCCTTGATCCCCTCTGTCTGCTGTTAAGCCTCGCGACGACCTGGGGGCCCTTTTGCACTACCTCGGCGCCCTCAGTAAGGATTAGTTCGATGTGGCAGGGGTTGGACATGTAGGGGTTTATCTAGCATTGCCATTTACATTAGCCATATAGGGGTTAAAGAGGCGGAGCGAGGAAAGGAGGAGTAATGAGCTAGGATGGGTAAGAGTTGAGGATGACTTACGCGACCGTGAGCACGATATGTGCGTCGACGTTGCTTAGGCGCCTGGTTGACCTGGATGTGCTTGACGATAAGGTTTGAGGTGTCGAGGCCCTTGGTGTCTGCGTTTGCTTCTGCGTTTTTGAGGAGGCCGAGGAGAAATTCGGCCGACTTGACGGGCCAGCGAGCGCGGGTAACACCGAATTGCTTTCCTGTGGGATGGAAAGAGAGTCAAATTAAATCGAAAATGATAGTGCAGGGTATAGGAGCCAGTGGTGCCGTCGCGGTAGAGAAGTGTTCATCCCATTCCCATTCATCCAAGCAGAATGCTTTTCCAATCTACTAACCTTGACTCGCCCGTCCAGTTCCTCCAGCATATCTTCTCATAGGTACCGCCTCCTTGTGTCCGATAACATTGCCCAAATATGTAAGAGCACGGTCGAGTTTCCATCCGTTGATCGCTTGGGCGGTTTCGCGGGTATTTTTGAAGGAGACACGCAGGTAAGCACCGCGGGCACGGGCAGACTTGCCAGACTCGATTTGCGTCGCTGCGTAGCGGACCTACATAGAAGAAAGAGAAGAGGTTAGCTGGGAAAGGAGATGGTAGATGATAGATGACGGTGGGGGTGAATGCTTGAAGGTGCCATGGTGGGCTGGAGATGCGACCATGGAGCTATTCACGGTAGGGTCTTGTAGGTAGTATATCGCGATATAAAACTTACCATCTTGAATGTGGCCGGAGTGGTCGTTGATTGTTATTGTTGGTGTTGTCGATGTTCAAAGTGTGAAATTCGCTAAGCGAGTGTGCCCTGCGCTAGTGAGCTTAGCTCCCTTTGGCTAAAATCGCGGAAATCTTCAATTCACCTCAAGCCATCTTTAATCCCAACACAGCAATCTCATCTCTTAACATGATCATTTGGAGAATGGGTTTGGTATGCTTTGAAATTTTACAGTTTGGGTCCTTCTGCCGTCCTCAGCTGACCCTACAATCGCAGCGCTAAAGTCGATCATCGAATTCCAAGCTAGACACAGCTACCACCATTACAGATCTATGAGCTCCGTCTAAATCAGGGATAAGTTCCAAAGGAACGGCCAACCACATTTATTTTTTCCTTCTACCCAGATCTAAGGCAAGATGGCGTACATACCCAGAGGGCGCGGAGGCGGAGACCGCGGTGGGAGAGGAGGAGGGAGAGGAGCACCAAGAGGAGGTGGCAGAGGAGGTAGAGGTCAGCTGTCTACCTCTACACTAAAGCCAACCATTTTGCATTGCGTCTCGCAATGCGGTTTGCTAGGCAGTGTTGGGAGGTTTAGTGGAACCGCTAACTCGGTACAGGAGGATTCGGCGACCGTGGCGGGTTCGGCGACCGCGGTGGTAGGGGCGGCGGACGTGGAGGTGGCATGCGAGGCCGCGGTGCACCAAGAGGTCGTGGAGCACCCAGAGGAGGACGTGGTGGAGCCAAAGGAGGCGCGAAGACCATCATAGTATGCTCTACATCTTTCAGCCCTTTCAATCAAACCTCGAATATTGAGCCAAGTATGAAATAGGAACCCCATCGTCACCCCGGTGTTTTCGTTGCTCGCGGCAAAGAAGACATGCTTGTTACCAAAAACATGACACCTGGCGAATCCGTCTACGGCGAGAAGCGCATATCAATTGAAAACAGCCAAACCGGAGCTCTAAGCAATGGCGACGCAGCCCCAGCCACCAAAACCGAATACCGTGTTTGGAATCCCTTCCGCAGCAAGCTTGCCGCCGGTATACTTGGCGGTCTCGACCACATCTACATTCGCCCTGGTGTAAAAGTTTTATACCTCGGCGCTGCGAGCGGCACATCAGTTAGCCATGTCTCAGACATGGTCGGTCCTACTGGAACAGTGTTCGCTGTCGAATTCTCACATCGATCCGGACGCGATCTCATCAACATGGCGACACACCGGACCAATGTTATCCCCATCATCGAGGACGCACGTCATCCTCAGCGTTACCGAATGCTAGTCTCCATGGTTGACGTGGTATTCGCGGACGTTGCACAGCCCGATCAGGCGCGTATCGTCATCGAGAACTCGAAAATGTATCTGAAGATAGGAGGAGGCCTCGTCATGAGTATCAAGGCGAGTTGCATAGATAGTACCGAAAACGATGTCACCAAGATCTTCGCAACCGAGGTGCGCAAGCTTTCTGCAGGTGATGAATTCCAGCCTAAAGAACAATTGACGCTAGAGCCTTTCGAGAGAGGTAAGAACTTTCTTATCGCTGAAATAGAGAAAACGAAAAGCAGCTAACTTTAGTGCATCACAGACCACTGTATTGTTGTTGCGGAGTACCTGCACGGGATTAAGAACGATAAAAAGAATTAGGTCGGACGCGTCTTTCATCACATGTAGGCGCTTAAATATCAATGAATGCTTTCATTACTACGGAAGTCGTTTGTCGCTTTTTTGGCAGGTTTAGGACATTAGAAAAGGTACGAAAGCGATTGATGACCAGCTGTCTTCACAATAGCAAGGATCACTCCAGTAAATACTGGCTTGGTTTATCATTGACAAGCCGAGCAAGCAGCAATTGTTCGACCCTACGGAATACTGGAAGCCTTGGCGAAGTAAGATGACCTTCAATTGTATCAGCCAAAATCACGTCTGTGACTTCTCAAAGGAAAAACCAGAACCCGAATCTCTAAGTTTATTTTCTCTCCCGAACGCGATAGTCTACATTCCAAAGAATCCATATATAAGACTGATTATAGTTCAGATCACCACACAGCTATCCTATTTGCTTGACAATATCGGTTTCGCCATATCACCACTAGATCTCTCAATGAATCTGAAATATACCTACCGAGCTTGCGTGAAACCAGTTTTGGTAGTCCGCCTGGTCTATAGAGTGAGTTGCGAGTAAACCAATTCGTTCATAAGCGTCCTCAAAAGATGTCGAAGCACAGACCACAAGAGCATATTCGACAGCTCGCTCTACATTACTCTCAGAACCATTCGATTTAGACCCAACGAACAAACAGTGAACCATGACAGGCCCAAAAACCTCGTCAGAGTTGGCTTTTGTGAGCGCAATGTCGGGATGCATAATTTCTTGAGAGATTAAAACAAGATCATCCTCTTCTACGATATCACGATCAAGTATCAGTAAGGTATTACTCCCTTTTGAACTCTCTTTTATGAGTGTTACTGAGTTGAACAAACATTCGACCGTCAGCGTCCCTCCGCGAACTTCGCCAAACGGATTCACTATAGACGAGGAACACTGCGCATCTAAAATCCGAAAATTAACATCTTGGCAGAAAAGTTGAACTGGACCCAGGGTAATGAACGGAGTCAATACGGCGTCAACCTGTTTGTTTAAAAGAACAGACGCCCAGGACCAGGTAGGCGCGCGGAGTGGCCAAGGTCTACGGCTAGAAGATTTCCAATGAGGGCCAATAAACCATAACAGAGATCTGGCGAGATCTTCCCTCCACAGGCCCGCAAGATAATCGCTCAACACTGGCCCAGCGAAACGGCTTGCAATCCCCGACAGAGCAGGAAGCCGATCTGATTCATGAGTGAGATCCAACGTCGAGAATACGTTGACAACCTCCAACCAAAGATCAGCCATATTTTGCAAATCTGCAGCCTTCCATTTAGTATGGAGGGCTTTCCATCCTCGGTTGTACCAATTTTTGTCTTTCTCAACCGCATTGAGACCTTTGCATTCACACATCAGACCCATCTTGCACTCCCAAACGAGCTCATGAGCATGAAAGTGGAGTGTGCGGCGTGCTAAACAACGTTCTTGAAAAACCCAAGCCCTAGATAAAAGTGGCGCTCTTCCTTCTACACTACGTATGCTATGCAAGAAGTCGTCGTGTCCGGCCTCTAAAGAAACACGAACATGGGTACTCACTGGTCGCCCTGCATGGTTCTCCCTAATCTCATACGACTTGAGTGGGATAGCTTGAGTGGACCCTCTTATGTCAATTGCTATCCATCGATCCGGGAAACATCCACCTGTACTGTCGTTTGCACGCGTAGCAGCAATGTTCAGATATGAGTTTGTGTATATTGCAGCCATCTTAGCGGATTCTTGCTCCCAGTCAAGCTTGTCTCCTTGGAGTATGCAAAGCGAATCAATCCATAAATATTGAACCCCAAGCCCTCGACAAACAGCAACGGTGTCTTGGAATGTCCGCGGTAGATCGGGCAAGCGAATGGCAGTCTTCCTCCTAGGAAGAGTGTCTTTTGTGGTCGTCATGGGCTGAACCCTACCCCAGCGGTGGCTCAGAGTCATATATATGCCGACGTCTTCGTCTTCTGTCTCAACCAGGGATATCGCATTTCGAAATCGATGAGGATGAAGGTCAAGCACCCGCTTTGGTAGCTTTGTTATGGCGGCCGAAGTACAATCGAGATGGGAGTCACAAGTTTCGATCCACTCTTTAACAGTTTTCAAACACGACTGTAGTCCCTGCCGTGCGAGAACCTGATACGACGTTTCAAATGCAGGCCATGGTGTAGGATCACCTGCTAGCTTCAGCAAGTTACCGCTGGACTTTCTCAATACAGTATTTACCTTCCATCGAGTAGAACTCCAATTCCATCTCGTAGTTCTTGCATACTGCTACATCGTCTACACTACGGATTTCGACCACCAGACTGCGATTCTTCCGCAATGTAATATGGAGTAAACACGGACAAGCAAAATGCGACTGTCCTCCAGCTGGCAAGATCACATCTTCTTCGATAAGTTCGATACCACGACGGATAATCCTACAAGGCACGCAGCCTTGCGAGGCCGAAGACTCCAACTCTGTTGATCCAGTATCAATGGCTTTACTCGGGGGGTACAGATCCCAGTCAAGGTCGAGACAGACATCGCATGCTGCCATGACTATTATACCTCTGTAGCAGCCTACAAGGCAAATGAAGACGAAGAAAGAGTGCGGTTTCCTCCATTATTATTTTATGACGAGTAACAGACACACAAGGATCGTACAGCTTTGGCCAATGGACTGATATAAGAGTGTGATACTGCATGCAGGACGGGAGAACCTGCATGACCCTGCTCTCCAACAACTTCCGGACGAACTGCATGCGCCACATACCTACCGTCCACTCATGACCTGTAACATCCCTACTTCATACCGTCGCCACCAACGGAGAGTAATTGGCTTATTGGTACTCTATCGTATCCTATGTATGCAGTGCCACTTCATTATCCAGCAAGGTTTAGGAGGTTCTCACAGCCGGGCAAAGGACATGGAAGGTATTCAGAGCTTCCCATTGAGAGAACAGCTTCGCAGGATCATCATCAATGATTATTTCGACCTTTGTTCCAGGTCAAGTGCGACCCTAGCAAACCCTTTCTCAAGTTTTTGACGTAAATCGGTACTCTCCACCTTCATGCAGGGGACAGAATGAACCATGCAATACATATTGGTTGTGGAGAACATGCCTGCACGGCCGCAAGCCCACAATTGCAAATTCGCGCAAGGCGGAGAAGTATTGGCAGGAATTCTACATCAGAACAGAAGTGGAGTATGAAGACATAATAGCAAACGGTCCCTTGCGAAAGGGAAACAATCAAATACCTTTGTACGATCGCCAAAAACCACGAATCTACTACGTATATACCCAAAAGTAAGAGCTGCTCATGCGAAGAAGGCGACAAAGGAAAGAGATACCGGCATCGTATTTAATGAAGGGACCGATAAGACAAAGCAAAGACGGCTCAGCAGCAAACAGAAGGTATATTGCAAGCATCACTGAACAGCAGCAGTATTTTCTGGCACACCATAAACTCGTAGGTTCCGTGCCAACCACTCACCTAGTGAACACGCGTGTCTTGCTACCAACCGCCTTCAACCACAGCCACCACGGACTGGTAACCTCGACCGCCCAACACGTCTGATAAACACTTGCATAACTCCTCAATCGTCCGTCTCAAACTTCGAGAAGACACGGAAATTGCACCACAGCTTACTATCGCTATAATAAAGCTGGTGCATCCGTCAGCGTTTCCCCATAAAAGAAAGAATTTCATCAGTCGCAACCGATACAAGCCCAATATTAACAACGTCTTCTTCCACCGGAGACTTAGAAGCTTGAAATTTTAGAAACAATCTCTGCAGTCACCTCGATACAGACATGTATGAAAATCCTACATCTTAGGACATCGCGATCATCAAAGAGTTCCGACATTAGTCTGTTCTACATCAACAACCGGGATCAACCGAATCTTCGTTTAACTCGTTCGAATTCTTCAGCTTCGATCCATAACAAACACCTTCGCTCGCATCATGTTGCTGTATAGATAGAAACGACTGTACTAAATCCTATGCAAAAAACAGTTACTCCCACTCCCACAACCTTCACATCCCACAAACGCTACGTTTTCCAACCAATCCACCGACCTGGTTTTCTTGTCAAGAATGCGGCATCGCTACTAGAGTAAGAAAAGCTGCTAAGCGGCTTGTGTGGATACAAGATGGGTGTTTGGGCGCTTTGGTGGGGAAGGGGGTGGTTGGAGAGGGTGGGGATGGGCGAGTGGGGCGGAGGGTCGGGTGGAGAATGTGTTGACGGGACTTGCGATGGGAAAGATGATGGTGTAAGGGTGGCGATGTAGTGGAGAATAATAAAGATATAAGGTGTTCCATAAAGAATGTTCTACTCCTGACCTTGTAGAAATGGCCACGAGATGATCTATCAGTCTATCCTTCTGCAGTCTTTCGATCCGCAATCTCCATCGCATTCACAGAACTACCATGCACCATGGTACCTGCGAATCCCAAATGAGGAAATTTACGAAAGATCATGTCAATTCTCTTTTCTATCCCACCAAACCCCCAACGTCGAAAGAACGCGTTCTCAGCTCCGGGATGCATCCATTGTGACAGGAAAACCGTCCTCTTCTCCCGCTTCTATACACTTGGCCCCAAGGATCGCCAGTTCTGCCGAAAAGGCGAAAGAAGAAACAAGTCGAGTGAATTCGACCTTGACATCTGCAACGTGTTGCTATACGTACACGCATCTTGTCAAAGCCGGTCTGGCACATTTGCTCGTATGACGGGCGAAGCACCTATAACTTATAAGCTTGTTCTAGAAACGGAATTCGTTGCGGATTGGGATGAGGGTGTTGGCAATAACTTTACCTATGCCTGACATATTATGGGAAGTGACAGTCATGATCTGTGTGTGGCAATACCCCTAAGACTTGTAGACCAATAGTACAAGGCATAGGCGTGGAAGAATTCCAGGCGTTTTCATTGGGGTTGTACTATTGGATTTGTTCTACCAGAGCAGTTACTCCCGGTAATGATGAAATATTTTGTTAGTTGCCATACAAAATCCCGATGATCGAAATGCTAGAATGTGGGTCTGAAACACCCTCCAAAGGTAAGGGGCTTCGGCGAACGTGATGGAAATGCCAAAGCAAGCCTGAATTTGGAGCGTGTGGCTCATGGCTTCTGTGAGAAGCCAGAGCGGGTTGATTTCGAATTTCCATACTTTACTTCATCATTTCGAGCTGGGTATGTCTTCATGTTGTCGTTTTCCCGCTAAAATCTCGACACAGAGTTGCAAAGGTATGATGATAGCTTGTCTCGCCGCTAGCTCTGCCGATCTGAACAGTTCAACTCTATTGTATCTGCATGTTTTAGGGTCTTAGTCCAACATCTAGAGATCCAGATGAAGTACTTGGTGGAAAGACGGCGAGATCATAGGAGTATGAGATTTACGTACATGAGGTTCGGTTGGAATATCCCATGTCCTTTCTGCAGGCTCCAGAGGCTGTTGAAGCGAAGCCAATTACTTTGCTTGTATTCCTAGGCTCTTCCGGCCCCTTCGCGTTTCTCGTAAACCCCCAATGAAGAAGCCATCGCTCACTTATGTCTGAGTTCGTTGCTTGGTTGATCAATCAATGCTCTGGTGGATCCCTCAAACTTTGATTTCGAAAACGGTGTCTCCAGTGACGACAAAGCTACTTAATGGGACAAAATCCTGCGCAAGAAAAAGGAGTTATGTCCTAGTAGGGCGCTGGGATCTGCATCCTAGATTTTTCCGGATACGCTCCAACTCCTTCTTCCCGTATTCAGGATCAGCACCACCGTCCAGTAATAGCTGTACAACTCGTTGATTTCCTGCCTTGCGTGCAGCTTGAAGAGGTGTACCAAAGTTCCCGCAGCTTGACTTGAAATCAGCCCCCCTAGACCGTAGTAATTGAGCAATCTCTTCTTGACCTTCGTAAGCTGCTACGATAAGAGGGCTGCCTTCCATCTCACTAACAGCATTGATATCTGCTCCTTTACTGATAAGTAATTCTAATACCGATGGGCATCCAGAATAGACGGCCTCGTGTAATGCAGTATTCTGACGGTCGTTGATAATAGTAACATCTGCCCTTCCATCAAGAAGTACTCTCACGGTCATTAGATGCCCGGAATAAGCGGCTTCATGTAACGCAGTGTTTTGACGATTGTTGGTCGCATCGATGTCCGCTCCTTTATCAATGAGTAATTTTACCATTTTTGAGTGTCCGGCAGACGCAGCCACATGTAACGCTGTGTTGTGATTCCGATCTACAACAGAGGCGTCGGATCCAGCTTCAAATACCATCTGTGCTTTTACTATTGTCTCAGCCCCGTCTGAACTTTCAGCTACGCTGTGAAGCACAGTACCGTCACGTTTCCCTGCTCGTGCATTGACATTAGCCCCTTTGGCCAATATCAGCTCTACCGCCTCTGGTCGACCTTTCTCCGCTGCATAGTTTAATGCGGTATCAAGCCATGAAAGGTCACTATTCCCATCTACTCCTACCTCAAGCAGCAGTTGCACACATTCCATACCACCGTGAGCTGCAGCCAGTTTTAGAAGGGAACCATCTAATCCAATCTGAGCTTTGCAATCCCTAGCATGTTCCAAAAGTAACAGCACCATATCCCAACGATTTCTCTCTGCTGGAGCTTGCAGGGCGGTTCTATACTCGCTACCATGGTCTCTCATGTAAACTTCTCTTTCGAGTAGCAGTTGCACTGTTTCCATATTGCCCGCAGCTGCAAAGTGATGTAGAAGCCTAGAGTAAGTTCCAACATTGACATTACAGTTAGCACGGTACTTTATGAGTAGCTGCGCCATTTTCCAATCATCTGTGGATGCTGCTATTTGTAGGGCTGTTACATCTCCATTTTCCAGAGCTTCGGTATCTGCCCCGCTCTTCAGAAGGACCTCAATTGAATCCAAGTACTGTTCATGAGTTGCGAGCCTCAGAGCCTTAGCGCCTTCTTGCCTCTCAATGTGTATTGCATTCTTTTGAAGCGTTTGAACTAGTTTGGCCCTGGACCTTATTTCGATCCATAAACTTTTTTCCTTTGCGGATAAGTTCAGATGAAAGTCCGGAAATTCCGAGGGATCGTGTAGCAACATCCACGTTGGCGCTGCCTGGAGCCTCAAAGCTGCTAGCCTAACACCTAGTATCAGTGGAGGGATGGCTACTCCAATTCTAACGTTCGCATCTGCTCCGTTGTCTAAGAGAAGCTGTATTATGTGTGCGGAACCGTTCTTGGTTGCTATTTGTAAAGCTGAGTTGTATTCTTGGTTGTTCATACTGGCGTCTGCCCCATAATCTAGCAGCAACTGTAATACTGCCGCATTGGATTGCTCAGTCGCCCTGAGGAGTGCGCCTGTGTCATTCGCATTTGCGCCGTGTCGCAGTAAAAGTTGCACCCCGTCTAAATAATCTTTATCTATTGCTATCTGCAACGCTGTCTCATGGCGATAACTTCTTATATTGACATTGGCCCCAAGGTCAAGCAGTGATTGCATCACATAGAGGTCAGATTTTCCAGTTGCTCTAAGAAGTGGGGGGTTCTCTTTGCCATTTGTATCATTTACGTTAGGCCCGTGTTGCAGTAAAAGCTTCACCACATCTGCATGACCCTTTCCTATTGCTATTTCCAGCAGCGAATCGCGATCTTGATCTCTCGTATTTATTTCGACTTCTTGGTCTAGCAGTAGTTGTAATTGCGTTGTGTCGGACTTTTCAGTTGCTCTGAGAAGACGGAGGTCCAGTCTTCCGCTCGTATCATTTACCTTTAGCCCGTGTTGCAGTAAAAGCTCGAACACGTCTGCATGACCAGAATCAACCGCCACGAGTAATGCCAAGCGGTAGTCCCCGCATAACATATCAACGCTTTCTCCAACGGATAAAGGAGTTGACACCACACTGATGCTACCTTGGTTAGTAGTAATCTGGATATATTCCTTGTTCAGCGCTAGTCGTACTAGACTACGAGACCCTAGATACGATCCGACTGTGAGTGCAGCTGAGCTATTCTGACGCCAATTTCCAGACTTCAGGTAGTATCGCAGACCGATAATATAATTATGACAGTCAAGAGCGGTCCAAAGAACCCGTTTTGATGGTGTATAGCAAATCTGTAGTATTTTCGTGCAAAGGTCCCGATATTCTAGTCCGGTTTCATCAAAGTGGAATATCCAGTGCTTTGTTGCATAATTCAAGAAAGGAAAACTATCCCTCAAAGTTGACAATTTCTTTTCAAAGTCTTCCTCGGTGAGCTCCTCAAAGTCTTTCAATGAGATATACCAAATGCATCTTTGACACAGTACTAGATCGGCGTGAACGATCGATAAGCAGTGTTTCCACACTTGCTGCGAGGGACTGGTATTATGCAGTGCGCCACTCAAAAACTCCTTTCCCGTTTGATGAACAAGATAGACTTTGGATCCAATGACCCGAATGAAAAGACCGCATAGATTCCTCAAAGTCTGTTCGACACAGGGTTCGAGGTCACGTTCAAGGTCCTTCAAAGTTCCGTGACGCTCTCTGATAGACATTGCAACATTGATTTCGTCCAGTGTTAGCGGTCTGAAGGCTGCAATGATGATTTGAAGTATTAATATCGCCTCATCCTGATCGGGCGTTTGATTGAGTATCTTCTCATACATTGCATCTAAAGACTTGGGTAGGTTTTCTAGTATTTCATCGAATGCGCTCTCGGATGCCTTTGTGCTTTTTTCAAGCATTTCAATCGTCAGCGACGCCCAGAGAAAAGTTCGGTCAGCATTGCAAATCAGATGATTCTCTAGCTTCTTCCGAATTGTGCCGGATATTCGTCTTACAGATTGTAGCTTGTCTAATCTCTCTCTTATGGCCAGCGTAATATCACCCGTAATTGCTCGAGTCTCATCTTCCGCCTTTAACCTGACGGTTCGAACCTCGAAGAACCCATTTTCGATGGACGGAAGCGGACGGCTGGTGACAATGAATTTCAGAGAAGTTTGACACTGAATGCCTGCGCGACTACTTGAATAATAGGAGGTTAGGGAACTAATCAGGAGGCCTCGTGTTGTCTCTTCACATTCATCTAACCCGTCGATGATGCAGGCAACAGTTTCTAGACCTGAATTCTCGACGGATGTGATGAAAATTCCCCATAGTGTAGCAAACTCTTCTGTAAACTTTTTGCCCTTCGAATGGAACTCTGGCATGGCGTAGTCAATAAGTTCAGGTCGATATTTTAAGAGTTGATGCAGGATGGCAGATAGGACCAAGGTGCCGCTCTTCTGCTCATCGTTGTCATCTTTGCAGAAGAAGTAGCATACTAAGCTCTGGGAGGCAGTTTCGCTGCTTCGCAATTCCTCAACAAACTCATCAACTAGAAAGGAAGACAGCACGGACTTCCCGCATCCCGGATCTCCCGATACCCAGAGAAGGCTGGAAGACTGTTTCTCTGTCCACTCTCGGTATTGCGGATGATCCAAAAACCACATACACGTTCCAGTGGCTCTCTGTGGATTTCGTTGCTTATGTTTGTAGTAATCAGATTTACAGAGGCTCTGCAAACACGTTTTCTCGCCATCTGATAGAACTGAAAATATCATCAGAACTTCTGGCACATGACTATTCTCATCAGGTTCTCCTACTGCTTTGTTGGCCTTTATCAATACTGCAGCGGGTCTTCCCAAACCGTTTCAGTGCTGCAGTCATCTTGGAGTACCCGGGGTCGTCGCGCCCCACAAATCGAGATATAGCTTTGTGATCACCGGTCATGGTATCTTTCAATTCATAGTTGGGCATATCCAAGCTTGCCGAAGCACTCGACACTGCCTTTGTTTGGTAAGCATAGGACCGAGGCGGATTCGGGTACTCGTCACCTTGTTGCCTGCCAGGACTCGCATACCGTCTGATTCTATGACGGCGTATATCGAAAATCTGCCCTTCTTTTCATTGTCTATTCTAGAGCCAACCGCAACTTACTCTCTGCTCACAAGAAAACCCGATACAGTTTTCACAAAATGTTCATGATTAGCTCAACAGCAAGCTTTCCCCGCGCTGATTCGGAATCATCCACGTGAACCGCAGAATATCCGCCTCTGCTAAGTCCGATTTCGTCCTATCACCGACCATTCGTCCGATACTGAGCATCATTCGTCCTATCGCCGGCCCTCTCAAAGCACGAAGCAGGTCTAACATGTGGCTTGAATCTACCCTTGAAGGTTGTGGCTGATCATCGAGGGAAAGAGCGCAAAATCCTATGAATCCTCCCGATTTTTGTACATAAACCCTTCTTAGCATGACAATGGCGGATTGGTCCATAAATATACAAAGGAGGATGATAGAAGCACGACTCAAAGACCAGACTTCACAAGAATATCCGTCTTCCCCCCAGTCTCCACTTCTCAATAATCTCAACCTCAACATACGAGCCATCAGAAAATGTCTTCCCTCAAACCAATAACCCTCCACGGCCATCGTAAGAAACAGTCTACATCCAAATCCTCAACTCTACTAACCGACCGCAGCGGGACCAAACCCATGGAAAATCGCTCTCCTCCTCGAAGAGCTCAACGTGCCCTACACGACCCAAATCCGCACGACTCCCGAGCTAAAGCAGCCCGCCTTCCTCGCCCTAAACCGCAACGGCATGTCGCCCGTGATCGAGGACCCCAACACCGATCTCCTACTCGCCGAGGTAAATGCTTCGCATCCGCAGCCAAACAAACCAGCTAACCCAGCACCCAGTCCGGCGCCATCATGGACTATCTCCTCGAGCAATACGACACATCGAAGCTGATCTCCTTCTCGACTTTGAAGGAGCAATATCTCGCAAAATAATGGCTGCAATTCCAAACAACAACCCAAGGACCCCTCCTGCAACACATCTTCCACTGGGCCTTCCTCACCGCCAACCCCACCGCGCGCGCCAGCTACGTGAAAGACTTCCGGCGGGTGCTGCAAGTGCTGAACGACGAGCTGGCCGAGAAGCAGTGGCTCGTGGGCGGTAAATGCAGCGCCGCAGATCTGAGCTACGTGGCCTTCCACTCGCGCTTGGATTTCATCATGCGGGAGGACGCGCCGGACGTGGCGAAGGAGTTCCCGCACGTCGACGCTTGGTATAAGCGGATGGGGGAGCGGGCGGCGGTGAAGAAAGTGCTCGCGGATCATGTGCAGGCGTTTAAGGTCATTGCGGCTAGGGGCGCTGATGTGCCGGGGACGAAGTAGGTGCAAGCAGGAATGGGAGAGCGTGGGGGAAGCGTGAGCTCGGTTTTTTTCCTGACATCGGAAAGGCGGTGCAGATCAGCGGGACGAGAAAAAGTGAGACCACACTCGGCGCAAGTCGGTGTGCCCAAGTTGCTGGACGCTTGAGTCGGACCACTAGACGAAATGGCGGTTGCATTGCTGATCCCTGACATCAAAGCCGTATGAGAGAATAAATTGATGAGATTGGCTCTGGCCGCAATGACAGTGACGTTGCCATCATTAGAGTGAGTCTGTGTATTATCGATGCTGTACCATTCAAGGCAAGACACTGTCACACATCATGTCTTACCCATATGGATCACCTCCAGGTCTCCAGCCGGTTCCATCTAAACCATGTCAACCGGGGCCCCTCAGAGGCGAAGCAAAGATGAGAGAGATTTTCTAGAGCGTGAGGAGAACAAGCGACGACAAGTGACAACTGCCACACCTAAAGATCGCGGACACAAGGCAAAAATCCAAACTCCGTGCAGGTATGGATGTCAAGATCTTCAATATTACCCTAAGGCTGACCGATGCTCTGTGCAGATATTCTTGGAAGCCTGCTGGGTGCTGGAAAGGTGAACGTTGCCCGTTCTTGCACAAGCAGACGCCTCTGCCACCTCCCAGCGGATTCAACGTTCTCGCGCCTCATGATTCCGGATTACAGGCGTCAAAGTTGCCACCTCTCACTGGGCTCGAAGCTTCCGCACCTGATGATCCTGAATTGCAGGCGGTAAAGCCTGGTGAGCCGGTGAAAGGAAGTCCGGCTTGGAAGGAACAAGTGTCGAAAATTCCGTGCAGGTATGTATATTATCCTTCACGAGACTTTCAGACCAATCAACACGCTCTCGAGATACTTCAACACGACTGCTGAGTGCTTGAAAGGCGATAGCGGCCCGTATTTGCACCAAAGAAAACCTTCGCCATCTTCAACGGAGAAAGATGTGCCCATCGTTACCTACCTCAAGCATGATGTAAAAGAAAAGAAAAAAGCAGAGAATATCAAAAAGAATGATCCCGAGCTTTGGAGGATTATCTTGGCAGAGAGAGTGAAAGTAAGTGAACAAGAAATCGAGGCAGCTAGGAACCGCAGTCGGGAAGGGGCACAAGATAGAGATCCTGACGAAATCGAACTTGGCCACGTTACCAATGCTATCTCTGAATGGCAAGGGCAAAGTGTAATTCCGATGCTGGACGAGGCAGATAACGAAGATGATCGTGGAGAATTCGACAAGCTATTCGAAAGTATACTCTGTAAATGCACGGATCAACAACAACAACAACAACAACAACAACAGTCTGTCCGAGAGAACCGTCTCGATGATGCCTTATGGCAGTCATCCACCCCGCAAACCCGACAGCTCATTATCGATAAGAGCTTTGATAACCTGTCTCGATATGATGTAGAACCTGATCTACGTATGTCGCTGACTTCTGGTCAACAGTCTGCAGAATCTGCCTAGTGCAAAAGAGGAAAAAGGGACAGAATGGTACATCGGAGTCGTGTCAGATGTGTCGGACCCAGTGGATGAGGATTACATAGGACTCTATGTGGGGCAATCACACATCGTTCGGATGCGCATTGCACGACACTTGTGAGACAGGTATACGAAAGACAGCTTCCACTATAGGACGACCCGCCGAGTTGATAAGTCCGTACGCTACGTCACGCTTGGACTGATCAACATTGAGGGCCTAGAAGAAACCCCCAAGACCGTACTCCTTGATATTGAAGACCTTTTTTCCCGCCTGTTCGTCCAGACGCTGGCTCCAATCATCCTTGAGCAATACCTCCCAGAAGAGACCATCAGACACAATTCGATCGGACTGAAGAGGAAGGACCCTCTGCATCAAGGACTTCGCGTTTCATTGAATCAAGGTCCTGATGCCGTGTGGGCCACATGCATTGACCAAACCGTTCGAGCCTTGCATACCCAGCATATGAAGAGCATTCACTGAACGTCTTACATCCTAGCCACGCGCAAGAACAGTAACACATATGTCTCTGCACGGGATCCTATATTGGCACTTGGGGAACGATCCATTGATCCTTGCTCAATGCGTCCCGTGTAAGAAAAAAGCGACAACGCGATCCTGCACCGTTGTACGCCATAAATGGATCGGGATATGTTATAAGAAATGGCCCCATGCGAGGATTGTCAGGCCACGACGAAGGCGAAGGGTAAAGCAATACGAAGTACAAAATTCCGTCCTGTCGATCCGATGGTCCGATCCCTTCAACTCGTACAGGTGAGGGCACAATACAAGCGCAACAATCCAACGGTGACAGATGCGGGTCTTGTGGAGGGTGCAGACACAGAAGGTGATAATAGTGAGTGAAGTTGGGATGTCTTTGAAGTGTTGCTTTCTAGTAGCAAACCTGCACAGCATTATGCACGCTAAGCGCGATGTCAGCCAGCGAGATTATATAGTATGCAATGACATCCTCTGTAAACCTTGAATTGATGCACTCATACCCAAAAAACAGGGCCATCTCTCTGTGCTGTGCCCTTATGAAAGTCTGATAATCTCTTTTGCGACCCATCTTGGCGTTGTTGCCCAAGCCCTAGATGTTCATGACTATACAGACGAGCTTTGCGGGTTGGAAAACGCCAAATCAGCGCCTCGAAGTGTGGCCGATATGGGTATCATGCAATGCAACAAATCCAAACATCTAGCCCTCAGCAGCTCGAATATCCACAAGCCACGGCAACTGCACCAGCCTCCTCCTCCGTACCGTGCATCGCCGCATTCATGAAAAAGCGTCCGCCTCCCCATCTCGATCTCATGCTCATCCCCTTCACAGTGGCTCGTTGCATACCACCCCTCCCTCCTGCGCTCCTCCAATTTGCTCATCTCCTCCTCCTTTGAGTCCTCCCAATCAAGCTCCGAAGCCCTCAACCCCGAAAACTTCTCCACAACCACACTCCTCCCATTATCAATGTCTGTAAACTGATTCGACCTCTCGTGAATGTGCTCGCGCCACGTGCACTAATTTCGCCCCCTAGCCCTTATAGATAGGTCCAAAGCAGTGCAACGGTGGTTGAGTGCGCGCGACAGCTGCGAAGAGATCGGAGCAGCTGGTTCGCTCTTTAGATGACGTGTAGTCTAAAACGCCCTTTAGCGGTCCGGATGTATTACTAGGTCCACGCCCTGGGGCATAGAGAAGTGATACGCTTTTGTCGAAGATGAATTGGTACGTTCTTTTATCTAGGAAGATGATACTTGCTTATTTTACGCCCCAAAGGGATTGGCGAGCTGAGTTGTAGTTACCGCAAACTTTCCGTACGAGGTCGGGGTCGAGAGGGGAGCTGGCGGCGGAAATCATTTTCTCGAAGGCATGTATGTCTAGTGCCTAGTCGTGGTTGCCGGCGATAATGAGTTTCAAGGGGTGCATTAATTGCCTTGAGGAGTTGGATGGTAGTTTGGAGTTCCGAGAGTTTGGATTCTTCGGTCAAATCGCCGTAGTAAATGACTACGTCGACTTGCTGAAGTGGTCGAGGCATATACTGGGAAAATAGTGCTTCGATTGAAGCAATCTTCGATGGAATGATTAGCCGCTTATGTTATAGAAGGTGATAGAGGAACACATTTCAATTTCCACGATAAGTCGGTGGTTGAGATTGATGTGGTAGGTAGCCACATAATTCCGTTTCCCTATATGTTCCGAAAGCTCGATACTCCTAACGTTAATTTAGGGTGCTAATGTCAAGTCGTATTATGATTCGAATAACGAGTATCTTGTCGCTGAATGGCCTTTTAAAGTCTCCACTGGACGCGACGATGAGTCAAGGATCTCAATGAATAGTTAGTAGCTGAGCTGCACTCCATGTAAATAGTCATCCATAGCGACATGTCAAGTTCAGGAACAAGCACCCAAAAGCGCCGACGATTAGGTGCTGTTGTCGTTGACATGAGACACTCATTCGCCAATTTATTTTCACTCAACAGCGGCGCGCTTTGACATTGCGCAATGTAGATGACCTCTACGCATGTCGAATTGCATGAAATCTGGTTCATGCTGCGACAGATGCTTCTCATTGACACCTTTCTGGGCTCACGCCGGACATCCCTCGAAAGAGAGGGAAAGAGAGAGAGGGAGAGAGTATTGACCAGTTTTTCCTCGACTCTGGCGGCGATCGAAGTTTACTAAATCGGGTTTAGAAGAGTGGTACGAACTATCCTGGTGTAATATCATCAACGAAGACTTCATCGGGTCTTTTGTATGGGGAAAATTTCCTCATGTGCGCTTAACGTAAGCTTGGTATTGTATGTAGTATTGCTGTGAAGAGATTCGTTGATTGTTAGAATTCCTCGGGCACAAATTTGGTAGCAAAATGCAAAATAAGAGTATCTATGTCACTGCAGATGGAGCAGTATTCGTCGCAACCCTGGAGTGAGCACCTATCGATTGCTTCACATACAAATTTTGGTGGTAAAGCATGCCGACGTGTTCGTGATAGGACTCTCCCACATACTGTACTGTATGTATGTACTCGTACTCGTACCCCCTAGAGTTTTCCCGGAGGCCTCTGGAGATCATCCCCCAAAGCACCCCTCAAAGCACCCCTCAAAGCAGCCCCCAAAGCACCCTTCAAAGCAAGGAATGATACATGTTTTACCGCTCAGATTCGTATTGAAGGCAATGTATGTTGGAATACGAGGTCATATGGGGCATATTGGTATTTTGGTTGTTGCTGTTCAAGACTATCTCGAAGATGAAAAGGTGAAAACTCTAGTAGCGTGCCCCAGCAGTACCAGCCCTATGAGGCGAAGGTTACCAACTCCCCTATTTCCAACAATGTACCCCTTCCTGCTGTGAAGGGTGCTCTGAAGGGTGCTTTGGGGGCGCTTTGCGGGGTTTGCTTTAGGGGGTGCTCTGCAGGCGCAATCGCGAAGCATATTTTGGATAGAGCGCAACGGTGTTGATTCAGAGTGCATGCACTGCGAAAAGCTCTCCACTAATAAATTGTACTAGAATAGCGTACGGAATACATATGAATTATGTACTCACTGTCATCTCCCCCCTATTTTGGGAGCTTTGGCAGTTGAGTCACGTGGCATTGTTTTTCGGAACTTTTCCGCCATTCAAAAATTTTTATACATCAATAAGTGCAGTAGTTTTAGAAATTGCGACTTTAGCTCAGTTGGGAGGCAAGTGAAATCCTAATAAAATAAATTTCGCTAACATTCGTGTAGAGCGTCAGACTGAAGTTCAACTCCGGTCCATACCATCTGAAGGTGTACGTGAATATTTCACACGCGCTGTAAACATTGATTAACATTTGATAGCATCCGTTCGATCCGGGTAAGTCGCAAATTTTTTGTTTTTTTTACGCTGGGACAGCATGATCTCGAGAGTTGATGGTGGCTGCGCGGCGTTGCCCGTGGGATTTGCCAAGCTCTGCTTGCCACCCGACAATCAGACAAAAATATCACTTACACAGTAGGCAAAGATCAACGCTCCATATTCAGACACCCCTCGACCTCTATCCCTTTGACCGCCACAAGGTCGGCCACCCCCTACGATCTACAATGTTAGTAGGGGGACCCCACCAATGACTAAGCATACGAACATTTATCTGGATTCGGCGAGTCGGCGACAGCGGGGTTTATTAAGCATCCGTACCCCATCTGGTCAAGCTGCTATCAAATTTGGCCTAGCTGTTGATCAAAGGGGGGTGCCGACCTTGTGGCGGTCAAAGGGATACCGTCCAGGAATTACAAAGAGGTGGAAGCTCGGATCTCTGACGCTATCGAAAAGGCTGAATATTAAATCCTGGTCGACAGCCAAGATCACACCCAAGAGGGTCTTAAAATTGGGTACGACGCTTCCTAAAATGACATAAAGACCTTTACAAAGTCAAGCAGAAGACTATGCCTGCCAATCATGGCAATGTACACGATCCGGTCGTGATTGGTGAGCATTTGAATTGATAGAAGTTCTAGCAGATTGCCAAAACCGGTGCAACACCAGCCGGTTGCTAGAATTAGAACAAGCATTAATCGCAAATATAGGATGATTTACTCAACATGAACGTCGACAAGGTCATAAGACCTGCCCCAACAACCGTGAATCCTGCACGGTAATTAAGCATGTCAATGGTGATGGGGCAAGTATTCCACCATGGGTGATCTTCAATAGCATTGAAATTCATGGCACATGGGCTGAGAACAACGTCCGCAATAGCGTCGTATTTATACAAATGATTGGACTGGTTATGAATGGATCCCATTGTTTGATCGGGCGTCGAAGAGACACTAAAGGACTCCCTGGTGCATACTCCTTTTGGACGGCCATTCATCACATCTTACCTTTGAATTCATCAGCTTCTGCCATAGACGGCAGACTGCGACACTCAATACTCCATCGCATGAAACTCATTTGCTCCAGCCACTTGATGTTGAAGTCTTTCAGCCCATGAAGCACCAGCATTCTGAAGCCATTAACGAAGCTGTCAGCTTAGGCGATCGAGCTTCATCAAACTTGAATTCTTAGCCTCTTTCAATAGCTCTTACAATGAGCGTTATGTGGCCGACCCCTCAGTCGGAAGAAATTGCTTATCCTGCCCTTATCTGTTCAAATCTCTCTCCCAGACGTGATGCACCCCTACTCTACATGACAGAGCAATACAGCCATCAATCCTCTCACCTACAGCTCTCTATTCGATACCAGACTCTTAACCGACAGGACAACCCTATGGATCGAGGATGAAAGCGAGCGATCCATGACTCTCAAACACTTCTCTTGATTCCCCGGACCCATTCCTCGACGTTCAACATTGGCTGTTCTACAGCACCCCAGCATTGAAATTTCCTCTGGAGAAAGATCGCAAGGAGGCTGATATCTCGCTATTCTGCTGACGGCAATGTCGAGTCTACATGCTTTGAGGTTTCCAATCCTTGCAACCAAACCGAGCGAGCCGGTGCCAATGCAGATGTCAGAAGCGCAGCAAGATGTAGGATATATCTCTGCTACAGTGCAGAAGGTCAGTTACAATGATGGAATACTCATGATGAGTCCAGCTTTCGGCTCGGCGTGCATCTTACTGACCTCTGGTCCAGTGGCTTCAATCAGATCAACAAGTAGTCCTCTTTGACCAAGCCCTTTTCCGCTTCAATCCTAGTTATCGGATTCTGAAGAAACCGACGGCGATTACATACAATGCAACTACGATCTTCAAGCTACCTTCAGCATAGTTTGCCCCCTGGCCATTCGCTCCACGGGCGCTGCTATCGCGGCTGCCGTTGAGAATACTATTTTAGATCGTTTGGTGTGGCTTGAGATCAGAGCCGCATTGTGAAGTCCCTCAGGGGTTCGGATCTGGGAATTTTGCAATTTGGCCCTCTCATGTTCAAAACCCCATCCAGATATCTAGGAGTGCTTGAGCGATGATCTGAGACAGCAGGCGCTGGATTGCCTTCTTTCTCCCATTAGTCGATGTTCTATTCACCGTCGCGCTGTTTTTCAATATGGTAGCCTAGCAATCTTGTCAGAACAAAACACATGACTTTTTACCATCGGTGGCGTACTGGCATCTGCCTCTATACAAATCACACCATTCATCGACGACGCCACTACGCACAGGAAGGCGTGAACGCAGCGAGGTGAATCACGTGAAAACTTTATTCAGCAAGCGCTATATATACTATTCATCTGTGATGATTAGAACGAGTCTATAGTCAATGGTTTGAGCGTATTGGATGAACAATTCAACGGTTACTGATGGTTGGGAACTTCCTAAGCTCCTGCAGAGATGTTGGCTAGAGCTTGGTAGTATTGCTACATCGAGAAGTCAGGGCTGGCGAGAAGCACGTGGGATTTGACTATCATCGCCCATACAACCTCGGGCAGCAGCCGTAGCGCAGACGGTTGGTGAGTTTTATCACGGCGTAAGGTATTGAAATAGTGGCGAGATCTCATAGACTTGGTTAAGGGTGGTTTGTTGTCTCCTTGAGTCGAGCCAGATGAGTAGCGCCGTGCAGTATGTCTTTGTTGGTTTTGACAAGAATTTATCCGAAGACGAGATATCACGCGATCAATGCCTCTAACCCACAGGCATGGACTGTGAAATTCACCCTTTTTGAGGGGACATCAGACATCTACTATAACTTTCCGAGGTGAGCTGGAGGCATCGGCTTGCTGGATAGATATGTCCTCATGTTTCGCCCCTAGTGTTGATGTATTCGTCATTCTTACTTCCGGACCTGGTACTCGGAGAACTTAAAGAGAGGCTGATATAAGAGCAGAGAAAGCCACCTGGGCTCTTCTGGATGCCTCTTTCTAGCTTTTCGTATAATTCCTCGGCGGCCACTCCGGTGCAGGCGCTGAAAGCAAAGCGCATATATCCTGCTCGACTTCATTAGCACGACCACTCTCAAAAACCTGAGACCTGTGACCAACTTTTCTCCTCCTCCTAAAATCATCATACAACCCCAACCACACCCTCTTATCCCTACAATCCCATTCCTGTCCTTCCATTCCCTTCTTGCACCTCGGCGTCATATCCCCAATCAGATTGTGCGGCCACATGATCCACGGCTTCGGAAGTGGCCAATCAGAAAAGTGTATCAGACTTGCTTCTTTCAGGACTTGCTCGGGGTCCCATGTATGGTTATTCCCGAGATAGTTGTTGTGGGTTTCAGCCCGGAACTCTCCACTCAATAAGCTATATTTCCGATGCGGCAGCACCATGGCGCTATCACCATAGAAATAATTTAAAATTTCCATATCATATTCCCCTGCCCCCCTCTTCCCCTCCATCGCAGCCTCCATCAACCGCTGAAACTCCGCCCCTGACGGCTCAAGCAAGATAAACAACGACGTTAACGCCTTAATGCCCGGCAACACCCAGTACGCCCTCATCATCGCCACCGGTGTCCTCGGTAGTAAAAACAGTTCGTCCAAGTGCTGTAATACCGTCACATCCGAATCCAAATGAATGATACGCTCATACTGCGTCTGGCCCCACGCCAAAAACTTTGTAAAGCTCGAATTCCACGTATCATCATTCAACAGCCGCATCTGCACAGGTATCAACTTGACGTTGTACCAATCTCTCGCTTTGACAAGAAGCTGACTGTCTCTATCCCTCGTATCCGAAATCTCCGTGTCCCACTCTTCCGGGTAGAATAGTATGCGATCAGCTTTGCTGCCTAGACGCGAAAGCGCCTCGAAGACCATGACTGAATTGCAAAGGTAGGCGCTGCTGGTGGCATATTGGCTGTAAGTGTAGCGGGACCAATCGACGGACTTGTAGCGGATGGAGGGAGCATGAATGGGAGAGCGGTAGGGAAGGAGGGATATTGGTGAATAGAGGTAGAGGAGAAAGGAGAATATGGGGAGGAAGAGCCACCGAGAGCGGCGGGGGAGCCATGATCGGCTTGAGCGGTACGGGGGTGGTTGGGCGGATTTGGGCGAAAGGGTGAAAATTGCTGGCATGGTGGGGAGAGAAGGTCCATCATGTCAAGATCCGGAGGTAGACCAGCGATAGAGGGTGTTCAAAGCCATCCAAATATTGGAATGGTTCTAAGATCTTGAAGCATTAAAAGGTGAAGTCCGGTCAGTCAGCGAGCACTTGCCTCAGTTCTCAGACGTGCCCGCGTCGCTAAGCCCCTTCGGGTTAGCGCCTCCAGGCAAGCGAGCACCAGAACACAAAGCTTGATTACTAATACAACCTTGCCTGCAAAAAACCACTTTTCATACAGCTATAGTTTGAAATTCTTAATATTCTCATGTTTGCTTAACTTGGACAACGACAGGCCCTTCTAAAGTCATAGAGAAGGCCCCTCTGCTTATGTTGAATAAAACGCAATCTTCTCCGTGACTCCACATGATCTACTTTAAACCAAGTCATCATCTTCTACCCATAATGCGAAATGCACTTCCCGAGCCAAATCCATGCCTTGATACCATCCCAAATATTTACAACAAGGCCGGCGTGTGAACAATTCTCCCTAGGAGAATCCCGCTTATATACATGTAACTTCAAGACAATTTATGACCTAGTATATCAAGTTATAAGTTAGATCGGTCAAGACATGAATCTTCGAAGATGGTGGAAAAATAGGTGGTCGAAGAATTAGCCTGGGTAAAGTGCCTTGGTAGCGAAGAGGCATGAGGACACCCCAATTATAATCCAAAGTTGTAATGTAATTATGCAACACCTTTATCATAAAGCGTACCACTCACGCACAACAGCCATCACTGGGCCTATCAAGGCTCGCGCAGTGATGGCTAGTGAACCAAGAGTAAACAAAAGCCAACCGGGACTCAATATCTCTGACGGGGATATAATATCAAGCGGGACTCGCTTCTCAAGGTATTCTGAAAGCACCAGGCTCACTTCTTCTTCTTCCCACCAGGAGGATTCATGGTTCCAAGAATGTCATCAAAGCTCTTTCCAGGATCATACATGGATACTGGTCGGGCCCCGCTCGGCGCGACATTGGCGGGCATCGGCAGCGCCTCCAATCCTAGGTTTACCGAGTCTCTTTGACTTCGTCGGGTAGGTGAACTCCTTCGTGAGCCAGGCCCTTCATATGTGACAGGCAAATGATGCGGTGACAGGTCATCGTAGTGATCAGCTTGTGAGATAGGCGCCGAGGCCATATCATCATATCCAGTCCATATGTCTGCAGCTTGCCAGGCATGACTTCTATGGTATATACCATCCACGCCATGGTCGACAACATCTGCAGGTAGACTCACCACGCCAGCACCCCCTGCGATACCGTACCAGCTCTGTTTGATACTGGACTTTTCCTGAATCCATGGTGCACCACCTTTTGGAACTTCGCAGAGAAAATATTCCACTCCTTTTGTCCATCTCAGACCCGGAGCGTCCACCACCACTAGAGGTAAAGCTTGAAGAACGGCGTATAGGAATATCCATTGCCCGTATCGTAGATCAGACATTTCGTCAACGGAACAGTCGTGTGCTGATCTTCGCTCGAATAACATAAAGGACTCTAAAAAGGGCGTAGACTTGACAGAATCACGGTTGTACGACTGCATGAGAGCTTGATTGATCTCATTGTCCTTGAGCTTCTTGGCGCTCTCTTTTCTCTGTCTCCTTGCGTCCAGTGAACCGAATTCTCTTCGTGTGGTGGATAGAGATGGTAGACGAGGGATATCAAACGGCATAGGCGGCTGTACAGGAGGAGTGCTGCGATCATACTCGTTCATTAATCTGCGAAGAGCGCGTGGCGCAAGTTGCTGTCCATCATTTGGCTCAGAATTTCCTAACGAAGGCAAATCGATCGACCGAGTTGTGAGCGAAGTGCGGTCAACAAGGATATCGTAAAGATCAGAGAAATCTTGATATAGCTCTTGAAGCAGAATTCGGTTCAGACCACTTTCTTCAAACTCGTTCTTCTTCGACTTCGCCTTTGGAGGCCAGGCGCCGTATTTTTCCCGATAGAATGTTAATATGTGTTTTCGCGTTGCCGTAAAAGACATTTTCCAGGCCTTGAAGCTAATTATCTTGCTCTCGGAACTAGTTGAAGAATTTGCGATTCCAGCAAATAGCGACGGGAAATCAAATGTCTCTAATCGCGAGCGCACATTTTTGAGGCGAGCATCAAGATCTAGAGTCGCTCGTTCCAGTCGCTGATGGGTAATCGACGAAATTAGCGCGAATTTTGGGCTTCGAAGACTAGTGATGTCCTCGTATTTGCCAACTGCGTGAGCAAATCCTTCGTTATACAAGTCCCAGAATCGCATACGCTCGCCTAAGACAATGGCCTGGATCGTCTTCTCACGACTCCCTCTAACGTCTCCCACACTGAAATCTTTTACAAAATGAGCGAAGTTCCCTGCTGTTTCTTCACCAAGCGTAGAGCCATCCATGTTTGTAAACTCATATCTCTGCAAGAGGTCCGCTAACTTTAGTAAGGTTGAAAAGACTGTCGGCGCATGAGTGGTTGCGACCAGGGGTCGACCGGTCAGAAAGGCAAAAACATTCCGCACAGCAACAAGTGTTTCAACGTCGTGTTGATCAAGACTGCGATGTGGTTTTGAGAGATCCGCCCGGAGGGGCTGTGGTAGGTACAGATGAATATCTTTGGGCAACTCATCGAACGTATCACTAAACGTACGCAATCCCATTGGGCTGGTATCGGATGACGTGCCTTGTTGTGGTGACGTAGGAGGTGATGTTGGTGTGTTCAATGAGAGCTGATGGGTTCTCTCCTCAAATGATGGAAAATCCAAATCACTTGGGCCTTGTATTGGGCTGTTCTGTGTTCCACTATGAGCTAAGGATAACAATTTCCTGGACGAAGCAAAGCAGCTTGAGTCAAGTCGAAACGATGGACCTATTCCAGGTATATGCGAGTGAAGGTAGACGAAGGTATCCCCGCGTTCATTCCAGAGTTCTGGGACCTAAACAGAGCATATCAGCAGTTGTTCACCAGCAAAGGTAGTTGTGAATCATTAACCTTTTGCAAATTCAAAAGTGGGGAGACGTCGTACGGCCTTTGCTGCTCCGGAGTAAGTACCCAGGCACGCGGAGACGCGTGCGCCTCGTCGGCTTCCTCAGCAGAACCATGTTTAGACCTTCCTGGCAGCCAGCTTATCCTCTTAGAAGCTCTTCTCTCTGATATTGGCGTTGCGGGCTGAGATAGGTATTTGGACGGCGAGGTTGGCCTACTGGTGGGGGCCAAACCTGATCTGCTTGCAGGTCTACTTGGATTCCCAGCCTCGGAGGTTGGAGTCATTGGCCGGAGGAAGTCCTTGGATGGTGATGCTGGCCTACTGCCATTACTACTAGTAGGCCTGCTGAAATTCTTCGGTGGTGAGCCTGACCGACTGCCAGCGGCGCTTTGTGGTCTGATCTTTCGGATCGAGCCTGGCGGTAGTGGCAGAGGCTTAAGGACCCCTGGAGGAAGACCATGATCGCGAATTGAAGAAGCGGAGCGTATAGGGTCAAAGGAAGGGCCCAAGTGAGGAGATTGTCCAATACTCGGTGTCCGTAGGTTTGGGGACGACGCTGAAGGTTGGAGAGTAGAGGTAGAGCTTTGATGTAGTCTGGAAGGACTCGGGGTTCGGGAATCTCGAGGGGCGTGAAAGGATGGCGGTCGCTGAAGGTTGTTATTGCTTTTGTCTGATGATGTGCTGCCCAGGGAGAAGATGGAAGAAATCCGTCTAGCGGATCTCTCCATTGCTGCGAGCCCCCAAGCTAGGAATAAGCTGAGGAGACCAGCTCCAATGTTATAAAGCGGCTGAGGTATTCCGAATTGGGTTCACCATGAACGGTTTATGAACGCGCGGAAAGTTGCGTTGCTCTTTCCTGCGGTTTCGGTCCGTCAATTTCGTTCCCTTTCATACATCGTATATATGATTATATTGTATAAATTTTGACCAGCGTCGAATAGATCAACCCTATCACCCCAGGTTCCGGTAGAGAGGACGCGACAAAAGGAATCGATGTTGTTGCAGGCGTTCCTGTTTTCAACCTACCACTGTACCTGGTAGGGCTGACGAAATCCCAGGAAATGCACCAATGGTGACGTCATTGGTCGTTGAGAAACCCAGCATGCTGGTTTCACTATCTCAAACAAACGAACTGAGTCAGAGCATTATTATCCACACAATGAATGGGTCCTCTGAAGCTCTGATCAACCTGCTGCGAGGGTGGCCGAATGCTTCGCTACTTCCAGCAACTCAAATCAAAGCAGCATCGTCAATTGCCCTCTCCGATCCCAGCATCTACACTCCAGCTCTATTGTATGGTCCCGACCCGGGCTATGAGCCACTACGACGCCAGATCGCCCAATGGCTCACACACTTTTATCAGACTCCCAAGGCCATAGACCCTAAAAGAATATGCGTTACGGGCGGTGCCAGCCAGAATCTTGCTTGCCTTCTTCAAGAATATTCTGATCCTCTTTACACCAGGAATGTCTGGATGGTTTCGCCTACCTACTTCCTCGCCTGCCGCATCTTTGAGGATAGCGGTTTCCATGGCCGACTACGCTCTGTACCCGAAGACGAAGAAGGCGTCGACATTGACTTTCTTTCGCAAGAGATACACAAGAGCGAGCAAAAGGCGAGGGCCGAAGGCAATCTCAGGCCGGTATGAGAGGCAAGCGGTTTTGGCAGCAGAAGATCTGCCGTAAGCTATGTATTGAGCCTGGATTAACAATCTCGTTCAGACTCTTAAACCTCCACGTCCATGGGGCAAGATATACCGACATCTCATTTACGCTGTACCTACGTTCGCAAACCCCTCTTCGAAAACCATGACCTTTCGACGGCGCCAACAGCTTGTTAAGCTCGCCCGAGAGTACGACGCCTTGATCATAACAGATGATGTCTATGATCAGTTGCAATGGGCAGCAACAGAGTCGTCTACTGATTCCAGCATGGAACACGCAGTCCTACCCCGAATAGTGGACGTCGATCGGGACCTCGATGATGGGCCAGAGAGGCTAGGTGCGGACGGTTATGGAAATTCTGTCAGCAACGGTAGCTTCAGTAAAATCGCAGGCCCCGGATGTCGCTCCGGCTGGGCTGAAGGTACCGAGAAACTCTCCTACGGACTGTCGCAAGTGTGAGTTTTGTATGCCTAAGCAAAAGATGGCTCTGATTGACCAACGTGCAGTGGCTCGTCGAGGTCTGGTGGTGCACCTTCGCAACTGACTGCGACCTTCATGTCCACCCTCATCGAGTCAGGCGATCTTCAACGTCACATCTTCCAGACCTTACAGCCGGCATATGCCCGGCGATACAGCATGATGGTCGATGCTGTGGAGAAATACTTGTTACCTCTAGGCGTTACATTCCCTAACATGGACCGCGATGTAGTGGGTGGTTATTTCATCTGGATTGCACTGCCCGAGCCTTTACAGGCGGAGGAAGTTGCGCTCCGAGCACGACAGGAAGAAAATGTGATCATAGCGCCGGGAACGATGTTTGAGGTTTCCGGAGATGATCAAGGACCAGACCTGAAGCGGAAGGTGAGGTTGTGTTTCTCTTGGGAAGAAGAAAATCTACTCAGCGAAGGGGTCGAACGACTTGGTAAAGTGATTTATCGATTACAAGGTACACAGAGGTATGGTCAGGGGGTAGTACAGCCACCACCGCAAAAGGACTTTGACGCCGGGGATTTTCGGTAATGGTCGGCCCAGCAAGTAAGGTTGAAAGCACATCGAGCACTTATCTTGATCCAGACCGTGCGGTCGAGTTGGCAGATGATGTAATGATGAAGAGATCAACTTTGGGTGCGACAGTCCTTTGTTCGATGATGCACGTTCGAATCCAAAAAGGCAGTGCAAGCCTAAGCCCAGCGCGTGCACACATCTACGGCCGATGGCAGGTACCCCTCGCAGTATGCAACGCGCATGTACTGATCAGGAGGTGCTGCCTTTGTTTGGCAGATAACATTATGGGCCAAGATGGATGGAAGACGGGAGACGGGAGATGGGAGATGGGAGATTCGAAATCCGGGGTGCGGTACTAACTAATGCAAGTCACCCGGCTACCAGAGATTCCAATCTCCAACATGCTGAAGTAACCCTATGAGAATAGTGGCATCGTGAGCGGTTTCCTAGGCGCCGTTGTGACAGCGGAGCAGAACCTTATGACATTGGTCTTGCGACAGAGGGCCTGAGCCAACAGAATGCAACGTCCTTGTAGCACAGCATGGTTTAATTGACGGGGTGTTATTCGATGAAGACCATATGACGATAATATAACTGTAACCAAACCGAAGCGCTGGATTTGTTGTATTTTGATTGCTGCGTAATAATGAAGGACTGTCAAGGTATTAATTTGAAGTTAAAGGGAGACAGAGACAGACCCTTGGTGCCGTTGGTGCTTGGGATTTATTGGGACTCCGGCACTCCGCTCCACCCCTGTTCCCCTGTACCGTAAGGTAAGGTAAGGTACATACCTTAGTAGAGTAACGTCGGGCCGAGAGTAATTCCGACGGGCGCCTCTTTGATCAAACGACTACCTTACTCTAACCACTCATCCACTCAGACCTGCTGCCCTGCTGGTGAGGGTCATCTCTTGATACACGCAAACTATAGATGAGCCTGATGAGGTCAAGATTACCTCGACGGTTTCACAGCCACTCACCCTCATCATAGGTACTGCGCATTGTGCATCGCGACCGAGGCTTGTGGGTCTGATCTCGTACTGTGGTCTGCCCGCCGCCATCCATTCGGCACCTGCGCACTAGAATTCTACCAGACCTGCCGGGCTTAACCCCGTCCAGCAGAAGCACAAAGGAAGCAGGGTAACCATGAGCTTGATGTGCTGTGTTTCATCCCGGATAGAGCGATTCTCCGCGGTTTGGTGCGAGTTGGAATGGGAGCTGGTAACACAAGAATGGACAGGGCCTGGCGCTCGCTAAAGCCGCTACGCTTCAACCTCCATCCTTTGAGATGGCCGAAGAAATCCACCTGACTGGTCCATTCCATCATCAACCTCCTTCCCCTGACCACCAGACATTGCAATGTGACTTTGCTGGCCACCTGCACGGTACAGACCGAGAAGGCTCTCCCAATCATGCCAACCAGAACCATCATGGCGGGGAAAAGGTCGATATATATCCAGGCGGGTATGCCAGGAAGATCGAGGAGGAAACATCCAAGGAACAGACGCCCAATACCGAATCAGAGTATATACCCCCTGGTAAGGAGTATCCGGCGTTGCAAGGGTCATTGGTAAGTTGTTTATAATTGCAATTAAAGTTTACTACATTAAGAACCACCGTCTCTCTTCATTCACTTGGAATTTATTGCTGTTGTTTTTGTTGCTCATTGTTACAGGTTGGCTTGATTGCCCCTATTCATTCATTCACTGTTGACTCAGATACCTCAACACATTTTCTTCTTGGAGTAGCTCGACTGTTTTGCGAACTTCGACCATCTCTTGACAACCTCACCTTTCTACGCTGAACCAGTCCATTCCTTTAACTACTTGATATCACTTAAAACAGTGCCGGTCACTAACAAAACTTATCAAGTACCAACATTCCTTCCGATACTTTTTGATCATGGTTGCTTTCTCAACCGTCGCGCTTTTTGTGACCTTACGATCTCTGCTGCTTCTGGCGCCAGCTTCACCGGTTGGAGCTTCGCCAGTCGCACATCCACTAAACGGCACACATGGTACAAACTCGTCTCAGCCAGCCACTGCAGCAGCATCCTCGAACTATTGGCTAGCGAACATTCAACGCCAGGGTGTCGTTGCCTTTGGGGCTCCCGGATTCCAGATCTACCGAAATGTGATGGACTTTGGTGCTAAAGGTTTGCCAAAACAACCTACCTTTGGGAACATGAAGCTGACGTACACTACTTTTAGGTGATGGTAATACCGACGATACTGCAGCGATCCAAAATGCTATATCCTCTGGCAATCGCTGTGGTCAAGGTTGCGATTCTTCTACAGTCACTCCGGCAATCGTCTACTTTCCTCCAGGAACCTATGTTGTCAGCTCACCGCTGAACCAAAACTACTACACGCAGATGATCGGCGATGCACTCACTCTCCCGACACTCAAGGCCTCGGCAGGTTTCGTGGGTATGGCGGTCATTGATGCCGACCCATACGTAAATGGTGTCAACTGGTTTACCAACCAGAACAACTTCTATCGTCAAATCAGAAACTTTGTCATCGACCTGACTGCCATGCCTCCATCGGTTGGTGCTGGTATCCACTGGCAAGTTGCACAGGCTACAAGCATCCAGAACGTTGTTTTCAACATGGTCCAAGGCGGCTCCAACAACAGGCAATCCGGCATTTTCATGGACAACGGATCTGGAGGTTTTATGGGAGATCTCGTCTTCAACGGGGGTAATTACGGAGCATTCTTAGGAAGCCAGCAGTTTACGAGCCGCAACCTTACTTTTAACAACTGTAACACGGGTATTTTCATGAACTGGAACTGGGTGTGGACGCTCAAATCCATCACAGTCAACAACTGCGGCGTTGGAGTTGACATGTCAAACGGCGTCACAAATCAAACAGTGGGATCGGTCTTGATTCAGGACAGCAAGTTCTCTGGAACGCCAAAAGCTATTCTCACCTCCTTCTCCACAAGCAACAACGTACCTGCCGGTGGAGGTACCCTGGTCATTGACAATGTCGACTTTTCGGGTGCCGCTACTGCCGTGGCTCATGCTGATGGTTCGTCCATTCTCGCTGGAGGTTCCAAAGTGGCATCATGGGCTCAAGGACACGCATACACCACTGGAACCGATGGCTCAGCCGGGAGCTCGACATGTAACGCCAATGCTCCTGCAGTCTCGGACTCTCACATTCAAGGACCCCTCGGTGCGACACCTAAACCTGCCTCGCTTCTTGACGGCAACGGAAACATCTTTGAGCGCTCCAAGCCACAATACGAGACCGTTCCATCTTCGTCATTTGTCAGCGTCAGATCCAAGGGCGCAAAGGGTGACGGAAGTACCGATGACACTGCGGCTATTCAAGCAGCCTTTGACTCGGCTACTGCAGACCAAATCGTCTACTTTGACCATGGCGCATACATTATCTCCAATACGGTCAAGGTTCCCAAGAATATCAAGATCACCGGTGAAATCTGGCCCATCATCATGGCCAGTGGACAGGCCTTCTCCGACGCAAACAAACCGACTCCTGTCTTCCAAGTCGGTCAAGCGGGCGACACTGGCGCGGTGGAGATGAGCGACCTTCTCTTCGAGACCAAGGGCCCTCAGCCAGGTGCGATTCTCATCGAATGGAACGTCGCCGGCCCTGCTGGATCTTGCGGGATGTGGGATGTGCACATGAGAATTGGGGGAAGCGCCGGAACTGATCTGCAATCCGACAAGTGCACTAAGAACCCCTCCGCCATCGCTCCGGCAAACCCGCAATGTGAAGGCGCTTTCCTGATGTTTCACATTACCTCCAAGGCTTCTGTGCTACTCGAGAACAACTGGTTCTGGGCTGCCGACCATGAGCTCGACCTTGCAGACCACAACCAGATAAATATCTACAACGGACGTGGTGTTTTGGTCGAGAGCCAAGGTCCAGTCTGGATGTACGGGACCAGCTCCGAGCATAGCCAGCTGTACAACTACCAACTCGCCAACGCCAAGAACATTTACATGGGAGCCATCCAAACCGAAACTCCGTAAGCTCTTTCTCTCCTCCGAATTCCCTACTTTCACAAACTAACCTCCACCAGCTACATGCAATCCAACCCCAACGCCCTCACTCCCTTCACTCCCAACCCCACCTTCTTCGACCCCACCTTCAGCAGCTGCACCACCGACTCGTGCAAGAAATCCTGGGGCCTCCGCGTTCTCTCCTCCTCCTCCGTCCTCATCTACGGCGCCGGCCTCTACTCCTTTTTCGACAACTGGGACCAAACGTGCACCCCCACCGAGAGCTGCCAGGAGAACATGGTCAGCATCGAGTGTTCTGCCGAGGTGTACCTCTGGGGTTTGAGCACAAAGGCCAGCACGAATATGGTCACGGTGGATGGGAAGGGGGTTGTGGCGCAGGGCGATAATAGGAGCAATTTCTGCTCGACGATTACGCTGTTCGAGCAGGCTTGATTTGGACACACTGACGGTGGTAAACGGTTGTTTGGAGGATTACTTTTCTTGCACATAACGTTCGTTTGTATTCACGGAGCATGCTTGCATGCATTGGGGAAAGGGGACCACGACGCTCGTTTCGCTTGCTCGTTCAAGTGAAAGATACCCCGGCTTGAGGTGTTGTACATAGCATAATATTCATTTCCGAAACCCAACATTCTATCCCACCTGCTCCCCCCTGCACACAGATTCAGAATCACTTCGGAACTGTCTTCCACCTCAAACGCAGTCCGATTTAGAAATCCAGCGCATATACCTCTTTCGACCGTACCACCCACCCCTCTCCCCACCCACCGCTGAACGCAACTCACCCACTCCATCTCTCATCTCTCATCTCTCGTCTCTCATCCCCCCCGTCCAGTCCAGTCCTTATATCTCTACCCCTCTACTCCACCAAACCTCCTCTCCCTTCCCCAAAAACCGCCCAACAACTAACCCCATCCGGACTCTCACACACACCCCCGGCCGTCCTTGTTGTTGTGAACGGTCTGGTATTGCTGTGTGTGTGGGGGGTGTTTGTGAGCGGGTTGGGGATGGGGGTGGGAGTGGATAAGTGAGAGTCCTTATACATCTCCCCCCCTCCACTCCACCACACCTCCCCTCCTCTCCTTTCCCCAAAAACCCACCCAACAACCAACCCCCTTCGGACTCTCACACACCTTCGGCTGTCCTTCTTGTTGTGAACGGTCTGGTATTGCTGTGGGGGGGGGTGTTCGTGAAAGGGTTGGGGATGGGAGTGGATAAGTGAGAGTCCTTATACCTCTCCCCCCCTCCACTCCACCACACCTCCTCTCCCTTCCCCAAAACCCGCCCATCAACCAACCCCATCCGGACTCTCACACACCCTCGGCCGTCCTTGTTGTTGTGAACGGTCTGGTATTGCTGTGTGTGTGGGGGGTGTTCGTGAAAGGGTTGGGTGGGGGGGTGGATAGGTTGGTGGGGAGGGGAGGAAGGGAGGCAGGAGGGTGGGGGATGAAGGTGTGCAGGTTTTAGAAGGGAGAGGGGGCGGGGGGAGGAGTTGATGAGGGTGGAGGTGGGGGTGAACTAAGCACAAGTGAATCGAATTCGATAGAATCGATAGAAATCCACATAGGTAAATGAGACATACTTTATCGAATTCACTGAATGGATATATCTTTCTCAACAGTATTCATTATAAACTCATGCTATGTATGTATCATGTGTATATAACATCAATTACAGTCAGTTGATTCATCACTACAGTGAGACCTAGGCACAATTTTCAAATACTGGTTGTGTAAATCGGTTCTTTTAGATCGTCATTCATCATATATTCCTCTTTTTTATTATCTCTCACAACAACAAGAAAATCATCTCATCTCCCCTTCATCTCCCCTCTCCCTCTTTACTTACATTCTCCCCCCCCCAACCCCCCCAACCCCCCAATCCCTCCTCACCTTCCCTCAACCCCCCAACATCAACATCAACACCAACACCACTTGCCCACCCACCCACAGCATCTCAGAACCCACCCAGCACATCCAGTAAAAAAAAAGGTATATTCCTGTCTGCGTAAACACAAAGATGGACATGTACAGAGATGTGAACGAGATGTTTGCATGGGGTTGTTTGGATGACGGGGGTTTGTTTTGAGGAAAAGAGGAAGAGGGAGGTTTGTGGAATGGGGAATGGGGAATGGGGAATGGGGATGGGAGGGTTTTGAGGGGTGGAGCGTCAAAGGGGGTTTTTTTTTAAAGAGGTAAAGTACAGAGGTCTCTATCATGCGATGACTGGTTATCGGACTCCTATCGTACTCCTATCATACCTATCGTACCCCTACCATCTCCATTACACCCATCGTAAGCTCGCCGTACCCCTATCATACGTATACTCATCTGCTCAGTCAATTAATCGTACAGATCATCTCCGTCATCCATAGTCTTAAATCCATCAATTACCCCGTCTTTCCGGTCGTGAGAAAAGAAAACTAGACCGTCCCTCGTGTGCTCTCCCTTCGCTGATGGTCGAAAGGTGCCATCCAGCTCTGCTACGCAGATACGAGTTTGGTAGTGTTGTGTAAGCCAAGAGATGTGTCGCTAGAGCTTCTGTAGATGAGATAATAGGGAGAGATTGCAGGTCGGTGTTCTCGATGAAAGCGTTTCTCGAGGATGCGAGGGAGCGGAAAAGCAATCGCAACATCCTCTCTATTAATACACAAATGGCTGCCGCAGTGCCAAAGGTTGTTTGCTGTCAAGGATGGGAAGAAGCAATTCGGAGTTGATGGGTTAAACCCTGCAGTCATGACCCCTTTATCCCCTCCTCGTCACGATTATAAGCACGACCCCCTTCTTTATACTCTTCCTCGTCTACACCGTTCGCGACCTTGTCCATCATGTCCTCCACCACATGCTGGATGTTGTCTCTCTCGCGTTCTTGGTCTGCCTGCTCATCTTTCGCGCTGTTCTCCGTAGGTTGAGGGTCAGCTCCGAGGCTTCTGCCCACGGCGTGGACGCTTAGTTGAGGGCTTCCGGGACTGTAGGGTTCTGTTTGTATTTCTTGGGTTGGTTCATGTGTGCTGTACTGGGTAGGTAGCGAATTAGGCTGGTGCGTAGGGGGTTCGGCGGACACGAGTGTGGGGTGAGTAGTAGCGTCGAGTGAGGCATTTTGGGTTGAGGGACCGATGGATTCATGTGGTGGCGACGGGGCACCGATTGGTCTGTGATTGGTTTCCAAGTCGGTGTGGCTCGCTTGCATTGGGGTGATGGGTTCTGTCCTCGGATTGTGGTACGCTGAGGCACCATCGTCTCTTTGGTCATCATCGTCAGAGTCCTCACCAAGTAGCTCTTCGTCTCTGACGCCCTGCTGAATTCTGTCATCTCGAGCGTAGTCTTTACTTGACTTGCCCGTGCTGATAGTTGGCAAATTTTGATAATCATCACCCTCACTTCTGGTGTCCACCCCTTCATCTCTGCTTGTATTGATCCTCGGCACGAACGGATTATCTCTCAACTCTCGATCCACCACATCTTTCCACGAGCATTTAGCGTGTTTTTTGGTGCAACCCATACATGCTGTTAGGTTCTTTAGACAGTCCATGTGCAGTCGCCTACAACGATCACAAGGTGGCACGATCCTATCGCCGCGGAGAAGTTGCTCCATCCGAGCAACCATCTCAGCTTTGTACGGACCGCTGTCGTCAAAACGATCGGCGGGGGAGGGCTTGACATGGGGAAGGAGGGAGGAGGGTGTATTAGGAATCGGGACTGGTGATGTGGAATTGATTAAAGAGGCGCAATCGTTTGATTCAGTGGTCGGTTTCGGCTTGGGTTTTGAGAGAGAAGGGCGCGAGGTATTCATAGAGACTCGTCCCGACGGATCTTGATCTATTGAAGCTGCGCGCTCGCTATTGGTGAAGAATTTGCTAAGAAGTTCGGCTCGGGTGGCAGCGGAAGCCCCGTGAAGAGAAGTGCCGTTCACAATGGTCACATTTGCGGTCCTAGGATTCTCATAGACAGAGTTATCGTAGACAGAGCCTTCATTCGCATAGGATTGCCTTGAGTTGACAGCTACGAAACCAGACGTAGGCGAGATTGACGCTCGTTGGTCTCCGTTCGAGTGGATCGATGATTGCCCCATGTCGGCAACGCGAACGTTGTTTGGACGAGAGCTAGAGGCACTATTGTCCTCTAGTGCGGTTGCTTCAGCTTCTCGCCTTGCGATGATTGCATTCTTGCGACTCTTCAGTCGGTGGTTCAGCTGTCGAGCGCGAGCGGACACTGTTGGCATGTTAGCACGAGATCGTTACCACAACAGAAAGCTCCAAACCTTGATCCGCAAGCTGCACGACCTGTCCCAAGCTCTTCTCAAGTATCTCTAGCGTGCCCAACTCTTTCTCCTCGTCTTCCAGAATCGGCTGCGGCGGGATAAGCTTCTGCGGCATTCCCGAGGCAATCAGTTGATAATCCTCCTCTGTAATTTCCACCCGGCTTTGCTTGGTATAGAACTGGCAGACTCGCACACCATCCCTCATCTTCTCAAGGTTGAACTGTTCCGGTTTGTTTCGCGCAAACTCCACCACGTCAAGCCAGCCCACCGTAGTTCCTTCTTTCCCATGCGACTTAAGTACCCTCGGCGGCCCGTCGAACAGCCTCTCGAATCTCTTGATGAGTATCGGTCCCAGAGGTCTCGCTCCGAGATTGCCCGCCATGCTCTCATGTCTTTGGAGAACGCCATCGTACTCGGATATCAAGGAGAGTAGGGAAGGCAGTGGGTCTTCGGCGGAAATGAGTGGGAGGATATCTGGGAATTGTCGGGCGAGGTAGTTGATCTGTAGATGGTTTGAGTGTGTCTTTGCGGCCTTGATCGGAAGAGCTGGAGTGTCCGCGGACGTACTCCGCTTTCTTTTCGCGGAGGGGTGGTTGTTTTCCGTCGCTGGGAGAGACGGAGTGTCCATTTTTCCAATGGCAACTGATGGGAGGACCTGAGAGTCTGACAGAAACCCCAAGGATGCGTAAAAGTCCCGGCGCAAAGATGTCCAAACAGCGGAGGTTAGCGTAAATTCCGAGCGGAAGGCGGGAGAGGGAATGCGACGCAGTACAGAAGGGAGACTTTCAAAATAATTTAATCTCCAAGCGGTGCCTTTCAATAGGAAAGGATAATTGAAAGAGAGAGGGAGAGAAAGAGAAAGGAGACAGTTGTCCTTGGAGGAGAAGAAGTGGGTGGGTGGGTGGGTACTGCAAGGGAGTACTTAGGCAAGGCAGTGGACGGAGAGGGGGGAGTCCCGCCCCTCTCCATTCAACGCCATTGCGCAACAAATGCGGCAGCGAACAGCCGTTTAAACCCGGCACATCTTTTTTACGCGACTATCCCCCGTGCCCCCCTCCCCCCCCCCACCCTCACCCACACACCAGCACCCCCTCCACACACACAATCATAATCAACGCACACACCACATGCCCTCCAATGTCCGAACGAGGTAATTTCCGCGGACGAGGCGGCAGTGGTCGAGGAGGTGGGGGAGAGCACAGCAGAGGCGGCCGTGGAGGTGGGGGGCGAGGTGGGGGCGGACAGCATGCCGAGAAACCCAAAAAGGAGAATATCCTGGACCTGACGAAATACATGGACAAGGAGATTACGGTCAAGTTTAATGGTGGCCGAGAAGGTCCGTGATGCTCTCGTGTGTCCTGTTTGCTTTTGTGGCCGTGGTTCGGATACTGAGGTGGTGGGGGGGGTGTTTTAGTGGTCGGGACGTTGAAGGGTTATGACCAGCTTATGAATTTGGTGCTGGATGATGTCAAGGAGCTGTTGAGAGGTAATACTTGAGAGAATCGATAAGTTATAGGACTAGCTAATGACTATAGACGACGAGGGAAACGAATCGACGCGGTCGTTGGGCTTGATGGTCGCTCGCGGAACCCTACTGGTTCTGATATCACCCCTCGATGGCAGCGAGCAAATTGAGAATCCATTCAACACGGCAGAAGATTAAGGTAATAAGAGGTTCCAATTGGCTTCTAGTCAAATCATCACAAAACAGATAGTTCACGAAAAGGCAGGACTGCTTGACAGGTACCTGACAAGTCGTAGCAAGTTCTAGACAACTGCCCTGGTTCAAGTACGCATGTTTGTCAGCGGTCAACCAAAACTATAATCCTCCGGATGATGCTCAACGTTCACGTCTCGAGGGGTACTACGATTTATAGGTCTGCGCAAGTGTTGTGTCCAAAACGATTGATTTGAACCAAGTATGGTCATATGTAAAGATGGTAGATATGGACAAGAATAAATGAACGTTATATGCGATACTTCAGACAATCCATCCCAACATTCCGCTTCTCACCAAGTGAAGCTCTCCTCAATAAAGTCTAGGGTGCCTTTCCCGACGTTCTCACGGACTGCCGCTCGGACGTCGTCAGCGAAAGCTCCGGGACCGCAGACAGTGACGGCCGTAGCTCCCACTCTGGTAATCATCTCTTTGGCAATGATGATCTTGGGATTTGCCCGTCCGGGGTACATCAAGACCGTCTCGCTTCGGCTACGGACTTCTCTTGCATCTCGCGGTTTCGTTATAAACATCATGATCTTGACGACTTGCTTCCGGTGGGGCATAGCTAGAATTTCGTCCATCCATGGGCGAATCCATTCCAGTTGCTCGGTGGTACGCACCGACCAGACAAGAACAATCTTCTGCGTGGCGACCTTTCCCTCTTCGTATTGCGCAAGGAGATCTCGCACATGTGAGATTTGATGTGTAATGCCAACACCGCCGGCAAAGAGTATGACGGTGCCGTAGGAGTGGAGCGATTCCAGGCCGCCGTAAGGACCTTCCACTGCGCCCGCAATTGTGATGATTCCGGTAGGTGAAGCACTAGCTTTGTTGTAGAGCTTGGCTGTCATGCCGCTACGTTTTGACATGATCAAAGAAATTGAGGTTGTGGTTCTTGTGGGAAGTGGATTGCCGAGATCATGTTGTGTAGTTGGTAGTTTCTCGTCTTCCAGTGTAAGATAGGGAGTCGGTCTTGAATCGCTCCAAGCGATGGAGAACGGATGAGACATCCACAGCGAGACACTTGGCAGGTAGGCATAAACATGGCAGCCCGGAGTGACTTGCCACGGCCGCCTGAGCTCAAATGTTACTCGGCAGGCGTCGCCGGGAAGCGCTTCGACGGTAGCTTGGGTGCAGCCGCTTGTAGAAACGTTGCGATATAGTATCCGAATCAATCGAATGCAGCGTTCCGCCACCCATAGAGCGACTATCCAGATGAGGTAGTTCATCTGAGGTAATTTTCCATCCTTGCAATGAACCCAGATCCCGATTATAGCCAAAATGGCCAGAAGTTGATGGATGTGTAGGAATGTTTCGTAGAAGGCGTGGCGAACCGCCGAAGGGGTTTGCACGAGTAGGAGTGTCATGGCGACTGTTGCGAGCGTTCCATATTGCAAAAATGCACTTCTAGCTATATGCTCACGAATTCCATGAGCGCCTTCTGCAGCTACCACGTTGGCAGCCCATGCGGCTGTGTGTGCAATAGATTGTAGTATGACGATCCTTCCAAACCAGCGGTGGAATAGATTATAGGTATCGAAGCTGACTCGAAGCAGAGGGATCAGGGGGTTGTTCCGGCCGGCTAGGATGATCAAGGGAACCATGTTGACGACTGCGAGATGTCCGGTCCTTCCACGAACGTCCGCAAGTATGGCGGCTTGGTCTTTGACATGGTAGTCCAACATGCAGCAATAGACGATATTGCTTGCAAAGTACAGGCCGAGGATGATCGTATGTATTCTTGATGGCACGGTTCCAACGTTCATGGCCTTTGATAGCTGTATTTCGCGGTTGTGTCGCTTCTGGTTAAGTGGAGCGTATAGCACTTCTTTCTTGATAGTTGGCCACCACCAAGTTCTATCCTGCGACCAATATGACTGCTGTGTGGCGCTGGCGTCTAGGTTCATAAGATGTCGTAGGTGGGCGTTGCAGATTTGTGCTATTCGTCCAAGGAAGATAGCGCCGCATAATCCTGTTATGGAGAGCCACAAGACGTATGTCGTCAAATCGTCGACTTTTAGGTCCACTCCGGCGAGTCCTGATATATATCCGCTTGCCGGGGAGGCGGAGCTTGTACTTTGAGGGGTGGCCATGACTGTAGTGTAGATTTGAAAAAGGGAGAGTTATTAGGATTAAGGATTGTTTCGAGGTTTAGTGGCCAGCACTTCGCGGTGTCTAGATTGACAGATGTTGGCAAACGATGGTGGTAGACCGAAAAGAGCGTCGAATGTGTTGGTGGCTTCGAGAGGTGGAGGGTGTTTATATGTTTTGGCTCGGTTCGGGAATGTAGTCGAAAATAGTGATGGATGCACTCTTCTGATGATGAATAGCGGTAGTGAATATCGAATTCAAGAAATCCTCAGCCGGATTTAGGATGCTGGTCGATATATCATGGAACAATAACTCTTTGTCTGAACAATGTTTCGAGAATCGCATTTTTTCTTATTGTTCACTAACAGGGCCGTCTATTGTATCCGACATAGCTTATTGTTCTTATTGTCCCTTTAACACTTCTCTTTGTCCGACTCACAGACCTATTGTGTTATTGTCGAAAGTTATGATCCAGCTGTGCTAGACCAAGGTCGAGGCTGTTGCGCGATGCTGCTCTTTGGAGAGAGGAACGAGGATGGGTGTAATCTGTCGTATAGGTATGAAAAAACCGTAGAAAATCCCTATACTATGACCCCAAGTAACTCGTTACGTTGAATACGCCTTTCGTTTGCCGTCACTGTCGTTGATAAAAAGTGATACAAAGTAGGAAGGGAACGAGACTCTGTCTCAAACTCCTCAGTGAGCAGTGACAATCGAGGACCAATGAGATTTATTAGGAAGGTCAAGAGGGATAGACTCGAGGCAAGGAGACGATGCAAGACAGCTTCAATCAGAGTGTTGCGAGTGAAGTCGTAAGGTCAGGAAGTCGTGTAGCAGCTCAGGGCTGAAGCTTGACAGCAACTCTTAGGCATCCTGAAAGAGTGAGGCGCCAACACCAGCCAGGTGGCAACGACTGAAACGTTATTGAGGTTACATATCCGATATAAAGCGCGTTATTCTCCACAAATCGAATGGGTGCAGAATTCAAAATAGAGGATGAAACAAAGAAAGTTCACGTATGGGGGGTGGTGAGAAGTCGTTGAATGGCTGACGATGAATTTGCTAGGCGCTGAGGCTAACAAAGCAGCATGAGCACGTGAGTTGACTTGGCAAATCCGCATCCCTGCCACACCCCCGAAACGGACATCTCGGAACTCTGAAATCCTCATCCCCCATTCCTGTCTTGACACCCTCAAACAAGAGGGGAGCGATGAAGCTGAAACGCGTGTTCTTGCTGCTGGATTCCACCACCATTGTTTTTCAAGTCTTCTATGGGCCAGGAATTGTATTGCAAACATCGGATGCGGTCCACGTTACACTTCCACCACTACATACAGCACAAGTCCACAACGCATAATCCTCAGCACAACCTCTTAGCCTTAACATTGTTGCTTCCTACAACTTCTGCGTTAGCTACTGCTAGTTTTCTTTTGCAGTCGTTACTAACGTTGCTTTGTTGATCCGGCTTTATCTACGACGAAACAGGATCACGCGCTCGTGTGGCTCAATCACTTGGGTTAAATTTCGCTCAAAGGGAGAAGTTCTTTGATATACGTCATCCTGAGAGAGCTTTGTGGCGTGGCAGACGAGGGTCAATAACTCTACCGAAACATGAATATTTTTGAGATGCGTTCCCAGGGCCTACCACATGTTGCATGGTCTTCCAGATATTACCGGAATTTTGCCCGTCACCTGGTTTAACTTCAGAGCACTCGTTTATATCGTCAGAGGGTCAACTGGAATCAGGCTTAACTGCAATAGTATGATGCGCATGGTCCAGTGCAAGCTTCATGGCAATCCCTTGGATACCCCTAGGTAGGACGGGGATTTTTCAGTGACGTTGTGAAACAGTTATCTTTATTCATCTTACTACGCAGATTTGACGAAACAGAAGCATACCCAATTGTCCGTTCACAGCTCAACATTCAAAAGTTCACTAATATTCGCACTTGCTCTGTCATCAAGTGTAAGGTAGGTCGTTCTGCACCTACTGAAAAGTTTGGGGAAGCTTCAAGCCCACAGTGCTTGGAAACAAACGAGTCTTCTGTCCGGGCGAAGGGACATGATCGAAAAGTTTGGTTTGGTCGCAAGAATTCAAAATATCAGACTCTTTGGGCGTGGGCACTTGCGCTTTCTTCATTTCGGCACCGGTTTGATACTTGGTATATTTTTAATCTAAGCCAATAAAGAGATATTTTGTCAAGTATAACCATCTAGAATTGCACGGATCCTCTAGAGCATATCAGTCAACTACAATGGACACGGCGTTGGGAAAGTGGTGATAGGAGGACTATGCTAGAAACCTCTGGATGCACGAGCCACGCATAGGGCTGAACTTTACTCTTTGTTCGGCCTAGTGTATAAGTTACTTGGAACGTCCCTGGCTAAGGTACCTAGTTTGAGACTACATAGCAGCAAGTAAGCGTTCGATATTGTTTTTCAACCAGCCAAAAGCCTGGGCTAACGCAATATAAATACCACAACTATATATACATCTATATATCGGTACTCCAGCTGGCATTCGACTCGCCAAATGATCGTTATTCTATGGATCTAGAGCTATATAACAGGCGGCACAGCTAGAGGGAGCCGACTACGATGATTTCGGAAGGGGAAAGGTTTTTGAGTCTTCTCAGGCTGCAGAGTACCAAGACTCGTCCTGATTGATGATGCTATATCTTCTGCCTATGAAGCAGAAGAGCCCTCTGCAACCAAAGAGCACCCAGAACCAGAGGACCGAATACGCTGATGCGGTAGCTATGATTTTAATAAGCTGCAAGTCCGGCTTTCGTGTACACAACCAAGAGATGGAAGATGTCACCGCAAGGTCACCACAAGGGTCCGGTACTTGGACTGCAGTACCAGTGCTCATATCTCTCGATCAGATACTTGAAACCCCCCGTTATAAGTTCGACTGTCTGAGCAGTCGAACTCGAACCATCATCGATTGAGCTAAAATCCCAAAGAGAGTTCGATGTGAGGTAAAAAATTAGGCTCATATATACAGTTGGATGTTGAGCTGCCGCTTTCAATGGTCGAATGACGAAGTGGATTCCCATAATACCGGCCGCATACATTCCGACACAGTGAGCAAACCTAATCTGGACAACACTGTCATAGTAGTAGCTCTTTCTGACCACGATGAGGGTCGGGTATTGGTACCAGTCGTCTTCAAATGGTTTGCCTTTCTAATTGGATAAGAATAGGCCTTTGATTCTGAAGTGTAAGGACCTCTGGCTTACGGCGCCCCAATATGGTAGAGAACAGACTGATATACCGTTATAAGACATAAAAGGTCTCCACGTTTCATGCTGATGCCGTAGGTCTTTGTGGCGATCTTTAATATGCTTGAGGCACCTGCTGACGAGGTTTAAGCAGGTAGCCATCGCGTGCTTGCCGAGACTACGCACAGCATACTCTGGTATAACTAGAGAGATACCGGTAATCTTTCCAGACGTGCCTTGTCTCTGGGATAGGGCCTGTCATTCTTGGTGAACATGCTCGGGGCCCTACTGGTAGCCTCCGTCGAGGGTAAGACCCCTATATGACTGCGCCATGGCAGGACGTTAGGGGCTTCCGTGAACAAAGGTTATACTGTGTTACCAGTTAGCCGCCGACCGTGAATCTTTCTGTAATACTCGCGATAGACGCGTTCAGTCTCATCTTCCTAAAGTGTTCTTCAGCTTTACCATTCACTAAACCAACCTCGCACAAAAGATACAGGCTTTTCATGACATGCGAAAATTAATGTATCACTGCTTGATGAAGACAAGACATAAGCACGAGCTATAGTCTACAACTGAGAACCTGCTTTCCAGTTCCAGTTTTCAACATAGGCAACATGCTACCACATTTACTGTCCGATACCTACAAGCAATACAAGGAGGATACGGAACAGTTTTTGAAATGGCTAGCTGAAACGGCAGTCGATTGCGGCCATGTGCCTACCTCGTTCCAACCTTTGACCAAGGGACCGCGTCTAAAAGGAAAGGACAGGAAGAAGGCAAAGGTAGCTGAGGCTAATGGAGCACCAGCAACACAGCACACCGTAGCCATTAAAGAAATGGTACCTCTTGCAAGGAGCATTGCGGGCTCGAATAGTGCAGTGGAGGTGCCTACGAACATACTTTCGCTGTGTCGAAGGGCTATTGCAGCCAGAGAACGTTGTATTACCTGGTACCGCGGAAAGGCCGTCGAGCAAATAAACGTTGAGAAGAGTACACGGGACCACTCATACTTTGTCGGCGTCCTCAAAGATGTTCTAAACATCTTAGAGTCCTACATCGCTCTGCACCAGCCAGGAAGCAAGCAAGGAAAGGGTTGTCTTGGGCTAGCCATTAAACATGCAAAGAAGCAGACTTCCGAGGATCAAAGGACTGATTGGACCAATAAAAACGCATTTGAGAGCCTCGCCGTCGATGAAGTTGGTTCAGAAGAGGTGAGTCTTGAGGATGAGGATATCGCCAAGACCGAGAATCCTCTAAATACAACCCCTGGTCAATATCCGTCTCGATCCAGGGTCAACTTCCAACCCGAGAGCTCTGCAGGGGACGTAGAGTTCGCCATATTCTGCGTCTTAGAGGACTTGGGCTGCATCCGAAGGTTTTTGACGAAAACGTGGTCAGATTATCATACTGGAAGCATTAGTCTAATAAACGCTTCCCTAACAACGAATACGGCAATCGAATTTGTTCGCCGTATCGATGAAGATTTTCGGGCCTGGTTCCCAGAATGCACAGACTATCAGAGTACTATGAAACTGGTTCTTCCCATGGTCTGTGCGCTTCACGGTCTGGATCCCTCCAATATCGACTGCGTCCTTTGGGAGGTTGAGGATTTTATATACTATGACCCGTTTTTCAATCTACGAGAGTTTCGCGATGCTTTCGAAGATGCTGGTGATGGCAAAAGGCTTATTCTTGAGCCTTTACACGATCTGTTTTACGATCCACGCTTTGATCGAGAAGGAATATCTGAGCAGGAGCGTAGGGCAAACGACAGGATACTCCTAAGAGAGATATTTCCTGAGTTTCTCATACTAATTATAAACGGAACGTTGCCCACAGAGGATACAATAACTCAGGGCTTTCACAATATGATCCTTGAGAAGAGGATATACCTATGGGTAGTCTTCGGAATGCAGATATTTTTGGATGTCCACCATACGTTGGGCGAACATGTTAGCCGTGGACTTCAAGAATTTCGCGCAACCACAGCTCAGGTCAAGGTCACCGTAGATGAGTCCTGCCGATACGCACGAAGTCTGGGCGGAAAATGGTGCGAAAACAATGCCGACTACCTAAAAGACCTCCAATGGAACGGTGATTTCATCAAGACATGGGTCACCGACGATGCTCTGATGAACATGAGACTCAAAAGTACCGCCGGATTTGACTTCTCACGACACGGGGTCGGTAAGCCATATCTGCTTCTGAGGCAGCATCCTCTGATGTGCGGCCTTCAAATGCTAGCGCTAGAGCTCAAGATACAGCAAGGAAGTGTAGCATACGCCAACAACCACGGATATGTAATGGCCGCTGCACACCTCTACAACGCGGTGCAAAAGCAAGGCTACCTTCAACTCTCGTGGCCTGAGATGGACAGGCTGATCAATCTATACACCCCAGAAGCCATCTTTGTAGGACCAGTCCCCATGACTCCTCAAGACTTCTATAAGCGTTACCTGTTGGCCGAAGGTGCATCTATCGAATATTTCGCTCGAAACAGACGTGTCGACAAGACGAAAAGGATACTGAGATCCAAGAAAGGGCCGCTCCGATTTGGCGAGAACTCGGCTTTCATCCGTGTAGTCCGCAACCACCTTTGCAAATACGAGGGGCAAGTAGGAACCACGCTTGAGGAAGTCGAGAATTTATTGAGCAACCGGAATCATGGCCTTAATAGCAATAGTAGCCCGCTACAAACGCAAAAGCATACATTCCAGAAGCTTAATCCTCTGCAATCACTAGCCCGCCTACAAGAATATGTCGACGAAGAGGAACCGACAATCCACTATGACCATTTGGCAATGTATAGGAACGCCCTGGCGATGTTGCGCCGCATCGAGTCAACAGTGCCAGGACTACATGAGACTTTTAGTGCTTGGTGGTCCGCATCAAGACCATCATTAAAAAATTTAAGTCTAGATGCCACGTTATACGCTTTGCCTGAATATCTTCTTACGAAGCTTTCCGGCAACGAAGGCATTGCTATGGCGCGCTCAGGACAATCAATGCTTGCAGACACAGCAGGGATTATAGAGCTGTGCATATTGCAGAATCAAGACACAAAAAGATCAGAGACTTCCACGTCTGAGCCTCCGGAGGCTACAGACGCCTCGGAATACAGCCCGCCTACACAATGGGGGAAATTTGACTCCGGCCACCCAACCCGCAACGGGGAATGTCTGCATGTCGGGGTTTGTCAACGACAGATTAGTGAATGGGCCAAGACCATGACTCGTCTGGCACAGTGAGAGTTTGACCTGTTGAATGGGGTTGACAGCATTGTCTATCAAAAGCCTAAAAACATATCCGCAACGGAAGTTTCAACCACTGGCTGGTTGTACTGTATGAAGATAGGCGCCAGGTTGCGCTTTGGGTTGTCTTAAGGGAACAGCGGAGCTCTTCCGCTCCCCCGCAACCGAATCTCGAAAGCCCACTTGATTACTCATCGAACAACCCCGCTCCACCACTCTATATTTGAGGTTTGAGCAATGACCCTTTCATTCCAGTGAGCGATTCTTCAACCTATATTTTTATCATATTAATGATGGGGCAATCCTTGATGCCTCAGAAGCTCAGGCTCGCTGTTGCGCAGTCCCGCTCCCTCGCCACCACTTCCGCTACCCTCTCCGCCCTAGAAACTCAAGCCCACCATGCCGCCCGCTCTGGCATTCACCTAATCCTCTTTCCAGAAGCGTACCTGGGCGGATATCCCCGCTCCTGCACGTTTGGTGCCAGCGTTGGCTCTCGCGCTGACCACGGCCGCGAACAATTCCTACGATATTTCCACAGCGCGGTCGATTTCGGAGATACACCCGCCGAGTCGGGGGACAAATGGGTTGAGAAAAGATTGCCGGTGGGTAAAGGAAAAGACTATAGGGGCGATGGCACAAGAGAAGTGTTAGAAAGAGTGGCGAGGGAGACGGGTGTGTTCCTTGTTGTGGGTGCAGTAGAGAGAGCTGGAGGGAGCTTGTATTGTGCTGTAGTGTATATTTGTCCGAAGGAAGGATGTCTGGGAAAGAGGAGGAAAGTTATGCCTGTGAGTATAGGCTTGAGTATAAGACTAAATAGTATATCGTATTAAGTCGTGGTTACAGACCGGAAGCGAGCGGTTGATCTGGGCGCAAGGCTCCCCATCCACACTAAGGGCTGTTACAACGACTATTGCGGGCGTTAATCTTACGCTTGCGGCAGCGATATGCTGGGAGAATTACATGCCTCTGCTGCGCTTCTCGCTGTACTCACAAAATGTGAATCTCTATCTTGCGCCTACTGCCGATGCTAGGGAGACATGGGTGCCGCTGATGCAGACGATAGCTTGTGAAGGCCGATGCTTTGTGTTAAGCGCAAACCAGTGCATGAGAAGGAAGAATCTCCCCGACTGGATTAAAGGGGCAGAAGCTACAAGCAGTAGTGAATCGAAGCCTTCTGAAGCGGCCGCAGATGCACCAAGGAAGCAAGCCAGACGCTCCTCAATCATCACAAGAACAGAAGATAATCACGAGATCTCATGGCCTTCACCCGAAACCACCACCACCTCTGCCAGCAAAGATTACTTTCCAACCACAAGCGAGGGATCAAAAGATGCAGACACCAATGATGTTCCACAAAAGATACCGAGGCGAGCATCCGTCATCACTAGGACAGAAGATAACCACGAAATCACCTGGCCATCAGCAGACGCCAAGCCGCCTACAAACCCTGCCACTGCAACCTCCCACATCGCCAACGGTTTCTTCCCGTCTCCCTTACGCACCAGTGCTGTCCCGAACGACAACCCAGCCACACCCTCTCAACAACCCCTCTCCCACCAGAACACCCCTCCGCAAAACCACACTACCACCAACTCAGATCCCTCCCCCGATGACCCCGAAGAACTCGTCTCCCGCGGCGGTTCCGTTATCGTCTCCCCTACAGGCTCCATCCTTGCCGGCCCTCTCTGGGATGTCGAGGACGGCGGGATGTTAGTTGTGAGTGTGGATTTCCAGGACTGTGAGCGGGGTAGGCTGGATTTGGATGTTGCGGGGAGTTATAGCCGCCAGGATGCGTTTAAGCTGGAGGTTGTGGGGTTGGATATTAGCCCGCCGCCGTGATGTGGAGAAGGAAGAGGCTGTGGTGTTGGTGTCAATCGGGAGAACAATTAAAATGCTAAGATATGTTCCATGGCTAACCCTAATACGTATTGCAAACCCCCAACTGCAAATTATCTACTATGTCTCCGGAAACCTAGCCCCTCCCCTTGAGTGACTGTTGCGTTTGACTCGGTTTCACCTGTGCATACATCCCACAAGATATTAAACCACATTCGAAGAGGACCTAGCTTATCTCTTGCATGACATTACAGTGCCAAACCGTCAAACAGAACAGGGACGATGGAATCAGAAGGTCAAGTCGAAGAGAAGAACATTGGAACTGTTGGAAATAGGGGAGATGGTAATCTCCGCCTCATAGGGCTGATAGGGCTGGGGCCCGCTAGTAGAGTTTTCACCTGCTCGCTCCTACCTAGATAGACTCCTATCAGCTTCAACCCCATATACCAAAATGCCCCATATGACCTCGTATTCCAACAGGAACTGAGAGTTAACAATCTTCGTCTCATAGAGCTGAGACTCGCTAGTAGAATTTTCGAGATTTTCCAGACAGTCTTCTAACAACAGCAGCTATCAATATATTAAATGCCCCCATGTGACCTTGCGTTCCAACAAAGAAGCTTGACAGAAATAGGGGAGTTGGTAACCTCCGCTTCATAGGGCTGGTACTCTAGGGCTGGGTAGAGTTTTCAACCTTCCACCCCCTAGATAGTCCTCCTAACAGCCAACAGCGAATACACCAATATGCCCCCATACGACCTCGTATTCCCCACACGTTCTTCCATCGAGGCCATTTTCAGCCACAAACGACCGAGAGCTCGGTTTCCGCACTTGTACGGAATCTCTGCCGAGCAAAAGCCGGGCGCCAGCCACAAGGCAGCTGCTGCTCGGCGTCTGCGGTAACCTGACATTATAATGTCTTTTGCGAGCTTGAACTCAAAGAATGGTGGGCTTCGGGATGTGCGTTCTCGGTGGGTTGTTCGGATCCCCGAAGGCGGTTTCCATGGCCAGATCACCGTCGGTTTCGTCGTGCGTTGAGGCCAGTCTATTGGTGGACTGACCCGACAAGACGGATTTTCGTCAAATGGAAAAAATTAACTAATTGAAAATTGATGAATGGAAAATCGCATTTACTGTACGGAGATTGACACCAAAAGTTCTCAGAATCCGCTAATGCACCTTTATACAAATTTGTATGTATTGAAATAAATAGCGCCGGAGAAGATTACAGTCCCAGATTTGCCACAACACCAAAAATACCAGTCCTCCTCATCAACCTCCTCATCGGCTTCCACCTCATCGACCTCCTCCTCATCAACCTTCACCTCATCGATCTTCAACTCATCGATCTGAGATATCTCGCTACCGCCAGGCCTTCTACCTGCCTTACGGCGTTGATATCGCTCCTTCCGCTCGGTCCTGTTGTAGGGCCGTATGTCACCTCCTGATTTACCTTCTATAGTCATTACCTTCTTCTACTTCGATAATTTGCTGTATGTGTCGTGATATTGTCAGTGAGACAGCTACTTAGGAAGCTGTCTCACTGTCACCGTCCATAATCATGCCTAACAATGGAGGAAATACGACGCCGGCTCAAAGAATTCAAGCCATACCCTTGGCTGAGGCGGGAATATCACGTCACATACAGCAAATTATCGAAGTAGAAAGAGGTAATGACTATAGAGAAGGTAAATCAGGAGGTGACATACGGCCCTACAACAGGACCAAGCGGAAGGAGCGATATCAACGCCGTTAGGCAGGTAGAAGGCCTGGCGATAGCGAGATATTTCAGATCGATGAGGTGGAAGCCGATGAGGTTGATGAGGAGGACTGGTAAATTTGGTGTTGTGGCTGGGACTGTAATATTCTCCGGCGCTATTTATTTCAATACATACAAATTTGTATGAAGGTGCATTAGCGGAGGCTTCTAGCTTCATGGGTTACGAGATTGTACGACTTTACCGTATCTTTTCATCACAGTCCCTGTTTCTCTCTCGCGGATTTTGACGCGACTTCAACTCTGGACATCGTCGGTGTCTTGCTTCAAGTGCTACAGTCGAGTATCTTGTTGTCCTAAACATACCAAGGTGCAATTGAAAGTGCACCTGCGCTTTCCCACAATGGCTGAGACCACGCTTGACACTGCAGAAGACCAGTCGAGGTTCGACATCCCTCTGCGAGAGTCCACTCATCCTGAGGCGTACTTCCCCGAAGAACACAAGGGATGGCACGGCTACAATGAATAGATGAAATATCCCGAAAAGAAGGCCGAGGCAGCTAAGATCTTGGCGCAGTACATATTCGCATGAGTCAGAAGAAGCTGAATTGTTTACAGTTCACTATGTAGCTAACCCATACCTGCAGTTTCCGGAGTACTAACTGCAGCCTCTACCCGACACCAACCCGAGGCTTGAGGGGGTCCGATGGAAGCAATATCATGCCGCGCTCGGACCAACTCTTGAACACATACCGCAGGAGAGCTGGGATATTGTCAAGGCAGAGAAAGCCGATGATATGATACATGTACTAGAATTCCCTTACAACGGAGAGCCTCCGAGGGTATGCCAAAAACCTGAAATGGCAGAGTTTGATCCTTACCTATAACAGGATCGCCTTGTCGAGACCGAGTTGACGCGTAACGAGGACCGCTTCGTTCGAAACCATGGTGGTATCCCGGTTATCGACGAAGATGACTACTTTCTGGAAATAGGCGGCATGGTCAACCAGCCCAAGCGACTCACGATGAAGGACTTGAAAAATGAGACTGTTTTCCCACGTCAATCTGCTGTTGTAACGACGCAGTGCTCAGGGACCCGAAGAATCGAACAGATTCAGGACTACCCAGGGGGTGAGTGCAAACGCAAACGTTTGATTCATGATGCATCGAGCTAAGATGAGTGCTGCGTACAGATGGTGATGAGTTGATCAACGCGCCAGTTATTAGCCTTTTTTCATGGTTAATACCCACGCTAATAAGCACAGTGGGGTGAGGGCGCCATTGGTACTGCAAGATGGACTGGTGTCAGCTTGAAAAAGGTGATCAAGCATTGCGGTGGCTTGAAAGACGGAGCCCAGCACATTGAGTTCATGGGTGTCGATACCTAGTTCAAGAAAGGTAAAGTCTACAATTACGTGTACCCTGAAGGAAGGTAAGGATCCATGAAGTCATGCTGGCGTGGGAAATGAACGGTAAACCGCTTCGGAAAATCCATGGCTTTCCTTTGCGCGCGGTCGTCTTTGGCTACATTGGGGCCAGGTACAGATTCCGAGCAGTAGTCCTCCTCAAATCTTTATCATGCTGGCGAATGTTATGATCAGGAGTGTCAAGTGGCTCGCCCGCATCGACGCCATCGCTGAACCCAGTCGTGCGCCGGTTCAGAAGACAGAGTATCTCTACTATAGCCCTCAATACAACGCAACCTACAGCTCCGGGTTCTCCATCCAAGACATGCCCGTGTCTTCGGCAATCATGTACTCAACCGACAAATCCGTGATCGTTCATGATGGTAAGCTTACGATGAGAGGGTGGGCTTACAGTGGTGGAGGTCACTAGCCTATCAGAGTCGACGTGAGTGGCGACAACGGTAGCGTATGGTATGAGGTTGCGTATGACCGATTGAGCCCGAAACACCTTTACGCATGGAGATTGTGGAGCTTCGACCTGTCCGTCGATGCGGAAGGCTGGTAGGAACCGGTGGTGAGGTGCTGGGATAATGCGTTGAACACGCAGCCGACCTCTGTTCGGTCGACGCGGTTTGTCCAATCTTTTCTAGAACTTGCCCTCTCGCAGTGTGTTACCCAATTCCGTGATTCTAGCAATCAGAATTCCATACGACATTCGGATGACCGTTTTATTTATTTCCCTTGCTGTAAAATTGTATTCATTACCCTACATCCAAGGTTAGGGCTTTTCTTCCACTCGACAGTAGCGGATGTACGGGTCAGAAGTCACGCGACGTCATAGCAAGTCATGCTTCACAAGCTTCTCCGTTATAGGCGTCTTTGTTGTCACCATCCAGCTTCTTTACTGCGATTTACTGCACATAATCTGTACTCGTACGGCTTCAGCCGTTATCTCGATCAGCCATGCGCATCATCCTCTCTGCATCCGCAAACGGTAAGCTCCGAGAAAGTTTATTCTGACAGCGAGCGTGACGGGTTATGCATGCACCCATCTGCAGCTTCTTATCAGTTACAGTACCAACCAAAAAGAGACCGACACAGTGGAAGGGGGACAATCGGCGAGTCGCGGTATCTCGCAGTGCCGATCATCCAGCGTGCCTTAGCCCGAGCCTTCATCTGCCATTTCGGTGTGTACCCGCTGCTGCTTGCGCTTTGAGCGACGCCGAACAACGCCTGACCACAGTACCTGAAGGTACAGGTTGTGCGAATGGTCGGAGATTGATACTACTGCGGTGAGTCTGTAGTACAACAACGGTTATACCTAAAGATCGTATAACTTGTAGAACACCGGCATTGTCCAGTGCTCCATATTCCTTGTACTGACCTCGACAAGTGTCGGTATCTTGATTTGCGCGTCTGTTAGGCTGTGTGGTTGTCCTTCGCTGGAACCAGGCCCTGCAGCTCGGTCTCATCCAAAGAGGGTCTGTTACTGGTGCTTCCAGCCAATCGCAGGATTTGAACTGGCCCCTCGTCGCGTCTACAATCAGACAGTGGTATCCCAAGAGACCTGCAAGGCAACATGAAGATCCGTAATGATGCATATCAGCAAACCCTAATCCAGAAAGCTGCCGAGGTACTTGGAAAAGATGACGATGTCGGCCTTTTTGGCTGTACTTAGGCGAAGCCTGGGAAGCACTGCTGTTGCTTGCCTCAGGGACGGCAGCTGCTGCGGTCTGCTGCCATGCTTCTGCGCTGTTGAAAGAGTATGGATATATCCATGAGCTCGACCGTTGCGGCAAGCGAAACCACCTCATGCTACGAGCAAGGCGACACCACTCCAGTGATTTATGACCTCGAAAAGGTCAACTCGTCGCTGGTTGCAAACCAAGCTTCCGAAAATTATGTATCGGACTTGGCAGCAGAGAAAAGTACAAACGATGTCACAAAGTCACCGAAGAGATGGGCCCAGGACGTATGTCGTTCCACAAGCTCGTCAATACGGTCATCGTATCCACTGACAGTCGTACGAACCTCACTAGGGAGACACTCCTTCTTCAACCCAAACCTTTCACTCTGCAATATATATCGAGCCAAAAACACTCTACCCCGTCGAAGTGCTGGCTCGCAGAGATGACATGGACCTCATGAAGCCTTGGAAACGCTACATATACTTTTCCTCGGGCTTCTTGTCGGTAGCAGCATTGGCCACCTACGGCCTCTACTTTAGTCTTCGAATTTACTTTACCCTTGCGGCCCAGCATGCTTATCGCAGGGTGTTTCCGGCAGCCTGGATTTTCATAGCCACCGAAGTTGGCATTGCCGTACCGATCATGTTCCATTCGCTCTGGTCAGTGTACGTTGTCAAGCCAAGGAAGAGGAAGAAATTGCGCCTCAGGGGAGATTCAGTACCGACAGTGGACGTGCTGATTACCTGCTGTGGTGAAGATGACGACCTGATACTGAATACTACTCGCGCTGCATGCTCGCTAGATTATCCTTTAGATTCCTTTCGAGTCATTGTTTTGGATGACGGCAGGTCCCCAGCTTTGTATCGTGCGGTCCAAGCTTTGAGCGCACAGTACGCAAATCTTCATTACAGATCGCGGCCGAAACTGCCCGGTGTGCCTCACCACTTCAAGGCAGGCAATCTGAACTATGGTCTGGAGCAGACGCTAAGCATGGAAGGCGGAAGAGGAGAATTTGTTGCGGCATTAGATGCGGACATGATCCCGGAACCCCATTGGTTAAGAGCAATCTTACCTCACATGCTTGCGGATGAGCGATGCGCTCTTGCTTGCCCTCCTCAGGTACGTCTCACGTCGCTATTGTGGTTGAACATTTCTATACCAACCGCTCAAAGCTCTTTTACAATACGCCCCCTAGCGACCCTCTGTATCAAAGTCTGGATTTCTTCGTCCACGCATCGGAGCCGATCAAGGACGCTGTGGGTGTTGCATGGTGTACTGGATCCGGATATGTTGTTCGACGCAACGCCTTGGATGACATTGGTCAGATACCCGTGGGGTCGGTAGCTGAGGATGTCTTGACATCGACTCTACTCCTCGCCGCGGGATGGAAGACTGTCTACGTTCACGAACCACTACAGTATGGAACGGTGCCTGATAGCTACGGAAGCCATATCAAGCAACGAACGAGATGGGTAAAGATCCCGTGCTACCATGTATGATAGCGACATCACGCTGATCGTGATCCCAGACCGTCGGTACAATGCAAACAGCCTTACGCCTTCGCTTCTGCCTTGGCGGCTCCGAGATTCGCAACCTAACTCTATCCCAACGCATTTCCGGCTTCATGTACGCCATCGCCTGTCTCGCTAACATCCTCCTTACCGTTTCACTTTTCGCAATGCCGGCAGTCTTGATATCAGGCGGTCAAATGATTGCATATGCCAACGAAGAAGATCTGCGGTGGCTAATCAGGTCCTGCTGGCTCGCGTTGATTTGTAATCGCGTAAATGAAATCGTGACCTTCTTACCCGCAGGATACAGAACGGGGCAACGAGGGAGTCGATCACTGCTGTGGATGGCCCCCTGTGAGTCCCATGCCCACACGAACCGCTTGAGAGCCTATTAACCCCAAACCCAGACCACACCATCTCCCTTCTCACTGTCTTCCTCCTCCCCCGCTGCCTCGGCGGCCGCACCACCGCCTTCAAACCGTCCGGCTCCCTCTCGTCCGAACTCCGCGAACGCACCCCACACCTCCGCGCCCCCCTCTCCCGCCGCCTCAAAGTCATCCTCTGGACCTACTCGGGCGCGCTCCACCTCCTCTACATCCTCTTCACCATCGCCGCCGTCATCGTCAGCACCGCCCGCTGCGCCACCAAGCCCACCCTCCGCGACCAGCTGCTCTACCTCCTCACGCACGCGTTCTGGCCGCCCGTGACGTGGCTGGTCAGTATTGCAGCGGCGTGGACGCCGGTCGGGTATGCAATTTGGCCGCCGAAGGTGGCGGAGATGGAGGAGTTGCTGGAGAGGGATGAGAAGAGCGGGGTTGCGTATCCGAGGGAGGAGGCGAAGAGGGTGCGGAATGGGGCGTTGCATCATTTTTTCGAGGCGCAGTACTCGCTTTTGACGGCGTATACTACGGTTGTGTTTTTGGGGACCTGGTGGGTATGATGGCGGCAAAACATAGACGGTGCATTTGGGGTTTCGTCATAGAGATTTACGGTGTTTGCGGTATATATATATATACTATTATTATTATTTAAAGGAAACGAGGATTGGTGAGCGAGCCATTTCAATCCAGCCCAGCTCTCCTTGCAACAGCGCGTCCTAGGACTCCTCCTCCGCCATCACAGTGCCCGCCCATTCGGCGTAGGTAGGTACAGTACCTTAAGCAAAGTTTCGTACAGTAACAAACCAACCAAAATAGGGAGTTTTGGTTGTTTTGTTCTCTGCTTTGCCCCCTCCCCCCCGGCTGACAGATACTGTAGATAGACTACTATTGTAGAACATTTCTTTCCCTTTTTTTGAATAAAAATTACTTCTTCTTCTTCTTCTTCTTCTTCTTCTTCTTCTTTCAAATGAGTGTACAGTACTTGAGCAATAAACTAAGGTAGGATAGAAATAGGGCGAGCATATGGGCGAGGTAGGGGGGTTTTGGCTGGTTGGACGTGTGCTGCTTGCTGGCTGGCTGGCTGGCTGGGCCAGGGAATGTTTGTGTTTTTGTTTTTGTTTTGGTGGAAAGCTGGGGGAAAGGTGGGGAAGAGGCGGGGGGCGGTGTTTGATTTCGATGTTTGATTTCGGTGTATGTTTGAAACAGAAGGGTTTTCGAGGTACGGAACTGGGGAACGGAGAAGATGGCTGGGGTTTTTTACGAAATATTGTTTTTCATGCTTCATTCATGTTGTGTAGTAGGCCTTCGAGTGTATGTTTACAATATAAGTGGGTTGGCTGAGGTGTGCACAAGAATGATGCAATGATAGAAACCCCGAATTCATGAAAACGACACACTGGATTGGAAATATGCTTCATATCACCTCGAGCATTCAAAGATGTCACATCTTTCTCTGCTCAGTTTGTTTTTGTTGGAAATAGGGGAGATGGACAGATGGTACGAGGTGATGCTTTAAAGTATTGGAAATGGCCATCGTACAGCCTTAAGGGCCAACGTAGCTGATTACATAAGCACTTATATCTATCATATATTTCAATATATATCTTATAATCATTCTATTCGC